>Ga0307512_10000560_pt1 | contig 54902 bp, 56 predicted proteins | sample 14_EM_MG_FD_200267 | JGI IMG/M metagenome (GOLD analysis project Ga0307512, IMG submission 200267) | Populus trichocarpa ectomycorrhiza microbial communities from riparian zone in the Pacific Northwest, United States - 14_EM | ecosystem: Host-associated > Plants > Roots > Unclassified | place...
TCAGTCCAGGTCCCGAAAAATTGGGGATTGGTCCGAGCCCGGTCCAAAAATTTCTCGGACTGGATTGGACTGGACTTGGACGGACCCGGTCCGGACTGGTCAATTGCTGGACTGGTGGAATCATTGATACCTCTCCCAGAGTTTACTGGACTGATGTAGTGGCCTTCAGGTTCACCTGGGAGCACCTAGGAGCACGTTGAATCACTGTAGAGCAGTCTCAGAAAAACATCCTCTCTGGGAACGCTGCTGGTGCGCCTAGAAATCATAGCTACTACTTATCATTCAACAATTTTCAAAACTTATGCATTCAGTTTGTATTCTCATCTATGTATCTATGTATCTATATAGCTACCTATCTACACTCGGTATATCTGGAGTGGCAGCATGGGGTGATTGAGAGCAATTCGAGGCGGGCCTGAAGATCACGATCAAGCGACGTTAGAGATACACTCCGAGGGTGTGATCGAGCCAGTTTGGACATTCACTTGGGGGCTGAGATCGAGTGAACTCAGAGATGCACTCCGAGCTGTGGTCAAGGGAGTCTAGAGATGCACTTGCAGCTGGCTATGAACCGAGGAGATTACAGGAGATTGCAGGAGATTACAGGAGTACTTGGAGGTGGTCGATCTAGAGGCGGTCAATGGGAGGTGCGCCAGGTGCTGCGACTCTATTCATCGGTTCGTTAACTTGGAACCATGGGAATGTAACGAGGTGACTTTTGCTTTGAAGCTCTTATGAAATCGAGAGAGTGAAGCGACAATAGAAAATCTTAGGTGTATGCTGTACTCGGTGTATGCTGCACTCGGCATATGCTGTACTCAGTGCGAACTCTTGATGATGGCATGGAGAGATAGAGAGGGATGACTTGACTTTGTGTTCCTGCAATGATGGTAGAGTTGTGGACGAGAATGAGAGAGATGGCGGATGAAGATGAGAATGATATGGAGTAAACGAGCAGACCTGAGAAATCAGGGGTACAACTTGCGTATATGGGATTAGAAGATGTGGTATTGGTGTTATCAGCCGCCGGATCAGGACTCTTACCGGCTGCATCGGGGATGGTCAATTGACTCGCACCCGAAATTGTCTCAAGTCCCAGTTTCTCATGATGCTCTCCCCCATCTCCTCTGATCTCTCTCTTTCTTGTGCTCAACTCTACCATCACCTAAGAACACAAAGTTAAGTCATCCCTCTCTGTCTCTCCATGCCATGATCATGATTTAACACCAAGTACAGCATCATCCGAAGATTGACAGTCGCCCGCTCCCGGCCAGTTTCCCATCTGTCCTCAGATGTTGTTGTACTCAACTCTCTACATTCCCACAATCACTATTTAACCAATGAATAGAGTCTCAGCTGCCGTTGCGCCTCCCTCCAAATCAACCGCTTCCATGTACTCCTCCAATCTCGCTCGATCATAGCCTGCAAGTGCATCTCCAAACTCGCTCAATCACGGCCTCCCAGTGCATCTCTGAGGTCACTCAATCTCAGTCTCCAAGTGCATCTCTGAGTTCACTTGATCTTGTCCTCCAAGTGCATCTCTGAGATCACTTGATCTCCGCATCCAATTGCATCTGTCAACTCGCTCGATCACGGCCTCCAAGTCCATTGTGATTGAATGAGAGCAGGTGTACGGAGATACAAGGGTAACGGAGGTGGACTGAGCGACGGGTAGTACATATTCCGGGGATCCCGGGGTTTATAGACGTCATCTCATTTTCATTTCATCTTATCATACAATGAAAATACACACTCTACCTTTCCCAACTGTTGTTCTCACTCGCCCTTTCCGAGATGTCGTGGATTCTGATGGCTGGGGAGTATCATATCTTCTCACCTGTTTCCTAGGCTCCTCGAGCTAGAACCTCCGATTATGCTCTACTACCATCTGTGGCCAGTTTGACCGTATATATATATATTGAGATACTTACATAATGCATGCCATGTTATGAGGTAGTGAATCTTGTAACTGTAACAAAGACGAATGCGATAGATGAAATAGCTTGTGCTTAGGGAACCCTGCGTGTGGCTTCTGGACCGATTTAGATTGTGCTGATGTACCCAATGAACTCAGGCCGACGTATGGTCACAGTTTGCCACAACGCCACAGTGTTCGTTTACACTAGGTTACTGACAGAGCGAGGAAAAACGGCGAAACTGTGATCAGAGGGCGAGATGCAACAAGACGTGTCGTATAGGCGCCAGGCGCAGAGTAGTCTGCCAACAGGGTGTCTCTGACGGCTCTGACGGAGCGCGTCCACTCGGACGGAGCCATTCCGCCCCGACGGAAATGTTTCTTGCTGATGTTGCGCTTGCGTGCTGTATGGCCCCTAGGCCTGCGCCGTCCTGCCATGCAGTCTCGTTTCTTTCGTCCTTTCTCCCTTCCGGGATCGGTGCTGCTTCGCCTACTCTCACTTTGGCCAGCACCTTCGCAGTCATGTCCGCCATGCCCGACCCCCATAGTACGTTGTCCCTGTGGTGATCATCCCATTTCGTCTCTCTATCCTCCAGCCATTCTTTCATGCCGCGCCATTGCGCCTCTTCACGCGCCGCGTGTAGTGCTTGCAACGGTTCCATTTTTGGACCGTTTCTACTATAGCGGTTCCAAGAAAACCCGAAACTGGCCGGTTTTGTTCCGGTTTTTGCCGAACGGTTCCCTCAAATAAGTCCACCAATATTGATTAAAAAATTTAGAGCTTGGTATGTGAAATATGCAGCATTGCATGGCGCATCTTTTGACAGTCTCCAATGTTCAATATCTTTAAAACTCAGCAAGCAGCTACAAAAATACAGTCATTTTTGGTCCAAAAACGATGTTTTTGCGCCACCACATGCTGAGTTTTGAAGATATCGAAAATCGGAGCCTGCCAAAAGATGCGCCACGCTAAGCTGCATATTTCACATACCAAGCTCTAAGTTGTCAGATTAATATTGGTAGACTTAATTGGGCAGTTCGCGAAAAAAATCGTCGATTTTTGATGTGGTATGGCCGTTGCCACGCAGACCTATAAAACCGGCCGGTTCCAAATATGGAACCGTTGCTAACACTAGCCGCGTGTGCTTCCAGCATTCTAGCCATCCTGTCGATAGGTTGGTGCAGCTGAGTCACCTTGCACGGCTGATGCCTCACTGCTCGCTCCATCTGTCTCCTCTAGTCTCCCGGTGCGCTTACTGGCTCCGAGTTCTCGTTCCTCAGTCTTTTTCCATTCTGTATGACGCTCCCACTGCTCGCTTGCCACCATGAAGGACACGCGTGTTGTCCTCCTCGTCCTTTGGCCAGCTGCGCAACTGGCCTCTTCTGCCTCGGCCATGTCCATGTCTCTCTCAACATGATGGTTTTGGATCATTCCTCCAAGAGATCGGTTAGCCTCGTGAGTTGCCATCATGACTGATTTGCTTGCTGTCGCGTCGCATCGCTCGTGCCCGGCCTTGTTCGCTCATTCAGGGGGGCAGTAAGTGACGTTCTGGGGTCACTCCAATGCTAGAAATCGAATGCCCGTGTCTGTATGTCACTCTCTGTCACGACTGCTGAGTTGTTTCGAAGTTTCTCTGTTTGTACCTCCGCCTAGCCTTCCTGCGAACTCAATCAATTGGGTCTATCTCCGTATGCATTATCTAATGCTGACGCACCCACTCTCCTCTAACGGTCCAGGTATGCTGGGATTCTCATTACACGTTCATCTCAATATTAGATATTCATCACCGCTGTTCGTTGCCCGGTTTATGTCGTTGTTGTTGACTTATTATGCACATTATGTTTGCCAAGACATGTGTCACTGGGTGTGGGCTGACACTTTTAGTATGCTTGCTTCATACTAAATGTGGGGGTATGTGTGTGTGTTCAGGGCTGATGGCAATGATCCCAATGGTGATGATAGTGACGGTGATAATGGCAATGATTGTGGTGTTGGTGATGGTAATCATAGTACCAGAAGCACTTAGACACGTGGGTTGGCTAGGTCAACATTAGCATCGAACATTCCACAGACCTAGAGCCTTCCAGTGGCCAAAGATTTCACAGACTTAAAGCATTCTAGTAGCCAAAGATTCCACAGACTTTGAGCCTTCTAGTAGCCAAAGCTTCTACAAACTCAGGGTTTTCCATCAGCCAAAAGCTTCATGTGGAAAACTCCACTCCTCCCAATGCAAGGCTCTCTCAAGAAGGCTCTCAAGCAGGCTTTCAAAGAGGTTTACAAGCAGGCTCCCAAGAAGACTGTCAGCAATAGTGTACAGTTCCAGTATAGCAGCAAAGACTGCAGGCAGTGAAAACTGGTATAAGTCCATCTCCAGCCACCAGCTGTATATAGTTCTACAGGCCCACAGGCACATCTCTATGAATCAACTATCTGTAACTATAGGCTCCATTACGTGCAGGGGTCCACGGGAAGCTTGCTGTGAGCTGCACATGTGTGCAGTCTATAGTCCATTTGCACTTTTGCCAATATTGGATTTACATAGTACCAAACTATACCTTTATTCACATTTCTGACTGTTGCATTGACTAAGTGTTACAGCTTATAATATTTGATATCCAAAAGTATACTCATCAATCACCATGCATGAATGTCCAGCTACTCTCCAAATTATAACACTCAAATCAATTTGTTTGATCTTGCTGGAACTACTCATAAGGTATCTGAACATTCACATTTCAAATATATTTGACAGTGTTGATGCAGTCCTTGCAATATCCAAGACACCTCTTGATAAGGACTTTTGCAAACAGTCTGACATTCACTCACCCTGGAATGTATATTCAATGAAGGTCACATTGGAAGGCGGAGGAATTATTCTTTATGATTCTGTGTTTGGACAACAGTGACCAAAGTACCTGAGACTACATTCTCTTTGGTTTACGAAATGTAAGCCACCTGTATATGCGAAGGACACCAGTGAATAGGAGCTACAGCCACGGTATGGCAAGCACCAGCAGTAGCAACAGAGACAAAGGGGTCAATCCTATATAGTGTTAGCAATGGGTCCGCGTAACCCGCCAGCAGTCCGGGTTTGGATTGGAGAAACGGTTAGGTTCGGTTCCAGAACCTTCGAAAACCAGACCCGCTGCTTCTTGGAGGTCCAAAACCGGTGCTGTACCTGTCAACCCACAGATTTCGCCGGGTTTGGCTAGACCCATCAGGTCCAATCTCTGGATTTGCATTTCAGGTTGATCCTTTCAAGGTGGCGTTGTAAGGCCGTATATCCATATATGGCCGCGTATGAGAGTATATGAGAAGATACGGTTGCACACGTGGATGTGGTATTATAATAGAGTAGTTGATAGGTAAGATGATCGCTGGAGATCTCAGAGAGATCGCGAGTCATCTATATAACTTGGCGGTTACCCGGCCCTGGACACGTCTCGTGGCATTGCCAAGAACCTAATCATGACTGCCATTACATTATCCCCCCCTTTAGGAGCAGACCCCCTGGGCTGCCACATACGTATATAACAATAGAAAACCCATAACAAAACAAAATTCAACTGTGTACGCCACCGTAGGACTTTAGTAAGTCCCACAACCGATCAGTGCCCTATGAGCAGCCTCATTGCGGATGGGGTGTACGGGGAAACTCCACCTCCACTTGACTTCTCTCCGGAGGTAGTAAAAACCTGTGCCGACGCCATTTGTACTGGGTCAAGATCCCTAAGACAGTAAGAAAAGTAGAACCCCTGTAGAATGTCCAATCCCACTCCTCCCATCCAATCAGCATCGAGGCTTCTTCGGATGCCCTCGGTGGAACTCATCAACCAACTCCTGCGCATTCCCGAGAATCTCCACAGGTTCCCAGCCAGCCCGTACGTGACTTTAACCCGCCCGCTGTACGAGATCATGGAGCTTCCGATAGCGTCGCTTAGAGTCAAGGATCCAGTCGACTTGCCATTCGTCATAGTCGTCGACGACCGTCGTCTGTGGTTCAGATGGCGGCTGGCCGGCAGTAGGAGGTGTATAGCGGTCGAGCAAACAGACGTGGAAAACATTGTCCTTGCGGATCGTATACGAATGGTCTAATTGGTAAGCATTCTTATTGATGACCATACTTACCGTATACGGTCCTGTCCGTTCGTGATCCAACTTCTTTGATGGTCTTGTCGTCCGGAAGTGCTGCGTTGAAAGCCAGACCATATCTCCAACCTTGAAAACTACTTCATTGCCACCGGCGTATTTCGCCTGGTTGGCTTGACCCTCCTGCAAGTTCTTACGGCGAGTTTGGTGAGTCTCCTCCAGGCCAGCTGCGAAAGTGTCTGCTTGGATTTGCGAATTCAGGCTATATGGTTGCTTCGGGGCCTTAAACTGCATCACCGGGTGGTATTGGTAATTTGGCCAGAATGGAGTCATCCTCGTGGACGTGTGTATCGCGTTATTTTAAGCGAATTTGGCTAGCGGTATGAGTTCAATCAAATTGTCCTGCGCATAGTTGCAGAAAGCCCGGAGACACTGCTCCATCGTCTGGTTTTGACGCTCCGTCTGCCCGTCCATCTGTGGATGGAAGGCTGTCGAGAACCAATGGTCAATACTCAAGTCAGAACATACCCAGGTCCAGAATGAGCTTGTAAACTGGGTGCCGAGATCTGTAACTATGTTGTGCGGGATGCCGTGCTGGCAGATGACGTGTTCAATGAAGAGCCGGGCCAATTTCAGCGAGTCGATATCCTTGCGGCACGGTTATTAGATTTCCATCTTTGTCGGTCGGTCCACAATAACAAGAATCCCGGTGTAGCCTGATGCCGTTGACTCCAGCAAGTCGGTGAGGAAGTCCATCGTGACGCCTTCCCATGGCCGTGATAGTGTGTCCAAGGGCATGTTGATTCCGTGCCTGGCGTGCCGAGGTGCTTTGATTCGGTGGCATACTTTGCAGCCGCTGACATACCTATGTACATGCGAGTCCATTGCCGGCCAGTAGAAATCCCTGGATACCAGCTCAGTAGACGTAAGAGCTCCACAATGACCGGACTCAGGGTTGTTGTGGAATAGACTTATTACTTTTCCGCCGAGACAATCGACCGCAGGAACATATATCCCCCCCAGTAAGTCAATGCCCCCTCGACGACTTCCCATTGAGTCTCCTTCTCTGCAGTATCTTTGCTGTCTTTCGCTGGTCGGTCGACTAGCTTTGCCGAGACGTCGACAGCCAAGCAGTCAGAGGCCTGAGCCGCGATAATTGCTGGCACAAGGTCATCATATGGTTCCACTGGGGCAGTTGCCAATAGTCGGGCCACAGGCATTTCGTAGCCGATCTCGTTGTCGGGCTGTCTAGACGGGCCATCGGCAGGGTTCTTGGTGCCTTCCAAGTGTTCGATGACGAAGTTGTAAACCGAAAGAATTTCTGACCACCTGGCGTGTCATCTGCAGAGTACTTTGGATGTCTGGAAGTATTCGAGATTCATGTGGTCGCACCGAATTAAGACGTTGTATTTGGCGCCCTTATGGTAATGCCGCCACTGTTTTAGTGGTTCTACATTGGCCAATAGCTCCCTATCATAAGTGTCGTAATTCTGTACGGCTGGAGAGCACTTCCGGGAGTCAAAATTGACTGGCCTGAGAACCCCGAAAACATTGTACTGATTGAGATTGCCTGCAATTGTGAATCCACTCGCGTCCGTTTGGAGAATGATCGGCTTGGGGGATCGAAATGCTGCAAGATTGGTGCCTCGGTGAAGGTCCTTTTTAGTTTCCAGAACGCCAACTCGGCTTCCCAAGTCCATTCCAATCCAGCCGAGCCTTCCGATTTCTTGCCGTGGGATGTCTCTGATTACTTTAGTAATTCCGGCAGTGGAAGGGTCACGTTGGCATATTTCCGGATGAATCTTCGGTAGAAGTTTGTGAATCCGAGAATCATCTCGACGGCTCTAACTGATTTCGGTGTCAGCCAGTCCTTGATTGATGAGATCCGGTCCGATTCCATGCCGACTCCATCAGGAGTGATAACAAACCCCACGAAGACGACTTACAAAACTCAGAATTGACACTTCTCGGCTTTGCAATAGAGGCCAAATTCCCTGAGTCGCTGCAGCACTTGGCGCACATTCTTCTCATGCTCCTTCTCATTTGTTGAATAGATGAGTATGTCATCAAGGTAGCATACCGCAAAGTTGTCAATGAATGGCCGTAGGCAATCATCGATATAAGACTGGAACGTAGCCAGCACTTTCGTTAGGCCGAATGGCATGACCCGGTATTCGAATGGGCAATAACGCGTTCGGCACGCCGTTTTGTATTCATCGCCTTCCTTGATCCGGGTGAGGTTATAGGCACCGCGGAAGTCCAGTTTCGTGGATATGCTAGCCTCACGTACACGGTCACACATCTCTGCGATTAATGGAAGGGGATACCGATTCTTCACTGTCGCCAGATTGAGCGTGCGGTAATCCACACGAAGCCTGAACCCTCCATCCATCTTCTTTGCCAAGAGGATTGGCACTGCCACCGGCGATGATGATTGCTGAATTAACTGGTTGGCTAGGTTTCCCTCGATTTAAGCCATTAACCTCCTCAACACGAACTCCAAGAGGTTGTATATCCGCCCATATGGCAAGTTATAAGCGGGCTGCAAGTCAATTACATGGTCGGTTGACCCATGCGGCGGGAGTGTCTCCACCTTATCTTTGCTGAAAACCTCCACGAATTCTCCGTATGTAGCCGGGATATATCCTCCATCATCTGAGGGCACCATCTTTGTCGTTGTGCCAGCTCCATCTGCACACGTTAGTTCTCAATTCATAATAGATATGGAGCGGTAAGGAGCAATATCCAGAAGGCCGGATTTTTAAAACAGTTCGCCACAATACGGCCAAGCCCCGCAGTCCGGTACTCCCTTCGTGTCTCGGCGAGCCGGTAGAAGTCATTCAAGGTTCCCTACTGGACGCTTTTCTGCTGCAACTTCCGCTGCTGCTCCCTGCTCACCTGTCCAGCGCCTGGGGCTTATCCCACTCACCATCAGCGATGCCTTCCATGGTCGCTCTCCGCAACCCTGTTCAATCCCGCACTCTTAGGATGAATGTCCCCACAACCTGCTCACTGGCCAGTAGATCGTCACAGGCAGTTGCTCCGAGTATTTGAATATCTGGGATACCGCCTCCTCCTTCGGAACACGCCTCCTCCCTAGCCGTAGATCCTGGTACATTCCCGGGGCATTCCTGATGGTCTACCCGGTCCGCTGCCACCACTTGTGCTCACCCTGGGGTTTGCAGAGCCAGAAATCGACCGCGTTGCCAATCGACATCAGGATTCCTGGACTGGAACCAAGGCAATCCCAAAACAAAGTCGTAAGCCCGCATGGGCACAACTAGCACCTCCGATTCTTGAACCGGTGATAAGTGCTCAATATACTGAACTGTGAACGCCATTCTTTGACTTTCACTTGCATGAGCCATTACCTCACCATTGAGGCCTAGAGTTGTGACGTATGCTGGTTCGTCCGCTAGGCGAAGCCGTTTTCGCAGTCTTGGTCCCATCAAGAAGCTCGTCGCGCCGCGATCGATGCGAGCTCGCATACGTTGCATTTCCCCATTTCCGTCTGTTATATAAACCTCTTGAAAAATATGGGTTGTGTCCGGGCTGGACGTGCCGCATAAGTACTGACTTGACATGAGAGCTTTTGGGCTCTCCAATAACACCCTTCACTTCAAATCAATCCGATGCGGTTGTATGCTGTCCATCGTCGCCATCAAAGTCTGCATTACCAACCTCTCTAACCCCAATTCCACCTCGTCGAACCTCTCCCGTCGGGCCAGATGCCGAGAGAAGCCTATGAGTTCTTTGGCTGTTGATTATCAAAAGACTTCTGTCGTTTGATTTTGTGTCCTCCGTCCCTGTTTGAAGCTGATGTCTGGTCCTGCTGCGGTGGGTTACCTCCTTGTGAGTATTTAGAGCAGAAGCTTGCCTTGTGGTTGGGAGATCCGCATCATAGGCACTTGCTGGTAGAACGTCGGCTTTCGAAGATTACCGTTGAGACCCATGGTGTTGGCCGTAAGCATGACGATTGTGCTCCGCCGCCTGAGTTGCCATGTCTGTGTGATCCGTATTGGCCGGATTTGCAACCGCCGGTGGTGTTGGCTGGCTCAGAGATGGATGGCCTGTAGCCTCGTTTGCCACCTTTGGAAGACTAGTCCGTAGGCTGTCTCTGCTGCTGTGGCTGCTGCTGTTGCTGTTGCTGCTGCTGTGTCTTCTTGTTTTTGACATGTGTAACTTCCGAGGCCACGGCCTTATGGAAGAAATCGTCCAAGGAGTCCAATCTGCCGCAAGCAGCCGTGATCGGTCCAACTTTGTTCTTGAGAGAGTTGCGGAGGCCTGCCCAGGCAATATCGTAGAGGACTTCTTCGTGCTTTTGTAGATTCCACCCAGCCTGTCTCCAATTAGCTTTCACACCATTCGCATAGGCTCTGACCGATTCTGGTGGAACTTCTATGTATTCCTGCATTAGCGTAATCACCGCCACGCGATGTCAATCCTTATCCCCATAAACCTTGGCCATCTCTTGTGACACAAGGTCGAAGTCCTGTAGGCATGGGCCCGATTCCGCAGATAAGTCACCCACCCTTCCAGAAGGGTCTGTCATCGCCGTCTGACTGAGTGCCGGGTTTTGATGATTGCTCCAGGCGTCCAGGCGAGAGATCGCATATTTTATGTGATCAGGTCCACCGAATGGGAATAGGTGGCCGTCGGAGTTGAAATTCGAGCGTAACGCGTCCAGAAATCAGTCCAGCTCATTCGCCCCGCTGCAGTACTGTGCAGGGTCTACCATCTTGTAGATATTCGGTCTTGGGCCTACGATGCTTCGTTCTACGAGTTCGGCGCATTCGGCAGCGCATTGATCGCGTTCAGCAGCCATTCGTTCCCGTTCGGTCGCCATCCTCTCGTGTTCGTGTTTCTGTTCCTCTTTCCACTGGGCTTGGTTCTCGAGCAGCATTTCCAGCATCAAGTTGTGTTGAGTCCCCACGTCTAGACAATCCTCATCAGTAATTTGGGAACGGAGATCACCATTGTCGTTGTCGTTTGGGCTATCTTCATCTGCTTGGTCTCCGAGATGATCGTCGAGATCATCGTCATCATCAATCTCCACCTCCGGTAAAACTGCTGGAATAGCGCGTTCGGCTATCGATGCCGCTGTCTGCAGAGTGTCATCACTGTCATGGATGTCTGCGACGCGCAATTGAGTTCTAGCAAACTTCTTTGGAGGCATGTTTTTTGATAAAACGCGTTATTTTGTGGCGACACATCAAAAGGGGTAAATCGCAAGGTCCCGCGAGCGAAACATATCACATTGATCAAGAGCGATAATATTGTAAGGCCGTATATCCGTATATGGCCACGTATGAGTGTATACAAGAACATACGGGTGCACACGTGGATGTGGTTATATGATAGAGTAGTTGATAGATAAGATTATCGCTAGTGATCTCAGAGAGATCCCGAGTCGTCAATAGATAGTTGCGGTCACCCGGCCCTAGACACGTCTTGTGCCATTGCCGAGAACCTAATCATGACTGCCATTACAGCCATTCAGATATCTAACTGTGAATCATAAAATATTTACGATGGTATGTCGATGTTGTTTTTGGATGAACTGGCAGCCCTTGTGATCAGAATATGTAGACAAGCGCTCCCTGCCCCATCCGGGAAATGAGCGTCAACAGAGTGTCAACGATCCCAGGTCTTTCATCTTGGTTAATCAGAGCGGGCATTGGTAGCAGCTAGTCATAACTGAGCCATTCGTCTCCTTTATAGGCAGAACCAGAAGCGACACGCTCCCTGCCCCATAGTGGAAATGAGTGTCATATGAGCGTCAATGATTTAAGGTCTCGCATCTTGGGTAATATAAGTGGCACATGATTGTAAACCTCTATTAAGGAGAAATTGGCAGCCTGTCCAGGCAGATAAGCAAGCGACATTCCCGTGACAGCCTCCAGGACAGTAACAACTAATTTCTTGCACAATGATGCAACGAAGAGTTCATGACCATTTTAGCCTAGCAAAACTGCCAGAACATCATATATTCACAATGACAAATGCATCGCGCTTTGATATCCAATGATGAAAGACCAAATATCGATGACTCTCCGTTGACGCCCATTTGAATGAAGGGGCACGTAGCGTGTCGCAAGCTTTTCTCCCTATAACGGCAGCCAATACTTTGATTATATATAGGAACGACCGTATCGCTTTTGACTTACCTAACTTACAAGACCAAAAATTGTTGATGCTCCGTTGACACTCAATTTCAGAATGGGGCAGGGAGGGTAAGGCACGCTCTTTTGCCTATAAAGCCAGCCAATACCGCATTTATGAATGGTCTCAGCTGATCGCCAAGCAGATTACCAATGATACAAGACCAAAAATCGTTGATGCTCTGTTGGCGCTCATTTTGCCATGGGCGTATCCACAATATGTTATCATTTAATTTGGCCTAATATATCATTAATGGTGTTTTGGCAGCCTTTGTACCATCTTCATATACTTTCTCCTTCATCAAAACATTGTTCTTTAATAATACATATAAATATATCCTTTAAAATATACTTTAAAGTGTCTGCTGATTGTAGATAATAATGGACTCAAAACTCTCGTTTCATTCGATCAATGCTCATCTGCACTGTCAGGTTCGCTCAATTGGCTGCTATCGTCTGCAAATGGGATGTCAGCTGCATTACCACGCAGCAGACAGTGTACTGACCAGTGGATGCTTCTCCATCAGTCACCGAATCTGGATCAAAATCTTTATCATGCTTGCGATCCTTGGCATATGCATCAAGATTCAAAAATTGAGCACTGGGAAGAGGAGTATGTTTATACACATATCCGGGTGGCACATCTGCGATTTCGGATGGATGAGCTGCCTTATTGTTACTGGGTGGAACGGGTGGTGTTTCGGGTGGATGTGGTGTCGGTTCTGGTGTCGGCTCTCTGAGTCACTCTGGGGGAGGTGCACCCATGCCTTTGCATCTCCAACGTGTGTGGGGATTCTGCGCTATGCCATTTTGGGAAGGAAGGCAGCCGTCCGTCTGATTTTCCCAAATCACAGCCTGGTGTCTTTCCATCCCAGCCTCCACATGTTCATGCCCAGGAAACTCAACTCCCCACTTCTTCTCTTCTCACACTTCGTCCCGAGGTACCTTGATCAAGAATTGCGTTTCCTCTATTGCGGCGAGCATGAACCCCCCTTTGGCCATTTTGGCCAGATTCAAAGCCAGGTGCATGTCAGATGGTTCGAGCTGTACCCGACCTCCTTGCCTTGCCATAGTTGCAGACATGTTGATAACCTACTAGGAAATTATTTGCTGCATCTACATATTAGATTCGGCCATTACCTCAACCATATACACTTCTGTACCATCCTCGATCATGGTTAAAGCCTGTTTGGTCCCCTCTCGGGGATTCTTATCACTAGATTTGTCCACGAACATCCCAGAGCAGACAACATCATGATGTTCAATTTTGCGGACTGTGCAGACAATTGCCTTTGTCCACCACTGAGGTTTCCCATTGGTGGCGGCGGTAAATCGGTCATGTAGCTCTCTATGTACTCCAGCTGTATGATATATCTGCAATTGATGGCCGTGTAACTCGATATGACGACACTTACACCCGATTGCACACTGCTTCCTATTCTCGCAGCTTCCGGTTTTACAGACAATATTTAACGTGGCTTCCAGGGGCATGTTTCCTGTGGTTGCATTTGCAGCGTCGCGGTGAACTGAGTGGTGCCTGTGTTGTGTTTGGGTCTCACTGGGTGGTATGTTGGAAGAAGCGCCCGTCATTCCGCTCGATTCAGTTCCACCCTTACCTTGCTGAGGTGTTTGTGCAGCCATGATTTGCTGCTGTGGAAGTGAAGAGATGATGATAACGAAACGAAGTGGGGAATCCTGAGGAAAAAGATAACGAAAAGAAGGGTGATGCCCTCAGGAATATATAGTTAGCTTCTTGTCAAAATGGCATGCGTAACAGCCAACTTGCTCATTCTACAAAAGATGATTCCTGTTGCGCATAGTTGCCAGTTGCACAGGTTGCCAACCATCCTGCGATCTGCACCAAATTGGTCCAATGTTGTGTGAGTGTTTACAGGGATAAATCACAGTGGACGACCGTCGAAATGTCGTGTTTGTATGATAACAACGGTACATTCTGCGTCGGAAACAACATCTGCAGATGTTTGTTTCAAAAAATCCCTGGGATCTTGCATGATGCAGACGATACACATCATGTCATGATGTACGGTTAACATTGCGATTCCCAATGTAGTGACGGTCAAAACGCAGATTTTGAGTTGTTCATGTCGATTAAGAGTACCAACCTCGACATAAAAGACGCAACTTGCCTCTATGTGGTCCATATCTTGCAACATCCAACATCTCCTCTATCAACAAAGTCAACACAAAATGCAATGGTCAATGTTCCGAAAAAGAACCTTTTGCCACTACTGGCAGTTAAATACTGCAAATCGACAAAGCGCTCCACACAACGACGTCACCAAGCGAATCAGGGCAAAAGCGGCTTGAGAACAGAACCGGTCCGAGCCCTTGGAGCGTTGTGTAGCTTGCGATCCAAAAAGAAGCTTGCGGCGGAGTAGCAACGGGAAACTCACTTCTTAGTAACGATGAGAAGGAGAAATGAATTGAGGATTCTGTGGAAAGAGTGACCGCTGTGGCAAGAATGCGAGTTGAAGACCCAGTGACAGCAATTCAACAGGAGCAGGATGATATGAGAAATGCTGAAAAGGTGGGATTGACAACTACCAAGCCTGAACAAAAGTTTGAGGAGATGTTGAATGCCATCGGAGATAGTCTGAGCAATCTTGCAAGTTCCGACAATGGGGAGGATGGCGAAGACGAGGATGATGATGAAGAAGATCCTGCGGGTGGCAATCTTAGCGAAGATGACCAACCTGGGTGGGTGATGGGCACAATCTCTAACACAGTACAATATCGCATGCAGCGTTTGTTTGTTTGTTTGTTTGTAACCATTGTGCATTCACCCCCGAAGGGAGGCGCCCAGCTAAGTTACCATAAGCCGGCCGACCACTGGTGGTCATGGCATTTTAACCCCCATCCCCGGAACTGCCTCGGTCTAAAACCGGGAGGGCACAAGGCCGTTGAAACTCCCAATCTCCCTCCTAGGCAAAGTCGTCTCTCCCCCATGGAGTGTTTTCGTCAGAAGCAGATGAAGCTTGACCAATTGACGCAACCATGCTGGAGAGACGTGGCCGACTACTTCTGTGACAGCGATAAGAAGTACGGGACAACTGAATTGAAGGTTCAGGCTGTCGTTCAAACTCAAACGGCAGATGATGCAGCGTCATCTGTGCTGACGACATTTAGTAAGCCTCCAGAGACTCTTGATAGGGTCCCTGGAGAATTGCAAATGCCGCAAGTGACTTCTCGACCAGGGAGTAGTTATAAGTGGCTAGGTTCGCGGAAACCGCTGACGCACGAACACATTCCGTCCCTCCCGCCCGCCCCAATGCCCGATAGGTCACAAATTCAGCAATCCAACCATGTTGAACCCGTAAGCTTTGACTCCTGCATATCACATCCCAAGCTAATTACCATCTAGAAATCAGATTCTGACGAGGACATGGTGATGGCTCCTGCATCTTCTGAGGAATGAATACGCAAGTTGGCATTTCTGACCATCTATCACTTTGAAATGCAATGCCTGTACCTATTTTCCTACGTGTCAGCTTTTACTTGATTTCAGTGACCAAATTGTAAGATATGATAATTCGTCTATGCATGTGCAAGGGTCGGATAGGCCATGCCAATTCTCTTGACATCAAATCTCATTGACTGACGACCAATGAACGTGATATCGTCCTGCCCATCACTCTTAAGTGACAAAATTACAACTAAATTACAGACGAAACTCACTAACAAAATATAACTCAGTGATGTCATACGAGTCATAGATGTAGCGGTCAAAGCGCAATACAAAGCTGAATGAATGACGACCGTCATGCTGCATACGATGATGGATCCAACTGCATCACTTGCTGCACAGAGCTGGTGCACATAGTCGAGATGTTGAAATTTGCTTATGGTACGTCATGGATGTCGCAGAGAATGAGCTGGATGAGGAAAGGAGAGGAAGTCCAACTACATATGTCAACAACTAGTGTACAGATTTATATGCGGTTAATTGCTGGCCGAAAGCGCTGGAACGTGATGGGCCAACGTCATTTATCTCTCAGATAATATATCTAGTGGTGGATCAGAATTTGAGAGGCATGGAAGCATTTGGGCGCAAATGTTTATACATATAAACGATTTATTGGCTGCCAATGACGACTATATGCATTTTCACCTACAATTGTTGAGCACCCACTGACTGTCAGTAGGTCATTAAGTTGAGCGTCAACGGAGTGTCAACAATTGTTATTCTTATATTTTCAGCAAACAAACGGCTGCATAGTCACATCCTTCCAAAATGATTCACTTGGCGGTTTTTATAGGCAAAAAGGATCGTGACACACTCCTTGACCAATCCTACAAATGAGCGTCAACGATGGGTCAACAATTTTTGGTCTTGTGAGTCTGATAATCAAACAGAAGACATGGTTGCTGTAACACATAATCAAAGTATTGGCCGCCTTTAAGGCCACAAATGCTAGAGTCAACTTCACTACTATCTCTTGAACATGAGCGTCAACGGAGCGTCAATGATGTTTGTTCTTGCATCTTGGATAATCGATCAGCTGTGCTACAATAGTAAGCTATAATCGAAGTTTTGGCCCCCATTATGGGAAAAACTGGCAGCGAGGATATCACTACCACCTCCTAAAAATGAGGGTCAACGTAGCGTCAACGATTTCTTGTCTTGCATCATGGACACTCGAAGCGCTGGGCATTGACATTGACCGATAATCAATGTATCGGCCGCCTTTATGGCCAAAAATGCTTCTGACGTTATCGCTACCACCTTCTAAAACTGAGTATCAACAGAGCATCAAGAATGTTTGGTCTTGCATCTTGGACAACCTAATGGCTACGGAAAGACGTTGACCCATAATCAACTGATCGGCTACCTGTACAGGCATAAATGCTATTCAGGATATCGCATCCGCCTCCTACAATTAAGTGCCCACCAAGCGTGAACAATTTTCGTGGGGGCGCAGTAAGCTACACAGCAATGAACTGCATCGCATTGTTACAGAATTGAGTCTTACATGGTCAGTCTTTTCAATATTTCCTTATATACAACTTCACAAATATGCATGCAATGTCTCACAGATCTTATTCTTTTGCTTGGTGCTGTAGAGTCAATATCTAAGAACCCACAGTCCGCTTTATTGTATCGTTACCTTTGGCAGTCTTTTGAGTCGGATTACCCAGGTGTCGAATTCCTACGGCCGTGTCAAATTCAAAATCTTTGAACACCTCATTGCTTGAGGTTATGATCTCTTCCAATACTGAATGTGTCTTTATTCGTGATTTGAGCCACTTTATTTTACAAATCATCTGCGATGCTTGGTGGGCTTCAATGAATGTGGGCTCGAAGCGGCCTATTGCTTGGAATGATTCTAGACATGCGCCTTCATGGCGATTCTATTTACACTGCGGAATTGTGGAGACCGGCAACCCTGGCATCATATGGATTGTTTGTCATCAAGTGCTTCGCCATCCATCTGACCATGGGACCAGCTCAATGGGGAAACACTGGCTGGCAAAAGCTCACATCACGAAGTTAAACAAATTAACAGAGTCAGAGGTTACAGAATCAACTCGTTTGACGGTTGATGAAACAGCTTTGGCCATCCCAAAGAGGCATGGAAGTGGAGGAATCACAATAGTATGTTCGCAGCGGAAGATCATATTTGACATCCAGGTTGATCCATATTGACCGAAATGACAGACACAACGTTCTACACTGGCAGCTGAGAACTTTGAAACCTCCCAATTTCACCTAGACAAGTGGAATCGCTACCTCACGTTAGGATTTGTTTCGGCTGATATTCCATGGAACACAATATCTATTCTAGAGCTGTGACGTTGAAATAAGGCATGACACGATAACCTAGTGCTGCCATCCACAACGACTCATAACATCATTTGCCGGAGGGAATCTGCACTGAGCGTGGATGCAATTAAGTAGCAATTGCCATCACATGATAAAGTTAGTTTAGCTTTGGACGGATGGACATCTCCAACCAAACTAGCCACAACGTCGTTCATTGCTTACTATATGGATCGAAACTGGGCATTGTGTGAATTTCAACTTACTATCGATGAGGTTGATCACCTGTTCTTTTCCCTTTTCTAAAGCTAATTACCGATGATAGGTGAAAGGCCAACATACTGGAGCTAGGCTAGCCGTACATTTGAAGGATGTGTTTGATCGTTTTGAGCTTACTGACGGCTGTTTGCTTGGTATGACGACTGATACTGCTTCCTCACATTGCTCGATGACACGTGAGCTGCAATCAACACTTGAGGCATCTGCAATCCAGTTGCCTGCTTTGAGGAACCACATACCATGCATGGCGCGTACCATTCAGCTGGCTCTGGGTGCATTCATGAGCAGTCTCGGCGTAAAATGCCGGACTAAGTCTTCTGAAGCCCATCAGCGTGATCAGCAATTTGGAGAGAATGAGAGTGTAGACATTGGGAAGAGTCAAAGACTTCGAAAAGAGGGCAAAGCTACAATCACTATGGTGTGGGCCATGAAACCAGGTTTAGCCAAGATAATTGAGAAAGTTGCGTATTTCATGATACTTTGAATGTCCTGAAATTGACCTTCATATAGCAGAGAATGCTTGATGTATTGATTACGCTGACACCTCGTCATCGAAAGGAGTTCATTGACTGTCAAAAAGCCAAAGTTCGCATCACGGTACTACCAATTATGGATGTGAAGACACGGTGCAACTCAACACTGGAGTTGCTCGAGTGCGCCTACCGATTGTGGGAATTCCCACGCGAGTACCTCCAACATCCACAATACACTGATTACCGGCCACATTTTACAACTCAAGATGAGTGGACCATTGTGATGTCTGTCATGGAAGTATTGAGGCCATTTTGATATTGGACCCTGTGGATGTCAAAGAGGCATACAGTCACATTGCATAACATTATCACAGTGTACAACAACATGTTCGATCACATGGACGGCGTGATGCGAGTTTTGCCCAAAAGAAGACTCCATGGATGGAAGACTTGTTCTTCGCTGTGAAGTTAGCTCGACAGAAGCTGTCCCAATACTACGATGAAGTGACTCCAACCATGAGTATGCTGCTCATTTCAGCACATATCATCAATCCTTTTCGCAAGTTGCGATCATGTAGAAAGTGGGACAAGGGAATGGATATTAATCCTGAGGACAAGACATCATAAACTACCCAATACCAAGAGACCTTTCTGAAGTGTGTTGAGAATGAATACTGTTCCAAACATCGACATGTGCCGGTCGATCAGCACGAAAGCTTACCGAGCAGCAATGTCATCCCCTCTGCAACGGCTTCAGGATCCTGTCAATCATCCTTCGATCCATCTGATTTTTCATGCGATGATGAACAATACTTAATGCCTGACAATGTGGCTGAGACGACAGCCGGACAAAGTGATCGCACAGCGTGTCTATTGACGGCCGCCAGGCTCTGTTTGAATTCGCCGCCTGAAGCACCAAAGAACTTGGGGCAAATCAATCAAAATCTCAATGATTAACACTCCGACCCAATGGAGATTAGCAGTACATTTTGGTTACCAGACAAAACCGACTGGTGGTGTCAACACGAGGAAACACACTCAGAGTACACCGATCTTTCCAATGTGGCGTGCACCATCTTCTCTATCATACCACATGGTGTCGGAGTGGAGGCCAGTTTTACCGGTGGCCAAGATGTCATCGGCTGGAGGCAGTCAAAAACCACAGGCGAGACCATTCGCGAAACAGTCGTTGTAACGCAGTTTGCTTGAGCCAATAACGGGATTTTGGCAGGCACTGACCCAGAATTGGATACAACAAATACAGAAAACAACTCGGAAATGAAGAAAGAAGCGGGAGAAAGGAAATTGCACACAATCGCCAAGCTTCGCAACATTTTGGAGATGTAGCAGGGCAGCCAAAACCTATGTGCTACCCAGAAGGAATCTCGCGCTCAAAACAAGCAGATGACCACCGTGGGATACATCTCAGGCATGGAAGAGATTGTCAAAGCATTGTGGTCACTCTTTCAACATGATGGTGCGGCTGCATTCAAATCGTCAGAAAGATCTTCTTTGCCACAACCTTTGTGTGCAAAGGACCTCCCTGGACAACGAACTCAAGTATTAAATGTCCGCCGAATCCTAAGAATCAACCGTCATCCAGTCGAAAGTGATGAGGATAGCGCAGCTGAAAGCATTTCGGACACTGAGGATTTGCTTCACTGGATTGGGGACTTAGATAATCCAAATAACAGCAACGACGATTGCGCGGCAGACATTGAATCTGATATAGAGCAAGACCAGAGCATTGAGGATCCGGAATGCCCAGAGCAGCGGGATGTGCGCACTGCGCCCCATGTTCCCGCATTGAATCGGTCTACACGGAAATCAAATGGACAGGCTGGAAAGGTGTTGATGATGGTCAATGCAATCGAAACGAGGAGGAATAATGGAGTGAAGACAAAGTAGGACAGAATGCGTCAATGTTTCACCAGCTTCTTGATGTATCTTGACCAAGAGTTTTACTTAGAAACATATAATGGGTGAATGGTGAGCAGCAGCTTGTGAATACCAGTTGATAAACAGATGTATAGCAGGCAAAATGAACCTTTTGACAAGATACATAGATTTTAGTCGTGTGAGAGCGAACAGTGCAAGAATGTTACAGCGCTTGGCTTTGCCACAGGGCCAACTCGGCTCAATCTGTCAGAAAGTCTATCAAGATGTTCAAAACATGGTGAAAACTATTATCAATGGCAGCAAATATTGCATGGACAATACATTAAAATGAGCGTCAACGAAGCGTCAACGATTTGTGGTTTTGTAAGTACAGTTATTACACTGTGATTTGGTTGCTGTTATGCATCACCAATGTATTGGGAGCTTGTATAGGCAAAAGAGGCAGCAACATGGTCACTGCCCCATTCAGAGAATGAGCGTCAACAGAGCATCAACGATTTGTGGTTTTTTAAGTATGGTAATTACACAGTGATTTGGTCGCTGTTATGCATAACCGATCTATTGCCAGCGTATATAGGCACAAGAGACAGCAACACGGTCACCGCCCCATTCGGAGAATGAGTGTCAACAGAGCGTCAATGTTTTGTGGTTTTGTAAGTACGGTAGTTACACAGTGATTTGGTTGTTGTTATGCATAACTGAGTTATTGGCAGTTTTTATAGGCAAAACAGACAGCAACACGGTCACCGTCGCATTCAGAGAATGAGCGTCAACGGAGCATCAACGATTTGTTGTTTTGTAAGTACGGTAATTACACAGTCATTTGGTTGCTGTTATGCATAACCGATCTGTTGCCAGTATTTATAGGCAAAAGAGACAGCAACACGGTCACCGCCCCAATCTGAGAATGAGTGTCAACTGAGCGTCAACGTTTCCTGGTTTTGAAAATATGGTAGTTACACAGTGATTTGGTCGCTGTTATGCATAACCGATGTATTGGCAGCTTTCATAGGCAAAAAAGACAGCAACACGGTCACCACCCCTTTCTGAGAATGAGCATCACAGGAGAGTCAACGATTTTTAGCTTCCCATCTTGGATAATTTATATTCCGATTGGATGAAGACATCCATTTATCAGATATTGGCTGCCTTCACTCAGAAATACAACAGCGACATGCTCGCTGCCGCATCCTGAGAATGAGCGTCAATGGAGTGTCAACAATTTTTAGCATCGCGTCTTGGGTAATTTATATTCCGATTTGTTGCAGACATCCATTTATCAAATATTCGCAGCCTTTACTGGCAAAAACAACAGCGACATGCTCCCTGCCGTATCATGAAAATAAGCATCAACGGAGCATCAACAGTTTTCGTTGTTGCCTATTTGGTAATCAAGTCATCGCACTGATCTGCGCATTCATAACGGAATTATCAACCGCCCTTATAGGCAACAATCCACATAATCAAAGGTAAAACACCGATTCCAAATTAATCGATATTGCATGCTGCAAAGTATGCAAAAACATATCCTTGATTGTTGAAAATGCGATTTTGATAAGATAATATTAACATACTCCAAAAACAAGAGCCTTAATTGAATCTATGGATGGACCCGCTGGGCGACCCGCTGACAACCCGCCCAATTCTGACAGGTTGGGAGTTTGCCATCAAACTGTACCCAAGTTGAAGGTTCGGGTTTACTGACAGCCCGGACCGCCAATTTGGCAATGGTTCGGGTTGAACCCGGACCCGGACCCGGACCCGAAGTGACGGTCCGGAACCGTAGCTCACACTAATCCTATATCTCATTTTTGTCATGGGGTTGGTATAACCTAAGTAACTGTACTTAAAAAATATCCAACAATACTTACATACGTGCTAGTTATACTCTGCCGCAATTCGCATCGTATTTTCTTGTGTATATCTCCAAACAACATGTTAGGGTAATCAATAGAGATCGTAAACGCACAAGGGACAAATATGTATAGTCGTATAAGAGGCTATTAAATGAATAGCAACTAAATCGTATCGTGGTGTGCAGCAATACTGACAATACACATAACCTATATAATTAATCTCGGTGATTGATATTGTAAACTATATTCATATAATCAATCCTAGCGATGAATTAATATTGTAAAGTATGTTCCTATAATTAATCTCGGCGATTAATTAGTCTTCTGGCGGTAATATTTTGCCTGTTGATAGTGCAATCTAAATTGACATGTATCTTCACAAAAATCCCTGTTATTAATTCCTTGATAAATCTAGTGTTCAGATACAATTGGCAATATTACGTCTAGCGCGCAATCTCCCTCAACAATACTGCTATGTATTTTCATATTCGGCTCGAAGACGATCCCATGTACGTCTTCTTTGTTTTTTCCTTTGTTTGCCAAATCGTTACTCCAGTTCCAGAATGGTAGGTTCTCCATATTTCAGTTTATTCTCAAACACTCGTCCTGACCGAGTTGTACACAAATGTTTCTGCTTCGTAGTTTCATATTAGATTCCAAATGCCTCTTGAGATAATTGCTCCTCGATATCCGAAATGGAATCAACATCCAAAGCAGGAAAATCTGATTCCGGAACAAAAATTTCTTTATTGACCGGATTCGGTAATGGCGTAACTATGCAGTCCTTAATGTATTCTGATGGAAATGTTTGATATTTGAAATAGAACTTCAGTATCTCAGTATATTGAATGATACTTGCCAACCACCAAATACACTGTGCTGCAAATTGATTATCTTCGTTTTGAAAATATTGTAGCAGTAAAGATAATGGACGCCCAATACGGTCGTAATCGTTCACAAACTTTAGCTCAGTCATGGGGCAGGGGAACTGCGTACAATCCTTATAGATGATACTAATATACGTGATAATAATAACAAAATAAGAATTTGAAACTTAATAGTATTTCAGCATCGTCTTTCACAGGTAGGTATCTTTCGTAACTGTGGGGCTACCCTTGCATAGCCGGAGCTTTGCCATTCTTTTATAGCCTTTCTTGGACTACCGTAGTTTATGTCGGAACCTTAGCTATAATCATATGTGTCATATTATAGAGTACTCTTTTATTACAAGCCAGGCTCTATGATAGAGAACCACGCATTCCAAAGGTTGTCATGTAATTATGAGATTGGTGTTAAAGTGTTTCACTCCCTTCTTGGGCCATCATCCATAATATGATTTAATCAAACGGTAACTTCAACTTAGATATCTTGCAACTCATATATTTCAGATAGTCAAAACCTCTCCGTCGCCTGACGTGGTTATTTGGAGGGCTTTAAACTGACTGCTTAAATATAATAAGACACAACCTTCACCATATAGGCTATTTGGTTTATCTGCTTCAGAGACTTACGTGGCAACCCACCATTGCTCTATCAACATTTGACTTGACATATCACACCAGCATTATTGAACTGATAGTAATTAACCTTACTCGTTTGTTCCCTGCCAGGGAGTCGGAGGTTTATCCGGTCTTATTGACTTTGCCCAACATCTTCAACAATCAGACACCCCATTATTAGGCCGAGACCATTCTCTTTGACCGGGGAGTACCCACGTTGTTCTACTCGACAAGGGATTCGCTCGGAGTCCCACTTGATTGCATATTGGCTCTCGTCTGCCTGACATGTCAGTCTCATTCCTGCAGCTGACGCATCTAGTCCCATTAGCATAGTTTGAATGAGTGTGGTAAGAAATAACTGGCATCTCTATACACCCTGAAGGCTTATCGACTGGCCAAGGTTATTGCATCATCAAATCAGTTCTAGCGTAGTATGTGAACTTTCAATGAATCCGCCAGCAATGAGGCTCGCTGTCAAATCGACACGAGGCATGTAATCACCCGCTAAGGATCATACGTTTGGCAGCTGAATACTTCATTGTGTGATTGGTGGTTATGTAGATCTCGAAGTAGACTAGTACCAATACCTCTATTAAGGGACAACCCCTAACAATTTTGACACCCCCATTCCCGATACCATTCAAGATTGATCTGTATTGTTGGCGATTGTAGATCTGTCTGATCTGCAGCAACGTTATCATCGGAATTGACCCCACAGCTCAAATGTCCCTCAAGCCACCCCACAATCACCAAAAAATACTCGAGATTACAAGCATCTGGGGGGAACTTCTGGAAAGCGAGGAACTGAAGAATATGTTCACCGAATGACAGGAGATACTCATCCGGATCGGACAGTGCATATACACATTGAAAGCCTGATTCGAGGCCAAGGTTTGGGCGCTGGACGCGCCCACACCCCTAATAAGGTGCCTGGGCCGTATGCATGAGGTACACATTTCTATTTCGGGAAGCCTCTTCACTCAAATTAGAACTGCACGCCTGGTGAGGGAATTTTTGGTTGACCATTCCATTGCCACAGTAGAACGGAAGGCGGAAGTGGACAGCACTTTCTGGCATCTCAGGTTTGGGTATTGGGGGTAATCACTGGTTCAGTCCGCCAACATGGCAAAATTAAAATATACGCCTTAGGCGGTACATTTGGACATGCATTAGAGCGTAATATGTCGTTTACTAGTGCAGATATCTGCTACGCATAGAGTCATAATACCTTTAGCTGAGAACCCATGATACGGGCAAACATGCACCATAAGCAGAGTTACAGAATGATCACAGTTTCAGATTACCCTTTCTCGTTGTTGAGTGGACTTTGAGTGCGGTCATCACGTGGCATTAGGTTAGGGTTGAGCGGCGGAGCCGCATTCACTTTACTTCTTGTGTACGTGTCAAATAGATGAATAGACAAGTCAATATACGCATCACCAATTTGGCAGCTGCACCATAAGTCGACGTACGCTTCCCTCTGCGCCAGGATTGGTCCAACACTCGTCTTCCACTTTTTACCTTGCCTTGAATATGTGTATGAGAGCAGACGAGATTGCAGCAAAGGATGTCAACCGGCACACCACTGAGTAGAAATAGTTTACCTTGGCTTCGGGTTGCCCGGATATGGGCATGGTATTAGAAACAGTGAAAATAAACTCACGTTAGTCACTACGCTACGGACGAGCTATTAGGAAGCTTGTTTGTTTGTTTGTTTTAATCATACTGCATTCAGTCTATCTAGAGTATAGCAGTAACCGATTCCCTCCCCCCTCTGGATGCGGCAAGGTGGGGAGGCTTCCCCCCTTCTACGCTCCTTCCCCTACTGTTATAAAGCAAGAGGAAGACTGCAATTCCGCGGCGGAAATCACCCCAGGGAGGAGTGTGATGAGGGGACTCAAATGACTGGGACATTTTGCCAGGATCTAAACCGTTTGACACCACTCCCGGAAATTTTGCGAGGCTTGCGGTAGTGATGCTTTATAACAGAATTAACTCCAGTTTCACTACAAGCTTAAAACACTGCCTTGCCCATCAACGGATTTCCGCACCCATCCGTCCTCCTCATCCCACCAAGGCACAGACTTTATAGTTCTAGGTAAACCCTGCATTTTCCAGAGTATCTAACGTTTGTATCGTTTGGAATACTCACCTGCTCAAACTCCTTCCACCGCAGAGGACGAGTGAATCTTGATGAGAACGATACTGGGGCCTCTCTCTCCACCTCTTCACACGAGGTCATGAACGTATTAGCTATATTAGTTTCGAGTAGGAAAACCGTGTTATGCAGCCATTTAGCGTAAGAAAAGTATGAACTTGCCAAATTTCCCTCTCACAGCACATTTGTTGTCATTATTGACGAAAGTGTAGTAATGCTGGGTTATTAGCTTCAGGCAGAGCCTTGGGGCTGGGGGAGGATGTGAGCTCGTGCTCCTGTGGATGGCGGCGGGATGTAATGGAATGCACACAGCTGCTGGTGGAGGTAATAATAGGAATGATAAAAACAACGGAACACCTTTATGAACTCCTAAGAATTGCTACTGGTACAAAAAATCCCCAGATAGCGTAGTAGTTGCTTGTTCCCACTCCCTGCCGTAATTACCAGGTCTGCAGCGGGGCCTGGGTTTGACCCTTGAGAGGAGGGCATATCTCATCTCGCCGGTAGTATCAACGCCGGGTTCTGACCTCTTTCCTCCCCAAGGCAAAATGACGGAGCAATAGTCACCCTACTGCAGAGTGATTAGCCCTAACCACACCTGCGAAGCATTTTGTAACGACAGACAATGGATAGTGTACGCCTTCGGATGCCAGCCCACGATAAGCCCCAGACGAAGCCCTCGCCATTAACAAATTCACAAACTTTAACAGCTTGTTAAACAAAGCGTTAGTATGGAGATAGTTCTTACGTACACGCTAGGGGAGCTAGACAGTCCCGCTGCAACAACTGCAACAATAGCTAAGTACTCGATGAGTGAAAATTAGGTTATTGTTTAGGAGTCGTTCTGTCGAGCAAGAAGATATCACTTGGACCAAGAGGACAGCTTGGCCGAGGGTGTCCTGCTGTACAAGATTCTTGACTGGTGGGTGGGATGTCTCCAGCCGAACATGTACATAGTGAATAGGACGCCTCGTAGCTGCACAGTAGTGGCGGTAGCCACCGGGCCAAATTTGTCAATTTTTCAAGGCGCGTCGCTAAATGTGTCTCGAGGAGGAAAGGTACTATATTGACTACAATCATTAACACCCTAGTCAATTAAACAATGGTTATTATTCAGACTACCCCTCTGAATCCTCGAATTATTCAAACTACCCCCACTTCCCTAGATTAAAAATTGCGCAGGCATTCTAACATGAGCACTGTGAAAGCAATCTACATGATAGACCTCGCTCTGTATCTGCTTCTACCTGACGGTCTGACTTTTGCAAATATACAGAATGATTAGAGTTGGCACCCACTCATACACTGCTGCCTTGAAATCTTGAAAAGAGTCGAGCTTCTGGCTAACTGTAAGCGGAAATAGTGTACCAACAGCACCTAGAGGGCGCTAGACTACTGCAGAGCTTTGGCATAGGCGTGTTGAACGTGCAGGACTATTCATTCTTATAACTGTGGAAGATAAAACTGTAGATGGTGTATTCGGAATTGGAAGCTGGAAAGAAAGTAAATTCATTCAAAATCAGTGTTTGTACACGAAGGTAGTTTAAATAATATTTTGAAAACGAGGGTAGTTTGAATAATTCGTGATTTCGGAGGAGTAGTCTGAATAATAACCGATTAAACAATCACCACCAAGCTTCAAGTCTAGTCTCGGTCAAACGTTCTTTCGCCGCTGCGCAGAAGCTTCACAGCAACTTATTAGGTGAGCGTCAAATCGAGACTACTTCAAGTCCCCGGGACTGTCCTCAAAATACGTTCCCCGCGATGTTCCTAATACTACCATTCCTGCAACTCCACAAGCCACATTTAACTGTTTGAATCTCCGAGAATGTAACCTGCAAGAAGACCTTCCGGTAAATATAAACACCTACTCCACAGCATCAGAACTCCTTGTTACTTCAGTTCTCCAAGTCTTTATAGTAAGGTGAGTTCAAGTTGCTATTGACCCCAGTACAGCAGTGGTATTTGCATGTTTTCGATGTCTAGTACGTCAGCCACTTGGAATACTGTCACCAGGAGTCTAAGCAATGCCGATTGTCTCGGCATTCAGCTACCAGCTTTCGTCCACTTCTGAGAGCTCACTATCGTCCTCATCACCTTATTTTAATTGTATGCTGGACTGGGTTCTTCCCTGCCAGAATATTCCCACCTACCAAGTTGCTTTCGAATTCCCACTAGGAGATATTCTACCCACTAACTAAGAATATTGCCCGGCAGGATGCCCTCCCGGTTAAGCTGTCCTCTTAGTCTATGGGACATCCTCTTGGCTAGGTGAGGAACTTGACCTGTGGGGTGGAACAGGTACAATAGTACTGGGACAGGAAGCTGAATATCAAACTACACACGTCATTACAATCTCTTTCCGGTAGTAATCCAACTTACTATAGCAACTCACAATTATACATATCTATTGCCTTCACATAAGAGCTCAAACTCCATTCAAGCGCCACCATATCATCACTTCGAAACATATACTTCACCCGTTCACAATCGACTGAGTATATCTTTCCGAATTCTTTCTAAAATCTTCGAGCAACTATCGACTTATACGGTTCCCTACTATGATTCCATTGGACGGCGCTTTATTTTCCGGGTTTGAATGCACTAGGACCCACTCTTTCGCGGTTTATACAGTGTTGGTGGCCAGCGAGCTGAACATGGCTGTTAACAGCTAAGTTCAGTAGAGATGCCGCGGCTCTCATTCACCAACTCACTGGTGAGCTTGATGACGCCCACAATATCATCGATGGAGAAACCAAAGACATGGTATTGATCGGGTGTTGGCCAGAGCAGAAATGCCTATAAGCTGGACGAATCATTGAGAGAGATAAAATTTGGAATAGTTGGACTGGGATTGATCATAATTATCGTAGTGAGAGATTGGGAGAGCGATTTCATAATGTGTGGTATAGTTAAGGGGTACGCTGTTTGGGGAAGAGAGGATTAGCCCGGGATTAGCAGGCGACTTAATGCGAAGTGTTGCATGTGTACCTGCATCGTGAGCCTCACAGCTCAGGTCCGTTTGATATGCAGTTGGTGTATGAAGATATGCCTCAGAAGAGCGACTCGTATCAGTACAGAGAGGCTCATATCAGTGCAAACGGATGAGCAAACGGAGATAGATATGGAGACGAATATGGCAGAGAATATGGGAGACAAGTCTGTATATATACGGGCCTTCTGGCCTCGAGAGATCAGTCAATCAGCAAGTCTTTCAAGCATACAAAGTAACACGAAGTATTGAAAGTATAATGATTGCTCTATCTCGAAGAGGGCCAAAGACCGTATATGTACAATCTACCATATGCGTACGCGTATGCACTATGTGACATGAGACGCATCACCCTGGTCCTGATGCATATCCTCATACAGTCACCATCTCTATACAAGTCTTCATTCTCATACAAGACTTCAGACGATGCTGAGACTTACATGCAACACGAAGTAGCTAGTGAACCTCGAGTGATTGTCAGTGACCTGAACAAATTTTCTTAGCACCAACCTCTTACCCAGTAGTAGCGAATAAATTTGGGTTTGCTGCGAATGAACGACGAGTCAAACTTAAGTGCAAGAGAACCACCTCCCTACAACTAATATGTGTCCGGGCTTTTGAATCCATAGCCACTTAAATACTTCAATGAGCCCAAGTTCTGTGTCCCTCCAATCTAAGATCTACTACAAGCTCCCACATTGATTCCCCAGGGTGCTCTCTATTGTTATCGTACATCATGGCCACTTTCCTTGAATCCCGTCTCGATTGCTAGAACTGTTGACTAAGGGATTGAGCCCGAAGGCTACCAGAACTAAGGCGGGCACTAACTCAGCCATGTGGACTAAGGCGGGCACTAACTTTAGCCCGCAGGTCATTGGGACTAAGGCATGCACTAGACTTAGCGGACTTAGTACGGAGCCTATCTCCCCGCCAGCCTCGGGCTTGGTGCCTATCTCCCTGTGAGTCTCGGGCCTGAGTAGTGCCTTTCTCGTGATGCTTCGCTCTTAGTGATTTGTTCTTAGTGCTTGAGATGATCTCTTTCTTTATATATGTCTATCTTCTTCTCTCTCTGTACGATAGACAATTGAGCTTCTGCATTCTTTCTCTTTTACTCTCATCAAGAACAAACCTGTCTAAATGCCCTTTCTTCACGTTCAAGGGCGTTTGAACAGAGGTTCCCAAAACTACTGATGCTGATAGACTTGCAGCCAAAAATCGAAATCTTCTAGTGACATTATCGATGGCGGATAAGCTACTTATAACGACAATCATATGGCCAGAATAGTAGGCGCTATTCCATGCAGGGTGTTTGTAAATTGACAGGCTTTGAGAGGCAGAAATTTTGTGTTTTGCCTCACCGCCCTCCAACACTCTTCTCTTCTCTCATGACATTACTACTGATATCATCGGTGTGATTGCTATGCCCAGCTCGCTTGGCTCCTAGCACTTCCTCCATTTATTAGGATGATAGATACTTAGATGAACTAAAACAATTGGAGAATTCGCCCGTAGGCTTCTCAACGATAGCCATGTCCCGTCCAGGCAGAACAAACAACCCAGTATGTATGTACTAGGGCGGATGAACAAAGAGAAGAAATAAGTGTTTTAGTCAATGCGTAGTTGATTTCTTTCTTAGTCGAATGACATTAAATGTGAAGTTGGGTACAGGAAATGAGTACAAATGATTGTCGGTCGGTAACCACTAGCTGCATTTTCGAAGGGAACCCAGCTGATCGACCACTTTATCTACTTTGTGACGATCTGATGAAATTTTCCAAGCTGGAGTTTCGAGTGATGATGTTTGTTTAATCAGATTAGATAAAGAGTGGAGCCAACAGAGGCTTGGCTCTCAAGTTGTGAGTGCTCTCCACCAAACGAGATTCACTTCTCTTTATTTCTCCTCATATTTCGTTTCCTCCAGATAGCCGTTATCCCACTGTACCCCTTGAACATGATTCAAAGTCCTATGCGCCCTCCAGCTTTTGTGCTGGAAGACTATCTCTGACAGCTTTGACGAGTTTGCCTGTGCCCTGGACGCGACGAAGTCCCATGGATGACCCCCTAGATTATGACCGGTAAATTCTTCTACGACGCTGGGATGGCACAGCACTAACAGCCTAGTTGCCGCACTTTACCTCTTTCATTCTGTTCCGCGCTGCGGCCGCCACCAAGAACCAACCTTCGAACCTCACCACCGCATACCCAAACCGCAACGCGCCTCGCCGCCCGAACTCTAGCATTTTTGCATATCGTTGGTGTCGTGTGTAACTACTCCGACACTACCTGGCGCTGCCGTTGTGCGGCCATACAAGAGATGGGGTGGGAGACGGTGATGAGATTGATGAGACTGCATCAAAGACATATTCATTGACGAGGAGCACGAGGCAAAGGAGAATCTGCAGTAACGTGCGAGGAACTCGGTGAACAGTTAGAATGTGCTGTTCAATATCATCACAGACGGTCGTGCGGGTGAAGCCTGACAGGGCATGTGTACTATGACTCACCTCTTGTTTTGATATGGGAGCTCTACGACCTACTCTACCTAACTATAGGAATGTCCTCGAATGTCTATACAAGAAAGTACCCGACACATTAACGCAACAATCCCGAGCTCCTCCACTCTCGGAAGTCAAATTCAGCCCTGATGGTTCAAGGTTCCACAACATAAAGTACCAACCCTCTGGAATTGACCAACCAAAAGCTTGCCTGAAAGTTGGTAGCACAAGAACGGGGCAATCATTTCCCGGACGACCCCCATTACCTTTCGCCAGTATCCTCCTGCTCTCTCACCTCTTCGTAGTCACCATGACTATCACCATTATCCTCATCTCCGTCTTTGTGCTCTACATAACCCACCGCTTCTACCGCGGCTACCAAACACGCCTCGTATGCAATCATCCTTACCATCTCATCCCACACCACTGACACGTGCAGCTCCATTCATCTTTCCCCACCTGCAAACCTGGCATCAAAATCTTTGACCCCTTCGGTCTCCGCCGCATTCGAAATGTCATCAAACACCTTCGTCAAAAGCGGTTCCTCTTCTATCTCGGGACAGTGTACAGGCAGTACAACCGAAACACACTCCCTCTGCCGCTGCCGGGGATGACAGGCTACATCACCGCCGAGCCTGAGAACATACGAGCGCTATTATCAACCGAGTTCAAAAGTCCATTCTTCCCCTCCATTCCTCCCCACCCCCGCTGATAAGGAATCAGACTGCGGCGTCTCGGAGGGAAGAGCAGCGTACGGCTACTTCCTTGGCCCAGGTTTCTTCATCCTAGACAATGAGGCGTGGTCCCGTCCACGCGCACTCCTCCGCCCAAATTTCGCGCGCGCACAGGTATCGGATTTTACGCTGCTCGAGAGGATGATACAGCACCTTTTCGCCGCAATCGACGCATGTACTGACGCATTCGATATCGAGCCACTGTTCCAGTCGCTGACGCTCGATGTCGCCACTGAGTTCCTTCTCGGCGACAGCGCAGATAGTCTTACGGGCGGGGAAGGTGTATTATTTTCATCAGCGTTGGAGAAGGGTCTGGCGCATGTGAACTTCGCCGTTTCGCTGGGGCCCGTGTGGTGGGCGTGGAAACCGAAGGCGTATCGGGACTCGAGGAACTTTATCCATACGTTTGTAGATCGGTATGTTGTGCGCGCGATTGCTCGGGCGGAGGAAGGTGGGCCGAAGGATGGGTATCATTTTCTTGACGCGCTTACGGCAGAGACGCGGGATCCTAAGGTGTTGCGTGCCCACGTGTTGAATACATTGTTTGCGGGGCGGGATACGACAGCGTCGTTGCTGAGCTGGCTTGTGTGGAACTTGGTTCGTAACCCCGAGGTGATGATGCGGTTGAAACGCGAGATCGATGCTGTGGTTGGCGACGAGCTGCCGACCGCAAAGGTGCTCGAGGAGATGAAGTATTTCAAGGCTGTTGTCAGCGAAAGTATATATCCCACGCCCCTTCCAAACCGTGCTAATGAAACAGCCCTCCGCCTCCAATCTCCAGTGCCCCTCACAAACCGCGAATCGCTCCGCCCCATTGCGCTTCCCCGCGGCGGTGGCGATGACGGAGCATCTCCACTCCTGATCCCTGCCGGCGTCACGGTTATGACTGATTTCTTCACTATGCACCGGCGCCTCGACATTTGGGGTGACGACGCGGAAGAGTTCCGCCCCGAGCGCTGGCTTAAAACTGAGAACCTTGACCGCGAGATGACGGGCGCGTTTAAGTACTTGCCGTTTGGTGGCGGGCCGAGAAGCTGTTTGGGGCGTGAGTTATACACCCCATAGAAGAGATTCTTGCGCTAATGAGAGTAGAGCAATTGGCACTCAATACGGCTATGTATACGGTTGTCAGGATTGTCCAGAGGTATGAGGGCTTTGAGAAGAAGGATGGTGACTCCGATGAAGTGCTATTTACTAGTACACCTGTGCCTGCGCCTGGAGAGGGAGTGTGGATTACGGTTGGAGAGAAGAGGGTGTAATTCATCGCAAGTGGCTTGTATATATGGATTCGACGCTTCTCTACCCTCAGAGTTGTATATTCGTGGACTTAGGGGCCCCATCACATCTCTTCACTCTGTACCATACTCTCTATACGGCTCACTGCTAATGTTGTGTTGCAACTGAAAAATGATTGGGTGATACCACATGACACCGTCGAGATGCCTGCCTCAGCTATTACGCCTTAAGCTTATGAAAGGAGACAAATCCACACCAGAGGGCATCTAGGACGACAATCATCTGATACCGCTCCAGGGACTTTCCATCACTTGCGAGCCCATTGGACGAAGTGAGGATAATATGCAAGTGCGACGGTAATCGACAAACTTGAACTGGACCAAAATTAAGCGCTACGGCATCTATCGGCCCGGAAGCGGGATCTGGCGTCCTCTAGTGGTAGCTATACAAGACATCCCACAAACGAGGGTTGGGGGACGGTAAAGGGGTGGTCGTTGTCATAGTAAGGGTTCAGAATGTCAACATTGTGACGATTGGGTCAATCTAGAATGGTATCAATTGTGGGTAAGATCTAGTACACGCTAGAAAATTAGACATCATTATTATTGATGTAATGATGAAGCTGTCCCGTAGCGACCCCTTGAATAAGTCATCGCTGATGTTACACCTCTGCGATTCCAACACCAGGACCGAGTACACTTCACTATCTGGAGACGAGGAGCGAGGTTGAAAGCGGGGAGGAGTTTGAGAAGAGTAGGGTAGGGGAGGAGAGCTGGAATTGGATGAAACATTACACTATAACTATATAGTCCTGGTTGATGACAGAATAACCGGGCGATTTAGTTTCGCACTGGTCTAAAATGACACTTTAGGGACCGTACCAATATAGCTAATAACAAATGACGTTCTAATCTCATCTGTCGGTGCAGTATCAGAGGTATTTGGAATAATAAATTTCTTATAGAAACCAGGTAGACCTATTTGGCTGGTGAACTTCAGTTATTTGGAGGTTTGTGTTGGAAAAGGTCCTTCACGGACGCCGTTCTTCCACAACCAAAGTCAAATCAGTTAATTTCAAATTTATACATCGATATTCACCATACTCTCGTGCACAGACTTTTGTTTAGTTTACGAGAATCAGAATACCTGCAATTTGTTGCATATACAGGTCTCAGCCGGAGATGAGTCTCGTATGGCCGGAGCGGAGATGTCTTGTATGGCCGGAGCGGAGGTGTCTCGTATGGCCGGAGACGGTGATGTCTTGTATGGCCGGAGATGACTGTTGACTCTGATACGGGCTGATGGCATTCAACCGTACTTGCACTCTCATATATATTGGCCTTGTGGCCCTCTTAGATAGAATACAATTAAGCTTCTAGCAGCCAGTATTTCAACACAATTTTTTCCCAGATTTAAAACTAAGTGCTTGTGGCTTAACGCAGCCATTTGTCAAGGTCTACATAGAACGGCGACCGTTCTATTCAAGCGCAACCTATCCTTCTAGTGGCGTAAATTGATCTGCAAACCAGGCATATGGTGGGGGGGCCTCAAACCGGAGTGCCGGACATTTGGAAAATATACCCACCTTACCCCTCTCAGCTGCTAAGCAGCGAATTTTTGAATTTTATGCCCAAAAATTGCCTGAATAATTACCCGATTTGGTAAGAAATTACTCGTTGCTATAGAGAAGTCGCCGTTTTGGGTAATAAATTAACAGAACATTCGCCCCATGCCCATATCAAAACCCACTTTTCAAATGCTTATTCCTCCACAATCAGAACCTACTTTCAAAATTTGGCTCTGTATGGTGATAGGGAACTATCTAAATGGTTGTTCCATAGAGTTAAAATATTCTTCCAACTTTTTTGGTGGAGGAATTAAGCCTCGAAAATGGTCGCGGATCTTGGCAAGAGTGCTCCGGTTTGAGGCTTCCCCCACCATATTTCAAAGAATATCAACTGGGCATTCATGTTGATAATAGCCCTATTCTCTATTTATAAAAACTTCAAGTGTTCATAGCATAGTCGGGTTCAAGATTTGTGGGTTGACGTCTTGGCTACAATATATTCCTTAACAAGACACAAGCAAATAAATTCCCACAAGATTTAGCATATTCTTCAGAACAGTGCTACTTGTCTGAAATGATTATACGCAGTATCTTAGGTTGTCAATTTCTAACAAATTATGCAGCAAGTTAAAGTTCCCACTTCAAGATAATAATGGAGGACATCCGGGCTTCCTACTCTTGCATTCCAGACTTTCTAGGCTGATTCGCAATCAAACACTTGCGAACGATGCGAAAAGTCTGGGCACGAGAACACCGGCTTTCCATTGATCGAGCTCGTGAGCGATGAGAAAATCTGGAGTGAGAGCTAACAAACTGCAATTCTAGAACGCATTCCGTCTTACTGCTCAACGCCTCATCATTTCCTCTCCTCATAGAGACAGTAATATTCTGGTCGATCTGTGGATTTAATTGGAGCGCTCGCTCAGGGTGCAGGTTGGCTCAACATGCATCCCTCACCACGTGCCACATGTTCCACTACCGAGGAAAGCTGTAGAATATTAACTGAAAGCACCCCTCAGTACTCCTCTTAATTGCCAGAGCCACGCCAGCAAAAGTCCTACAAAAAAGATCCACCAAGTATAGAATATCTTGTACGCCTCGCCTCAACGCTCTGACAGTAGGGAGTGGTATTGTCTAACTTCGCCTCCAAGTTCGGTTTTGCCAATTATCATTTAGCTCTCTTTCTTTTGACTGATGGACACATCAGACCTATAGCTAAAGGCCCTCCTTTCGGATGCCCTCAAGTACGTTTTTCGAGCAGTGGGACTACCTGCAGATGCTACAATTGACGATTTCAAAGAACTCAAGCAGTTCATGAGAAGCGGCGAAGAATTCGAACCAGTTGACGCGGCTATTGTGCATCATTCCCGGCCCATTCGACGCGGAGTGGACTCTTCGTAGTGTAACATCCGTTGCCTGAATTTCTTGGAAATCTGAGAAATGGAACTACTGCGGCTATCGTCTTTCATCTGCGTGGTGAAGATGTCCAAGTGGATCAGAATTCAATGGATTCACACAGTTATATCCCACAACACCTGGGAAGCAGATTATCGCCGAGTGAGTGTACTTTTCAAGACCATCTCTTTCTTCATCAATTGACCCCCGGCAGTATAGTTGCAATCACCGGTCTAAATAGCCATGCTTGTGGCTCATGGAAAGCAGAGGGAAACCTTGAGCGAATGTAGTTACGAGATTTCTTCTCGAAAACTTTCCAGATTGTCGGACAATGATATATGGATACAACGCCGACCTGAAAATCAAGTCCATGCACAATATCCTTTATTATTGTCAGCGGTTCTTGAGAGATTTAGAAAGCATTCGACAGTCGGGAGAGGTAGGAATCGTCCCCCGTACATTAACTGACCAACACGCTGATAAGAATTAAAGGAGGCAAAACGGTCACTCATTTTCATTGGACACAGCTATGGAGGCCTACTTATGGCGCATGTAGGTTGAGTTTGGTGTACCGTTTGACTAGGGCTGACCTCCACCAGACGCTTGTCAAAGCAAAGTTTGACCAGAGAGGAAAGAACGCTTCCTTGGACTCCCTTATCAAAGGCTACCTATGGCATTCTTTTCTTTGGGGTTCCGCATCGAGGAATGGTCGTAAAGAATCTCGTTGATGCATTAAGACACTCAACGAATGCAGCACCTTGAAGAGGTCAAACAGGGGTCAAAGACTCTTGAAATTGAGCTCCGACGGTTTATTGACTTGTGCGATGAGTTCGAAATATATTCTTTTCATGAAATGGATCAATCGCCGGGTATCATTGTTGTAAGCTTCCGACCACCACCTGATTGCTTCGGGCCTAATGGTCCATTCTCAGGGAGCAGATGACCCATGGAAGCGAGGAGAGGAATATGCAGTGGTCATTAAAGATACATCATCATGCCAGTGGCATTGGGAAAGAAAATACCGGTAGATACGGATCATTCAAACCTTGTTAAATTCGAGACTTCGCGACATCCTACTTATCGCGACGTCCATATGAGTATTACGCAGCTGATCAAAGTCCTCTGCAGTGACCGTATGCCATTTTTGTACGTAATCCATACGAGACTTTATTCAATTTTAAGTTTTTACTCTTTTGTTTTAGTGCGGAATACTTATTCACAATTCTTACGTGTGGTGTTTTGTAGGCAATATGGATTTCGTACCTGAATACTGTATTCTTCCTAAAGTTCCTTTCGAGAGAACAAAAGTTTCGCCGGACAGTCAAAGGAACTCTCGGTCCTTCAAAGGCTGCTCTACATATCAAGATCCAACAAAGTGGTTGTAGTCTTGCATAGCATGAGCGGGATTAGCAAGACCCAGTTAGCAGCCGAATTCGTGCACTGCCATACGAAACACTTCTCATCGATCTAGTAGGTAAATTGTGCCACAAAAGAAACAGCTCTAAATGATATCATCAATATTGCCCAAGAATTACTTTACCATTATACCTCAGAGGTTAAGGAGACGGAGTCTGCACGAATACTTGGTCTGCAGGGATTAGTTAGTCCTAATGGAAAAATCAATCCGAGGAACAACGCAATCAAGCACCTTATGGGAATACTGTCCCAGTGGTTTAGCCGCAGTAATAATACGAGGTGGCTTCTTGTGTTGGATAATGTGGACGAACTGGAGATATTTGACACCAGTTTACTCTTTCCACGCTGCTCACATGGAACTATTATAATGACAAGCAGAAGAATGGAATGCACCCGCGACCAGCTCGCCGTAGCCGTAGACGAAATGCCCCAAGATGCTATTTATAAAGAGCGCCAATCTAGCAACCCTACAAACCGCAGAATGAATGTATTCTGAATTCAACACAGCATAGCGTAAAACTAACATGACATAAAGATAAAGCAAGGGCAGAGTAAATAGTTTCAAAATTCGGCGGTATTCCGTTAGCAATCAACCACGCCGGAGCATACATACGTTCTAGAGGAATGGCAATGGAACGGTATCTAGAGATCTACGACAAAAACTTTCGCTGCATATGGGGCGAAATTCCTAAAGATTCCTGGTCGACAAACCAAGGCAGGACTGTTTTCATCACCTGGAAGATTTCTCTTGACGCCATCAAAGAACAGGACGCTGAGGCGGCAAACAATTTTATTCTATACTCATTCTTGTCAAACGAAACATTGCGGACGAAATACTCCGTTGTGGCTTGGGATTCAGTACTTCTGGTATGTCTATTTGTTGCTCGGTATACTAGTCATGAACACCTAGCTCTAACTGATTGACGAAGACACTGCCCTCGACGACTGTCTAGAAATGATTTTTCGTATTCATTAGCAAAGCGGAACAAATCATCGCGCAGCTTTTATATTCACCCTTTGGTGCATCGCTGGACGAGGGAACACCTTGACAATGGAAGTCAGTCACTGAGTTTGCAAAAGCTTTTTAAGTGGTGGAAATAACGATCGAGACCTTCCAATTAATGAAACTAGGAGAATCCTGGCGAGAATTGAGTTTTGAAATGAACACTATATCACGTATTGAGATGCTGTGGGCGGCAGCCTATAGGTGTCTAAGTGCCAAAACCTCATCTCGCACCCCACCAAAAAAACTATATTTCAATATCGAAAAATAGATAGACAAATTACAGGAGCTAACGCTAATAAATTGTAAAGTCGATACATGGACCCCCTAAATTGTGGCGCGGTGGTGGTGGTGGTGGTGGTGGTGGTGGTGGTGATGATCATGGTAAGCAGTGTTCGCAGGTGGTCAAACGGTTCCCAGTATGACCTTGACCAGGCCAGACTGAAATTTCAGTCGGGCCTGTTTATCACTGGGCAGCTTTTATCCACCATATCTATAAGTATTGCGGATACCGCACCGGGAAAAATGACCATACGCAATGTGCAGCTCATAGAGAAGCTGTTTTTCGGATGGTATTCTATAGGATATTTAATGCGTGACACTATGAAGTCCTGTGAATCAGCGCGTTGACTAGATAACTATGATACCCAAGCAAATATCTACACTTGATACTATACACAACACATTTAACTCCACACTTCTAAACGCGTTTCATTGCTCGCTCTCCCAAGCACACTCCCAAGCACGCTCCCAAGCACGCTCCCGATTGCACTCAATTACACACTCCCAGGCTGCTAGACCGTACGTTCCCAAGTAAGCTCCCAAGTACGCTCCCAAGTATGCTCCCAAGTACACTCTCAAGTACACTCCTATACCTTAACAAGCATTAACAACCTCGCATTAACATACGTAAGCTAGGGGCAGAAGAGCTAGCGGTAAAGGCCCTAGAGATATCTTCAAGGTTGCTTGGCCAAGAGTACCCTGATACCCTATCCAGCATGAACAACCTCGCATCGACATACATGAGCAAAGGCCAGTGGGAGGAGGCAGAAGAGCTAGTGGTAAAGGTCCTAGAGATACGTTCGAGGGTGCTCGGCCAAGAGCACGCTAATACCTTGACCAGTATGAACAACCTCACATCGACATACATAAGCCAGGGGCGGTAAAAGTCCTGGAGACGCGTTCGAGGGTGCTCGGCCAAGAGCATCCACTTACCTTGATCAGCATGGCCAACTTTGCGGGAATGTGGAAGTCACAAGGGCGAACCGCTGAAGCCATTGCTATGATATCGGACGTAGTGGATTGCTCTTCTCGGCAGTTAGGCGAGGAGCACCCACTCACTAGGCATTTGATAGCCGCCATGAAAGAATGGAGTATCAAAGCAGAAAGAAACCCAAACGAGGCCTCAAACAATGTTGTTGAAGAGGTATGTAGGGTTTTATTTCGTAGGACTACATAGCCACTGAGCAAAATCCCAAGCTCGGTAAAATCGCGAGCTGGGAACTGGCATTCGGATATGGCACTGCTGTTAGTAACATACGGAAGCTGATGCTCGTTTTTAGGAACCTCGGGCTACGATTCCTCACTTAAGTCTACTATTCTCCGGCTCACCTTCGGACTATCCAACTCACTGTTCAACCAAGGCTTTTGCCGCGATGAAGCGCGTATCACACATTTAATATTTTTATCGTTTGTCCATAATGCAACAACTTGTAGCCAAACATAAACACCGTGTGGGCAGATCCTCGCACTGGAGACCCAGAGAGCAGATATGACAATAACTCAAGATTATATTTAGAAGAAAATGACCGGAAAACTCTTCAGCTTTGAAAAGAATACGTAGCATAAATTAGATCGCTAGCAGACTAATAGCAGTTGCAATGGCGAAACCCATCACGGTGATGATCATGTAATGTGATATAACAGTAAATGCTGATTGTGAGTCTAATTCAAGAATGATTGACCAACATCCACTGACCCCCCACCGGGTACGGTCATGAGGCATGCCTGGCAGTCCCCCGATCGTCCCTATCTTTAGACAAACGGTACTGTGTCCGCCTGGGTCAGATGGACGGGATTGTTGGTTTCACTTCACAAACTACATACAAGGCGGCCCAATACCCCAAATCCACCGCCAGCAAAGAGCCAGTATCAGGAGTCACGCAGTGGAGTTTGGCCACCGACTCGACCTCATATGTACATGCGAGTTACTTGTCGACATATATGTAGCATCTCTCACTTGACTATGTCTGTGCTCGCTTTTGTGTTTTCGTCTGTGCCTTCATATCTGTGTCTTATAGTTGGAGCCCATAACGTGTACACCGCCCTCATATATCAAATTAGCTAGCACAAGTTTTGTACTTTGCTACATGATGCTCATACACTTTGAACAAACGATGAAATATTTACACGCGCTTCATGGCGGTAAAAGTCTTGGTTGGAGAGAGAGTTGGATAGTCCGGAGGCAAGCCGACTATTCTCGACTTGCCGAACCACGGCCGCCTTTAATCCAATTGCAAATCACGCTGAATTGGTGCTTATTGTTCCTCTAGGTGGCTGCTGCCTTCGTGTTGCAGATGGGGTTTGGAAAGAAGGACGAGGCAAGCAGTGGTGGTTGAATGGAGTATAGCGTTTGGGTGCTAAGGGGTGACTGTAAAGATATTTTGATGTAAACCTAGATATCACGGATGCTTTTGTCGGATATTTCGCACGCAGGATGACTACGTTATCGAATTTCGCAGCTCTTTGTTGGTATGAAATCAGTTTATTTATCTACTTTATTTCCAACTGTTTCGTTTACATAGTAATAAACATAGCAGCAAAAAATCTTCTGCCCAACCACGAGGATCCATTCACTAACCAGAATTATTAAGCTCTACCTCTACCCAGAGCCTATCAACGAAGGTTCCGCCTTCAAGAGCATCTATTGGAGATGTTTTGGTAGAGATGGTATTTGGATTTTATCCATAATTGGCGAAGTTTATATCAGGAGCCGTGAAGAAAGGGGAGAAACCTGAGGACGGCAGTTTCCCCACCACCCAATGCCGGACTCTACCAAATGATTCTACTACTTCATTAGCATACTCTGGAGATTCTCTTGTATGAAGGACTTGAATTCTGTGCAGAATTTGTTTGGCTATAATTAATGAAGGCGAGTGACAGTGCATGTTTCACCTCTCTAATAAATATTTCCATCAACTCTACCTATAAACCAACACTCTCTTGACCAGAGAATTTCAAGTGAATACACATGGATGAATATGATAAAAGATAACGACATAATGGCTGAGCAAAGCCCCACTTTTGCCTACAAATATGCATGCATAGCTGAGTACGACGGTGTTACCAATTTAATAACCATTAACCGGATATATCAGTACCACCGGCGCTACGAATTGGGAAACTCCGAATAGTATTTTAAGCTCTGATTGTCAGATCGAGCAATAATTGCGGGGTGTGAGCTGCGATTGGGTCATTGTCCATCACTCACCAGTTCCAACTTCCTCAAACCTTTGTCCATTTGCAAGAGTTTCTTCACTCAATATGTAACGACGTTGGCGCCCACGATTAGAATACAGTGTGGTGGCCAGTAATATCAAATAACCAGGATTTCCTAAAATTTACTTTTAGAGTAGGTCTGCGTTATATCGTTACTTTGTTCTGTGCTCCTGCAGTTTAACCATCATTGAACTGGGCTGCTTTGTGCTTCTGCCTTGGTACTCTACTACTTTCACTTATTCATACCTCTCTTTATCCTTTCATCGACTTCCCCTACAAACCCCCTCTCCTGCTTGAGTTTTTCACATTACTATTTATGAGCATTTGTTGTACATACCGATCGCGAGCACTAACATTTGCACGACTTTCTCTGCTCGGCTTTCGAGTAAGGGAACTATGACCCGGTAAAGGCTTTGAGTGGAGCAATGGAAGTTTCCTGTTCTGAGCACTCCAAAGAAGCTTTTACCACAGCCAAGCGTTTGGAAGCCTTGCAGTTATATCCCATGCAAGCAATGATTTCCTAAATACTGTATCTTACCTGTCATCTAGACCTAGCAGAAAACGGTTATCTGAGCTCAGGCCTGTGGGTTGCAAGTGTTCTATTGTGGGGTAAATGTAGACCCGAGACTACGTAGGGCAATCCACCCCACAGCATTCTAAGTCGGGATGCTTGGAGTGTTCAGTTCAGGTTCGTATCCCAGTGACGAAAGTAGGCGGCTTCATGTCTGCAGTTATGCATCTATCTACCGCACGGGTATCCCAATTATAATGTCACACAAAAGCAAATGTGAGCTAACAAACTGATACCTGAAAAACAAAATCTAATCTGCAGTGATAACCTTGGGGTGGTTGCAGAAGGGCATATACGCCCGACCAGCTCCTTAAAGGCCTCAGCTACTCATTCGAAACCGATCATAGACTATCACTTTCACTCTCACACTCATGACGTTATGGCCTCGTGAACGGTAACACCCTAGACGCTCGGTATGTGCAGTATTCTGATGCAATTCCAAAGCATCATATACTTAGATGTCCTGCGAACTTGGTGCGCAAGCTTCGTGGTCTCTCCTGCTTGATTCCACACCATACCTGTAAAGCAAACGCTCTCCTTTTGTGATCCGCATCTTTGTATCTCATGCTGGAACTGTCAACAAAACTTCGTATTTACAACCCCCCGGTTAACTCCAAACCACCATAAACACCATCGTCTCCGCCGCGGGAGTATTATACAAACCGATCTGAGATGTCCCGGACAGAACGCTACTCGTATAGTTACCACGTTTGACACACTTCCATTCGCTAACTTCCCTTCTACCTCTGTAACCAACAAGGCGCTCCGAGACTCTGCTTGTCTTTACCGGTGACATGATACTTTCGGTTCGTAGACTATCACAATCATCAGCGATCTCTCACTATGGTACTGTGCTCGGACGAGAAGTGGGCAGTTCGGACCCTAGCCTCCAAGCAAATTCCGCAAAATGGTTATCTTGTCACCCAGCAATGACTCTTGGCATTGTTGAGATGTAGATCGTGTTTTGGTGGCCAAGCGCGTAACCTAATGCATGCACGTCTTCTCGGCCCATTTACGGAACTGCAGGTGCCAGACACGCCAAGCCTCACCTTCTCAATCCACTTAACTTTTCTGTTGCCTACAACTCGTTCGTCCATCTCGCCGTGTCAACCAACTCCATCATGCGAGCCCTCTTCCTTCTCAGTCTCACTATCTTCGTCCCGATAGTCCTAATTCTGGACTCATACCTACCGAGGTTCTACATCTTCGACCCAGTAAAGCTACAAGAGCTCTCCAAAGCCTCGATCGCGGCGGGCACGGGAAATGCAACTACTATCATGCACCACCTCGTGGAATCATTACAAAAGGAGTATGGTACAAAGCACATTAACGCCCTTGAGACCGACAAGTGGTTCTTCAAGCACGTCCTCTCCCTCCCTCGCCCCCCTATCCTTCGCTAACGCGAAACAGCAATGCCGGCGGCGCAATGGGCTCTATGATAATTCTGCACGCGTCCATAACCGAGTACTTGATCCTATTTGGCACGCCAATCGGAACCGAGGGCCACAGCGGAGTGCACCTTGCGCACGACTACTTCACGATCCTCACCGGGGAGCAAAAGTGCTTCGAGCCCGGTGGCATCGAGCCGACTATCTACCGTCCTGGCGACCAGAACCATCTTGCGAGAGGCGGTGCCACGCAGTACACGCTTAACGGTTGGGCGCTGGAACTCGCGCAGGGCTGGATCCCGAGTATGCTGCCGTTTGGCTTCGCGGATACGTTCACGAGCACTCTTGATTTTGCGAACTTGTGGAAAACGGTATGGTTGACGGGTGTCAACACGGTCAGACAGTTGAAGATTGGGAAGCTTTAGAGGGGTGGTTGTAGTGATATTGTGGATATACCCGGATGCGTTGGACGGTTTTGATTGGAGTAATGGATGCTAGATTCGAGAAGAGATGATGAGCAATGTTTATCCAACGTACTGTACTGAGTACAATGGTTCAGACATCACACGTCACAAAGCCCCGTCTGAAGAGATTTTATTGAGGATTCCACCCACTCTTAGACATCTGTAGTCAAGATTCTCTTAAACCTCACAAGCTCAGTTGTAAGACTTGCTAGGTTTGAGAGAATCCAGACTAGGGCATTCGGTATTGACAAAATCCGTCACAACAAATATCTCATCCGAACCATCGTGCTCGGTACAGTACCTCGCAGAATTAGGGACAAATAATCCCGGGTCCAGTTCAATGTAGCCTTCGAAGCGACAGTGGATCTGCGCTTACTTTACAGCGTTTCAAAATCGTCCAATTTACCTTAACTTCATCCTAACACAAGCCAGCCTACCTGATGATATGAGGCAACCAGTAGATGAGCCCGAGTTGGTTACGATGAGGCACCCTGATCCGCCGAAGACTCCGGTTCCGATTGGGTGGCAGTAGTTGAGGTGGAGGTCTGGGAGGACTGGGGTTGTAGTAGACATCCCCGGGACAGGTGTCTTTGGTTCCGTCTGGGGCGGAGGGGACGAATTGGCCGGTCTGGACGCTGCCGAGGACGTTGTAATGGTATCAGGTTTCGTTGAAGATGGTACCGTTGCAACTGACGGTTACTACTGCACAGTAGGTGGCGGCGAGGGCGGCTTGGATGGCGGCGACAGAGTAGGTTCCCGAGGAGCGCGGGGTGATTCCGGCAGCAGCGAGAATCCAATGGTTGTTAATAGGGCGACGGGAGTTGAGGGTCATGCGAATAAATAGAGTAGATGTTGCGCGTCTTGAAGAGACTGACAGTCGTCTGCATGTAGTCGATCATCTCCTCTTTCGCGATGTAGGACGTGTAACAGCTCTGCTCGATGGCGCTGATGCATGTGCCTTGTTCGTCTCTGGAATGTTGTGAGCATTAGATTAGTAATGAGACTAGAGGCGCACATACCATTCGTGCTTCCAAAAGCTCTCATCATCTCCTTCATAATCCATCCAGTACGTGTCCATGTAATCAAGAAGGTCGGATTTGCCGACCCCAGCAATTGCGTCGCGAAGCCCAGTATATTCTCTTCTCGAGTCGCAGTAGGCCTAATTCGTATGTGCCATGACAGCTGTCCGACCATAACCCTAGATGGTCCATGAATCAATAGGGTCGGTCACTGGTTCTGTATCCCAAAACTGAGTGAGCAAAAGCTGGCCACCGGGAACGTTGAAGTAGCAGGTATCCGAGACGGCGGTAGTGTTGTGTGCAGCTTAGAGTGGTGGAGCAAGCCTTGGGCGTAGCCGCCACCACGCCAACCAACCCAAGAACACCTGGGGAAGCATTGTGGATATGATGCTGATGACCCGGTGTTGGAGAACGAGAAAACAGTTGGTAATTGTGCCTCAACATCGACAGCTTCCCCGCAGCGATACGACTTGACAAAAATTCAACTGGTAAGCGACAGCATGTTGACCTTGCCGATCCCGATATCCATTATTGTGAGGGCATGCTCCCGCGTTGATTGGTTATTTATCAAACATCGGAACGAACAAACTGATCTAAAGTACTGATGTCGTTAACTAGGTAGTCCTGGACATGGCTTAAGCTCCAGAAGAAGCCTTTCCTCCTGAAAGCTCTCACTCGGGGGTGTGAATTCAGTATCTGGCATGTAACCTCGTATTATCGATTGTGCATTGCGACTAAGCCTCTTCCTCGGAAAACAGACGGGACTGGAGAAAGTGATCGGTGCATTCGTGAGATAGTCTTTGGGAGGGTTGTGGAGAAAGGAGGCCCAACCAAGCAGATAAGCAGCTATGATATCTTATCGGCACTATCAGATCCATCTGGAAGCTGGAGAATCATCAACTGCAGAGCTAAATATCCATTGTATAGTACAACGCACACAACCGACTCTTCGCTTCGTCCCTCCTTCCTCTTCTCATTCACTATCGACATCTTAACCAGTCGCATAACTCATAAAGCCCTTCACTCGATTAATACCGAATGACTCTGAGCCTCCGCGGCTCTGCGGCGTCGTGAGTCACTGCCCTTACCGATGCGATGACTCTTTGTTCGCGTCTCGTATCCCGCAAGCGTATCAACCACGGGTTAACGCACCACTAGAACTCCACCTACGCGAACAATGGACGGCATAAATACGTCGACGCGTCTCCCCGAGTTTCTGTACTCCGCACGTACTCTCCTCTCAGTATCTACCACCGACAACGCAATTGCCCCATCACAAGCTATCATACCATCCAATGGCCCCTCCAAAACCCGATCCAGTTCCTCTTCCGAAAGAACTTCCTCCCCTTCCAGTTGCATCGTCTCAATTCCTCCAGCACGTTACCGGAAACCCTCACGTCCCCGTCCGGAAGCTTCTAGAGCCTTATCGCGAGTACGAGTCGACCCTTCGCGCTTATTTTGCACAGGATCCGGAACATGAATTTGTCCGGGACGATACGGTCAATCTTGTAGACGTGTTTGGAGAACACTCCACGGCAGTTAGGGTCGAGAGGAGAGATTTGGAAGGTGAGGCGAGCGAGGTGAGGGATAGGTATGTATTGGTGTAGGTTGTGGAGTGATGGTTAATGTTTGGTGACAGGTATATCATGCAGCTGGACGACAAGCAGAGGAAGCAGTCGGGAGAGAAGTGTATACAATCTACTCTGAAGAACTTCAGAGATAACTTCAATATCTTCACCGAGGGGGCTTTATTGAATCTTGGTAAGGCTCTACGGTACGATTGAGATGCGTTTATTGACAATTTGGTTTCCACAGATTGGAGCAATGTGATCGGTATGCATACTTTCCCTGCTTACCCTAACTACGTCATCATAAAGCTGATGGAGATGCAGTCGCGGGTTCGGCGGTCTTGACTCCTCTTCTCGCTGTTCCTGATGAGCACGCCGAAAGCAAACGCACCCTCCGCAATTGGTACCACGAAATCCTGGCCCCCGCCTCTGACATCGATCTCTTCCTCTACGGCATCACGGACGAGAAAGAAGCCATTGCCAAGATCGAAGCAATCGAGACCACCATCAGGGACAACCTTCTTTGGGAGACTACGTCCGTTTCCTCCATCCCATCGTTCTGACTGTGCTAACCCAAGTACAGCACGGTCCGAACCCGCAACACAATCACCATCGTCTCGCAATACCCTAACCGCCACGTCCAAATTGTCCTCCGTCTCTACCAAAGCATCTCCCAGATCCTGACTGGTTTCGACGTTAACTGCTCCGCCTTCGCCTACGACGGGTCCCGTGTTCTTGCGCCCCCTCGTGCACTTACAGCTTGCATAATGCAATGCAACGACATCGATCTTTCCCGCCGTTCCCCAAGCTACGAAAACAGGCTGTCGAAATACTCTCATCGCGGATTTGAGGTTTACTGCGACTTCCTTGATCGCTCCAAGATTGATCCTACTATCTTTGAGAGATCATTTGCTCGCACAACGGGGTTAGCGCGGTTACTCGTTCTGGAGGCACTGCCAAAGCCGGAACAGCGCGAGCAGTATCAAGCGAAGAGGCGCGAGGAGATGGGGCGGCCTGAGGTTTCGAACTCACGGTCAAAGGAGGTAGATCGGAGGAATAAGAAGGAGCTGACTACTGATGAAGTGGCGGAATGGGATTTCGAGGATATCAGTGGATATCAAAAGTTTGCCATCCCGTATGGAGAGGGGTATAACGCTAAAAAGTAAGTCTTTATGTCAACTAACTGTTCACCGAAGGCCGTTATTGACGGGGGTGTTATAGAATTGAGAAACTATTCTTCAAGAAGGACCTTCTCTTGAATGCAGAGTGGAACAAAATGAATAAGCCGCCGCACCGTACCGTCAATCTTCACAGACATCCCGTCTTCTTTGGTAATGTGGCCGATGTCGTTGGTGACTGCTGCGGCTACTGCCCTGAACCCCTAAACGACGAAGAAAGGGAAGTCGCGGAAGAGGAAGGGAAGATATATGTCAAAGGACCCATCACTTTTCTTTCCGACGATCCGGGGCGCCAAGAAATTGGTATTTTTCTTGTCCTGATCGCACTCACAGCAACTCACTCGCGTATTAGGATCGTTCAACCCTCTTGGCCCAGAGGATTACACCGACATGGCGTATGTGGGCTCTTCACAACGCCTTTGCGAAGCAATCGTCAATAACGATGTCGACTATGTCAAATCATGGTGCGAACAAGACGGTGTCGATGTGAATGTACGTGACTTTTGCGGGCGCACACCACTGCACCTGGCGTGTCTTAGCACGTCGACAGATATTGAGGTGGTCCAATGCTTGATTGACCACGGAGCGAGACTTGTTGCGAGGTTGCAGGACGGAAGGACAGCTCTTCACATTGCTGCTGCGCGTGGGAGGGCCGATATGGTTGCCACGCTGCTGAGAAAAAGCGCGGAAAATGAACACCAACGCGATGAGCGGAAGAATGCCAGCAAGACCGCCCAGCAAACGGAAGATGTCGACATGGAGGATACTGGAGAGGAGGAGGAAAACGACAGTGACAAATATTCCGAGGACTCTGGCTTTGAGGACTTCGATAAAATTCACGGGAGCGAAGCCAATTCTACACGTGGTGCGCCGACTGCAACCACAGGCGGGTTCGTTAAAGTAGAAACTTCGATGGAGAATGCACTCGATGGGGAAGAGGTGGAGATTGACGATGTCTACGACATCAATGTCACAGATTGGGAGTAAGTTGATCCCACCCCTACTTATATCTAAGCCTTTCTCTGATTATGATATAGCTACTTGATGAGCCCGCTTCATCACGCCATACTCCTTGGAAATAACGCCGTAATCGAAACACTCGTCAGTGACTTTGGTGCTGACATCCGAAAACCCATCCTGCCGCGCGACACTCGGTACCGCAACGTTAACCCTCACGCCTTTCTCAGCTTAATCCTCGCACTACACTCAGAATACCCTTGCACAACTGTGTCCACGCTCCTCAAATTTGGCGCCAGCTGTACACAGGCCACTAACCAGCGCGATGGCAGTCGTACCTCAGCATTCCATTATACTGTGAAGGATGGCTCTTTCGAGGTCCTGGAGACACTGTTTGAACACGATGCGCCAGGGGCCATGAGTGTGATAAACAATGCACACCGCACTGACCAGGGGTGGGGTCAAAACAAAGTTGTGACCCCGCTGTCCACCGCATTGTTTGTCCCAAAGGATACGCTTAAGTTGATCCAATACCTTCTCGCCCACGGTGCTCGCGCACAAATTACAGCTGAGGATCTAGTACGAAACCTGAAGCCGGCGCAGCGGCAGAAAATTACCAAAGAAATACTTGACAGCAATCTAAAAAGTCTAATTCAGCCCCTCGAATATGCCATTAGCATGAACTCGGATGGGCCTCTAGATGCAGAAATTGTCGCTGCGCTCCTAGAACATGGAGCAGATCCGAATCATCTCTGCCAACAGACTACCCAATATCTCAGTCCAACCTCTCCACAGCCGACGAATGGGTTTACGCCTCTCGACAAGGTGCGCCAGAGGGTTGAACAGTCACTGGAGATTATCCATGAGGAGCGTCGCCGCAACCAGCACAACGGAGTTTCGTATGGCACCTACGAGGACTCGCTGTTGGACGAGTTTGAGTTGGGTAGCTATCGTCGTGCCACTGCGGAGCGGCATTTGCACCGCCTACGAGCAGGTGCTGCCTTAGCCAACGACTCTCTATCCATCCGCCACTATGAGAGAGATTTCGCCAGGAAGAAGGAAGATGCGATGCGCTTGCTAGAAAAGCTACTGCGAATCGAGTCTCTGCTCCTTGAGGCTGGTGCAAAGACATACCATGAGATGTACCCGGAGGTCCTGCCGGAGTATCTGAAGGGACGAGGGGGGGTAATGGAGACATTCCGACTTCCCCGAGCAGAGTGCAGTGCTGTGGAAGTCACTCCCGAGGCGCCCGAAATACCAAAGGTTGCGAAGTTTGACCCGTTCAGGTTTGATAACCCTTATCTAGGCAAGGGAAATGCCAAGGAAGGGTACCTTCGACTCTTTGAGGCAGTATGGAGAGGTAATTCTGAGGACTTGGAGACGGTGAAAATACTCACCACTGGACCTTCGGGTGAGGGAGAAGATTTGATTCCAGCGCTGAGAATATCGGTTGAAGATAGTCAAGGCTTCAATGCACTGTTTATTGCGCTGGTGAGAGGGAATGATGAAATGGCAGACTTGATCATGCAAATTGTGGAGAAGCAATATGAGCCAGCAGAGCCGGAAGTCGAACGTCCACAGGATAGCGATGCGGGGAGTGATGAAGAAAGTGTTGATGAAGAACCAACGGTCGACGATAGCGGTGTTGAGCACAATGTTTTGAAGTGTGATGTTTCGCCATGGGTAAGTGCGGTCTTCAGATTCATAATCACTCACTATTAACCACCTTCTCGGTGTAGGTTTATTTCGTAGATACCCAAGTGAGTGTTTACTATCTCTTAGCAGAAGAGGAACTCCAAGGACTTCCAATCGGTGTGGACCACCCCAATGGACTACCGGTAAGCAATCAACGCCTCCTGGAGCCACCAGAGAGCTGCTAAAATCGCTGCAATAGCGTAATACATGGCCGAATCGCGCCGAGAATCTGGGCTTATGGTCGCCCCTCAGCTACGCCATCTACAGAAACTCCATCCCTCTCCTCCGCCACGTGTTGCAACTTGCCCGTGCTGCTGCAAAAGCATCAAATCTCGACCCCGACACTGTGGTACAAGAATACTTTGTATCTGAGCTCCGGACATTGTCGTGCATGATCCCAAACCGCCGCACGACATATCCATTCCGCATCAATCGGTCGTCCCGCACCCACCTCCGTCTTGCTATCATCCTCGGCCGCGTCGAAATTCTTGAGGAGCTAATGAAAGCCGTATCCTTTGGTATCTCGTACACGGACCTTGTACAGAAAGACGAGGTGTTACAGAAAGCGCTGAACTCTAAACACTACCGCGGGCTGTCAATCCGTGGCGCAAAGAAAAAAGACTGGGTCAACGCCTCATATCCTGCCGAAAGCACCGATGAATCCGATAAGCAGCAGAAGCCCTTACACCTCGCCGCGTACTATGGGAACCTCCAGAGCTTGCAGTGGATACGGAGTTCGCGCCCCTGGGAATGTCTGCAGGAGTTCATCGCCAGCCATCCCGGAACTCAGCAGGTTCGACTACTCCAGGAAAATGGCGCAGAGGCACTACTGCAGAAAGGTCTCGGGCTGAAAACGATCCTACTCCCGCACCTCGTCATCCGCGGTTGGCACCAGGTCTCTACGCAATCCTGTGACTCAGAAACAATGCTGCGCTATCTCTTCTCCCTCTCCTCCGACGCGATGGAAGCAAAAACAACACTCGGTCTGACACCAGCACTGTTTGCAGTCCGTGAACGCAACGTAGAGGCAATCACCGCGCTCGTCTCCGCCGGTGCAGATTTCTCGGCCCGTGACATGAAAGCACGCAATATCCTCCACCATCTCCTCGCCCCCTATGATTCCGCTTCCAACATAGACATTCCTATCTTCCAAAAACTCCTCTCACTCCTCCCGCCCACCGCCGTCGCCAACGCATGGTCTCAACGCGCCTCCGTTAACCTCTCCACCCCACTTGTCCGCTGGATCGCCCTCTGTGCCGGCCACCACTGCAACTCTATTGACAAAGAACAGCTCTCCTTCCTCCTCTCCGTCTCCAAGGGCATCGGCCTCCTCATCCCTGACGTCGCCGGTAACCTCCCGATCCACGAACTGTTCTTGAAGCGTGACTATGAAGCCGCGCTGATGGTGCTGAAACACTCCCCTAGCCTGGTAGCGGTGGAAAACGGCAACGGAAGAACGCCGGTCGAGATCCTGGAGGCGAGCTGGCGGGGGGACGTGTGCAGCACGTTTTCGGAGGTGGCAGTGCCGGACGTGGGGCAGAGACAGTCGGGTTATGGGTGGCAGAAGGAGAGGCCAGTGCTGCGGCGGGAACTGTGGGCTGTGCTGAAGGGAAAGTCGATAGGTAGTGAGGATTTGGAGATGGAGGAGGTGAGGAGGAAGTTGGTCAAGTTGGATATTGCCCGCGGAGTTGCACGCAGGGTTAGTGGGATTTCGAAGGCGCCTGTGAAGAATCGGTGGAATGCGAATACTGAGACGGATGATGCGGATGAGGATTTTGGGGATATTGTGGCGCTTTTTTAAATATCCATGAGACGGATGGGAAATATTGCAATTTCTAGGCACGGAACTCTTTTCATTACCAAGCATGAATATATGTCGATGCTCTATGGGTCAAATTCAAATTATTGAACAATTCGTCATCTGTGTCCTGTGTCACTCGTCCTTAAAGTTAGCACCAACCCTTTTCCTCGCACTAGACCTCCGTGTAGCATATCTAGCGCTTCTCCAACTCAATGACCTGCGCACATATTCGAAACCTTTGGTCCTATTTAACGGGAATAGCGGCGGGGTTTGGCCAGATTCTAGAGAGTCGCTCAGTTACAGGGTCAAGATGCGCACAGAAGTGAATTGCCCGCTTCGGTGGTGTGGGTACTCAATTGGTTACTGGTTCCAAATGACTACCGCCGGCCCTCAAACTTTGTCGCTTAGATTGGAAGAAACGAGACAAAGGGGATATTTCGTTGCGTACAAGTATAAGTACAAGTTCTGATAGTTTGTTACAATGATAGCCGCGATGAAGGTATACACCCCTCACCCCTCGTTACCGTTCCATACCCCCAATCTATCCTACTTCTTCTTCTTCGTCTCTTTCGTCTCCTTTGCCACATGTGATACCAAAAGGCTCTCCATCTCACCGGCCCCCTCTTCACTCTCGCTCTCAAATCCCATTCCAAATCTCTCCCTAAACCGTTTCAACCGTCCGGCCTCATCCTCCTCGATATCCGCAAGCTCCCTCATACTCGGATTCCACAGCGGATTGTTCCTGATGTCCTTCACACTCCTGATGACGCCGCGTGGCGACGTCGTGAGTTGCTTGTAGCTCGACCCGTCCGAGAGGATCACGATTTGGTCCAGGAGGTACGGTCGCTTCGGTCGCGGGATCAGGTTTGCGTGCCGGGTCTGCGTGCTGACTGTGGGGCGCAGAGCAAAGAGTGGCATGCTACCGAGCACAGTGCGCGTGCGTAGGAGCGGGGTGAGCGTAGTCATTGTAGGTGTCGTGGTTTTGTGAGTTGTGTTGGATGGAGGAATTTGGTGGAGCTTTTTTGCGGCTCTGCAGTTGCTGCCGAGACGCTAACTAGTGAGTGGTGTTAGCTGTAATGGCACACCGAGATTGAACGTCTTTCTTGAGAGCAAGATGCAGAGCAACCGCATTACGAGCCGGGACTTACTCTGGTAGACGACCTTTAAGACTGGCGACTACGGTTTGTTTGGGGATCTGTCGTGTTTGATAGCAGCAGATTGTCCGCGAAAAGAAGGAGATACATACGTTACAGTTGACTGGCTTTGACTTTCATGGAACCAGACTAGATCATATGCCGACTGGGAGAAGGGAGATTAGTTGTATGATCTAGGGCCACGTCGGCTGTGGAGGTATGAGGACTAAATTGAATTCGCAATTTTCTAGGTAGTAATGGCAAGCTAGTAATTGATCGGACTTTCGTGGTGGGTGAGAGTTTGTGATCCGCGCTGTTGCATCTCGAATGGAAAGTGGTGGAGTAATAACAAGACAAAAGATAAGATACCCCGAGACTTCTCGAATCCCATTACATGATCAATACCATCTAGAGCTGATGAATTCTTGACTGGTATGATTTATATGGTTTAATGATGGCGGTTTCTGTTCTGTCTTATACAGTGACTAGGTTTCGAGACGACCACCTCAACAAGCGTAATAACCACCGCTTCTCCAGGAAAAAAAAAGCCGTAATCAATTCTCCTAGGCGCCAACGATAAAAAGCCGTCTGACAGACTACAACCCCCCTAATCCAAACCACTACCCCCTCACCCTACTCCCTCCTCATCAACCCCTCCTCTACATCTCCCTCCCTCTCCAACT
>Ga0307512_10000561_pt1 | contig 54874 bp, 54 predicted proteins | sample 14_EM_MG_FD_200267 | JGI IMG/M metagenome (GOLD analysis project Ga0307512, IMG submission 200267) | Populus trichocarpa ectomycorrhiza microbial communities from riparian zone in the Pacific Northwest, United States - 14_EM | ecosystem: Host-associated > Plants > Roots > Unclassified | place...
TGACATAAAAGACGCAGCTTGCCTCCATATTGTCCATAACTTGCAACATCCAACATCTCGCCTAACAACACAGTCCACGCAAACTACAATGGTCAATGCTCCGAAAAAGAACTTTTCGCCACTTCCGGCTGGCAGAAACGGGAAATCGACAAAGCGCTCAACCCAACGACGTCATCAAGCGAATGAATGCAAGAGCGGCTTCGAGGCAGAGAGAGTCCGAGCCCGTGGGGCATTGCGTAGCTTGAGATCCAAAAAAAGGCTTGCGGCGGAGAAACGACGAGAAACGCACTTCTTAAGCAATGAAGAGAAAGAGAAATGGATTGAGGATTTTGTTGAAAGAGAGACCGCTGGGGCAAGAAAGCCAGTTGAAGATGCAGAGGCAGCGGTTCGACAAGAGCTGGACGATATGACGCACGCTGAACTCGCGGGATTAACGTCCAGAAAGCCCGAAAAGACATTTGAGGAGATGCTGATTCCTATCGGAGATAGTCTGAGTGAACTTGCAACTTCCACCAATGGGGCAGATGGGGAAGATGAGAATGATCAAGAGACTGAGAAGAGCAAGCTGATCGAAGATGACGAACCCGGCTGGGTGATGGGCACAATCACTTGAATGGTACAGCAGCGCATGGAGAGGTTTCGGCAGAAGCAGATGAAGTTCGACGAATTGACTCAACCGGGATGGGAGGATGCAGCCTACTACTTCCGAGAACGCGATAAGAAGTACGGCACATCAGAATTCAGGGTTCCGGCAGTTGTTTAGCAGCGAACGAAAGACGATGCTCGGCCGCATCTAGCGACAACATTTTCAGAGCGTATGGAGAGTCTTGACATTGTCCCCAGGATATCGGAAGGGACTTCTCGACCAGGAACTAGTCATATCAGGCTAGGTCCGGTGAAACCGCAGTCAAAATCGAGCATACCTAGTGGTGAGCCAGCTGCGGAGCCCGATTTGTCACCGTTGTTGAACGCGAAGCCAGTTGAACCAGTCAGTTTTTACCCCTGCATATGGCCTCCAGCTAATTACCATATAGATATCGGATTCCGACGAAGAGATGGTGACGGCTCCTCCATCTGCGGAAGAATATATATGCAAAATGTAATTCCTGACATCTGATCGCGGGGAAAAGCAAGTTGTTTACCAATTTTGCTACGTGTCAGCCTTTTCTTGATTTCAAGGACCAAATTGTGAGACTTGATAATTCGTCGGTATATGTGCAATGGTCGAACGCACCATGTGAACGTTCTGGAATCCGAATCGCACTGTAAGACGGCCAAAACGTTCAGTTTCATTCTGCAAGTGACTGTTAAGTGACAAAGTAAAAGCAACATTAGTGACGAAATGAGCTAACAAAATTTTAGAGACTGATGTCATACGTGTCAAGGAAAGAGCGTTCAGTGTGCCTGACGAATCGATCTGAATGGCAACCGTCATGCTGCATTCATCCATGTCTTCAACTGCATAACTCTCCACACAGACCTGGTGCACATGATTGAGATATTTGAAATAGCTTGTGGTACGTCATGGAAATCGGGGAGAAGGAGCTGTATAAGGAATGGTGAGGAAGTCGAGCTATATTTACTAAAACCAAGTGAAATGATCTACATGCCGTCAATTGCCGGCCGAAAGCACGGGAATGTGATAGGGCCACATCATTTCACACTCAGATTGCATAGATAGCAGTTGATCAGAAAGTGAGAGGTAACAAAACTCCTGGATGCCAACGATAATACATACAAACGCAATACTGGATGTTAAAAAATGTGGATATGATTCGTTGCATACAATTATTGAGTGTACAAAGGCTGTTTCGATGTGATCAATGTGTGCATCAACAGAGTGTCAACAATTTTAAATCTTACACATTCAGCAATCAATGGGCTGCATTATCCTATCCTTCCAAAGTGAATGTATAGGTCTGCGTGACTGCGAAAAAAGCGAATGACTCGGTCGTTGCCACATCCTACAAATGAGCGTCAACAGAGTGTCAACGGGTTTTGGCATTGCGTCATGGAATATCCAGTAGGCTGTGCGGTTACAGCATGTCATAATCAGATTATCGGCCGCCTTTCTATTGAACAATGGTGGTGGCAACATTTTCACTATATCCTAAAAATGAGCGTCAACAGAGCGTCAACGATTTTTGGCCTTGCATCTTGGAAATTGCATTGGATGTGTGGCGACATTACGCCATAATCGTGCCATCGGCCGCCTTTCTAGGCAAAACCTCTTGCAACAACATCGCTACTATGTCCTCAAAATGAGCGTCAACGGAGCGTCAACGACTTTGGGCCTTGAATAATGGAACATCCTAGTGTTGTGCGGCGACAATAGGCCATAATCTGATTATCGGCTGTCTTTCTAGGCAAAAACAGTAGCGATTCCATCGCTACTATGTCCTAAAAATGAGCGTCAACGGAGCGTCAACAACTTTGGGCCTTGTATCTTCGAAAATCATAGGGCTGTGCAGCGACATTAAGCTATAATCAGATTATCGGCCGCCTTTCTAGGCAAAAACGGTTGCGACGATCTCGCTACTATGTCCTAGCAATGAGCTTCAACAGAGTGTCAACAACTTTGGGCCTTGTATCACGGAAAGACCTAGGGCTGGGCGGCGACATTAAGTCATTATCAGATTCTCGGCTGCCTTTCTAGGCAAAAATGGTTGCGACAACATTGCTACTATGTCCTAAGAATGAGCGTCAACTGAGCGTCAACGACTTTTCGCCATGCATCTTGGAAAATCCGGTGGAAGTGCAGCGACATTAACACATAATCGTACTATCGGCCGTCTTTCTAGGCAACAATGCTTTGTATAACATTGTTACTATGCCCTGAAAATGAGCCTCAACGGGGTGTCAACGATTTGAGGCCTTCTATCATGGAAAATCAATCGGCCATGCGACCACGATGATCTACAATCGTACTCTCGGCTCCCTATCTAGGCAAATATGGTAACGACAAGATCGTAACCATGTTCCAAAATGAGCATCAACGGAACGTCAACGATTTGTGCGCTGGCATCTTGCACAATCTAACCGGAATGGAGCGGAGATAAACCACAATGTACCTATCGGCAGCCTTTGTGGGCAAAAATGCTACTGACGATATCGCGTCCACCTCCTACAATTGAGCGCCCACGGTGCGTCAAGGCTCCGAACGCTACACAGCAATACTCTGCATTATGTTGTTCCTAATTGGAGTTTTACGCGGTCAGTCGTTGCCATCTGTCCTTGTATTCAACTTCAAAAATATGCATGCAATGTCTTACTGATCTGATTATTTTCCTTGTAGCAGTAGAGTCAATATTTAAGAACCTGCATTCTGCGTTACTGTATCGTTATTTTCGGCAGTCTCTCAAATCAAAATCCATAGCTTTCCAATTTCTACCACCATGTCGAATACACAATCTTTGAACACCTCATTGTTCGAGGTTGTGATCTCTTCCAAAAATGAACATGTCTTTATTCGTGATTTAAGTGACCTTACATTGTAAATTATCTTCGATGCTTGGTGGGCTTCAAAAAATGTAGGCTCAAAGAAGCCTATTGCATGGAAAAATTCTAGACATGCGCCATCGTGGCGATTCTATTTGCACTGCGGAATTGAGGAGACTGGCAGCCCTGGCATCATATGTATCGTGTGTCATCAAGTTCTTCGCCATCCATCAGAACATGGGACCAGCTCAATGGGGAAACACTTGCTGGCAAATGCTCACATCACAAAGTTAAACAAATTAACAGAGTCAGAGGTCACTGAATTGACCAGTTCGAGGGAGGATGAAGCAGCTTTGGCCAGCCTGAAGAGACAAGGAAGTCACGGAATCACAATAGTAAGTGTGCCGAGAAAAATGATACTTGATATCCAATTAAATCCATACCGATCAAAATGACAGACAAAACGTTCCACACTGACTGATAAGGACTTTGAAAGTTTCGAATTTCACCAAGACACGTGGAATCGCTACCTCATGTTAGGATTTGTTTCTGCACATATTCCATGGAACGCTATATCAGATCTCGAGCTATGACGGTCATATAAGTCATTACGCGACGACCTAGTTCTACCGTCAGCTATGACCCGTAGTAACATTTGCCGGAGGGAATATACACTGACTGTGGAAGCAATTAAGAAGCAATTGCTGATACGAAATAAAGTTAGTTTAGCTTTGGACGGATGGACATCAACAAACAAACTAGCCATAACGTCGGTCATTGCGTACTATATGGATCGAAATTGAGCATTGCGTGAAGTTCAACTCGCTTTCGATGATGGTGATCGCCTGTTAGGTTCCCGTTTCGAAAGTTAATTAATGATGATAGGTCAAGGGCCAACATACTGGAGCAAGGTTTGCCGTACATTTGAAGGACGTGCTTGATCGTTTTGAGCTTACCGACGGCCGCTTGCTTGGTATTACAACTGATAATGCTTCGTCAAACTACTCGATGACACCCAAGCTGCAACCAACACATGAGGCCTCTGGAATCGAGTGGCCGGCATTGAGGAACCACATACCATGCATGGCGCACGACATACAGCTGGCTTTGGGTGCATTCATGAACAGTCTCGGTGAAAAAGGCCGCACCAAGTCCTGGGAAGCCCATGAGCGCAATCAACAATTTGGAGAGAATGAGAGCATAGACATTGGGAAGAGTCAAAGACTTCGAAAAGAGGGCAATGCTAGAATCAACAAGGTGTCGGCCATGAAACCAGGTTTAGCAAAGATAATTGAGAAAGTATGTATTTCATGATATTTTGAAAGTCCTGAAGCTGACCTTCATATAGCAGAGAATGCTTGCTGTATTAATTACATTGACACCTGGTTGCCGAAACGAGTTCATTGATTGTCAAAAAGCCAAAGTCTGCATTGCGGTACTTCCTATTATGGATGTGAAGACACGTTGGAACTCTGCACTGGAGTTACTCAATCGCTCCTACCGCCTACGGGAATTCACCTGCGAGTGGCTTCAAATCCCGAAATACGCTCATTATCGGCCATTATTCACAACTCAGGATGAATGGACGATTGTCAAGTATGTCATGGAAGTGTTGAGGCCATTTCGATATTGGACACTTTGGATGTCGAAGAGGCATACAGTCACATTCCATCACCTCATCACAGTGTACAATGACATGTTCGATCACATGCACTGCGTGATGCGGGCTTTGGCCAAGAAGAAGACTCAATGGAAGGAAGACTTGTTCTTCGCTATGAGGTTAGCTCGGCAGAAGCTTTCCAAATACTACGCTGAAGTGAAACCAACGACGGGCATGCTCCTGATGTCCTCCCAAATCCTTGATCCGTTCCGGAAGTTGCGATCGTTTAGAAAGTGGGACAAGGGAATGGATAATAATCCTGAGGACGAGACATCGTACACTACGCAATACCAAGAGGCCTTTCTAAAGTATGTGGAAAATGAATACTACACTAAACTTCGACGTGCGCCTGTCAATAAACTCGAAACAGTACCGAGCAGCAAACTCGTCCCCTCCGCAACGGCATCAGGGTCCTATCAATCGTCCTTTGATCCATATGATATGTCCAGCGATGGTGAGGGATACTTAACGCATGACAATGTGCCTGAGACGACACCCGGACGAAGTGATCACGCAGCCCGCTTATTGGCCGCCGCCAGGCTCTATTTGAATTCGCCGCCTGAAGCACCAAAGAACTGGGAACAAATTAATCCAAATCTCAATAATTACCACTCCGACCCAATGGAGATTAGCAGTACATTTTGGATACCGGACATAACTGATTGGTCGCACCAACAGGAGGAAACGCACTCAATGTACGCCGATCTCTCCAATGTGGCTCGCAACATATTCTCTATCATACCACATGGTGTCGGAGTGGAGGCCAGTCTTTCCCTTGGCCGAGATGTTATTGGGTGGAGGCAGTCAATAACCACAGGCGAGACCCTTCGCAAAAAAGTTGTTGTCAGGCAGTTTGCTCGAGCCAATAACGGGATTTTGGCAGGCACTGACCGAGCATTGGATACTCCACACACAGAAAACGACTCGGAAATGAAGAAAGAGGCGGAGGAACGGAAATTGCACAGAATGGCCAAGGTTCACGACGTTTTGGAGATGTGGCAGGGCAGCCAAAATCTACATGCTGCCCAGAAGGAATCTCGCGCTCAAAACAAGCAGATGACCGCCGTAGAATACATTTCGGACACTGAAGAGAGCGTTAAAGCATCCTTGTCACTCTTTCAACATGATGGTGCGGCTGCATTCAAATTGTCAGAAAGATCACCTTTGCCACCAGCTTTGTCTGCAAAGGACCTCCCTGGAGGACAAACTCAGATCTTAAATGTCCACCAAATCCAGAGAAGCAACCGCCATCCAGTCGAAAGCGATGACGATAGCGCACCTGAAAGCCTTTCGGACACTGATGATTGGCTGAACTGGCATGGCGACTTGGATAATCCAAATGACAGCGAAGATGATTTCGCAGCAGACGATGAATCCGATATTGGCCCCAACAATGGCATTGAGGATCCGGAATGCCCAGAGCGGCAGGATGTGAGCACCGCGCCAAATGTGCCCAGATTGGTTCGGCCGACATGGAAGTCAAAGAGACAGGCTGAAAAGGTGTTGGTGACGGTCAATGCAGTTGAAACGCGGAGAAACAAAGGAGGGAAGAAAAAGTAGGACAGAATGCGTCAATGGTTCACCAGCTTTATGTAGCTTGACCGAGAGTTTCAGTTAGAGATATATTATAGGCGAATGGTAAGAAGTAGATCGTGAATATCGGTTCATAAATATTCATATAGCAGGTGCAATGAATCTTTGGGCATGATACATCATTTTGAGTCGTGTGAGAGTGAACAGTGCAAGATCATTACGCCGCTCGGCTTTGCAACAGGGCTGAGTCTCAATCAGGCAGAATAACAGCCGATCAAGTCAAATCACGATGAAATCAATTGTCGACAGCAGCAGATGATGAATGGACAATACATTAAAATGAGCGTCAACAGAGCGTCAACGACATTTAGCCTTGCATCTTGGAAATTGCATGGGCTGTGCGGCGACGTTACGCCATAATCGTGCTATCGGCCGCCTTTCTAGGCGAAACCTCTTGCAACAACATCGCTACTATGTCCTAAAAATGAGCGTCAACGGAGCGTCAACGCCTTTGGGCTTTGTATCATGGAAAATCCTAGTGTTGTGCGGCGACAATAGGCCATAATCAGATTATGGGCTGCCTTTCTAGGCAAAAACAGTAGCAACGACATCGCCACTATGACCTAAAAATGGGCGTCACCGGAGCGTCAACGATGTTTAGCTTTGCATCTTCGGTAAGTTATCTTCCGATTAGTTGTAGACATCCATTCATGGGATATTGGGAGCCTTTACAGGCAAAACAACAGCGAGATGCTCCCTGCGGCAACCTGAAAATGTGCGTCAACCGAGCGTCAACAGTTTTAAGACTTGCATATTTCGTAATCAAGGCATCGCGCAAATCTTCGTGGGCGTAACTGTATTATTGACCACCTTGCTAAGCAAAAATAGCATATATCGAAGATGAAACACAGATACCAAATTAATCGATATTACACTCTCCTCAACAAGCAAAAGCACATTGTTGGTTGCTGAGAACGCGATTTTGATAAGATAATATTAACACACTGCAAATACAACAGCCTTATATGAATCTATAGATGGACCCGCTGGGCGACCCGCTGACAAGCCGCCCAATTCAGATCGGTTGGGAGTTTACCATGGACCGTACCCGAGTGGGCAGTTCGGGTTTATTGACGACCTGGACCCCCAATTTGGCAACGGTTCGGTTTGGACCCAGACCCGGACCTGAACTGACGGTCCGGAACCGTTGCTAACACTATCTCTGCTACATCCAACTGTATCATAATACTCACATCTCGGCAGTAGATTTATTTTCAACTAACTGCGATCGCACGAAATGGCAGCTGCTCAGGGAATGGGGAAAGCAACTGTTGGAGCAAAAATGCAGACATCGGATATAAAGTGGAACCTGTCTTTGGATCGCGACCATATACAAGGATGCATGTCGGAACGCATCCGTGGACTCATACGGATATACAATGTTTGTGGCGTCCAGCGATAGAGGGCATGGGACTTCTCTTATGATATAATTTTTCTTGATCCAGTCACAACTTGCCACTTTTCACAATTCCAGCTGATGTGGCCGCAACACAGGAGCAGGCGTTCGCCATTTCGGGAGTGGTGGGCAGCCTTCAGCTTATATATCGGGCAAATGTTTGACACAATCGACGACCAAATGAACAATTGGAGGTGGGACAACCCTTGTGCCTTCGGGGATCAAGTCAATTGCCCAACTCCGGAGACCACCTGCTCGGGGATGGTTAAACGCAGAGAGGAGGATTTCTCCCAGTATTGTAGCAACCATCCCAGGGCAAAGACCGAGCCGCCTATCTGCTGTCAGTATAAGCCAGGGACCTTCCTGGCCAAAAGACAACAAAATTGGGAAGAAATAATTCACGGGGATGATGATGATGAGCGCTGGGCGGATCCCGGACCGCCGAGGAGTGGATGCAGCCATCATGGTGATGGCAGCCACAATGATGACGACGAGGGTGAGGAGGAGTCATAGCATGGTGAGAAAGAGACCAGGAAAGGGATGGGAAGAAAGGATTGGAAGGGTAAAGGGAAGGGGAAGGGGAAGGGGAAGGGGAAGGCAACAGAGGAAGGCAAGGGGAAGGGGAAGGGGATCGACAAAGGGAAAGGCATTGTTAAGCAAACTCCAGGGGGAGATGATTTCTCTCGTGCCGTTGCTTTGCAGTTGCAGAAGGAAATCTATGAGGCAGACACGGACACGGAGGGCTAACTAGAGCAAGTATTTGTAGAGCTGGAAGCATCGCCAGCTGTGTCAATTTCCTCCGATGATGATACTGACTGTACCAAGGAGTCGGAATGGGAATATGACTCAGAACACGATTCTGATGTGGATATGCGCATGGAGGATGATGTGGACGCACCATACGGTGTTGATTTAGACAGCAATTTGGATATGGACAGGGATGGTGACGATGAGGAGGACAATGAAGAGAAGGAAGATTCAGCGGGGGAAGATGAGGAGGAGGAGGATGAGGATGAGGATGATGGCAAAGAACCTCAGACAATTGGCCAGGGAGAGAAGGTAAATACATCGGCTGACATTGTAGATACCATGGTAGATGATCAGCCAATGGTGTTTCCTGAGCAAGGCAAGGAGATGCGAGAGTATACCCCATGGCCACATCCTCTGGCACCAGCCACACAGCCACAAACCCTGGAGCCTCGGGCATGACCACGAACTGCAGAGGCTGATCCCCTCAGTGGGTTGGAGATTTTGGGACTTGTGACACCGCAAAAACCTCGTCCGGCGGTGCCAACACTGCGGGAAGCTGATGCAGCCAGATACCCCTCCGAGGTGGATGTGGATCAGCAGCGACTTAGCGAATCGGCAGACGGCGACAGTCTCTGCGATGTCCTCCTCCCCAAGGTCCATTGACCTTATGCACACCCAGATTTCTCGGTAGGCATGGAGTGCACCAGTCCTCACATTTCAGAGAAGGCAATGGTTTTCATATTCCGGTTAGGGTCGGGTTCTTGCCTTGTGTGTTTGATTTGTTGTACTCAATTTATGTCAGGCATTGATTTTTACACGCATCGCGAGGTTTTTGGATCGTTCGGGGTTGATTTGTGTTATTGGTTTTGTATTCATTCGATTTCATTCCTAGTATTGCGGGACATCACACATGCACCACTTTTGCAACTCCTGGCGTCTAAGCAACCTCCTTGTGATGGTATTGAGGCTCAATGAATCTCGCAAGTTAGCTGAAAGTATTGTGAGCTTATACCCACACCAGGCTGCTCAGGCCAAGCACCAACTTTTGTCCCATTCTACAGTGTATATTCCACTCCGCACGTGTCATTGACATTGGAAGAGAGAAGACCCCCAGCAGTTGCCCCGAATTTCCATGCCGAAAGAAGTTCACCTCAGAGAGCTGGTCACTACAACATATCAATGCACACCACCCTGAACACCTTCAGGTTGCACGCCAGGAGAATCTGGCTATTTGCAGCGCGCCCCAACCCGTTGAACCCGCTCAGCGTCGTGAATTCCACGCTAGCACAACTTCAGTCAAAGGCTTGAACTTGTTCCCCTACCTCGAACACATTGACAACATCGCAGACTCGCAGTCTCAACCACCGCAACCTCCTCCGCCACGGACAGGAACATACCCTGGCCCCAGTGCTCCGCTCACTGATTGCGTTGCTGTGCCATGGGAATGCGATGCACAGGGATGCCTTCAGACAAACCTACAATACAATCCCTACTACCCGTTTGCGAACCGGGAAGAGTACAAATATATCCAGTGTGCGATCAAGAAGAAGGGCATGAAGACGTACTATGTCAGTGTGCTGAAGAATGAAAACACCGGTCTGCATTTCTCAAGCTTCAAACACGGTGATTGAGTCCAGAAGCTTGTCGCTAGCCTGCCAGATGATCAGGCTCTTGGGGAGTTGGAACTACACACTCTCTAGGATATGAGATGGAATGACAATCACCAACGCCCTATCAAACACTAGAGTTGAGACATTATCACTGGCATGCGATGGTTGATGCGGCAGCCAGCCTATTCCGAGCATCTTCTTTACACCCCTCAGCGTTGCTTTGACAGCGACACCCCACTGAAACACTTCAATACCGAAATACACAGTGTGGACAGGTGATGCGAGACACAGGTAAGAAGAGATTCCCGAGGATAATAACATGCTAATCAGCGTTGAGTCACCGCCCAGAGTGGGGGATACACTGTGTTGCTAATTCTTCGTGTCCGATGGAACACATTTCTCGAATTGTGCCGGTGACAAGAAATAGTGGCCTGTATATATGACAATCGGCCAACTTTGTTTGAAGATCTGCCAGATGCCCTCAATGCACAGCGTCGTGGTGATTGCTCTCCTGCCGAATCGAATCAAGAAATGCAATATTCCTCAGATGCAGCGAGATGAGAAGCGGCAAACAAACCAAGAGGTGCTGAACGAAGTACTCCTGTGGGTACTCCAGCGTCACATGTTTAAACACAATCGCAGCACCGAGAGTGGGTATTTCAATGTTCTCTTTGCAGATGGCAACTTGAGGCATTGCAAACCGGTCTTAGCAGCATGGCTTGCAGATTGCCCAGAGTATAGTGACCTACATCATCTCAGGCAGCGTGTCTGTTTTAGGTGTAAGTGTCCAAAGAACGAACTTGGAGATTATGTCCCTCCTGACAAGCAATGACCCCACTGGGATCATAACCTACATACCACTCTCCGTGATCCGGAGACAGGGTAGCCAATGCCAAACTCTGGTTGCGCCATGTTCACCGAGGATCCAACCAGTTTCGACATATTCCCTATATCGTGAGAGACCTCCCGAGGCCCAACCTTCTGCATTCAACGCAGATCAGAATGATTGAACATCTCCAGAAGTGGATTTCCCACTTCATGAAGACCCACGAACAAGTCGACATGTACAACACAATCTGGCTATCCGTGCCTGCTTACCACAACCTCACTCCGAAAGATATGTCATATGAGGATCTTTCTCAATGGAATGCGAAGGAAATGAAGGAAATGAGCCGGTTCCCATTTGATGTTGTAACCCATTTGTCAACAACGCAGATGCCCCGCACAGCATCCCAAATTCAATCGTGCAATTGTGTGCACACAGGCATTGTTACAATTCTATCTGTATGCATGATATTGATCTCACAATGATGCAACATTGAGCTGAATGGAGGACGATGTCCATCGGTTCCACACCTTCAAAGATGTTTTCTTCCTCGGCCAAGCCGGCAAAAAGTCGAAAGCTCAACCCAATGCCCTGAAACCGGACCTCGTGAACCAGCGAAAGGTAGACAAGCAAACAAACCCTGAAACTTGGACGCCATCCAACAAGCGGCGCATAATGAATGCCTGGCGGGATTATATCAGCCACAAGATAGATGATTCCAGGGAGTTAGATGCCGATTTCAACTTTCCGAAGATGCACTTGATGTCTCATTGGTTCGAACAGATTCATCGATACAGAGTCTTGCAACAGTATTCTGATGAGAGACATGAATAACCACACAAAATGCACCTCAAGGACGGTTGGAACTCCTCCAATCACACTCTCAACTACCTGCCACAAGTACTCACCGTTCAGCGTCGTATTCTCGGTTCCAAATCAGAGAGCTCAATCTCCAAGCCCTCGCTCAGCGTCGGGAGGACAGCGCTGCCGCCTACACAGTCCTCCCTTCCGGTGATGATCTGGCTGCCCCCCTGAGCTCCCTGTCATATCCGAAGCCCGAATTCATGGGACCCCAACACCACCATGATGGCAAGCATCCTGATGGTATAATCAAAGACTTCAGAGCATTACTCGACCATATGCACGACGCAATGCACCGTGTGGCATTATACAGCAGTACCCAGGAGTTTATCAAGCATTAGAGTCGGAACATGAGGTATATATCTGTGGAAAAACTGCACGTGATGGAGCTCTGTATTTGCCATGGTATCATGGTGCAAGTTGAGGGTGTTGAAGTTGAACGCATATGTCAGATGTGTCAATGCACAGGAAGCCAGAGCTGGCGCGGAGGGGATCGATGGAACGACTAAGTGTGAGTGAAAAAACTCCCAGGGAGGTGTTATGGCGCACTCAATGGTCGTCTCCCGTGGCAACTGCAACAACTATTGAAAACCAAGCTGGTAAACGAGGATGGAGCCTTCTTCGATTATGGGGTAGCCCTGGCACTGACCACAATACGTCAAAACTTGGGTAACTTGGATCCTGTCTCAAAATTTGTACAACTAAGAAATGCACCAGCACCCATTGATTGGCACGTTTTCAGCGTGGGGAACAAAGTCGGCTGTGAGCACGGATTTCGAGCGATAGCGACTGGTCGTAAGACACGAGACGAAAGGAACCAGCGATGGATGGTTAATAGCCACTTAGATCTGGCGACTTGGAATGATGTGTATATAAACAGAAGAGAGAATTGTATTTTGTGCACAGGTAGATGGATCGCGAGGAGAGATTTTCTCAGCATCACCAATCATGTTGCACTCCCGATGCAATTGCGTACCCAATGCACCCATTCCGATGTATGGTCACAGCTGGTCACAACTCCAGAGTGTTGGTTCGAAATTGGAGACCGACAGAGCAAGCAGGAACAGTGAAAATGCGATTGGAGGGCCATATACAATGCGATGCGTGGTATTGATGCAGGGCCCAGAGCAATCCACCACAGGGGTGTCTCTGACTGTTCTGACGGAGCGCGTCCACTCTGTCACAGCCACTCCGCCCAGACGGAAATGTTTTTTACTGATGTTGTTCCCACCTCAGAATCAGTCACCGAATCTCGGCCAGATTCCACCAGCAGAGAGACGGTCAAATCGAGCGGGAAAACCAAACGACTGAGCAGCACCTCCAAGCCTTTGGCAACTACGAGCAGGACAACTGGGTTGAATCGTCACTGCTGGCGCAATTTGCATTCAACTACTCCATCCACAATTCCACACTGATGACACCCTTCTGGGCGAACTACGATTACCATCCTACAGTGCAATTCAAGCCTCTCAAGGATCCCAGTTTCAGATCACAGGTGCAAGCAGACTCATGGATAGCAGGCATGGAAGAGACTCACAGGATTCTGCGGGAAAACATAATCGAGGCTCAGGAGCGACAAACACAGTACGCCGGTGGGACAGTGAAGACTTCTGCGGTTGGAGACAAAGTATGGCTATTGACCTGGAACTTGAAAACATCTGGGCCTTCAAAGAAGCTTGATTACAAATGCACAGGACCGTATACGGTATGTAATATCATCTATAAGTTTGCTTACAAACAAGACATTCGTAGTACAATGCAGAATGACAATGTCTTCCAGGTGACGCTTCTCCATTGTTATGCACCGCCAGTCAGAGGTTGACCATCTTCAGAACCACACCTAGTGATATTCCAAGAAACAGAGGAATGGGACGTCGACCAAACGCTCGACTCTTGGTGGCACTATCGGAAGCCCCGTCATCTCATGCAATGGGCTGGTTACAACAACATAAGGACAATCTGGGAACCGGCAGAGCACCTTGGAACCGCCCGAGATCTGGTTGATGAGTTTCATGGTGAGCATCTGCTTCGGCCATGGGAGTAGAGGTATCGAGTTTGGGAGTGGCGGTACAGATGACCCGGACGCAGTTTGGTTGTTTCATTGTACTTGGTGTTTTCATTTTTTTCCGTTCTCTTTTGATTGGATTTTGTCCTGGTATAAATGGCGTCAGCATGGGTTTTACCACCTACCAATGGAGGTGGAGTTTCCCCGTGCGCCGAATGCGCGGAGAGGTCGCCACTGAGCTGTACTGATCAGTTGGGGGACTTATGGGTTCATACGATTGCGTACCCAGAGTGATTGTTTCATTCTTTGCTTCCATCTCCATCTCTTCTCTCATATACTGGCTTTGGCAGCCCAGAAGGACTGCGCTGAAAGAGGGGGATGATGTAAAGGCGACATGTGACCCGAGGCCAGGCAAGTGCCATTCTATCCTGGTCCTAGCTGAAACACTTAGATTGGTATTGAATATCTTACCATTCTATTCTACATATATACTCACTTGCTCTCGTTTGCAAATGTATTACGATACTATACCTCTCAGGTAAAGTGTAGGTGTACGTGCCTTTACAGGCGGACATAGATGGAGCAACCCACTACTGTGAGATTGATGAATGTAGTGGCTTCCAGAGTAAAGATTTTCTAGGAGGATGGGCAAAATGTACTGTGATTTTCATCTTGAGGAAAGATATCGGTAGCCTTCTTCCTGATGGAATATTGACACAGCACACATTGGATAACTGCAGCTGCAGGAGCCAAAGTCAGCGGAGCAAGTGGTTGACAGAACAGGAATGCAGCAGGCCGGCACCATGAGCTACAAGTGGTGACAAAGAACTGATGGTAATTTAAATGCACAACTTCAATTCGGGTGAAGCATGATATCATATTGTCCATGAACTTTCAGATATCAGCATCATCAAACAGATTCTCCTTAAGCTCAATCCAAAGCCCAGTCGCAGAACTCAAATGCAACCAGAAACCACACACATCTGATCAAGAAGACCCATTTTCTGACCGTTCTTAAATGTTACTAATGTTTAATTTCTAGTATGTATACTTTGTGGCCTAGTGAATATGGTAAGTCTGATCGAGGTGTATTAATCTGAATTGATGACATAGAGCTTCTTGTATTTGCAGATCAATATTCAGACAAGGACAACCACCCAATTGACATACAGATGGTGCATCTACAGGAACACCTGCTAGGTCCTACTGACTATCTGGAGCTTTAATGCTTAGTTTCCATGCTTCTTCAATCATCAACTACTTCTTATCAGATATCGTTGGCCAAAGAGTCTTTGAAAATATAATTGCCTCCATGAATATTTTCACTACCTCAAAAGTAGGCCTTTGGTTTTGGGGAATATTCTGATCTCCACTGGCCTTGGGCTGTGGAACATTCTGGTCTACACTAGACTTGGGTCACATGAGCGACTGGGAGAGTGGTGCATGGTCAGACATGTATAATATGTTGATGGGGTCGACATTTGGCATTTGAGTAATGGTGGTACCATTGCCGCAGCTGGATTTTGACAATATGGAAGCTGAGGGAATGCAATGACAGTATCAGTACTGCTCTGGTTCATTGGCAGTGGAACCCATGTATTTTGTAAGAACTTGTCCTGGTGCCTGGCCTAGAAGTAGAATCTCTTGGTTGTCATCAAAATCATCTTCTTCCAGGTCAGTTGACAATGTGGACTGTGTGGTATCCTCACATTTGTTCTTGTCAATATTCTGGTCAGTATCATTAACCTGCCTGATCAATCAAATTGGGGACAGTTGTCATCCGCAATATATTGCACAAAGATAGAGGTCTGGAAGTGAATCATGTGATTAACAACAATGATTGGGTGTTATGTTGAATGCCAGTGTGAGTGCGCTCTCACGGTATGCTTCTTGATTCATCTGTGAAAGGTGTAGCCTCCCCTGCCTGTGTGTAGATTCCATTATGATGAAATAAAAGACCAAGTACATTAGAATAACAGGAAAAATAGTGCAAGGGATTGTACAAACGGTAGGAGGATGCAATTTGAGGTACAGATTCACACCGTTCAGGAGAGCTGACTACCAGAGTTGATATTTAAATCAAGGATGGTATGTCTAGAGTTGCGATTTAATGATTCTCAGGTGCCCCACAATAGATGGATTTGTCATGCCCAATACGGATTGTTAGCACTTCTATCAACAATGTTAGGAAGCCATGAGTTAGAGATGGGTTTGAGTCAACAGAGATAGAATCGAACCAGACACACTTTGAACCAGACCTACCTGAAGAACTCACGATATTGACATGGTGGTTTCAGTCACTAACCAATTGCGCTGGGCACATAAAGCACTGAGAACCTGAACGAGATCAAGTGTCAGTACATATGACACCTTCAAATGTAGTAATTAGGCATGAATGTTCAACCATTTGAGGTTACCATATTGTCTAGAAATGTTGCAGCATTGAGAATGTGCTCAACTTGATACGTTTGGGATCTTCTGAGTGACAGTTGAGTTGCACTGATTGATATTGAGTGTGTTATTGATACAGGAGATATATAAATCTGTGAATGTGGTTTATCTGCCAAAAGTATACACTAATTGTCATGATAATGTGATGTATTAGGATGTTGCAGCTATGTTAACAGTCAATAAGGCAATATCATATGCATAATTACGCATCCATTTTTCCATCTGCGCCATGTCTATGGAATATCTTTGTAACCACAGAGTAGTAAATGGTGGAGGGAGAAGGAGAGAATTTGGGTGTGTAGAGAAGAGATACAAGTATAGAGGGAGAATGGCAAGGTAGAATGAGGATTCAGGGGCAATCATAATGATTCAAGCACTCATCAATGTCGAGAGTGCTAACAAATGGGTCATGAATACTCACTCACATTCTGATTTTATAACCAATAACAAGTTAGTTGCAAACCAATAAATCACAAATTCATTACAAGTCTCAATACCACAAAGCTGTCTTAAATGAAATGATGGGGTCGAAAGCTAGATTAAATGGTATGAATGGAAAGTGAGATGTCATGGTACAGTGGGCAGAAGAATGATTGCATCAAGTTCCATGGAATTGAGGGGCAAAGATGTTAGAATTGTTATGCTGGACTTAATGCAAAGGCTGGGATTGCAGGCAGGCCTTGCTCTGACAGTGCATAACACTGTTTAAAGCTGACATTTTCAAACTGAAGCTTTCACATTTATCTCTGTTCGAACTCTCTTAATGGAAACCAGTTGACATCATCTATTTTCAGAGGCAGGTTTAGGCAGCCTAAACATAAGTTTAGTCTGAATCCGGTTAAGTCTGCACTAGAACCATTGGGAACTTAGACTGTTGTAAGTAAGTGCAGTTCATGGCATTAGCAGGAGTTACTGGTCATCTGCAGAGTCACTAAGCAGAATCGGTCTTTTCAGACTATCTCACAAGCTCCAGCTCTTTTGAGGCAGTTAGAACTTTCAGAAGCTACTGTAGGATTTGGAAGCATAGGTCAAAACATACTACTTGGTCAATATCGCATTAATTGAGGTTAGTAATTGGCCCTGGCTTGACATTGATGGGTTAGTGTACAGAGGCTTCCTTTCACCAACAGACAGTTGACATGGAACTTACATTTCAATGCATTTTAGCAGTGGCCTTCACATACTGATCAAGCATAGATGCATACATTAGAAGAGGCCAACCGAGCTGCACAGCCTGCACATAAATATGTCATTCATTGATAGATTACGATGTTTGTGGACTGCATTTACTGATTGGAAGTAGAGGAAAACATGCATGAGAATCAAGCAATTGAAATTATGAAGTTAACCACAAACTTGAACACATGCAATTCAGAGGCTGATGTGTTGCTCCAACATGTACCTGGGCTGGACTAGTATGTCCACAATGACTTGCAGCTTTTCAATGTTTGCTTTATCCCAATTCAAGAACATTTGACATGACATGATAGCAGATATAAGGTGTGTCTGAACTGCAATCATAGCCCAAGTAATACCTGGCAGCTTAGCCTTGAATACCTGAGCCATGTCTCATTATCCAACTCTCAGGGTTGAGAAACTAATCTAGATCTGAAGAACCATTATATTCCACCATATACTGAAGATTTGCCAGAAATATGTTCACTACTTCTCACATTCAGATACAAGTACTCAGTATCACCTAGACTGTCTTTATAGCCCACCAGGATTTCAGAATATGCAGAGCCTGATCTGATATAATGCGATACAAGATTCAAGCCATATGCATAATTCTCTGGTACTCCTGCAATTAGGTGAATCATACTTCTTTGTCTTCTGGATTTAAAAATTCCACCTGGCCTTGGATGTCCATTGTGCCTCACATTCACATATAATGAATCATTCAAAGCCCTGCACTTAAATGTCAATCAGAATTTGAAAATAACCGATTATCATGAAATAAGTCAAGCCTGGTAATTGTAATGGTAGCCACCGGGTTACCAGATTTTCCAAAAGTGTTGCCAATGCCTCTTGACCTTTTGACCAGTGCATTTTCAATATGTCAAAATGAGTGCAATGAAATTAACTTTGTCTTATCTGTGACAGTAGTATTATTCGAGCATATCAATGATATCCAGCGCTAAGCCACTATGATTTCAGAAACATCAATTACTGTATCAAAACTTTGATCCACTTCGTACTGACAGAGAGAAAGATAGTAGTCACACAGTTGGTGCTGCATTAGAAATGATCAACCAGTCGAGACAAGCTTTGGCTTGGCAGTAACCGGGATTTGTTACGGCCATATGCATGGGACTATGATACATCATTGATATTACCGACATACCACTGTGCATTGCAGCGTTAGTACCATGAGTTGTGGGATTTTATGGTACATTTGCATACATTTTTATTGTTTTCAAGATATTATGGCATTTGGTGTGTGAGAACCTCAACATATTGAAATGATTTTTAATACTGATTCGGATAACAACAAGTTGGTGTTCACATCCACATCATTATAAGGCACAATCGTGTGATATATCAGAGCAATCAGGTCATTAATAAAGATTCAAGCTACATTTTTTGTGAACAGTCTCATGCCGCACATTATATACACAAAGCTCGACTGCTCTTCGAGGACTCGTGCCTGTGACTCTGGCCCCACCGGAACAGCGCTCTCGAATGCACATGGGTGTAGGTTACTCTCAGAATCGGAATGCATGTTGGTGTGGAGCAAGCGGTCACTCAAGATGTGTTCATTAACCAATGACAATGTGCACATAATGAGGATAACTTACTTTGGCTTGTATATGAGCAGCAGTTGACCATCCTGAGATGATCGATATCTTTCTCATGAGATTGGTACTGTAACCCTTCTGGGTATTCATCAGCACTCTACTGTGACAAGTGCGGCTCTCAAATGGTCTGACAAGTACGGTCTGAATTATGTGGCTCCAACAGATGTGGCTCTGACATAGTCTAAGATAATCCCAGCTATGAAAGTACCATCTGACATAGTCTCTGACAATTCTGGCTGTGATAATGTGGCTCTGACAAGTGCGGCTTGGACAAGTGTGGCTCAGAGATGGTGTCTGAGAATCCCGGCTCTGATTAACATCGCTCTGCCAGGTGCCCTCTGACATGATCTGACAATCCCAGCTGCGATAAATGTGAGTGACAAGTGAGACTCTGACATGGACTCTGGCTCTGACCAGGTGTAAAGGGCAGCGCTGACATGTGCTGGCTCCGGATACCATGCATCCCTGGTGAGACCTACTTATCCAGGCCATCTAGTATATGATGTTATATGATTCCAACAATGTAAACTGGGTGAGTGGGTATGGGTTATCTTCACCGCTCGGAACACGTTGCGGCTGTGTAAGAACCAAAGAAACATCCACAATGCATCGTACTGTTTGTGGTGCACCTCAACACATTTTCATTCCCTGGGTTCTGTTTGGCAGTGTACATGATAGCTGGTCCAAATCCTCTACTAGCAACATGTCATGATGTACCATCCATCATAATACACTCCCATCAGCGTTGGCTTCCCCTCTATTGGTTCTACCGCTAAAATGCGAAGAGTACAGCAGTTTGCCAGGGCAATATCCCTGTTGAAGTACCCAACTAATGGTTTGTGGTGCTCTATCTCCGTGTAGTAAAATATTGTCCAATTGATTGCCTTTTCCCAGCAACTTCTCCCCACACCTTGCCTTTTGATCTACAACTGTATCTGGATTATTGTGGTGCTGTACAGTAACTATGACGCCATTCGCTGCCTGGATCATTCGACGGAGAATCTACAATGCACACAAACCGTAGGTCCATCGGTCTGGACTAGCCTTCATCTCTACTTGAAATGTTGAAAAATAAGATGTCAGAGCATCAATGAACTCTGGTATGCTGATACCCTCTGGAAATGTTAGAGTTGCAATCGTGCTGCATTTGCTCATAACTCCGTTGAAGCGAGGTATCAGACAAGGAGATAGTGTGCCCAACACTGGAAAATCCCAAACACAAAGCAGTCTGCTTATCTCTGCTTTCTGCGAGAGGGGATCTGATTGTATGATATGCAATAGAATACTGACTCTCTACTTGATATGAAATAAGCGCATTACCCAATGTAACATCTGCGGGATATAATGAACCTTGTCGGAACAATGGTAGCCATTCTTGATCAGGTCTCTATGAGCAGCCTCAGAAATTTTGGTGTTGCTGTTATCAGTAGAGCCCAATTCACTCATAAATTTGATATCATGGCGAAGGGAATGAATTTTCGGCATCTTGCTTATACTGTGGCTCTTGCAGTATGGAAGGAAGAGGTGGATGTTGTTGCTGATGCCACTAAGCATATCATGTAGGTACTTCAGCCAAGATTTCGTGTGGGAGTGGTCAGTGGTACCCAATGTAAAGTCGGTGACAGATTTGAATAACTTACCGTGGTCATGATGGCCTTTTCGAAGAGGGGCATGCGCTGGCAGCCGGACCTTCACCAAATCCCTGTACTCAGCGCTGGTCGATTGTTTCACATGAGTAAGTTTGTCTCCACACTGGTGTATGCCAGACACATGAGGGATTATGGAGAATTGTTTATCTATCAAGTCCAAACTCTTTTCCTGGCCATATATATCTTTCAGAAAACCAACAATCCATTTCCAGGTGTGATCTTTAAACAAGCCCTTCAGTAGCTGGTGCAACCAGTCAACATTCATGCAACCATAGATATTACAACCTGCATGGCATTGCCGAAATTCGGAAACTCATCAAACACCTACAGCCTCACCTCCTCAGCAATGGTTATTGACGAATGAATAGATCATAGCGGATGGCAGTGCCTGGGCCTGCGGGTGATGCCGGGCATGCCATCCGGGCGGATCTTGAAGTGAGGGCACCAACTATTTTCGACCACAGTTATGGTGCACTGCTCTGGGTAGTGTGGCAGGAAAATTCATTCCTCACCACCACTGCCACTTAGCTTGGCAGCGGACTGAGCAAGGGCGGGTGTACGGAGATACAGGGTTGATGCAGATGGACTGGGCGACATGGACATATGGAGATACCGGGGTGATGCAGATAAACTCAGTTACAGGGAGTGTATATTCAGGAGACCCCATGGCAGATAGACACCATCTCATCTTACGAAAGAATGGAACATACACACTGTATCTTTCTCAACATTTGGTCTCACTCACTCTTGCGGAGATTTCATGGATCCTGACGGCCGGGTAGTATCATATCATCTCACCCACTTCCTCCGCATCTACTGCCAGGACCGCTCTATCTTATGATATACCTATGGATTGCGTGCGAGGCGTGGTCGAGATTTGATGATGGGCTCTCTGCCTTCCAGCTCCACCGTTTCACAACAGTTGTCTGCAAGAAATGATGCAATTCTGGAAAATGCATGACAAGTGGAACCGACTGCATGCTAATGTGCTCTTCCACTCTTCCCTGGCCCCTCTAGAGCACGCAATATTGTTGTCACAGATTCATAGTAGGCAAACCGATTTGTGTGGGCTTTTCATTCATTTGGACCAGTCAGTTGAATGCTGATTAGTATTATTTGATTGGTTTTAACCAATCATCTCTTCCCCATAGACATCTTTCCGATACTGCGATTGACTGGCCGAGCTGTTTTGTCACTACTTAGCATAGACAGTATTGTCTTGTCGCTGCCAAGTATCAAGGGGACAACTGTTGATCCATCTGGTAAAGATTCCTAGGATGTGTTAGCAATGAGTAATAAGGTTCTAATATCTAGAGAAATCTTGTCAATACTGGTGCTGACACTCTTGACACACTACCCACTCTGACACAATGAAACTCTGACACGCTCTCTCTGACAATCTGACTCTGACGCTCTCTGACATGTACTCTGACATGCTCTCTCTGACAATAGGACTCCGAAGCTCTCTGACATGTTATCTCTGACATGCTCTCTCTGATACATTTTCCATGACACCCTCTTGCAGGCATGTTCTTGCTGATATGCTCTCTCTGGAAAGAATCTCTTACAATACAAGGAAACTTGCCTGCATTTTCCACCACAACTCTGTGGTCCACATCTCAGCATATATAGGTTGGCAATTGGAATCCTGTTGTTTGGCCGGCGTGTATGAGAGATGGAGCGTCAACAGTGAATGTTCTAGCATATATCGGATGACAGCAATCGGGTTACAATTCCAGACCGGAGTAACTTTCCCTCCAATATTCACAGAACCCTCCACCCAACCACATCCAAGCCTGTTCATTTCTTCCATGTCCACAATCAGTTGATAAAGCTGATCAGGGTTTTTGGAATTGGCGTCAGGTGCAATAAGTCTTTGTTTGAGGATGTAGTTGAGTTTCATTTTACCTTGGTTGGAATCCACAATGGAATGACAAAGTTCCCATTGTTGGCGTGTTGCAAACAGAGCAAGGGGGTTCCTGTCATCATCATGAAAAGACTGAACTCATACTGTGTCATCAATTGGGGCTCCTGCATTGGGGAATGTCTCCGTCTCAGGTAACTGGCTTTGTGTATGGTCATCACATTGGGCAATGTCATCTGCAAGTTTATAGTCTAGCCCATCTGACACAGTATCATTGCTGGAATTTAGGCAAAGACATGCATGTGTTGAACAGTGGTGACAAGTGAGACCACTTTGTCAGGAAACTACATGGCCACATGAGGTGCAAAATGAGAACTGCATTGATGAAAGTGAATGGTTGCAATTGAGTGCGGCTGCCCCTGGAATCAATTGTAGTGAGGCTCCCATCACCTGTCCTATTGTTTGGCATTCAGCCTACCAGGAATGGACTTGGATTCTTGCCTAGCCGAGTGATGTTGGTTGTACCACTCACTATCTGTAGCCCGCCATGTTTACTTGTGTGAGATGTTCCGCTTCAAAGAACAATTTTCAGTTTCCCCACACTGAACAGCATCAGTCAATGTTTCAGCTGTAAACCGAACTGCATTTCTTCACCAGACAACCCCTCACTTTCCAAACCTCATTGTGTTTGGCCTTTAAAATAACAACCAATATCTTTGTATCTTACCTACTCGACTTGTCTCAACAAACTAACATTTTCCTTCTTCAGCCCCTGCATGTTTCAATCTGGGGCGCTTTCTCAACCAGATCGACTTCCATATTTTCATCACTCTGAAAATGTGTGTAGGAGTGGTAATCCCTTCAAGTGTGGGTCAATGCGCATCTAGTAGTTCCAGTTGCTATAGAGCACATACCATACTTACGTATTTACTGAGATCAATAAATGTAAGCTTCACGACTATCATATCCACTCAGTGAGTATCATATCCACTCTGCGACCCTTATATCTGCCGAATGACCATCATTATGGCACCACCATGAGTTCCTCAGAGATGGCCTACCAATGTTTCCAACTGGACCAAAGTATTGTGTGCCTCTCTGCTGAAGAAGATGACTCAGGATATAGCTGCTGTGAGTAGCTGGTCTGCATTCACTGAAGGCCATGCAGTAGTCCAGGAATGGAAAACTCAACACGACAAATCCACTATCTCTCTGTACAACAATATCAGATTGTGCACCCAGGTGCAGGGCATAGCAATAACGCGTGACCAGGTTAGTAAATCCAACTCTGACATTGAATCTCTGACATCCAGTCTCTGACATTGAGTCTCTGATATTGATTCTCTGATATTGAGCATCTGAGATTGACTCTCTGACATCAACTGATATCAACCTGACAAACAGAAGATTACCGACAGCTGCGAGATACTTGCTGAAAACAGTCGACATCTCCTGGGACTTACACCAGACCCGAAGATAGATGATGATGCTGTTCATACAATTCGAAGACTTCTCTCATGCTTCCAGAGAAGAGTCACCTGATGGGCCACCACCAGACCTAAGAAAGCCCAACCGAGTCCCACTAGAAAGGCAAAGACAACAACGAGCAATGCCAGAAAGCCAAAATCTGAATCAAGCCCGGCACCAAAGACAAAGAACACTTCCGCTCCTTCATTGGGCCAGATTGTGGGCACTCTTACTCCACCAATTAAGTGCACTTCAGATGTTCGTGTATGGTCTACCATATGTGCAATTTCAAGCTCAACCTCGTTTTGGTGAATGGCTGATTCAGTAGTGCGGGGAAGCACAACCATACCTAGAGGCACTAAACCATCAGCGGTATCGTCCGCGATACTGTTTCTTACAGTGTTCACAGTTCCAGCTCATGCTCAGTCCCCTAGATTTGACCTTTTTCAGTTCAAGAGGTCAGGTAGAGCCCGGCAGCAACCATATTTCGGACGGAATGCAATACGTGATCCAAAGCCACTTTCACTTGTAGATCCCAACAGCAGGAGGCCTAAACATGGTGCAACCAGCTCACCAGCTCACACAGTTGTGGGAGGCACCTCACCTGGAAATCAATACCAAGAAGCCAGAGAACACCATACTGATTATTTGATCATCTGGATGGAAGATAATTGCCCAGTAGATAGTGCAGACCAGTCTAAATGGCCTTGAGTTCTGAGAGACTTCAAAATGAATCTTTATTTGCGCTAGCATTATGCACAACTTGGTGCCTGGATAACTTGGTGAAATGAGCTAGCAACATACTAGACTGTGGTTGACTCCTGTTTAGCGAGCACAACATCCACTCAGGGTGATAGTCCATTGTCCAGATGCGCACTCATTGACAGTACATTGGACAAAATGTGCTGTGACGACTGTCTGAGCGTTGCCCAAATTACAGGTCATCTGATAGTTCCATTTGTCACCATCAATAACACGGTCATAGTAGATGACCCCCTCAATGATATCGAATATATCAAGACTAACCGCATCACCCTGGGATGAACACTGGCCATTGGGGTGAAACAAGAGGTGGGAGATAGTGAACCCTTATGTTTTGAATTACTAGACAGTTCTGAAAACAACATCAGAGCGGATGAATTGGACGATATGGAGGAGGATGAGGAGAAGGAGGAGGGTGAGGAGGAGGAGGAGAAGGCCGGGAAGGTAGAGCTACCAGTAATGCTGGAGGACAATTCCAAACTGGGGATCATGCCCATTACTAGCAATGAATGAATGAGAAATTCCCCCAGCCATACTGGTAAACTGGAAAGGCAAGATTTTGAGATTCAATATACGGAAGAGTTAGATCTGGTAGACACCACCTGCAACAATATTGCCTCAATGGAACTGGATGGAGCCAAGGACCCCAATGAACAGGCACAGAAGGAGGACCAGCTGTATAATGCCGATGTGGACTGGTGAGTGACTGTTCATGTCAGAACAGTTGAGCTACAGTCAGAGCTCAGCTGCATTCAGAGCTACTATCAGCATCGTCGTCAGTGCTCAGCTGCAGTCAGAGCTGCTGTCAGAGCTCAGCCGCTTTCAGCTGTTGTCAGAGCTACTGTCAGCTGTTGTCAGAGCTCAGCCCCTGTCAGAGCTGCTGTCAGAGCTGCTGACAGAACTGCTGTCAGAGCTACTGTCAGAGCTACTGTCAGAGCTCAGCCGCTATCAGAATATTAGAATGAAGCTGATTTTTACTCCCAGGTTAGCGGAGCTGATGGATAACCAGGAATATCAGAAAGAAAATGTGGAGCGGTCAATAGCAGCATTAGGCATCACCATGGAGAGCAGAACTTTCAAGCTGCTCCACAAACCCATGCTATTACAACCTCACCAGATTATAGCAGTGAATTGGATGGCAGAGGAGGAGAATAGCTTGGCAAAAGGTGGTTTATTGGCTGATGACCGTGGTACTGGCTAGGTAAGACCCTGCTGTACTCTTGTTAAACTGTGCGCCACACTCACAATCATCAGACTCCGACAGCGCTGGTTTAAATATGTCCCCTTGTAGACTTCTAGCAACAAAAGATGAAGATTCCACCTGCTGGGTTCGACAGATGCAAGGTCAATATGTATGACCACAATGCGAAGGTTAAATGGCATGCGAATATCTGATGCGGGCCACGAAGCTGCGGCAGCAGGTCCACCTCCCGACATTAAATCTATTGTATGACTAGAACACGTACCACTAAAGATACTCCAAGCTAAGGTTGAAATTGCCCTCAACTGATGGTGGCAGAATGGGAAGCTGCAGTGACTAAGTTTGTAGAGTTAGCTCCAGATCTCCATTATGGCACATCTCCCTGGAGGAGGTCATTACATCGAGCTGCTCTTCATGGCAAACCTGGGAGAATATTTGTGATTGCAAACATCGATACTTTCTACCTGTGGTTTAACCAACAGGATGCCAACAGTTTGATATTTTGGTCCCCTGGCATATTTCATCAGAATATTTTGGATGAATCCCACAGCTTGAGAACAAGTGGGACCCCAAATGACAAGTTTAGGAAGGCTAATGGCACAATGGTTAAAATGGACTCCCATGATTACAATATGCATATGGCATCCTACATACTCTGTCAGGAGCTGCAATACAAATGGATGTTAACAGTAACCCGATTGGTACATGGCAACAAAGACTTGCACTGGATCTTGGATTTTCTGCAGAGTTCATGCAGGTTGACACTGCACCTGCCACTGGATACATTCGACTGTACTCTCAATATTAATAACCATTGGGTCACGGATCACAGTAATGTGTCAGGTACTACACCATGTGCTGGGTTCACACCAGTTGCATATTAATACTAGCCAGGCCCTGAATTCAGATCGGTTGTTCACTGCACAACAATGACTTGCGATGGGTATTTGTTGCCCATACTTCGTGAAGTTGGGAACTTAAGAAGAGCCATGCAAACATTGGATATAGTAATCAGATGGCACCACTACAAGGAAACTATTGGCAACTGAGCTTGTGCAGTTTTATGCACACAAATGCAATGGCAAACACCGGTGAGCCACATCCCATTCAGCCACCCAAAACCCATCATCGACATCTCTCCTATACATGTAACCACCAAACTTATGACATTCACAAAGTCCACTGGAGCTCGACCAGTCTACATAAATTTGGTAGATAGTAGCCGTATGGGGCTCAGAGTGAGAAACATAGGGTTTGACTACACACAGGCTACAATGACTGGCAAGACAAAGCCGTTTGGCCATCATTGGCGGGTTATTCACCTGATATCTGTAGTACTCATTGTTAGTCTTGCCCGAATGGATCCCAAAATATCTTTTTTTGAAATGAATATGGACATTCCCTTCTGGGGTTGCACACATGGGCAGACCGAACCTGTTCATGCTGAGGACAGTTATAGCTGCGCTTGCAAAGGATTTCCCAGGGAAGACGGACCAAATACCTCGGCCTGAGACAGTCAGGGAGATGACATACAATCAGTTCGAGGCTGCATTGCAGTTGGGGCTCCAAAGTTGGCTTCGCTCAGACAATATCTCCAGAACCCCGTGACAGTAAAAGAGAATGGAGAGCAAGTGATACTGTGGGTATGTTGGCCGCTTACCCAGTGGCTCGTCAAACAGGTTAGCATTTCCACTTTGTGCCACTCACAATAGCTCTGACATTAGAATCTGATGTTTGACTTAGACATCGATGCTTCATCAGACAATGAATCGAATGTGTACCCAGTACTGCTGCCACATTGGCTTCAATGGTTTTCCTATGTGTAGCTCAATGAGTGCCAATGTGGGGGCCTCTATGAAGAAGTCATTTACCAACTGTGGGCTGGTGGAGGTTCTTGTCTTGCCCTATCTGACAAGCAATGAGGGCTTGAATCTACAAAATAATTGCCGAAATTCCATCATGGTAGAACAGGGAATGAATTACGCAATGTAACATAAGGCATGGTTGCGTGTCTGGCAAATTGGTCAGCAGCAAACACAATACACAACTCAATTGGTTAACCTTGCCACGATCGATCAGTTGATTCAAAACATCCAGCTGAGGAAGCAATTAACAATGCTTTCTATGTCATGTGTTCTCCAGAATGCTGCCAGTGAGAATATTAAGCTCGGTGCTGATCAAGCATAAGATAACTTGATTCGCAAACTGTCGCCCCAGGCACTCTCGTCTGCTGGGATTGGTCAATCAAATTATGCAATGTACGTTAGTTAATTTGTGATCATTCTCTACTTTCCACTGTTGAGTCTGTGCTATTTGTCCTTCAGGGTTGGTTCCTGGGTCTCCAGGTTGGTTTGGATTTCAAGATTAGCTCTTGTGGGATCTGGGTTTGGATTTCTGGGTTTGATCTTCTGGGTTGCAGGTCACTGTTGGGATATCGCACTGTTTTGCCATTTCGGAAAGTTTCGAGCTTTATAGATGACCTGTATCAATGAATAGAGTAATTCAGTCGCTGATTTTGACTCTGACAGCAGCCACTCTGACAGCAGCCCTCTGACAGCACCTACTCTGACAGATGCTCTCTGACAGCAGCTCTCTGACAGCAGCTATTTGACCATGGCCACTCTGACACAATCGCTCTAATAGAAGCTTTCCGACAGAAGCAACATTGACAGCAGCCACTCTGTCAGAAGCCGTCGAACAGCAGCCCATTGACAACAACTCTGAGAACTGCTCTGACCACTGCTCTGACAGCAACTCTCCAAAGTGTGTGCCATGACCATACTCGGTGAACAAAAATTCTTCAATACATAACAATGCACAATCTGTACGAGTAAGCACTCTTCAAGTTTATAACCCAGCAGGTACTCTACACTCAAGGGGATAATCAAAGTTCATTTTGGTACTTGCTAAAACCCTATTCAAGGGACACTGCCACGTTACACTGAACCGAAATCCCTTAAGACCAATCAAAGCGAAGTCTAACCCCCCAAGACCTAATGCAGCTAACACAATAAATATGCAGTGATGATGCAGAACAGTCCAATCCAATGAAATATCGATGCCACCAGGTTGTAGGCTCATGTTTGTTGTGAGTGTGTATTCACTTTGGAAATATGAGAGACACTCACCATGCCGAGCAAGGATGCCTTAACTCTTTCGAATGCAGATTTGACTGGGCTTGTGTTAGATAAGCTTGGCCGCAGAGCCAATACCTGGAGTAGCCGTCCCCCTCTGTGCTTTTTTAACCGATTGATTATCATGGGAATGGCATCATTCGAGGCTGTGTGATGAGTGGCCAGTTATAGCAGGCAGTGTAGGGGAGCATGGTAGAGAACATTGTGGGTAGGGAATAGAAATCTTTGCTATATGAGAGTACAAATTCTAGTGCCTGTGATGGTGGTACCATAGTACTTCACACCCAAAATATACACTAAATACTCCCAATCCTCGGGACACACAAGTAAACTTACAATTGGTCCATGAAATTGATTCATCTACCCAATCCCTGGGCCACACAGTAAACTACTACAATGGGTCTATGACATGGATTCATTCATTTCAATCACACACATAGTCCAGTTGTGAGTGGAATATGCCAATCAAGTACAACTCAGCTCTGACAGGGTGGCGCTGACAGGTTGCACTGACAAGGTTGCTCTGACAGGTTGCTCTGACAAGGTTGATTTGACAGGTTGCTCTGACAAGGTTGCTCTGACAGGTCTCACTGAACAGGTTGCTCGGACAGGTTGATCTGACAAGGTTGCTCTGACAGGTTTCTCTGACAGAGTGTTCTGACAAGCACATCCCACTCAAACAAGCACAAGTGTAAATTTCGTATGGCCAACTCTAACTACTTACTCTACTTCAGATTCAGAAACACTAGTGAACACCAACCCTGGTGGCCATACCACACACATTTCATATTAGTGTAAGTCAGTGCACTTGGTGTATACCACCTCATCAAGCACTGTACTTTGCAAATTGTCACCAAATTGTCACACTGCACTCTCTCTGAAAGACATACAGTAATTTACAGCGAAACTAAGCATTTCATTGTCTAAATTCTATCATTAATGCAATTGCCATACAACCTCAGTGGCACGGATAAAGCGGTGTGGAGGGTCAACTCGCAATAATCGCAGCCCGTAGTGTCTGACCAATCCTTCCTCAGCAGCCGGTGGAGGGGGCCTAACTACCCATACTCAGTGTAGCGATTACAAATGACTACCGGTAGGGATACGCATCATTAAATCTTTCCTGGGTAAGTTACCTCCTGAGTATCCTTAGGTACCAACTCCCGTACATTGGAGAGCTGCACTGCAAATCTCATTGACCTCCAACTATGTGCAGTGTCAGGATGCTCTACTATATACAATGTAATATTTGAATTATAAGGCCTGCATTTTGTTCACCCCCAGCTCAGGTTAGTGGCCAGTGCCCACAGAGCACCTGTGGGCAGATCTGACTGGACTTGCAAGAGCACACCATGTGCGACTGTTTCTACCACTTCCACCCACATATCAGTGAAGAGTGTACTGTGGTGTATGCAGACTAACCTGTATGGTGAAATCCATGGTGTGAGATCCCTGAGTGGTTGCGTGAGAAGTGTCACATAGTGTGGCCCAACATAGGGGTTTGTGGACAAGAATATGGTCAGGAAGATTGGCAGATTACTGAATCTTAACAAAGTAGTAAACTATCACATCTAACTTATGGAACCTATACCTGACAACAAACATGGGAAAGTCCAATAGCACTTCGGCTCTGACACAAGGTGACCCAATGTATATGGTATATCTTTGACTCTGACAATTACTTGAACTCTGAAAAATTTCTTAATTCTGATAACCCCCCTACTCTCATATGGGAAGCAACCCCATCTATATTACTGGATTATGTCAACTTTGACTCAGGAGACCCAATGTATACAGTATAACTCCAACTCTGACAATTACCTTAACTCTGACAATTTCCTGAACTCTGACAACCATCCTACTCTGATGCAGGAAGTAATACAGCATGACATTAAATATGACTTGGGAGACCCAACATACACAGAATAACTTTGAATCTGATAATTACCTTACCTTCGACAACCACTCAACTCTGATATGGGAAGCAACCCTACCTGTAATATGGCATTACTCGAACTCTGACTCAGGAGTCCCAGCATATATTGTATAACTGTGGCTCTTACAACCACTCTAACTCTGACAATCACCCTAACTCTAAGAATCACCCTAACTCGGACAGTCACCCTGACTCTGACAATCTCCCTAACTCTGACAATCACCTAACTCCAACAATCACCCAAACTGTGGCAACTCCACTACTCTGACACCAGAAGCAACCTCGTCTATATGGAAATTGCTTCAACTCTCACCTGGAAGACCTCACTTACACAGTATAATTTCAACTCTGACCATGAACTTGATTCTGAAACAGTTGTAGTATAAGTTCCACTTTCACATGGACCATAACTCTGGCATGGGAACCAATATTACTGGTTTTATTTTCAAGTCTGACAAGGATGTTTTTAGGTGATGGGAGATAGAAATGCAGTAAATGATGAACAGTAGATAGCTGTGGATTCCAAGTACATGCAATGCGGATACACCCAATGCCAAGCTGCCCAACATGCAACACACACAATGGCAAATGGAGCCAGATCTAGCATCAGCACCCCCGAGCATTCTAGAAAGTCCGGAGCCAGCAGTGGCTACAATGACCGAGACTGCAGTGGCAGATCACAGGGGGGCAACAGCAGCAACTGCAATAATCGAAACTCCAGTGCCATTGGCTTTCCGACTGTCTTCAGTTGAACTGTCCAAAAGTGGCACCACTCTGGGGGCAGTAATGTTGGTAATGAGGGCTCAGAAGTCGAGCAGATGGGTGATTGCAATTATGATGATGATGAACCAAGATCCCCATGTCAAGGATTCCACCAAGTAAATTGCAGTAGATGTTCTTCCAGTTTGAACAACCAAGAAGGGGTAGTGATGCATCCCGCTCAATAATTGTGTCTGACTTTGACACTTTGTAGGTGCGAACACCTAGTGGTTCTTCTAGGAACCAGCGATGAGTTAGTAGGAGCAGAAATGACCATCCCGGCATTATACTCTGAAAATTTGTAGTTGTGAACACCTAGTTCATCCAACAACCAGCAGCGGGCAAGTAGATGCAGAAATGTCCACCCCGGCATTGCAGACTGACAATACCCAGGCAAGATCAACCTCTCTTTCTCCCGGCAACCCAGGGGGGGGTAATTACCACACCTACATTCAACATTAGACCCTGTAGCTGACATGACATAGTCAGTGCAATCACCCCAAGGCACTCCTCCCGGGAACCAGGAGTACTATGCTCAGCAGGTATGAGCAACATTCCCTTATTGGTATTGACTTTGTGTGACCTCCCTGCCTTAGTCTACATCTTGATGCAAAAGTGAAATATGTCCCCCATAAATACTGGCCCCTGACAACAGTGTAAGGTGGGTGACAATGGGGTGCCAAAAAATCAAGGAGTTTGATATCTCAAAAGCAGCTAACCACATGGTAAGTATTCACATGTTTCAAGCCCTGCTCAGTAACACTGACCACCATGCATGCGGATCGCCAATCAGCTGCCCCAGCAGTCTTCGCCAAACTGGCTAGTGAAGTTGCACCCAATCAATATACTACGTGCCGTCTGATCCACTCAAATGATGACTGTGAAATGCTAGTAATAAGGCTAATGCGGTTTTGCACATACCACTATCATCGTTCAGACTGCAAGAGTGGAATCAGAGTTAATCCCATTATTTCTATAAATGTCCTGACAATCAACTTAGATACCGAAAAAGATGTTTCGACATAGTTTGCAATCACACATAATGCCAAATATCTTCTTCTAAAACTCAATGCCTAATTACATGCAACGGCGATTTATATCCCATTTTACCAATGAGATGGCACCACAGTGATTGGTACTCGCTGCAATGGCAGTAAAGCATTTGTTGGACCACTGGGCTGGTGTTGGTTTCCTCCACATGACTTTTGATGCAGATACACACCCCAGTATGCAGAACTCTGTTATGGAAACACATATCTGACAGTAAGTAGGTTCATATAGTAACCTATTTGATCAGTGGGAAAGTATCCAACCAGAGAAACCAACAAGATCTTGGTTAAACATATGGACAGAATCAACACAATCAATGGTCAAGATGCGATGACACCTACTGCCACATGGTGGGATCCGGAGAGGGTAATCGACACTGAAGACATATAGCTACTTGTGTATATAGTATATATTTAATATAACAGATTATCAGTAGAATACAAGGGATGTCAAACTAACTAAATTTCATTCCACACCTAAAGGGTTCGAAAATCATAATTAGAATGGCAATCAGTGACAGACATGTATACACACTAATAATCGATGGTGACTTCTGAACTGGTCAAGCTAATAGCTGGAGGAGTCTCTGATAAGATGGTGCTGATTATAGGTGCGCACTCATTCAGCCGATGGCTGGCTCTGATAAGACTAGGGTGATCGCATGACAAGCCACTGGCGAGATCACGGCGACTATACATGCAGACTACCGCAGCTGACAGTGTGCTCTGATAATACCAGGCCGATAGCATGAGAAGCTTCTAACAAGATCACTGCAACTATTGGTGCGGACTCTGACAGCGTGATGGTGGGCTCTGACAGGACTAGGCCATCAGCTTGAGAAGCCTCTGACAAGATCAGGGTGGCTCTACATGTTGATTCTGACAGCTGACAATGGGCTCTGACGAGACCAGGGTGACAGCATGCACAGCCTCTGACAAGATCAAGGCGACTACTCTGACAACTGACTCTAAGTTCTAACAAGATAGTGCGATTGCACAACTAGCATCTGCCCAACAACTGGTAGTGCAGATCTAGTATACTTGATTACACCATGTTGTGCACAAACACTCTCGCAATCACCCCAAGAGCACTTAGTTATCACACAAAAGTGAAGACTTGTTACGGGGGTTCTTAGTCCCAATAATCAATACAACATTTATTGAACTAAGTACAGCCGCCTATCCAAATATCTCTTTCTCTCCTCATCTTATCCTGAGACTCAACTTCTCGTTCCTCTGTAACGAGAACTGCCAATCTAAACCTTTACCACAGACCATCTCCTCTGTAGATATATATCACGCTTCCCCGTCGTACAACCAATGCTCTGAAAACTCCTCGAATGGTAATGCTCCGGTGTTCAAGTACCTCAGCACCAGGTAATCGATATCCTCTAGTTGACAGAAATATAAAACTACTTGGTAGGTGTGGGTTAAATGGTGCTCGTGTAAACTGAGGAGAAGATTGCCAAAAGTCTCAACAACATGTCGCAGTGCGTACTCGGATTGTGTGTACCTGTGACCAGGCATACAAAGGATAATCTCGTAGGTTGATTAAGGAAGAAATGATGTTGAGCTGTCTCTTAAACAGATAGATAGATAGAATTCTTAATTATATTTTAAGATCGTCTTCAGTGTTCTCTCAAAGCTAATCCTGTGGATGATGCCTTCAAATCTTTCGACCGACGCTGGTTATTTATAGCCTTCCTCCCTTCCTTCGGTGTGATAGCATCATCTCGGCCACGCCCTCCTAGCCCCCGATAACAACCTGCCACGACACCCTCAGGTCATCGCGTCATCTTGATCTGGTTTGAATGCATTACACTCCTGATAACGATCAGGCCATCAATCGCACGATATCAGCTCATCCTTTCCTTACTCAGACATCTCTTGCAATCGTACGAGTTGGTAGTTGGAACTCTCACCAACCAAGTTGATGAAGCATATCGCCTATTAATCCCTCATGCACATGAGTTACTAATTGCGTCATAGATTTAATCGGTGACCAACCGATACTATGCCAACGTAGATTACTGACGCGTAAGCTCGTATCCGATACAAGGTTACATTGCGATCCAGACTTAATCGATTCAACGATTAGTGTTCGCTCTCGGCTCTAAGCCTTCGTCATTAATCGCGCAGTTACGTCATGCTAAGGTCAGGACTATTCTTGAGACCGGAACGTGCTCCCGAACCCTAGCCCATTACAGGTAGGTCGAAGAGTTCTCTGAATCGCATATTGACTATCAACTGCCGGGCGTGATTACCACATCTGTCCCGCAAAGTATCCAGGTGTGAACGAAGTACCAATACTTCACGCAACCCACATGAACTCCCGCGCAAGAGCATGTTGCTGATCACCTGAACGTACATGCATAGGTGTTATGCATATCGTACATATGTATGCATCCTGTACCATCATTCAAGTATCATTATCGCTGCTAAGAGACAACCCATAACAAGACTAAAGGTAGGAATACTCCCATCAGCATACAGTGTGTTATGAGTTCGATATGTGCATCACGTATATGGGCTCAGGGCCGACATCCAGTACCTGCAGTTATGGTTTCTACGGGACACTACAGGAGGTTATATAGCTTATAGTAAAATACACCTGACGAAATGACTTTTTCCCAAAATGTTCGACTATTTGAATGAGTTGAGCTGATTAGGTTGCTTGAGCATGTGAAGAGGGGTACTGTGATTTCACCATCTTAATAATCCACAATGAATGTTCATCTGACTACACTGTGTGCCCATTCTCTGTCAGCACCTCTGTGTGGTCCTCATGAATTTCCACAATCTGGTATATCATTGACATCTTGATATTCAGTCAACTCATCAAGCTGTGCAGGCCTCCCATTTGCACCACTCTAGAGTGTTGGTGGAAATCACTCATGTGGTTATCAGAGCCATCAGAATCCATAATCAGTAACCATTTGTGTTGAACTCTATTTTGCCCTAGCCCCATAACATGTTCAAATTACTTGCACTGCTTGTTCAATACCCAGAACATCCGAGCTACTACCACATAGTTTGCTGTTGTAAGATTTGGCCCTGTTCCTCCTAATTTGGGTGTTGTTACAAATCCAGATGGATTGTCTAGCACCTGGAATTGAAGCCGCATTTCTGTGTGTTCATTATTGCCTATTTCTTTATAAATGTGGAATATATCGACATGATCTGCAAAATACATCGTTAGCTGCCTCTTTCAATGACTCGCGTAGCCATGACATGGGCAAAAGAGCGCCTCCCTGTACAAAGGAGAAGTGGTGGTCAGAGTATTTGCATTTCTCTCTTGTTCGAGATAGAGGGCCTCACTCGTTATTTCATCTCAGTCAGCTTTGGGATACTCTGCTGGTGTGTTAACAAGCATGGGCAGAAATTTCGCTCTCAGCCTTTGGCCCATCAGAGGATCTACTGATGGGCAGAGTGGCCACTTATCTTCCCATTGTCCTGAAACATTGTTGCCATCATCAGTCTCTCCTCACACTAATGAAAACCATGCTAGCTGTGAACTCTGCACTCTCCATGCCCCTGAAAAACCCTGTGATGTATATCATTCCACAAGGGTCCTCAGTTTTGCTAGCTCATCCTCTGGCAACTCCAGATCAGTAAGGTGTGCATTCTCTTCCAGGATACAGACAAGTGGTTGTCCATTCGCAACATTCAACTTCAACTATCTCCTAATTTTAAGCAGGTTTGCAATAGGTATTAACTAGTGCACCGCACCCTGTTGATGGTTTTCATCTTCAGTCTGGATGGAATGCATCAAACTATTCACTGTACAATGCAGTGCCTTTGCACCATGCATTTGCAATACTATATCAACCTCTCGATCTTCAGGTGCATCTGAAAAGAGCCATAGTATCTGGTAACACCCAGCAAAGAGTGAATGGAATCCCGGCATAGCAGTCACCTGTAGTTTGAATCCAATACATGCCCTAATCACAGTCTGCCAGCCCACACTGTTTTTTGACTTCTATGGATGAGACCAATCAAAAATCCTATATCTCCAAAAACAGTATGAAAGTTGGCCATTGCTTGAAAGATTCGCTCAGATATTGATGTATCAAATAAAATAAGGTGGATATGGCATCTGTATTCCAGCTTTACAATTGTGGTATTCAGATTCTTGTTGTTGAAATTCACGTTTTCTCCAGCAAACCAGTTGACCAGATTGTATTTAGTCTCGTAGGTTATCTCGTTCATGCCCCTTCTGAATCTCTCTGTCACTCTGCACATTGTGACCAGCAGGATCAGTTCATGGGGTGATTTAGGTGCTGGATGCCTTACCAGTAGTGCTGTTTGGATTTCTAAAATGTAGTTGGGCACAGAATTCAGTCTCTGTAATAAATACCACTCTCATATGTCACTGAATGTGGCATGATAGTTGTTCTTAGCCAAATTCACCCATTCATCAATTGTAATCACCCACATAATTGACAGTGGCAACCCCACAACAACATTGCCAGCCAGCAATTTGCATATCATAGCCGCTGCCACCAAGGTACATGTCTTGCCAAGACCCATTTCATCTTCCAACAGTGCTTCTGAAATTCATTGCAGTGTTATGTACTTTACAGTCAAGCAAGCATTTGAACAAATATATATGTGTGGAATATAATCAATTCTATTGTTTCAATCTGAACTTATATTAATACAAATACCATTCTGTAGCCCACCATTGTCCTCTCCTTCCAATCTTCCACCCTTTTCAGAATCTTTAAAAGTCTATGTATAATTATTAGTACTTAGGCATATCCAGCCTTAACACGGCTACTGGGGATTACATTTGCTAGTCTAGTTACATGCTCTGCACACTCCTCCGCTTGAGCTGTCCTCCTTTTTACCAAATACAATTTTCAAACTGTGTTGCAGTTTCAACTCGAATATATTTGAAAGGCAACAGTTGTTTGAAATCTGCCCATATATGGGGTCCTTTATCATGTGCCTGTGTCTTCATTATTCCATGTACTCTTTGTACAATTCTTCCTGCTTCAAGCTGTACTTGAGTGTGGATGTTAGAGTGTATGGCTCTTTTGGGCCGGCATGTTGTTTGAGGATATCAAGCAGCCCCTCACAGTACCTCTCATCCATGCACAAGGCCTGGAGGGATTTAGGTAATCTAAGGTTATAGTTGCCATTCAACACCCAGCTAATCACAATGTTGTAGGTTGTATTGGCCACATCGGAACATTTCTGCTTCTCATACTGCCTGTGTGCTCTGGCAAATCTGTCACTGGTCACATGTTGCCTTGCGATCCGTTTTCCTGCTCTCCAGAACCGCATTTGAATATTTCATGAAAACCATCTGGATCTACTTCCTTCAACTCAATCCAGGATTTTCAAAATTTTTGAATGGTGGCCAGTTCTGGAATGTGGCCAAGAAATCTGCATGCTCCATCACGCAGTACAGGGCTCCATTTTGAAGCTGTTAGGAACATTTTTGGCCCTTGATGGTGCCACAATGCATTTTCTCCAGAAATTGAGCCACTTATACTTCATTCCAGTTGTTCAATGCACCATATTTCTGCTACCCCATTGTATTGGCAAATCGCATGAAGCAGTATTTCATTCTTTTCAAGCTGATTGGGGCTATGCCTTTTCCTTCATCGTGGGCCAACAAATCATTGCTCTCAGCTTCTCAATCAAATTTGTAAGAGAACGGATTCCTCAATCGGTACGCAGCCATTATTCTTGCAAGATCAGTTATCTGTGGTCGGGCCAGTAGTTGAAACCTGTCATTGGGAAGCCGAGACGGGGTCTCTGAGTTGCACCAGAAAGAGGTCCTGGTGGAGCACAGCTGGATGATGTTGGCCTAATGGCTACAATGTTTCCCAGTGGTGCTGGGGGGCAGTCGAGGTCCAACTGGAACTAAAAGCCCCTGTCCTGAGAGCAGCGGAGACAGGTACATTTCAGACCTGCCATCACCTCCTTGGTGCAGTTCATATTCTTGCCACAGTGGACCACAACTTGGAAATCATTGGCCAGTACGGGTACTGGGTGGCAAACTGGGTGTCATATGGAATGGAGAATGGTGATAAAACTGGTGAGTGCCAGGAAAGGGGTACTATGAAGGAGTGTAACCATACTGATACAGTGTATCCAATTGATTGGTGTGTGACCCAAATGGACTGATATTGCTGGTGGCAGTTTGAGAAATATTATCTGATATGTTCAAATTGTTGTAAGGGCATTGTCTCAAGCCATATAGACAACCTGGTTGTGCCATAAATGCTGTCTTCTGTGGAGATTCATTCACCGACATGCTCTGTATACAGGATGGTCCTAATCATTAATTGATGCAAGATTTCCTATAGAAATCTTTGGAGTATGGTCGAGTATACTGCAGGTAGCAGTGACCTGCAGAGTAATCAAAGCATCGTATATCCCTTTATGTTGTCAAGAAGAGTGGTGTTTCACTACAGCTTTGATCAATGAAATTTGGCTGAGAAAATGAAACATTAACTACACCCAATCAACCTTTATTTGTTATATGCATGAATTGGTATACTGCAAGCTTAGGTATATGCTCACAATCGTATAGTTCCCTGACTGAAACGGTGCTCCATGGGATATGACATGATATCTCCAGGAACCAAACAAGAACTATATCCAGTTTCAGGGTAAGTACATCTAGGAATACTAAATATAAATAGTGCGTATATTACCTGCAACAGCAGTTGATAGGAGGTCTGAAAGTCACTAGCAACAGTAATGACTTCCTATGAATCTTCTTCTGTGAATGTCATTGTTCTCCCCATGATCTCTGCTCTAGTCAACGATTGTTACTGAAGCAATCATCCTATCAGCCTATCAGTTCTTGAAAATCATTGACCAAGCATACAGCTAGCGAGGCAACTTTCAAATTCATTCTAGTAAGATGACCAACATTCATTATCTGCTACTCGGAGGCTCAAACCAAGCTCTAACTAACATAGTGGCAATGAGATAGTTTCAAGGCCAACTGTGGTGATTGTAGCAGCACCTGATGAACACGTATCGAACAATGACTGCAGTGATGACAAAAGAAACATTCTTTTCCCTGTTAATGATGTTAAGCAGAAGCTGTGCATGTTTAGTGTGGGGGATATAATATATTTATTCTAGTTTATAAAGTTAACTGAATGTAAGGTGACAATGTTTTTACCCTTCTCTACATTTGGTGGGGTGTGATGTGGCTGTGAAAGCTCTACAATGACCTATGTTAGCTTGCTCTGGAAGTAATAATACTGAGGGTTAAACTCTATATGTAAAGCATCGTCGAATTGTGATACATCTGCATAGGTGCACAATTGTATCGGCATTGGTGCAGGTGACGAGTCCCGGCCAGGTAACACCCGTTTGCTATTTTCAGCATGCCACATGCCACTGGTCTTCATTAAGAATCCTACCATGTGATTCTACAAATACTCTCACTCGGATCCACATGTGCAACTGTGACTCTTCAATTACTACCCAGATCCTCACGCTGCTGGATGCTGGCGAACACATTCTTACATTATTCTTGATGTGCAGTCACCGGAAACATTTCGCTCATGGGATGTCTAGATTTCACCCCTGTTTCGACCTGTCACGACATACTCCCAACTCCACTCCAAGAAACACTACTCCTCCAATGCCACCCAAACAAACAAACAGACTCCCATTGTGCAACGCTGATGATTACAGAAGTACAGACACAATTTGGGCGTCAATCGGCCACCGTATTCCAAGTCTAGCCTGCTGAATCAGGACTCCTATCGAATCTGGCAGCCCACATTGTGTCCCAGAGGCCAAAATTGATAATAACGAAGAAGAACTATGCCATACCGACTATGATGATGATGATGGCGATGATGAGGACCAGCCCAAAGACAATCACGGTGAAGTGCTTGCTCACGGCACTGACTGCAGCGATACCGTACGATCTTTGGTCACAATGGCAGATATGACAGATATGGTTGAGTAGCAGCAATAGCTTGTCGAATAACTCTTCCAGAATGGAAACATGAGGCGGAAAGATCCTGAGTCACCGAACCCCAAGGACAAATTCAAGGTCACCCACCCTAACCGCTACTCCGGAGGTGTGCAGGATTTGCAGACATTCCTTGGCTCCCTTCACTCGAACTTTCGAACTGACAATCTGCTAATCCCGGGCTGCAATACAGACAATGTCCGGTATGCACTAGACCACCTCGGTGGTAGGATCAACACACCAGATCACACTGGGCTGGAAGACGAACACGACCGACTGGGAAACCTGGGGCCACACACTCATCCCCGATGATAACCAGTGGCCACACAATCTGGATCGTTTCATTACCAAAATATGCAAGTAGTACAGTGATGAGGATCAGAGGAAGAATGCATCCTCATGGACCTACCACGAAATGATGCAGGGCGATCACATCCCCGATGAGAAAGTATGTGCCTATGCCAACCGACTTTAACGATACGGGAGGGAATCCGATTTCGACAAGGAACACCACATGATCATGCTCCAAGATACCATCTGGGCAGGGCGGAAACCCAACTTGTGGCCGAAGTTTAGGCCCTGTACCAATCCTATTGGGAGATTCGACTCCATTCATGATGCTTTCAACCGAGCCGCCGATGTCAAGTCACTAAGGACATCCGATACACCGCGACAGTCAACTGTGAGTGGAGGCCGCAACCAGAAGCGGAAGAAGAGACCTCATCAACCTTGGGTATCAACACCATCTGGAGAATGAGGATCTGGCTCAGGATCAGCCTCAGGATCGGACTCAGGATCGGGCTCTGGATCATGCTCCCAGTTAGTCTCCGGTTCAGGAGGAGGATTGGGATCTAGGTCGGGATCCAAATGCCCACCACCACCTTGCGTCAGCATTGAATGGTGACAATGACCGCAGGAAGCCGGGGTCTGCCAGTAATGCTGAGCCAAAGGCCACGATGTTTGCGAATGTACCAAATACTCACGGGGTGAAAACCCCAAGCAGAATCAGCCTGTGAGTCATAATCAACCAACCGCTTCCAATGACCATCAAATCGAGCGCCAGTTATCATTATAACCCCAGCAGCAAAAAGCTAGTCTACCTCTCCAGGTACCTGACTCGGCGAGAGAGGTTGGATGAGATGGAGCTGGGAATGCAGGAGGCAGGCACAGGGGTCTCGATGGCCACACTGGAGGTGATAAAACCTCATCGAATAGCACTAAAACTGAGGGTTAATCCAGAGAGCCTGAGAGCTCACATGTTCAGTCAATATCTCTGTGGCACAGAGATCCCTGATTATGAACACATACTCTATGAGGTGAAGATATGAGATAGACATGGAGAAGTAAAGCGCGTATGAGCTCTCATCGACTGCGGCGCAATGAGCATCCCTACGGCCCCAAGACCTCTTCAAAAACTTGGGTCATCACACAAAGCTGCTCAACCAACCACCCTTTGCCTCATCAGACAGGTGATCGAGCATGCAAGACACACTGGGAAACGACAATTTCGGCTGATTATGTCAACCATTTCGCACTGGTTGATGAACCGGAGGTGCTAGTTGTCCCATTACTAGCATATAATTTAGTATTAGGGCAACCATGGTTCCGAGCTCAGAACCAGGAGATTGACTGGTCCTGGATCCGGCGTTTATTGTTGCAGACACTCTGCAGTTCGGGATTGCAGAGCACAGAGGTTACCTAATACGGTCACCCCGAACGGAATGGTGTCAGCATCGAGGCACTTTCTGCCACAGCATTTGGCGAGCTGCTTGCTGCCGAAGAGGTTGCCAGGGCTTTTGCTCTATGAATAAAGGATTGCATTGGATTCCTGCAAGCTACAGTAGAGCGGACTCATGAGGAAGGTAATTACCCTCGTATGCTGGATAAGCGACTAGGAGCAGCAGCAGTAGTTGCGGGATCAGAGTGTCCACATGCGAACCGTGAATGACTGCGACTGGCTCGCCGAGACCCGTTGGGAGAGACTAGAAGGCCCGGCTTGGCTCCACTGGAACAAACCGCTAATCACGAGGTCTCCTGGATTACCCCCTTTTCCGTTCCATTCTTTGAAATGAAGCATGGACTAACATCAACAGATGAAGAGCAACCGGAGATAGGAAGGGTATGCACAGATGATGCAGTCTTCATTCCCACCAAAAACCCGGAATTCATGGAGGTCTTTAGTCAGACCAAGGTTGAATCACTCACACCGCACTGGTCCATCGACCAAGAAATCGACCTGGAACTGGGCTGCAAGATACCATATGGATGGATTTACAATATCCCAGAATTCAAACCAAAATCTCTGATAGCATACATGGAAACACACGTAGCCAACAGGTTCATCCAGCAGTCACCATCACTGGCAGCGGCACTGATCTTGTTGGCCAAGAAGCAGGACAGGGGCTTACGGCTCTGTGTAGATTACCAGGCTCTCAATTTGGAAACCATCATGAACAAGTATCCCTGAGCTCACATTTTGGAGAGGTTCGAGAGACTGAGCCCAGCTCTGATTTTCAACAAGTTGGACCTCCGGAATGGGTACCATCTCATTCGGATCGCAGAGGGGGATGGATATGTGACTGCTGTCAAAACACTGTACGGTCGGTTCAAATACCGAGTTATGCATTTCAGCTTACCACACACACCGTCTTTGTTTCAGTCCTACATTGATGATTGTATGCAAGCTTACATTGACAATGGTGCCGTGTCCCACCATGATGACATCCTCATCCATTCGACAGATGAGAAGGAGAACAATCAACAGGTACAAACAGTGCTAGAACGACTACGGGAATTTGGTCTCTATTGCAAGGCCAAAAATTGACAATTCAGAGTCTTGGAGGTCAGCATCGCGGGGTTTGTTATCAATTCAGAGTGAGTCAGGATGGAATCGGACTGAATCTTGACCATCGAAGACTGGCTGACCCCAAAATCTGCGCAGGATATACAGCTGATTCTTGGATTTGCCAACTTCGACCAGCGGTTCTTTCAGATATATGCAAAGATTACCTTACAGTTGACCGAGCTACTACGGAAGGTGGAGGCAGCACATCATCTATGGGCTTCCGAGGGCCCACTTAGAAAACGGCAAAAAAGTGAACTTGAAAAGCGCCAGGAAGGTGCACTTAGACCTGCACTGAAGTGGGAGTGGACTTGGGAAGCTGGACTAGCATTTCAGAAACTCAAGAAGGCATTCACTAAAGCTCTGATCCTCCAGCTTTTGGACCCAGCAAAATCAATAATCCTGCAGACTGATGCAAGCTGCTTTGCGATCACTGGCATCCTCAATCAGTACAATGGGTTTGGGAATCTTCTGCCAGTCAATTTCTACACTCAAAAATGCTCTCCTGCCAAACTGAACAACAATATGTGCAATTGGAAGCGTCCAGCAATCCGGGAGATTATGAATCAATGGTGACACTACCTCCACGGAGCCAATCACAAGGTGTTGATACAGTGCAATCACAGGAAACTCGAGTACTTTCAATCATCAAATGCACTCTTGCCCAGGCAGGCTCGGTGGGCGGAGATTCTGTCTTCATCCAACTTCATCATGAAGCACCTGGAAAGAAACAACAACCTGGCAGATGGACCATCTAACAGACCCGATTTTGACATCGGATATGAAATACCTACCACCTGGCTATTGGCTACTTTGGCAGCGACCACTGTTGAACTGTACAATGATCTCTTACCAGCAATCAGCACAGCCCAGGCTACTGACTCACCGGCGATCAATGTAAACAATACAATAGTCAATACTCCAATGGTCGGTATCCCTGATGTCTCGGAGACCAGTGGACAAGATGCATCTACAGACTCAGAAAAGGGTGAATTCAAAGTGATCTCAGAAGCTGTGACCTATGAGGGGAGGATGTCTGCGCCGACAGATGACAGGCTGTGCAGCAAAGGGATCAGTCTTTTCCATGATTACCCCAAATCCGGTCACTTTGGAGCTCTTAGAACTATTGAACTCATATTGGGAAACTGTTATTAGCCCGCAATGGATGCTACGGTATGAAAGTACTTTTCCAGCTGCAAAGTTTGCCACCCAATCAAAGCTCCACGACACACCCGCCACGGAGTCAACATACCACTGCTACCACCCTATCGACCTTGGGAGGGTGTAACAATCGATTTCATCACCGACCAGGCCTTGTCAACAGCATCGGGGTGTACCAGGATTCTGGTAGGTGTCGACTGACTGACTAAGATCACAATTTTCCTGCCCTGCCGGGAAGATATCCACTGACCGGAGCTGCCATGGCTGTTCTTTGAGCACATGATCTGGTGAAGAGGTGTACCTCATAACATCATCACCAGCTGCGGTACGCAATTCACCAGCCAATTCTGGACTCGAGTCAGCTCTTTCATTAGCGTAGATCACCACCTCTCAACATCATTCCATCCCCAATCAGACGGCCAAACAGATCACCAAAATCACCCCATGGAACAGTATCTTCGAGTCTTCTGCAACTACTAGCAGGATAACTGGGTTGAGCTCTTACCTTTGGCAGAATGTGGGTACAACAACTCCGTGCATGCTTTGATGATGATGACTCCATTCTTGGCAGTTTACCACTGGCACCCTCAGATGCAATTCAAAGTAATGAAAGCGCCAGCCAACCTCAAATGGGAGATCCAACCAGATGCTGTGCTCGGGGGATCAGAAGAGAATCATCGAATCATGCGAGAGGGTATACTAGATGCCCAGGAGCGACAGACAAAGTATGCAGGTGGAAACGAGATCACTTTTGAAGTCGGAGAGTGAGTGTGGCTCTCGACCAAGCACATCCGCATGACCAGGCCATCCAAGACTATCAATTGATACTGCGGTGGACCGTCTATGGTAAGTAAGATCATCGATCAGAACACTTCGAAATCATAGTTTCCAAAGACGATATGGAATCACAACGTTTCCACATTTCAAAACTTGATTGGTACATACCTCCGGTCGTTGGTCAACTGCCATCGGAGCTACAACCGACGATTGTGGGGTAATCAGGAGAAGAAGAATGGGAAGTCAATCGCATTGTCGACTCGATACAGTGTCATTGGAAGCTCCATTACCTCATCCAATGGGCCAGATACAGCCACATAGGCACGAGATGGGAACCAGTGGAAATCCTCGAAAAAGGCCAAGAGTTGGTCAGTGAGTTTCACACAAAGCACCCGGGGAAGCCATGTTGATAAGGAGCAATTGGGGCTCCAGATTGGAGGAAAGGGATCAGTTAGGTGTTTAATTCTCTGTTTGGTCTCTCTTCGTACTGGATGCGAGCCCGGTACCAATGGCATTGGCATGGGTTGTACCACCTCAGGATCGCAGTCAATTGGAGGTGGACTTTTGCCATGGGTGGTATCCACCAAATTGTCACTCTTCGCAGAACAAATCTGTTGTGGGACTTGTGAGATCCTGAGAACACCACAGGAGGATTGTTTCTTGTTTCCTTGCTTCTTACTGTACAAGGATATGCAGCACAGGAGCTCTATGCCAAAAGAAGAGAATAATGTAATGGCACCGGTGCACATGACGTGTCCAGGCCGGAACACTCTCATCTGATGTGGTCGGCTCACCACAAGCCATAGGTCTCTATCGAGAATCTTACCACTTAATTCTACTTATACTCTCACTCAGATCGAGGTGTGCAACCTTGATCATTCAATTACTGTACAGATTCTTATGCGGCCTGACACTGGTGTACATGTCCTTACAACGATGACCATTTCTTCAATATGGTCAACATTTGTGGGAAAAATGTTAAGTACTTGCCATTCACAAAGTTAATACTTGATAAGAACTAACTGCAGGCTCACAATGAACTCAATCACCCAACATTGTTAAATGAAGGTCTATTGTCTGATGGGATTATATCACCTGCAGGCTTGGATTGACCCAAGCCATTATGATTCCACCCTAGTAGGTGCACCTGAATGGCCCTCGATGAGCTAGTCAACTGATGGTCTACCCACAGAAAATGTACCTCGTGCACCACCAGTTGAAGATACTCCTTATAATGAAACCGTAGACCCGTGAAACCTGATATGACATGTACCCCTTATCCAACAATAATAATGGTTCTTAAGAAAGCATTTGGAGTGGAATATGCAGGGGGAAGTAGAATGGCAAAGCAACTAATAGTACAACAAGCATAGCAAGTTCTCAGAACCATGGAATACATGGTATCCATTTCGGTCACTATATGATCTTCTACAAGCTCAATCATTCAGCCAGCAAACACAACACTGGGTACATCAACATCTACAGCATGGACTGGACAACATGAATATTGAGTCAATCCAAGAGGCAGATGTGGTTTGAATACCTCTCATTGAAGTCGATATCAGCCTCAGCAATCAGAGTTCAACTCCAGAGTATTGAAATAACTTCGGAACATAATACTGCAGCGACAATTTCAATTGTCTACAGTTTCTTTTGGCACATCTCTGGTTTCAGATACATGACAGTTTTGATACGATGCACCTGGCAGACTAGGATGGTCACCAAATATACAGCGAGCTGAAAATGGGCGATAGATGGAGTGGTACACAAGGTCAATATCCGGGAGGAGCAATGGTTGTGAGGTTCATTTGTCTATCAGACAAGATTCACTGCACCAATATTTTGGTCGATCAGCATGCCTTGCAGCAGTCTCTGACAATTTGTACATTATGATAAGAGGTGCACTGTACACTGTACAAGTATGCCTGGATTCTTGTTGGACTGATCCATATCCCCTGAATGGTGCCAACAATACTTACAAGACATGGCATAACATGGTTGGAACTGTGCTGTCCTGACTCTGGAATCTTGACATAACAAGTCCCAGCTTGAAATGGAATTGTCCTGCTGTATTCCAGACTCAATGCTACCCACTTTTAACTGCCTCAGTCAGGGATTGACCACCACAATTGTTGATTGCTCAAGACTCATATGGCTTATGCCCGATAAGTGAATCTCCTACACGTGTACTGATGGGGCATTCCACTTTTTGATCATTCAATAAGTCAAGAGATCAGCAAGTTTACTAGGAGCTATTGCTGGAAATTCATATTGATGCTCTGTACACTCTAGGTGTCCACCCAATCTGCAACCAGTTCTGACAATACCCTCTGTGCGATGTTGATCAAATTAGACAGCCTGATGATTTACATCAGCTGCTTCTGGGTTTTGTTAAAACCTATTGCACTGGCTACTCAAATACCTGAGAGCTTGAAATGTCAAGAATCAATTTGACAATCAATTCCCATAAGTACCAGGATATCCAGGTGTCCTTCACATCACTACACTGCTCAAAAAGCGGCTCCTGGCAAAGTAATGGAAACCAGGGGATAATCTGAATACTGGCCGTGAATTGCAATATAATTCCTGTTTGCTCCAATGTTAATGAGAATACTGTGGCAAAAACAACCTGTGATGAAATGGCAATGGGAGCAGCATGTGCATTATGTGAATTCCCTCTACTTGTTAGACATCAAAAACACCCTGATCCATACCTCAATACACTAGATGATGCACTCAAGAGATTTTTCTAGAAGAAGGGTGCTTCTGGTCACCAGACAATATTGTATCCTGGGGAGGGCAACATGGATGCACAGTTGCTAAGCAAATCCGATCAGATACGACAGCAATAGATTCGCCAACCTCATGCTGCAATGGAAGTCAATGTGCATTAGACTGAACAGGTAACTATAACAATGCACAGCCAATTTCAGATATGCCTGAATAGAGCTCAAGAAGTGGTGACCAAATAGTCTGATACTGATTGACAGATGACAGAAAAGCAATTGGTGTGTGAAATCCATCAGGTGATACCTGTTCAACATGAGCATTTTGTAAAACTATTCCAACATTCTGAGCGACAAGTATTGCAGAAAGTGGGGACCAAGGCAACTGGTCCCAGTAATGCATTGGCCACCATACATGTGCCAGTGAAGACTGCTGCAGAAGAAGGGGTTGCTAGGGTGTCATGTATGACTTCCAATGAACAGGTGGAATTGCAGGTTTGCCCATCCTATGTGGAGACTGACGCCACCGGCTGCTGTATCCCTGATATGAAACATGTAGTGAATCAGCTGGAGTCGGAGGTTTAAAGTATGACTTGGAATAAGCTAATATGGTTCAGGAAGAATTGATTCATCTGCTTGATTGGGTTTAATATTTCATAGGTGGTATTCAGCATTCAGGAGCTCTGGAAAATCACCAAACTGCATGTTATACATTTTCAATCTAAAACAATACATCTTATAAGCCATGTATCAGAGTCAATTTGACGGATGGGTTCTGGTGACAATTTCACCACTGAAATTTCTGAACGACTACATATCAGCAATTTGCAGGGTGAGTATTAATCTAGCAAAACAGTCAATTTCATTCGACTGATAGTTGAGTATACAGATCAGTATATAGGTCTTACCTATGCCATGAAGAGACTGTCATATCTTGTGCTTTAGCTGTTATACAATATAAACTCTACACAACTTTATAACTTACAGTCTGCTAGGGATAAATGCAGAAATATATGCATATCTTATCTTTTACCCCTCAAGTATTATTAAGAAGAACCATTTTCAGCACTTTATCACAACAGAAACATCAATTGACAGAAATACATGTCTGCAGAGTGGTCAGTAGTAACAAAGTAATCACACACAGTGATATATCAGTAGATTTCGGAATTCCCAACTTTGGACAGTTATGCCATACACAGATTAACGAGGACTGCGGAAACAAAGTTAGTCAACTGCTGCTCAGATATAACCAGAATGTACTCATAAACATCATATATATTAAACTTCAGATTGGGCGGCTGTACTGCCATCAACCATTTCATTGCCCTACATTGGTTGACCATCAGGAACTTAATTGTCAGGTAGAATATAGTAATGCCAACGAAGGGATCATGCCTGAATCTCATAACATCTGAGTCCAATATATGCAAAGTGAATTTGGTAATGCCTTCCAAGGCCAGGTTTCTTCTTTTCCTGTATTATACATTAGCTTGACAACAACACATCAGATAGAAGATTTCCAGAAGCCACTGACAGCCTGAAAAACAATATCAACCTTTTCTAAGAGGTGCAAGTCGACTCAACAATGGCTATTAGATCCTCCAGTTCAAGAGTATATATAGGTAATTCTAACAAAGTACAAAGATCCATATTGTTGTACTGATTGTAATGATAGTTTCATCTGGGTTGTCAAACAGACATATAAAATGCATACTGTACATGTCAGAGCAAGTGTGGGACCAGCACATGTAGTGTGAGAGAATCCCACATCAGATAGAATTCATAGCTTATGGCTTGCAAACAATCATCTGGATTTGAATACCTTCTACACTGTATATTAATTGGAATGCCTGAATCAAGGTGTGCAGGAGTAAGATAGTATTTCTAACTGTACTATTTAATTCAGACATTATAATAATCACTCCTGAAGAGGATAGCTTTTGGTTCAAGGTGTACCTGTATATTCTCCAGGATGCAACCAGTAGTCCATATAGCTCCGAAATTTTCTTATTCGAATAGGTTGATATTGTATCATTTCAAAGACCACTCTACACACTCCAGACTATGCTTGTATTTGGTTCCACAACATCATCAGCATTCAGATGCACCGGAGAAGTAGTTTTAGAGCACCAGTGAGCCCATTCGTTCATATTAAGCCTATCTGGGAGCATCTTGAAACATCTGGAAGAATCGGTGTAACTGAGATCAGTTGCTGAGTTGTTCAGTTATGACTTTCAAACCATTTTTCCTATGGCTAATGTTCATTACTCGTTGCTGACACAATCTCGGAACCTTTGCCAGATGGAACAACAGTTGTCCACATTGTGCTTGGAAGCGACAAAACTATGCTGTCTATGCCAAGTGGTGACAAACCTGGTTCGCCAGCATATCTCGGTATCAGTAAACTCTCTGAGGTTACATGATGATCCGTTTCAATGCATCGATTTTCTCTACTTGCTCTTAAACTGAAATATCGAAGCAGACCAACCACCCACACGAATACAATCAGCAATCATAAATCTATTTCAAAGATACTTGCATACCCTAGATGATCCTGCCAAGAGTGTAATTGCAGTTCTCTGTGCTGACAGTCGCACTTGATGCACATTTCCTCGAATTGTCTGATTCCTTGCAAACCCCCCAGAGCAATATGCCATGAATATGGTGAAAAAGTTTTGGTACACTAGATCTGAAACATGCCTGGATGAGATGCCCAGCATTACCTGCAAGCCCAAGCACTGCCATCTCCAACAATATCTTCATTTGTCAACCATGGGTGCTAAAGAGGTGGGGCTATGTAAGTTTGCAGATGGTTCAAACTTCACCAATGCCCACCCAGGGGGTAATACATATAGTTGCATCACTGTTAACCGGTTGCATCTGCGACTGATGGGCTTATTTGAATATCACACCTTGAAATGAATTGTTGGATTTCTGAGATATGTTTGGGGCCATGAGAAGAGTATAGACCTAATATGATATGGCTTGGGTATGGGAGTCCCCTGACAATTTTGGGATGTACATGCTCGCGGGAGTTGCAGGAAGGAACTGTGGTTATAGTAGAATGGATATGTTGGGATATATGGCGATGGTACAGTGTTGACTTGGTGTGGTGGTGATGTTTTATAATACCACAAGGAAGTGGTCTGAGGTGTTGTGATGTCAGGAGATGTGGCATGGTTGTGTTGATGATAGTTTGGCTAGTGGTGTGGAAGATTGTGGGAGAGGATGTGGATGGTACATCGGAGCATGGAGAATAATCCCAGGGTGGCAGACACACTGTATTTAAAGAGAAATCATTTGGTGTCAGCGGATTCCCTTTGTTTCTGTCTTTACTCATTCTGTTGTGTAGCAAACAAACAGATAACTTTGAACAGGTTTGACTTTTGTGGTAACTTGTTTTCCAAAATCAAGATGAACTTCCGACAGTTGCTCCAACAATACATTATCGTTTCCAATATCACTGTTGTCACATCCTGCCCATTACACTAGATCGAGTCCATAAGCAACATATCTGATATTGAATGTGGCAATAACCCTCGACAGGGTGTGAGTATTGTCCAACACCTTGCTCTGTTTCTCGTTGGGTTGATTTAGCACTGGACCAATCTTGGACCCATCTTTGCTATGATTGCCTCAACCTAAAGTTACAAAATACCGGATTTGATATCCATCAGTCCCCATATCAAGTACCAGAGTTGGATGTAAAAGTACTACAGTAACTCTACTTCTCAAATAAATTCATTCGATCTTGCTGGATTCCCCTGCCTAGTTTTTGAACTCAAACCTTTACACTCAGTTGAAGGTATTGAGTCAATTCTTGCAGCGTCTTTTGAGGAAGTACCTTTGGGAGATGATTTCTCAGAACAATCAACTGTTGCCTCTCCTTGTATTGTGCACTGGACTGAAGCCGCCCGAGAGGGCAGCAGTCTTGACATGAGCGATCCAGTGTTTCAATAACACTGGGCTAGATATTCCAGAGCACATTGGAAGTTTCCCTGTAATCTGAAGGAACCTACCAACTGCAAGGGACACTATTGCTCCCGCACCCTTCCAACAACTGGACACGCAGCAGCAGCAGCTACAACAGCTTGGTCTGTCATAATTCCATTGTTTGTCATAGTACCTCTGACCCCAACTCCTCCCAACATCATTGCCAATAGTTGGCACTAGTAGATTTTCTTGATTCATTCTGGTGTCAGGATCTGAATAGCACAACTCAGTGGCCCTTCTACAGGGGGAGGATTAGGAAAATGTCAGGGAGAAAGTCGACATTGAAAGTGACCTCATCAGCTTCGAAGAAACCCAGGAGAAGTCGTTGGAATGCCGTGAAGCAGTGCCAATGGTGGCACAATACACTAAGTCTTGCCGAGATACTATAGAGGGTTTGCAATCACCCAGCACTGATCATCATCTTACAGAAGGTGTTGACCAAATGGAAGGCCCAACACTTTGTACCTCCGATGTGTGACTCCTCTGCATGAGATTCCTGCATGCAGAGGCTCAAAATTTACTCAAGTAGGCTACACTGTAGCCTGCAGTTGATAGAAGCTCAGAGCAATAACTAGCAGAGCTCAATACATGCATTCAAGTTGCATGAGCACATGAAGTGGAAGTCGACTGTTTGAGACAGCGGTTAGCAAATGTACTAACTCTGGCTGTATGGGCTACTCCAACGGCTTCCCAGGAGGCCAAAGACAAAGAACAGAAATCTGCTGACTCCTCGGACTGTTCATGGTCAGATCAAACTCAATTGATCGGCTGGATCATTCAACTTGGCACAATCATTCGACACGAGCCTGGCAGCTTTCCTGTTCAATATTCAAATATGCAGTACCCATTCAACCACCTAAGGGTAGTAGTGGTAGACCTATTATTGCCACACATCTGGGATGACGAAACAATATGGCTTGGAGACCAACCTGCTGTTGGGGACCCTGTCAGTGTGGTGATAGTGGAATGAGAAATCTACAAGATTATACAAAAGAGCTGCTAGTTCTCTCCATACTAGGCTGAGTTCTAAGTAATTGCTGCCAATCTGGATTGCTATCCTTTGGCCTCAAGGAATGCTCAGAGAATGGACTTATCAGATGAGATGAAGAACACCTTTCAGTATAATGATATGCTGCACAAACTTTCAAGATTGGTTGCGACATACCAGAAGCGGGACAATGAGGTTTGATAATGACAGGACAAGAATGCCTCACACAAAGTGGGAGATAAGATGTGTTTCACCTCATCCCCCGAACCCCTGACACCTCCAAAGAATCCTGCAGTAGCCCCAGGTGGAATGGTCGCTGGTTTCACTGGACCTGTGCCAATGTATGTAGGTGCAGGAAAGAGAAGGATATCGGCCGAAGAAATGGCAAAAAGGTTTGGGGATGGCAGATATTTGTACTGCCGTGGGTTTAACTTCAGAGTGGCAGAATGCACTGCGTGGAAAAATACTCAGATGTTTGGGGCGGGTGGGGAGGAAGTTGCGGATTTTCAAGGCAAGCAAGATTCAGATGCATTGGGAACGAATTCAGTTAGTCAATGAAAGCTGGCTCTTTAATTGACAGAACAGATTTTGATTTAAATGCTGAGAGATGATTTGGAATTTCACCTCTTTCAGTTAGCAAGGTGGAGGTATTAAAAGAATCACTAGAAGGGAAAGATATAGTCATAACCTGTACCTCGATCGTGAGTATTCAAGAAATACCAATACCCATGATATTCGATTGCAGAGCTACAGGCATTACATCTACGGATCAGGATCTTGCTCCCCATCCTCAGTTGCCACTGCAGCAGGTGAAGGCAGAATGAGAAGTCAACGTCATCAATGGAATGTTTAATGAAGCCGGAGACATTGCACAGCACGCAAAACATGGACTAACCGTACAAAATGATCGGAAATGGATGCCAATGTATATCACAATGTTCTCACATGATCGTATTGTCCTTGGAATCCCTGGATTACATTTGCATGATGTAGCTGTAAGATTTGCGCCAAATAGTATTACATTGGGCTAACAATTTGGTATCACACATTGTCATGATACACCACTGACAGTGCAAGGAACTACGGAGGAACCTGTTACGGCGTAGGCAGGTACGGTGATACCTGGGAATAATAGAAGAAAGATACGGGTGGTGCGGAAGGAATTGTGTTACGGAAAGACGGAGACGTTGGAAGACGCGGAGGAAGCGGCGAGATGGT
>Ga0307512_10000562_pt1 | contig 54863 bp, 50 predicted proteins | sample 14_EM_MG_FD_200267 | JGI IMG/M metagenome (GOLD analysis project Ga0307512, IMG submission 200267) | Populus trichocarpa ectomycorrhiza microbial communities from riparian zone in the Pacific Northwest, United States - 14_EM | ecosystem: Host-associated > Plants > Roots > Unclassified | place...
CATGAGTTAACACAGAGTACAGCATACACCAAGTACAGCATCATCCCAAGATCGACAGTCTCCCGCTCCCAGCCAGTTTCTCATCTCTCGGCGGATGTTGTACTCAACTCTCTACATTCCCACAATTCCAAGTTAACCAATGAATAGAGACTCAGCTGCCGTCGCGCCTCCCTCAAAATCGACCGCCTCCAAGTACCCCTCCAATCTCGCTCGATCATACCGTGCAAGTGCATCTCGAAACTCGCTCGGTCACACACTCGGAGTGCATCTCTGAGTTCACTCGATTTCGGCCTCCATGTGCATGTCCAAACTCGCTCGATCACGGCCTCCCAGCGCATCTCCAAACTCGATCGATCACGGCCTCACAGTGCATCTCCAAACTCGATCGATCACGGCCTCCAAGTGCATCTCTCAGTTCACTCGATCTCGGCCTCCAAGTGCATCTCTAAAACTGGTTCGATCAGGGCCTCCAAGGATATTGTTAAGGAGCGACGGTGGGTGTACGGAGATACAGGGGTAACGGAGGTGGAATGAGCGACGCGGATTATATATTCGGGTGACCCCGGGGTAGATAGACAGCATCTCATTTTCATCTCATCTTGTCATACAACGAAAATACACACTCTATCTTTCCCAACTTTTATTCTCACTCGCTCTGTCCGAGATTTGGATCCACGCAATTGCGTGGATCCTCACGGCCGGGTAGTATCATATCTTCTCCCCTTCTTCCCACGCTCCTCGAGATTAATGTAGAAGGAGCGCGAGGAGAGATTTTCACAGCGTCACCCATTGCATTGCAATCGCGATGCAAGCGTGTACCCAATGAACCCATTCCGACGTATGGTCACAGTTGCCCACAACGCCAGAGTGTTTGTTTAAAATAGGAGACCGACAGAGTGAGAAGAAACTGCGAAACTGCGATCGGAGGGCGATATGCAACGCGACGCGTGGTATTGACGCAGGGCGAGGAGCAATCCGCCACCGGGGTGTCTCTGACGGCTCTGACGGAGCGCGTCCACTCTGACAGAGCCATTCCGCCCGGACGGAAATGTTATTTGCTGATGACTGTGTGTGGTTGCGGGTGAATGAAGCCTCCGAAAGGTGATGTAGGGGACTTACAACCTGCCCAGCTTGTGAGGAATCTACGGCTACAGGATGGCCTACAGAAGAGATGTGTTGTTCTTTTGCGCAAGCTCCAGCTTGAAACCCAAGCTGTTTGTCTGCCTTCCAATATGTTGCATAGAGTCCCCAACAAAGATTTCTGTTGGAACCAGGCCGAACATTTGGTAGTTAGGATCAAGTGCATATGGGGGGCCGCGTACCTGATTCGCATCCCCGGTACCAGATACCACTAGGTCAATAATACTATCGATGGTGTCATGATCAATTGTTTCTGGCACAAACCACCGGAAGCTGAAGGAGATATGCAGACTGACGATGACAATGCTAGTCCAGAGGAATACCGCGGGAACTGAAATGCCAGTGCTGTTGTTGTCGACGAAGAGGAGAACAATGAGGAGTAGGAGGTGGTGTGGGAGGATGATGATGCAGAGTAGGAGAAGGTAGGGTCTCCACAGAGCATCAGGTGTCCTATAGCTCTGATCCTCCCGCGTTTCATGGCTCAATCCATACACATCTTGCAACAGGAGACAGGCCTCCAACTGACCCGTGATCCATTGCTCGATACATAGAAATTACTTGATCACAGGCATGAGTCCTGGCTCTCCTGCGATCCATAGTATGATAGTTAGGAAATACTTCACCACAGGCCTCAGTACTGGCTCTGCCGCAATCCATAGCTGGATATGTAGAAAATATTTGACCAGAGGCATCCTTCCTGGGGCTCTCCCACATTCCATACCATTACATGTCAAGAAGAACTGGCCCTAGCCGTCAGGCCTCTAGCTCTCCTGCGTCTCATGGAATGTAGCACAATTTCTACTCATCATGTACAATCATTATAATACTGTCCTCATCCACCCGCGATTCCATAGGACATCAGAGTGCCATGCATCACATATGCTATGGATTACCGGCCCACAAACAGCGTCTCTATGAGTTACAGGTCGCATATGGTCATTTAACACAGTGTAGCACCATTAGTCAATTATCTACCTTACGTCAATGCGACATGTCTCATTACATGATACAATACACACACTTTCACATTCGCCTGCACTCAACTACTCCAGCATTCTGCAGCATACAACATGTTATGAGCCCTTGCATGTACAAGGGCACCTACGATAATCACTTCTACTTCATTTGTCATGCAGAAGTCAACATCGTCACGGAGAAGCATCTGTTCAAACTAAACAAATACCCCGCATCCAGCAGTGCTTCTGACAGCGGATGCTGGACGCCTCCCGTTCATTCTGAGAGGCGATGAAAGCTGACCTGAACGATCAGTTCACATACAATCACTATCACCAAGTTCAATGACACGAACAATTCACTATGTGCCATCGTGATGGCCCTACTTCTTCACCAGAAGAAAGTTTACAATATCAGCAAGGGTATGATGACAAGCTTGAAGAGCCAGCTGCAAATGCGACCGCCACAGAGTAGGCCGCTTTCAAAGACTGGATGAATCTCCATGGTGTTGCCAGAATGACTATCCTGTTGGGCATGGAGCCAAGGATTCAAGCAGAATACACAGTCGTCGACGATGCGAAAACACATTGTCAAAGCTAGCATGAGGGTTCAAGTAAATGTTGTAGCCCAACATCTTCGGGATCAATCAGAAGGTCAAGGATTACAATCTATGCTCAGCATCACCAAATTGTAAGTCGGTCTGGAAGCCACATGCAAACCTCCCAGACACTCCAGTCGACCTCACCAATGCTCCTAAATACTGTCAGATGCTCATAGGCCCCCCTGGAGCTAAGCAAAGTGCTCCTAGACTCTGCAAGTGCATACTCAGGTGCTCATGAAAGCACCTGCAGTCATCGAGGTGCATTCAGGATACTACAAGATTTGACATATAGGATAGCTCAATTTTGGAGCAGCTGAGACCTCTGCACAGGTCTGCTGGAGACTTGGGGCCATATTCTCACAGCAGTGGTTCTTAGGGTTCCATTAGCAAAAGGCATTTCTTCTATCATGTTCGGCTTTTGTTACACTCACAAGATTCGCCACATCATACTATGGCATGTATCATCTAAGTCTCCCTATGTATAAACATACAGACAATCTGGCTGCAGACAGTACTCGAGTGTAATCAGACGGGCACCTGGAGACTCCAATGGTGATATCTTAGAGATGCATTTGGAGGCCATCATGAGCAAAAAACATCTCCGTCTGGGCTGAATGGCTGCGTCAGAGTGGACAAGCTCCATCACAGGAGTCAGAGACACCCCAGTGGCAGATTACTCCGCGCCCGGCGCCAATACGATACATCGCGTTGCATATCGCCCTGCGATCGCAGTTTCGCCCTTTCTTCTCGCTGTGTCGGTATCCTATTGTAAACAAACACTCTGTGACCATACGTTGGAATGGGTTCATTGGGTACATCAGCAAAATTAAAATTGGTCTGGAAGCCACATTCAAACCTCCCAGACACTCCGGTCGACCTCACCCATGCTCCTAAGTATTTCCAGATGCTCCCAGGCCCCCCTAAAGCTTCGCAAAGTGCTCTGAGGCTCTGCAAGAGCATTATCGGGTGCTCCTGAAAGCACCTGCAGTGATGGAGGTGCATTCAGGACGCTACGAGATTTGACTATTAGGATATTCAAATTTCGGAGCAGCTGGGACCGCTGCACAGCGCTGCGGGAGACTTGGTGTCGTATTCTCAAAGCAGTGGTTCTTAGGGTTCCATAAGCACAAGGCATTTCGTCTATCATATTCATCTTTGTTACAGTCACAAGATTCGTTACCTTATAATATGGCATGCATTCTTTAGGTATCTTTACATATATACATCGACGGCGGTGAGCCCACCATTGACATTCCGCCACACCTCTCGTGACATCCAAATGGAATTCTTGAGGAAGAATGGTTCTAGCTCGAGGAGCCTAGGAAGAAAGTGAGAAGATATGATACTACCCAGCCGTGAGAATCCACGCAATTGCGTGGATCCAGATGAGATGACAATGCGTCTCCTGAATATGTACTCCCTGTGGCTCCGTCCACCTCCGTTACCCCTGTATCTCTGTACACCCGCCGTCGCTCATTGAACATGTACTCGGAGGCCGTGATCGAGCGAGTTTAGAGACGCACTGGGAGGCCGAGAGTGAGTGAACTCAGAGACGCATTTGGTGTCCAGGATCGAGTGAATTCAGAGATACACTCCGCGGCCGTGATCGAACAAGTTTGGAGATGCACTTGGAGGCCAAGATCGAGTGCACTCAGAGATGCACTTGGAAGCCGGGATAAAGCGAGTTTGGAGATGCACTTGCAGGGTATGATCGAGCGAGATTGGAGGAGTACTTGGAAGTGGTCGATTTGGAGCGAGGCGCGACAGCAGCTGAGACTCTATTCATTGGTTAACTTGTGATTGTGGGAATGTTGAGAGTTGAGTACAACAACATCCACCGACAGATGGGAAACTGGCTGGGAGCGGGAAACAGGCTGGGAGCGGGAAACTGGCTGGGAGCGGGAGACTGTCGATCTTGGGATGATGCTGTACTTGGTGTATGTTGTACTCTGTGTTAACTCATGATGATGGCATGGAGAGATAGAGAGGGATGACTTAACTTCGTGTTCTTAGGTGATGGTAGAGTTGAGCACAAGAAAGAGAGAGATCCGATGAGATGGGGGAAATCATCATGAGAAACTGGGACGTAGTAAATTTGGTGTGCGAGTCAATTGACCATCCCCGACACGGCAGGTACAAGTTCCGATCCGGTGGGTCATAACACCGATACGAGGTCTTCTAAACCCAATCGGGCAAGTCATACTCCAGATTCCTCATAGCCCCTCATATCCTCCATATCGTTATCATCTCCATCCCCCATTTCTTTTTTTCTCATCCACAACTCTACCATCATTGCAAGAACACAAAGTCAAGTCATTCCTCTGTATCTCTCCATGCCATCATCATGAGTTAACCCTGAGTGCAGCACACCCCGAGTACAGCATACACCAAAAATTATCTGTCGTCCCATCATTCTCACGATATCGAGTTGACCCCTGAATGTAGCTTCAGATTCCGGCGTCCCTCCCTACCGATCGACCGCCACCAGCCAGTTCACCATATGAGCTTCAAAGGTAAAGTCACCTCGTCACATTCCCACGGTTGTGAGTTAACTAACTGATCAATTGAGTCCCAGCGCACCGTCAATTGACCGCCTCCAAGGACTTGTCCAATCTCGCTCGATCATGGCCTCCAAGTGTATCTCCAAAGTCGTTCGATTACGGCCTCCAAGTGTATCTCCAAACTCGCTCGATAAAGGCCTCCAAGTGTATCTCTGAACTGGCTCCATCACGGCCTCCAAGTGCATCCCCAACCTCGCTGGATCATGGCCTCCAAGTGTATCTCCAGACTCACTCGATTATGGCGTGCAAGTTCGCACAATCATGGCCTCCAAGTGCATCTCTCCAAACTCGTTCGATCACGTCCTCCAAGTGTGTCTCCAAACTCGCTCGATCAAGGCCTCCAAGTGTATCTCCAAACTCCCTTGAATACGGGCTCCACAAGTGCATCTGCAAACTGGCTCGATCACGATCTCGGAGTGCATCTCTAAGTTCAATCGATCACGACCTCCAAGTGTATCTCCAAATACACTCGATTACCGCCTCCAAGTGCATCTCCAATGTGGCTCGATCACGGGTTCAGAGTATGTATCTGACCTCACTCGATCGTCATTTTCAGGCGCACCTCGAATTGCGCTTAAGCACTGCCTTCAGCCAGTCCAGATATCGCATGTGTAGATGGGTAGCTATAGATACATAGATACCTAGATGAGAATACAAACTGAATACATGACAGTGATTCGAGGTGCTCACAGACATGTCCCCGGCGCTCCCAGGTGCTCCCAGGCTTGTCATCGGCGCTCCCAGTTGCTCTGAAAGCCGGCAGGAATGCCCTCCTAGGGTCTGATACTCTCCTGAAATTGATGCATGTAAGTTTACACTCCACATCCTCTCAGTCACTGCTGGAGGCTTCCACTGACTAAAATACATTTTTCTGATGCTATGCAACGCGGCACGTCGCCTGGGCGACAGGAAGCGTTCATTTCTCCGTCAGAGGGTACAAGGTTCCATGGGAGCCGTCAGAGCCGTCCGAAACACCTGGGTGTTTCTGACCGAAACTGGAGTTGTTGCTGATGATTGCAATGGGGAAATCGTTTTCTCACCACCACCATTGACATTCAGTTTGGCGGGCGGACAACAGAGGGTGGCATACAGAGATTCAGGGATATTACACATGGACTGAGTGACAGTGGGTGGGATCCAGACATACTGGGATTGCGGAGATGGATTGCGTGACAGGGAGTGTATATTTGGGAGACCACAGGGTAGATTGACATCATCACATTATACGAAATATGCACTCTTGCTTTCCCAGCTCTTCATCCCATGCACTCTTGTCGAGCCATCATAGATCCAGACAAGATGTGTGGTTGCTCATGGCTGGGTCGCCTGTCATGTCCTGAAGCCAGATCAGCCAAGTCTCACGAATTCCCTTTGGATGTTGTGGGAGGTGCAGTGGAGTGGTGGTCATGGGGTCTCTCCCTTCACCCTCTGTCGTTTCACCACACAGTGTTTGAGAGAGTGGGGAGATGCACTTGGAGGCCATGATCGAGCAAATTTGGGGATGCACTTCGAAGCCCAAGACCAAGTGAGTTTGGAGATGCTCCGGGCATTCGTAATCGGTTCAGATTGAAGTACGTGGAGGTGGTTGATCTGGCAGTGGTTGAATGAGAGGGAGGCACATTGGGAGCTTGAGGCTCTATTCATTGGTTAACTCTTAGTCAGAGGAATGTAGAGAGTTGAGTACAACAAAGTTTACTGAGAAATGAAAGATGAGTGATGAGAGACTGGCTGGGAGCAGGAGAAAGTTGATCTTGGGGTGATGCAGTACTCAGTGTATGCAGTATTCTGTGTACGTCGTACTCAGTGTATGCATTCCTTGGTGTATGTAGTACTCGGTGTATGCAGTACTCAGCCTATGCAGGACTCGGTGTATGCAGTACTTGGTGTATGCAGTACTCGGTGTATGCAGTACTCGGTGTATGCAGTACTCGGTGTATGCAGTACGTGGTGTATGCAGTGTTCGGAGTTGTCAGTGCTGGGTGAATGCCATAGTTAGTGTACTCGGTGTATGCTGTACTTAGTGTTAGCTCACAATCATGGTTTGGAGAGATAGAGAGGCATTACATTACTTCGTGTTCTTAAGTGATGGTAGAGTTGAGGACATGAATGAAAGAGATGAGAGGAGATGTGGGATACCTTCATGAGAACCTGGGACTTAAGAAAATTGCATGTGCAAGTAACTTTACGATCCCCAAAACGGCACACACGAGTCCCATTAAAAGGTGTAATATCACAGATCCGAGATCTTCTACACCCAATCTGGCATGTTGATCCCCTGATTTCTCATATCTGCTTGTATCCTCCATATCATTCATATCTTCATCCCCCTGCACTCATTTTCATCCTCCACTCAACTATCATCACAGAACACAAAATTAAGTCATCTTTCACTATCTCTCCATGCGATGATCATGAATTAACACTGAGTACAGCATGCACCGAATTCAGCATACACTGAGTACACCATCCACCATTTACAACATCCACCAAAGAGTGTCCGTCTTCACTTCATTCTCATGATTTAGAATTGACCCCTAGATGTGGCTTCAGCTTCTAGGTTGCCGCACTGTAGATCGACCGCCACCAGCGAAGTTCTCCATGAGAGCTTCAATGTCAATATCGCCTCATTACATTCCCATGGTTGCAAGTTAACCAACTGATGAATAGAGTCTCAGCACCCAGTGTGCCTCTCATCAACTGCCTCCAAGTGCATCTCCGAACTCGCTTCATCACGGCATGTAGGTTTGCACGATTATGAGATCCAAGTGCATCACCAAACTCGTTCTGTTGTGGCCTCCAGGTTTGCACAACTATGGCTTCCAAGTGTATCTCGAAACATGCTCGATCACACTCTCCAGGTTTGAATGATTATGGCCTCCAAGTGCAACTCCAAATTCGCTCAATCACGCCCTGCAGGTTGGCAAAATTGTGGCCTTCAAGTGTATCTCCATACTTGCCTGATTATGGCCTCGAAGTGAATCTCGGAGTTCACTCGATATCCGCATCCAACTGCATCTCCAAACCTGCTCGATGATGGCCTCCAAGTGTGCACCATTATGACGCCAAGCGAATCTCCAACCTCGCTCAATCACGGCCTCCAAGTGCATCTCTGAGTTCACTCAATCACTGCCTCCCAGTGCATCTCCAAACTCGCTCAATCATAATGTCCAAGTACGTCTCTAAGTTCACATGATGACCGCCTCCAATTGTATCTCTGAGTTCACTCGATCGTCATCTTCAGGCACACCTCACATTCCTCTCGAGGAGTGGCTGCAGCCAGTCGAGATATACCATTTGTAGGTGGGTAGCTATATAGATATATAGATACATAGATGAGAATACAAACTGAATACATGAGTTTTGAAAATCATTTTATGATTAGCAGTAGCTATGATTTCTAGGTGCACCTGCAGTGTTCCCCAAGAAGAAGTGGTTTCTCCCAGACTGCTCTACAGTGATTCGAGGTGCTCCCAGGCTGCATGCTGGTGCTCCCAGGCTTGTCGTCAGCGCTCCAAAGCTTGACACTGTAGCTCTCAGGTGCTCCCCTGGTTGTCACTGGACTTTCTGGTTCTCGCAGAGTTGTTGCCAGCGCTTCCAGGTGCACCTGAAGGCTTCTGCATCATTCGAGTCAACTCTGGGATTTGACCACTGTGGGATTCTGGTCTGACAACACTCAAACACTTCCAGAGGCTCCAAGATATATAATTACATTTTGCTTATGAGGGTGTTCAACTGCAGACACTTATCCTGATACCCTCTCTGCAAACACGCTAGCCAAGCTGAGCAAGCAGGAATACATTTTTCACCTCCTTTGCAGGATCCTAAGGATCGATAAGTGGAAAGTCTTCCTGGAACTCATGATGGACAAAAATACCAGGATGACTGCCACACCTGATGAGATTGTCACCATGCTCATCAAAAAGGAAGCCGAGATCAAGAGAGAGATAGGACTCGCTCCGGAAGCTCTGCTCTTTGCACAGAACGGTGGCAAAGGTGATAGAGGAGTTAAAGGCGGTAAAGGTCCATAGATGGATAAGGGAGAAACTGATAAGAAAGAGAAGAATCAGCAGCAGTGCTTGCATTGCCAACAGAGAGGGCATATCACCGAGAATTGCTTTAGCAAGCAACACGGCAATTCTTCAATGGCTGCCCACACTGCAGCAAAAGCATCAACTGAACCATTGGCTGCTTCAACTCGCACCACCTCCATCAATTACTATTTGATGGCGGCTAGCTCAAATGCTTCATTATGTGATTGGTTTATCGACTCCGGATGCAAGACTCACAACTCTGACATTCAATCAATGTTCAGTACCTACACCAAATATCCCCCGAATACGATGAAGGTGAACAGATTCAATGCGGTCATATTGTCTACATTTGGATATGGAAGTGTTAGGTTGATTGTTCAACTACCAGATTAAAAGATGGAAATGATTATACATAAAGAAGTGGTGCATTTGCCGGGATCATTCAACCTCATCCAACAGTCACAGCTCATAGACAAGGATATCAAAGACAAACTGGTGAATCACTCCGTTCTCAACCTCTACAACCACTATGGCATATTGATTGCCACTGCACCTCAGGTCGATGGGCTATTCATTCTGGATTGAGTTCTGGATTGAGTTCCAGAATCGAATAAATCCATCCATATCGGCAATGACAGCTGCCTGGTGGCACTTATGACAACTGGGCATGCAGCTCAGTACAATGCAGTGAAGCGGAATTTATGGCACCCCAGAATCGCACGCATTGGTCCCAAAGATTCGGAGAGCTTCGCGAGCATCTCGAATACCCCGAGAATGGCCCGCAAGCACGATTGCAAGAGTTGCATCTAATGCAAAGTGATGAGAAGACCCGTTACTCCGAATGAAAATTCCCATGCTGCGTAGCCTCTACAACTCGTGCTCTGAGAGGTGTGCAGTCCCCTGGTATCATCCATCGGAGGGGGTCAAGATATGCTGCTCTTCATCAATGATGCCACGAGCCATACAGATGAGTACATATTGAAGTACAAGTTGGAAGCTCTGGAGAGATTGAAAGAATGGAAGGCACTTAGACTGGGCGATTGCTATCTCAGTGGTCGGCTATCTCGAGTACTGCACTCCGATGCAATCTGTACTCCGGAAGACTCCATATGAGACCTCGTATGGATCCCAAAAGAACGGATCATTCAGTGATTGTTATGTGTTTGGATGGTTGGCTGTCATGCACATTCGGAAAGAGAAATGGAAGCAGCTGGATCAGAGATCCACTGCTGGCATATCCATTGGGTGCAGCATACTGACTAAGAAGGACTTTGTGTATGACCCACTGGCCCAGACACATCACCACTCCCAGGATAGTGTATTCAGAGAAGCAGCGTGGTATACAGCACCTATTGCTGCAGACAAAGCGATCCCGAATGAGCACTTCTACAGAGACGGCATCGAGGAACCCAAACCCACAGAGAAGCAAACCACCAAATTTCAAATGGAGTAGTCACTGGATGAAGATTCCCCTCTGGAGCCTCTGCAGCCAAAGAAGATGTCAAGGAATTTACCTGGCCTTGAGATATCACTTCGAGATGCATGGAAGCAACTAGCCCACGAATGTCATCGGAAATGCGCTCGCAAGAAGGCAGAGTGTACACCATTGACTTGCTAAGATGAGCAATCCGAGGATATGATTCCCAGCTACACCGCAGTTGTGATCTCCAATAGTCACAGTCACTAGAATGGGATTGATGATCCGAAGTCTTACAATGCCGCAACCGAGTCTCCACTCACCGAGAAATGGGATCAGGCGATTAAAGAATAGATTGATGCAATTAGTTAGCATCAAGGCTTTGGAGAGTTCATGCAGCTTCCGGAAGGGAGAAAGGCTTTGCCAATTCAGTCAGTATACATGATCAAGTGCAATTGAGCAGGCAATGTGCAGCGGTCCAAGGCCGGGCAGGTCTGTGGAGGAATTGACAAAATTGAAAACCTCAACTATGAGGCCACGTATGCACCGACTGCTCGCCTGGGCCACCTCAGGCTAGCTATCACAATCGCCTCAAAGTACGATCTTGACATCCATCAACTTGATGTATAAATGGTTTTCTTGGAAGTTGACTTGGAAGAAGAGATTTCAATGCACCCGCTGCAGGGATATTTTTGCTTGGTCCAAACTACAATCCATTACAACAATCCATGATCAAAGACTTCACAGAAGATGGTACTCTGTTTGAGAAAATCTGTTCATGGCCTGAAGCAGTCTTCACATGTTTGGTACTCCACTTTTAATGACTTTATGAAATCAATTGGGGTTGTGGGATCATGTGTCGATGGAGAACTGTGCGTGCTTGAGGATCGAGATAAAGTTATTTCCGCAGTCATTCTGTACATTGATGATCTCTGCATCACCGCTAATGAGGGCTTGATTAAGCAGATCAAGGATCGGATGACGAAGAGGTTCTGGATGCACAATCTTGGGAGTGTCTCCCGCCATCTAGGCACGAACATCCAACGCAATTGGGAGCATCACACAATCAACATCCATCAGCACAGTTTCATTTGGACGATCTTGGCGATGTTCAGCATGGAAGAGTGCAGACTAGTTGCCGCACCAATGGCAATGAAGCTTCACAAGAGGAAGCCCAACAAAGAAGCCTGCCATCCGACTGTATACCAGTCAATGATTGGACCCCTGATGCATGTGATGACCCCCACTCACCCCGATATCCCAGATGCCATCGCAGTTCTCAGCCGATACAATCACAACCGGAACAATGATCACATGGTAGGTCTCAAGCATGTGTTTCGGTACTTCAACAGCATGAAGGACTGGCCACTGCGTTTCAGAGGAAAAGCAGAAGGTGTACTTAGATTTTATGTCGATTCAGACTATGCTGGGTGCCTGGATGGATAGAACTCGACATGTGGACTGATCATCACTTTCGGTGTAGTGGTCGACCAGAGATCAAGACCACAGATGTTGACTGCCCAGTCCGCGACTGATTCTGAATTCTTTGCCTTTGGAGTGGCTGTGTTAGAGTCTCACAGATCTCACATATCTTGAACATGCTCGGTATCCTGACTATCCCTCATGTGGTCTCCTTTTCACAGTCACTGATCACAAGGATCAGAAACAGAATCTACCACGGAACTGCAGTTGCACACATTGCGACCAAGTACAAACTCGTTCCAGATATGGCTAGAGATGGAGTGATTGACTTGAGCTACATACCAACTGCTGAGATGTTCGCAGACTACTACACAAAGCCGCTGCCGAAGCCCGTCTTCTTCAGGATGTGTGGTGGGATGGGAATGATTGGAAATGGCTTCAGAAATAGCCTCGGAAATGCCCTCGGAAATGCCCTCGGAAAGGCCCTCGGAAATGCCCTCGGAAATGCCCTCGGAAATGCCCTCGGAAATGCCCTCGGAAATGCCCTTGGAAATGCCATTGGAAATGCCCTCGGAAATGCCCTTGGACATGCCATTGGAAATGCCCTCAAAAATGCCCTCAGAAATGCCCTCGGAAATGCCCTCAGAAATGCCCTTGGAGATGCCCTCGGAAATGCCATCAGAAATGCCATCCCAAATTCTCTCCGAAATGCCCGCGCAAATACCCTCGGAAATGAACCCGGAAATTGCCTCGGAAATGGCGTCCAAAATGGCTTCCAAAATGGCCTCGGAAATTGTCTTGGAAATGGCCTTGGAAATGGCCATGGAAATGGCCTTGGGATTGAAACTGGAAATGGACACCACAATAATATCGGAGTTGGAATTGGAATTGGCAATAGAATCAGGCATGCAATTGGAAAGTAAATTGATTGCAGGCATTTGGTTTGAGGAGATCCACCATGTTTGATTGGCTCCTGATGTCTTGTGTGTAGTGTTTTGTTTGAAACTGATTCGATAGCTATCCTGGAGGAGTGTTGAACTAATTGGAAGAACGGATACCGCTATGCCAATGACCATGATGTACCGTGCGTTGTTTGTAGTTAGCGCCATTAGTAATCAATTGACCTTATGTTGATGTAACATGTCTCGCTACCCAATACAATAGACCCACCTTTGCATCCGCCAATACACACTCAACTTCTCGAGCACACGCCACCATACAACACACTGGGGTGACAATATTCATTTCTCTCTTGTTCCAGATGATGTGACTCACTTGACACATCATCTTTGTCACCCTCTATGTGGTCACGAACTGTGGTATTTCACTACACCATTAATGAATGAAACCTGGCTGCGACAAATAAACCATCATCATACACTTTCTGTTGTTCTTTCTTATTTGTTTGAATACATATACTATGATATTGGATAGATGCTAACCTCCATACAGTTGCACAACTTGAAAGGTTATAGAAGCGATATGGTATAATATCTCCCAGAACCCAACAAGTACTATATTCAATTTCAAGGTTAGCTTAACATGAGATATTATACCCAAACTGTGGATGTACGACCTGCATCCTCATGCATTAGGAGGCCTGTAAGTCTAGCAGCAGCAGTGATTGCTTCCTATTCAGCTCCTTTAGTAAACATTGCAGTTCTCCTCAGAATCCATGCTCCAGTCAAGATCCAATAACAACACAAACACCCTATGAGAATATTCATTCTAGAGAATAATTGCGCAGGCATACAGCTAGTAAGGACCTCAGGTATTCATTCTGTTAAGACAATCTACCATCAATATCGGCCGCTTAGAGGCTCAAGTATAGATATACCTTACGATGTGGTCATCACGCAGTATATGGCCAATGGTCACAATTGCATCTGCACTTGCCGCACAATGATTCAATGTGGATGACAGTGATCACAAAGGAACCCTTCACTTCTTAGCTAACAATTTTCAGCTGAAGATATGCACGAGGATATTGTGAGATATGACACATATTCTCGGGTTCATCGAGGACATCTATAGTGTGGTGATTTGATTCAAACCCTCCCCCACATTTGGCGGGGTGCGATGTGGCTGTGAATGTGACACTGTTACCTGAGTTTGCTCACATTGCGACTAATATCTCTCATACTCTAAATCATCCACTAATGCATCATCGAGATTCAGCTGAATATATGTTCACTGCCCATATCTCGAATATACTCAACACTCACCAAAACAATGTTAAGTTCTTGATGTGCAAAATAAAATCATTTGACAAGAACCAACTAGAATCTTACTCTCAACAATATCACCCAATATCTATGGCTGAAGGGCAATTGCCTGATAGGATTTTAGAACTTGCAGGCTAGGATAAATCTGAGTCGTCATTGGGTGACTTCAGTAGGTGAAACTTCATGGCCATCAATGAGCTAGTCATTTAATGATCTGCCTATAGACAATGTAGCTGGTGCACAAGCACAAGAAGATACTCCAGTTAAAGACACTATGGACCCCTAGAAGACTGATCTGACATTGACCAATAATCCAACTGAGACCCAGGCTCATAGAAAGGTCATTGGAGTCGACATTCCAGTGGGGAAGGCTTATAGCAACCAAACTGGAGCGTGTAACAAGCATCCAAAGTGCTCAGAACAATCGAATTCATGGTATTCATTTTGGTCTGCACACAACTTTCAACAGACTCAATTATTGGGCCAGCAATCATCAATGTACATCAATCTTCATGTGAGGCATGGAATGGGCAACTGCAAAATCCGATCATGGCAAATAGCAGATGCCTTGCAAAAGCTTCTCTGTGATGTTGATCCTGGCATTGGTGATGCTGGTGGAATTGAACATTATGTGCGAATCTCCCCTACAATATACTACAGGGATGTTTTCAAATGTATTCCGTTCACCATAACACATCACGCATTGTAGATATATGTAGATTATTAAGTGCTGAGCCTCACAGGCTCAGACAGTCACAGAATATACAGTGAGATGCACATGGGCTATTGGTGGTGGCATATGCATAATCGACTTCCTGCCAGGGTGCAGTTTGTGATATTGAGTTGTTCTTCTGGCAAGGCACACTTGACTAGTTCTTCTTGTGATCAGTATGCCTGGCCGCTGTATTTCTTGATATCTAATACATGACAAGATATCTGCCATGTACAAAAAAAGTGAGCGCAGATTCTTATTGGGCTGAATGTTGTCCTCCAAAAAATTTCAAACATACTGGAGATGCAGGGCATAACACCTTTGGAACCGAGCTATCCCCGCTCAGCAATCCTAGCAAAACTGATCACTACTCAAATTGGGATTATGCAGATTGATTCCAGAAACTTTGTTATCCTATTTTGGCTGGGTCAGGGATTATCATGAAGAAGTGAATTTTGCTCAAGTTTCGTCTGGCTCATGCCCAATGTGTAAAATTCCTAAAGGTGAGCTGATGGGGCTTTCAATCATTCGATAACTCATTGACACGATACCTGGATAACTCAAGACATCTGCTCATTCACCAAGATCATCCGGACACAAGTAATGTTGATTCTTTGCTCACTCCATGTGTCCACCAAATCCATAACATGTGCTGACAATACCCTCTCCGCTATGTGTATCCACTTTGGCAGCCTCATGATATATGTCAGCTGCTCCTTTGTTTAGTCAGAAATATTGTTAGCAACCGTTCCAGACCATCACTTCGGGTCCGGGTCCAGGGCCAAACAGAACCATTGCCAAACTGGCAGTCCGGGTCGTCAATATACCGGAACCGTCAACTCGGGTAGGGTTTGATGGTAAACTCCTAACCTGTCCAAATTTGGGGGGTTGTCAGCAGGTCGCCCAGCAGGTCCAGCCATAGATTCATATAAGGCTCTTGTTTTTGCAGTTTGGTAATAGTATCTTATCAAAATCGCATTTTCAACAAACAATAATATCTTTTTGGATGTTTCGCAGTTGGCAATATCGATCAATTTGGAATCCGTGTTTTACCTTTCATATAATGTATTTTTGCCAATCAAGGCAGTCGATAATTCGGTTATGTGCGCGAAGATCTGCTCAATGCCTTGATTAAGAGATATGCAAAACCTAAAACTGTTGACGCTCCATTGACACTCATTTTCAGGATGCAGCAGAAAGCATGTCACTGTTGTTTTTGCGGTGAAAAGCTGCCAATATCTCATAAATCGATGTCTGCAACCAATCGGAACATAAATTACCCAAGATGCAAACCTAATAATGGTAGACGCTGCATTGACACTCATTCTCAGCATGGGGTGGTGATTGTGTGGCTCTCTCATTTGCCTATAACAGCTGCCAATACATTGGTTAAAAATAACACCAACCAGATCACAGTTTAACGACCGTACTTACAAGACCACAAATCGTTGACACTCCGTTGACGCTCATATTCAAAATGGGGCTGTGGCTGTGTTGCTTTCTTTTTTGCCTATAAATGCTGCCAATACATCAGTTATGTATAACAGCGACCAGATAACTGATCAATAACAGTACTTGCATGACCTCAAATCAGTGACGCTCCGGTGATGCTCATTCTCAGAATGGGGCCGTGATCGAGTTGCTGTCTGTTTTGCCTATAAATGCTGCCAATACATCAGGTCTGCATAACAGCGACCAGATTGCTGTTCAATTACCACACATACAAGACCACAAATTGTTGACACTCCATTGATGCTCATTTTAATGTATTGTCTATTCAACATCTGCAGCCATCGATAATTGTTTTCATCATGACTTGAACTTATAGGTTGTCTTTCTGTCCGATTGAGACTCTGCCCTTTGGCAAGGCCGAGCGCAGTAACATTCTTGCACTGTTCGCTCTCACATGACTAAAATTTATATATCTTGCCAAAAGATTTGTTGCACCTGCTATACATCAATTTATCAACCAAGATTCACAAGCTACTGCTCACCATTCACCTATAATATATCTCTAACTGAAACTCTTGGTCAAGTTACATAAAGAAGCGGGTGAATCGTTGACGGATTCTGTCCTACTGTTTCTTGACTCCCTTATTCCTCCTAGTTTCTATTGCATTAACCGTCACAAACACCTTTTCCACCTGTCTCTTTGACTTCAGTGCTGGCCAAATCAATCTGGGATAATTTGGCGGGGCAGTCACATTCCACTGCGCAGGGCATTGCAGATCCTCGATACCATTGCCTAGCAACATATCAGATTCGACATCTACCGCGCGATCCTCTTCGGTGTCATTTGGAATAAGCAAGTCGGCATTCCTGTTTAGCCAATCTTCGGTGTCCGAAATGCTGTCTGGGGCACAATCCTCATCACTTTCAACTGGATGACAGATGATTCTTCATATTCGGCAGACATTTAATATTTGAGTTCTTCCCCCAGCGAGGTCCTTTGCAGACAAAGCTGGTGGCAAAGGTGATCTTTCTGACAGTTAAAATGCAGCCGCACAATCATGGTGAGAGAGTGAGCAGGATGGTGTGACAATTTCTTCCATGTCGGAAATATATCCTACGACTGTCATCTGGTGGTTCTGAGTGCGAGATTTATTCTTTGTAGCACGTAGGTTATGGCAGCCTTGCCACATCCCCAAAACATCATGGGCCTTGGCCACTCTTTGCAATTTCCATTCCTCCGCCTCTTTCTTCATTTCTGATTTTCTGTGATTGTCGTATCCAATGCTGGGTCATCCCCTGCCATACTGCTGGTATTGGCCCCAACAAACTGCCTTACTACGTCTTTTTAGCGAAGGGTCTCACCTGTGTTATTTGACTGTCTCCCGGTGATAAAATCTCGCCCAAGGCAACAACCTGACTCCACTCCGACAGCATGTGGTAAGATAGAGAATATGTCGTGCACCACACCGGAGAGATCAGCGTACTTTGAGTGCGTATCCTCTTGCTGGTGCCACCAGTCTGTTATGTCCGGTATCTAAAATGTTCTGCTCATCTCCATTAAGTCGGAGTGGCAATCATTGAAATTTGGATTAATTTGCCCCCAGGTCTGTAGTGCTTCAGGCGGTGAATTGAAATGGACGCTGGCGGCAGTCAATAAGTGTGCTGCGTGATCGCTCTGTCCGGGTATTGTTTCACCCACATTGTTCGTTGTTAACTATTCTTTATCATCGCTGGCCACATCATAAGGATCGAGGGATGATTGACCCGATCCTGAAGCAATTGCGCAGGGGACGAGGTTGCTGTGAGCTACGTCTTCGCGTTTGACCACCGGCACAGGTCGATGGTTGGCACAATAGTGGTTCTCCCCAGACTTCAGAACGGCCTGCTTGAATTGGGAAGTATAGGATGTCTCGTCCTCAGGATTGATATCTGTTCCCTTGTCCCACTTCTGAAATAATCTCAACATCCGGAAAGGATTGAGGATCTGGGTGGAAATGAGAAGCATTCCCATCGTTGGAGTCACTCGAGCATAGTATTTGGACAGCTTCCGTCGAGCTTACTTCACGGTGAAGAAGAAGTTCACCTCCAGTTGAGTCTTCTTCTCAGCCAAAGCTCGCATAACAACATCCATATGATGGATCATGTCATTGTACACTCTGATAATGTCAGGCAATGTGACTGTACGCCTCTTCAACATCCACAGGGTCCAATATCAAAATGACCTCAAAATGTCCATAGCGTACTTGACAATGGTCCATTCATCCTGTGTTGTGAAGCGTGGCCGATAATCGCAGTATTTTGGATTTTGGAGCCACTTGTGGGGAAATTCTCGTAATCGGTAGGCTCGCTCATGCCACTCCAGTGTCGAGTTCCATCATGTCTTCACATCCATAAGGGGTAGTACCGGGATGCGGACTTTCGGTTTATGACAGTCAATGAACACTTTTTGACGACCAGGTGTCAGTGTGATCAATACAGCAAGCATTCTCTGCTATATGAATGTCAGTTTCAGGACTTTGACAATATGTTGAAATACATACATTCTGAATTATCTTTGCTAAACCAGGTCTCATGGCCGACACCTTATTGATTCTAGCATTGCCCTCTTTTCGAAGTCTTTGACTCTTTCCAATATCTATGCTTTCATTCTCTCCAAATTGCTGATTGTGCTCATGGGCTTCCCAAGACTTGGTGCGGCCTTTTACACACAGACTGCTCATGAATGCTCTTCAAGCCAGCTGTATGACGTGCGCCATGCATGGTATGTGGTTCCTCAATGCAGGCCACTGAACTCCGGAGGCCTCAAGTGGTAACTGCAGTTCGTGTGTTATCGAGTAATTTGAGGAAGCATTATCTGACGTAATTCCAAGTAAACAGCCGTAGGTAAGTTCAAAATGATCAAGTTCATCCTTCAAATGTACCGCTAGCCTTGCTCGAGTGTCATGGCCCGTGACCTATCATCCTTAATTATCTGTTGAAGGCAGAAAAGAATCGGTGAACAACCTCATCGTTAGTGGGTTGTACTGTACGCAATGCCCTATTTCGATCCATAAATTCAGCAAAGACCGACATTATGGCGAGTTTGTTCATGGACTTCCATCCTTCCAAAGTTAAACTAACTTTATTTCGTGACAGCAATTGCTTCTCAATTGCATCCACGGTCAGTGCATATTCGCTCGGGCAAATGTTTCTAAGGGTCGTGGCGGAAGGCAGCACTATTTCACTTCCTAATGCTTCATATGACCGTTGTAGTTCGAGATTTGATAGAGTGTTCCATGGAATATGAGCCGAAACAAATCCCAACATGAGGTAGCAATTCCACGTGTCCTGGTGAAATTCGGAAGTTTCAAAGTCCTCAGCTGCCAGTTTAGAGCGTTTTGCCTGTCATTTCGGTCAATATGGATAAACCTGGATGTCAAATATCGATTTCCTCTGCACCCTTACTATTGTAATTCCTCGACTGCCTTGACTCGTCAGGGTGGCCAAAGCTGTTCCATTCACCGTCGAACTACTCAATTCAGTAACTTCTGACTCTGTTAATTTGTTAAACTTTGCAATTTGAGATTCTCGCAGCAAGTGTCTCCCCATTGAGCCGGTCCTATGTTCAGATGGATGGCAAAGAACATGATGACAAACGATACATATGATTCCAGGCTGCCGGTCTCCTCACATCTGCAGTGGAAATATAATTGCCATGAAGACGCATGTCCTGAATTATTGCAAGCAATTGGATGTTTCCAGCCTACATTCATTAAAGCCCACCATGCGTCGAAGCCACTTTGAAAATTAAGGTCACATACATCACGAATAATGACACGTTTTTTTTTGGAAGAGATCATAACCTCTAGCATTGAGGTATGTTATGATTTTGTATCCCACATGGCGGTGGGTATAAGAAAGCTTCGTAATCCGACTCGAGCGACTGCCGAAAGTAACGGTATAGTAAAGCACAATGCGTGTTCTTAAATATCGACTGCAGAGCTACAAGCAAAAAAATCAGATCTGTGACATTGCATGCATATTTGTGCAGTCGTATACAAGGAGATATTGAAATGACTGACCACGTAAAACTCAATTTGGGAACAGCGCAATGCACTTCATTGCTGGGTCGCTTATTGACCCTCCACAAAAACTGTTGACGCTCCGTGGGCGCTCAATTGTAGGAGGCGGATGCGATATCAGCACTACTATTTTTGCCAATATTGGCTGCCAATAGGTTGTTCGTGGGTTAGCTGCATTCCATTGCCCGTAGATTTTCCAAGATGCATGACCAAAAATCGTTAACGCTGGGTTGACACTCATTTTAGCTCATAGTTATGATGTTGTCATTACCATTTTTGCCTAGAAAGGTGGCCAATAGTTTGGGAATGCAATAATGGGGTTGCACAACCCGTTGATGTTCGAAGATGCAATGCCTAAAATTAGTGACGCTCCACTGTCGCTCATTTTCAGGTCATAGTTACGATGTTATCGATAGCATTCTTCCCAAGAAAGGAGTGCGACAGCTCAGTTATGGACTTATGTCGTCGCGCAGCCCCCTGATTATGCATGATGCAGGCCTCGAATCGTTCACTCTCCGTTGATGCTCATATTTAGGACACAGCAGCGATGTTGTAGCCACCATTTTTGCCTAGAAAAGGGGCTGATAGTACCATTGTGGGTTGACGTCGCCACACAGCCCTTGCATTTTTCGAGATGCAAGGCCAAAAGTCTTCGAAGCTCCGTTGACACTCATTTTTAGGACATAGTAGCAATGTTGCCTGGACCATTTTTGCTCAGGAAGGAGGCTGATACTTCGATTACGAGTTAATGTCACCGCGCACCCCTTTGGATTTTCCCAGATGCAAGGTCAAAATTGATAACACTCCGTTGACGATCATTGTTAAGATGGGGCAACGAGCGTATTGTTTGCATTTTTCCCTATAACGCTGATCAATGAAGAGAGAATGTGACAATGGAGCCCTTTGATTGCTGAGTTTGTAAGACTAGAAATCATTGACGCTCTGTTGACTCTCGGATGAATCACATCGAGACAGCCTTCATATATTCACCAATTGAATGGAATCAATTGGATACTCATTATTGACATCCAACATTGCGTTTCTGAGTATTATCATTTGCATCCAGGTGCTTTGTTTCCGCACAATTTCTGATCAACCTCTATCCACACTATCTGAGCGAGAAATGATGTTGCCCTATCGCATACCTGCGCTTTTGGCCAGCAATTTATGGCATGTAGATCATTTCACTAGTGTTTTGTACATATAGCTCGACTTCCTCACTTGTCCTCGACCAGCTCCTTCTCCTCCATTCGGATGACATACCATAAGCAATTTCAATTATCTCAACTGTGTGCACTAGGTCTGCGCGGAGCGTACTGCATTTGGATGCATGGATGAATGCAGCATAACGGTGTTCATTCTGACAGATTGGTATTGGGCACCAACTGCTCCTCCTATGACTTGTATGACATCACTCACTTAAATTTGGTTTGTATATTTCGTCTCTCAATCAGCTGTTGCTTTCTTGCTACACAGTAACCTGCAAACAGAAATCGAACGTTTTGGCTGTCTTACAGCCTGATTCAGATTCTAGAACTTTGGGATGGTGCGTTTGACCCTTCCACATGCACAGACGAATTATCATGTCTCACAATTTTGTCACTGAAATCAAGTAAACACTGACATGTAGCAAAATTGGTAGACATATTTCTTTTCACAGAGATATGACGTCAACAATACCAACTTCACTCTATAGTCCTCTGCAGACCCAGGAGCCATCACCATGTCTCCATCCGAATCAGATTGCTATATGGTGATTAGCTGGTTAGGATATATGCAGGGGTAAAAGCTTACGAGTTCAACAGGCTTTGCATTCTGAATGAGTGAAGAATGGGGCTTTGCAGCTGTCGGAAGACCAAATATACTCATGTTTGACTGCGGCTCCCCAGAACCTAGCCTAATATCACTACTTCCTGGTCGAAAAGTCCCTTGCAGCATTTGCGATATTCTGGGGTCAATGTAAATGTACTCCATACGCTCTCGAATTGTTATCGGTGCATGTGCCGCTGCATCATCATCTGTTTGTGGTTGAACGACTGCTGGAATGCGCAATGTGGATGTGCCATACTTCTTATCTCTTTCATGGAAGCAATCAGCTGCATCCTCCCATCCCTGTTGTGTCAATTCGTCAAGCTTCATCTGCTTCTGACGAAACCTCTCCATGAGCTGCTTCACCGTTTTGGTGATTGTGCCCATCACCCAGCCTGGTTCGTTATCTTTGCTCAGCTGCCCCTGCTGAGTCACTTTGTCTTCCTCATCTTCCACATCCTCCCCTTCGTCGTAACTTGCAAGATCACTCAGACTGTCTCCGATACCAACCATCATCTCCTGAAATGTGATTTCGGGCTCTCTGTTGGTCAATCTGGTGTTTTCAGCTTTCGTCGTATTGTGCTGCTCTTGCTGAACTGCTGCCCTTGCATCTTCGACTCGCTATTTCGCCCCAGCAGTCTCTCTCTCAACATACTCCGCGATCCATTTTTATATATCTTCCTTGCTGGAGTAGTGCGTTTCTCGTTGTTTCTCAGCCGCAAGCTTCTTGTTGGATAGCAAGCTGTGCAATGCCCCAACAGCTCGGACTATCTCCGCTTGCAAGCCGCTCTTGACTTCATTCGCTTGATGACGTGGTTGGGTGTACCGCTGTATTGATTTGCCATATTTGCCCTCCAGAAGTGGCGAAAAGTACTGTTTCGGAGCATTGACCATTGTAGGTTGCAATGACTTTCTTGTTGGGCGAGATGTTGGATGTTGCAAGATATGGACAACATGGAGGCAAGCTGCATCTTTTATGTCAAGGTTGGCACGTTTACTCATCTTGAACCAAGCAAAAACTCTCTTTCGACTGTCAATACAATGGGAATAGTTTGGCTAACCATACAACATGAGTAGATTGCTAGGGTCAGTTTCATGTAATATACCGGGGATTCTTTGAGACAAACATCAGCACACGTGCTTTCCCTCGTACAATGTCCTATTTATGTCTGGCAATCATGCGATTTCCGCACTCGTGCACTGCAAATGATCCCTGTTTCCCAACACTCAACATCAGTCCTACTTATTGCAAATCGCGGGGTGGTGGGAAACACCTGAAACTTGCTGCCATATGCAGCAGGATTCATCTTCAGTATATGGAACATCTTGGCTGCTACTGATTCCATTCAGACATGAAGCTAACTATATAGTCCTCAGGACTTCCCACTTCTTTTCATTATCATCTTCCTCTCCTATTCCAAACCCACAAATCATGGACACAGAACAACCACAGCCAGGAGAGAGCAGATCGAATCTACCAGTTGGCGGGTGCTACATCAAATTCGTCACTCTTTTCCACACAGTAAGACAGTACACACCAGTTACTCCACAGCGACCCTGCCAATGCAGCCACCAAAAATATGACCCAGGATGCACATCTCAAAATCGTCCGTAAAACTGAACACAGCAAGAATAAGAAGCCGCATGCAGTTGGATGTAAGTATATGTATATCGTGGTAAATGGCCGTCAATTCACCATATAACGAACAGCGGGTGTATGTAGAGAGCTACACAACCAATTTATCTCTGCCCTTGACAGGAACCCTCCATGGCTAACAAAGGCATTGTTCTGCACAGTCCGCGAAATTGATCATCATGATGTTGTCAGCTACGGGATGTTCGCAGATGAATTTCCTGATAAGCATCCCTGTGACTGGACGAAACAGAATATAATCACCTTGTAGGAGGCTACAGAAGCGAATATGGTTGAGGTAATTGCCGAATGTCATTGTTACAAGCAGCAACTAATTTCTTGTAGGTTGTCAACATGTCTGCTACTATGGCAAGGCAAGGAGGTCGGGTACAGCTGGAACAGTCCTACATGCGCCTGGCCTTGAATATGGCAAAAGTGGCCAAAGGAGGGTTTTCGTGCGCCACAATAGAGCAAACGCAATTCCTGATCAAGGCACCGCACGCCAAGGTCCGAGAACAGAAGAAGCAGGTTGTCGAGTTTCCTGGGCATCAAGAGGTGAAGGCTGCAGTCGAATGACACCCGGCTCCACTTCGTCAAAACCACACAGCCGGATGCCTTCTTTGCCAAAATGGCACTGCAAATCATTGGCAGACACGACGGAGAAGCAAAGGAACAGGTGCACCTCCACCCGACCGACGCAGACAGCCAACTCCCGAGCGGACGCCACCTCGGCCCGAAATGCCACCCGCCCCAGCTGTTGACACTTCTGGAGCTCAATGTTCCCATATGGTCAATTTGCCGGCCGGATATGCGTACTCACATACATTTCATCCCTGTGTTGAGTTTTTTACTCTTGATGCATCTCCCCACAATAGCCAGCACAATACAGATTTCGATCCAGATATGCTGACTGATGAAGGAACATCCACTGGTTAGTATACTATCTGCTGTGTGGTAACACAGCTGACATCCAGTTTGAAGACCAGAGCAGCCGATTGAGCGAAACCTGCAAGTGATGATGAGCATTGATCGAAAGGCACAGCATTTTGGAGATCATTATTATATATTTATAAGCATTATGAAAGAACAATGTAGTAATCACGAAGAAAGTAAATGAAAACGCTAAAAAGGCTGCAAAAACAACTTGAATGATGGACTACGCCAAATCAAATGATTGCATAATGTGGATACACCCGTGGCAAAATGAACGTCAATTGAACATCAACAATTCTAGGTCATGTAAGTCTGGTAAATGAAAATTGATTTGGTCGTGGTTATACATAATTGAAGTATTGGCCGCCTGAATTGGCAAAAATCATAGCGACACGCTGCCTACCTCATCATCTAACTGAGCGTCAAGGGAGTGTCAACGATTATTGGTCATGCGTCCTCGGTAATCACACCGCCGATAGGTTGCAGGCAGTCATACAGGAATCATTGGCCACGTTCACATCTAAAACAGATTATGATACTCTCCCTGCCCGATCTTGAAACCGAGCATCAACGGAGCATCAATGATCGTTGCTCATGTATATTGTGTAATATGGGGTGCGACTGGTTGCAAACAGTCATCAACCAATTATTGGCTGCCTTTACAGGCAAAGAGAAAGAAAAACGCACCCTGCCCCATCTTGGAAATGAGCGTCAATGGAGCGTCAATGATTGTTGGTCGTGTATCTTGGGTAATATGTGGTGCGACACGTTGCACACAGTCGAAAATGAATTATTGGCTGCCTTTATAGGTAACAGAGAAAGAGAAATGCACCCTGCCCCATCTTGAAAATGAGCGTCAACAGAGCGTCAACGATTGTTGGTCGTATATCTTGGGTAATATGGGGTGCGACAGGTTGTAAACAGTCATAAACAAACTATTGGCTGCCTGTGTAGGCAAAAGAGAAAGAGAAATGCTCCGTGGCGCATCTTGATATTGTGCGTCAACAGAGTATCAACAATTGTTGGCCTTCCATCTTGGTTGATCACAGCACGATATGGCCGTTATGGTCTATATACATCATTTTGATGGCTTTTGTATGCTAAAAGGTTCAAGAATTCTTAGTAGTAGCTCTGTAAATGAAATATGTTGTTACTGTCCCGGAGGATGTGGCGGGAATATCCCGTACATATCTGCCTATACCAGCTGCCATCTCCTGCATTATAGATGCTTGTGATCAAGCACCACTCATATTGCCGAAGATGCAAGACCAATAATCGTTGACGCTGCGTTGACGTTCATTTCAAAGATGAGGTAGGGAGCGTTTTGCTTTCTTTTTTTGCTATAAAGGCGGCCAATGCTATGTGTATGACTGTGTGTAACCTGTCGCCCCGCAGATGAGCCGAGGTTCATGACCAACAATCGTTGACGCTCTGTTGACGCTCATTTTCAAGATGTAGTAGGGCACCTGTTAGTGTTCATTTTGATCACTAAGGCAGCCAAAACATCGAAACTAAACCGTAATCTACCAATGTCAAAAATTTACAATTATCGGTATCATATCTGAATACACCCATAATTGTGAAACACGAAATGCAGAATCGGAGATTGGAACCGATGGGTCTTGCGACACCCGGCGAATCCAGCGAGTTGACCGGTAGGGGTCTCGGTGTGGCCGATTCAGAGTCTGCGGGTCGGGATTGTGGACGGGTCTGGGACCAAACCGACCAGTTGTTGGGGTCCAAATCTGAACCCGTTGCTAACACTAGTCAAGAACGTATTGGACAGGTTGCACAAATACGTGAAAGCCAGAATTTTCAAGGATCACTTTAACAATTGATTCACATGGGTAGCTCAATATCCAGCTCTCCAGAGTATCTGTAAACCATTTGGTTTGCTGACAACCGGCACTTGGCAGAGAACAGAGATCTGGGACATAATCAGATCACTGGCACTGTGCTGCACCACAGTTCTTGACAGCTCCAAGAATAATGTGAACACGGTGGCGGAAACTGCATATGATGAAATGGTAATGTGAGCAGTGTACGGAGTGTCCTAATTCTCTCTACTAGTTAGAAAACATAATCACTCTGATTTATCCCTCAAGGCACTAGACAATACACTCAGACAATTTTACCCAAAGGAGCGATTATTTCTAGATCAGAAAGTATCAAAGTCTGCAACAGCCAAAGAGGATGAACAGTTGGAAAGAGATTCCCATCAGTTATGAGAACCAAAGATTCATAAAATCCATACTCTGTTGTGGGTTCTTGTCTACAGGGCTGAAATGGTTAGGACAACAAAATGAAGGCTATTTCAGGTACTCCTGAATTGAGCCTGAAAAACAGCAACCAAATGTTCAGATGCTATTAGACAGAAGGCCAAAGAGCAATGGGAGTGCGAAATCCATCAGGTGACACCTCTCTAACATAAGCTTCAGGATAAATTTTCCTAATATCATGAATAACAACTATTTAAGGAAGTTTGAACCATGGCAACAAGTCCAAAAAGCATATTCACCATGACACTCACTCCAGAGAAGACTGCTGCAGAAGGAGCGGTTCGCGTAGTGGCAAACATGATATCAGCACAATGTGAATAGGTCCAGAAGCCACATGCACACCTCCAAGACACTCTGGTCAACCATACCAGTACTTCTATGTCATTCCAGATGCTCCCAGACAGCCCTGGAGCAAAGTAAAGTTGTCCCAGAAGCTGCAACTGCATTCTCAGGTGCTTCTTAAAGCCCCTGCGGTTATGGTGGTGAAATTCAGGATACTACAATATTTCACATATGGGATACGCAAATTTTGGATCTGCTGAGACCCCAGTGCAGGTCTGAGGGAGACTTTGGCAGCAGCTGGGACCTCTGCACACCTCTGTGGGAGAATTCAAACGTAGTGCCATATGCTGACTGGAGTAGTTCACAGGGTTCCATAACGACAAGGTATTTTGTGTCTCATAATTGTCTTCGTTATACTTACAAGATTTGCTACATAATAAGAATGCACGTATTATTTATCGAAGTCACTCTATATATATAAATACAGTCAATCTGGCAGCAGATGGTACTTGACTGTAATTGGTGGAGCACCTGCGGATGACAATTGAGAGAATATAGATATGGTCATCAAGCCTGTAATGGTGTGAATGTAGAAACGCACATATAGGCCAAGAGGGTGCGAAGTTAGAGGCAGTGATCGAGGGAGGTTGCAGATACACTTGCAGGCTGTCGTCGACAGAACTTAGCAGTGCACTCATACTCCATAGTCAAGCAAGTGTGAAGATGCACTTGGAGACCACCATCTTGCGCACTGGCAGGCTGTGATTGAGTGAACTCAGAGATGCACTCTGAGGCTGTGATTGAGCGAGAATGGAGATGTGCTGGGAGGACATGATTGTCCAAACTTGGAAGCCATAATCAAGCGGGGTTAGAGATACCCTTCGAGGCCATAGTCAATGGAGAATAGAGGGGTACTTGGAAGTGGTTGATCTGGAGGCAGTAGATTGGAAGGGACCTGCAAGAGTAGCTGAGACTCTATTCATTGCTTGGTTGGAAATTGTGTGAATGTAGAGAGTTGAGTGCAACAAAGTCCGACTGCAGATGAGAGATGGAAGATGTGAGATGAGATAAGAGAGACTGGCTGGGTACGGGAGACCAGCAATCATGGGAAGATGTACCACTCAATGGATGCTGTACTAGGCGTATGCAGTTCTTGTTGTATGCAGTACTAGGTGAATGCAGTGCTTGTTGTATGCAGTACTCAATGTAGGCATTCCGCTGTGTGTGCTGTACTTGGTACATGCAGTAGTTGGTGTACACTGTACCCAGTGTATGCTATACTTGGTGATAACTCCTGATCATGGCTTTGAGAAATAGAGAGGGATGACATAACTTCATGTTTTTAGGTGATGGTAGAGTTGAGGCCAAGAAAGAGAGGGATGTGAGGAGATGCAGCAAATGAGTCTGAGAAATTGGGACTTGAGAGAATTTCATGTGAGAATCAATTTACCATTCCCAAAATGGCATGTATGCATCTCAATGTGGCAGGTACAAGCCCATACATAAGGACTTCGAAATCCAATTCGGCAAGTCTTACAGCTGATTTGCCATTTCCACTCTTTTTGTCTAGATTGTTCCCATTTTCATCCCCCATCGCTCCTTCTTGTCCTCAACTATACCATCATTGCAGAACACAAAGTTAAGTCATCCTTCTCTATCTCTCCATGCAATGTTCAGGAGTAAACATCAAGTACAGCATACACCCAGTGTCACATACACCCAGTACAGCATATACCCAGTAGTGCATATATCAAGTTCAGCATCCACCCAAACTTGCCTGGCTTCCCATCATTCTCATGATTATGAGTTGTCCTGTCAATGGACTTTCAGCTCCCAGCATGCCCCATTCCAGACCGACCGCCACCAGCCAGCTCTCCATGATCGCTCGAAGATAAAGTCTCCTTGTCACCTTCCCACAGCTGTGAGTTAACTAAATGATGAATACAGTATCAGTACCCAGCGTGCCTCTCATCGACCTCCCCCAGAACTAATCCCTCCAGGTGCATCTCTACACTCACTCCATAATGGCATCCAGGTTCTCATGTGCATGGCTACGGAGTGCATTTCCAAACTCACTTCAACCAAACCTCGCAGTCCATCTCAGTGTTCACGTGATCACGGCCTCAAAGTGCATCTTCAAACTCGCTTCATTACCCCCTTCAACTGCATCTCTAAGATCACATTATAACCGCCTCAAAGTGTATTTCTGAGATCACTTGCTCATCATCTTCAGGCGCACCTGGACATGCTCTCAAGCACTGCCTGCAGACAGTCCTGATATACCATGTGTTGATGGATAGTTATACAGATATATAGATTCATAGATATGTAGTTGAGAATACAAACTAAATACATGAGTTTCAAAAATGATTGAATGATAAGTAGTGAAAATGATTTTCAGGTTCACCTGCTGTGATCCCACAGATGCTGTTGTTTTTCACAGGCTTGTCGATGACGCACCCAGGTTTGTTGTCAGTGCACCCAGACTGGTCATCAGTGCTACCAGACTTGTCATCAGCTCTCCCAGGCTTGCCACCAATGCTCCCAGGTGTTCCACTGGATGTTGCCAGACATCCTATGTCCTCGCAGAGTTGTCCCCAGCGCTCCCAGGTATACCTCAGGCCACTACACCGGTCCAGTTAACTCTGAAATTTGAACACCCTGGGATTCTGGTCCAACAACTCCCAGAGGCTCCCAGTGACAAAAATACATTCTGCTGATGATGATTTGATCATTCAGCATTTTAAGGACAATCAAATACTATTTAGAAAATGCAGATATTCTGTTCCACAATGTCAGACACATTAAAAACCCTCTGAATATTGTCTTAGAGTACCAAGAGCACTTCACCTTGTATCAAGTCTTTTTGAGAGTATCTTGATAACAGCTTGAAGGGTTGGTGTAACTGGTTAGAGTTACTAAGTTGATTTGTAATAACTTGCATAAAATTTTACATTTAGCTGATATAACATCTAGAACATCAAGCTGAAGGTAGTCTATGATTTATCGAAAGATGCAGCAGAAGGCTGATGTGATTATACAAACAACATCCGAATTCTTTGAGTAGTCAACAACTGAGAATAGGAAATGAGTTATGAAGAATTCTATTTATTATTAAATCTGTTTCAGCAGAAAATATCTATAAGCTATTCCAACTAACCAATTTCAGGATATATAGCACTGTTAAATTATTAGTGGCATTTGTTTGGTAATTTTAAATGTTCTATCATATTGTGTTACTAAGAATCTTGTTGGGTGTTGATTGACCATTCTTCGATAATCAATTGATTTGAATAATTGGATTTTGTTGGGACTACCCTCCATTTTGTAATATAACGAAGAAGATATTAGCTGTATGTGATGACAAGCATTCACTGCTCCCTGTGGTGTGATTCGGATATTGGTATTGTTTTTGTCTAGATTTCAATTTCTATCTTTTGAATGGTTAATATTCACTTGCATGATACATTTCTCATCAGTATGTATTTTCTACTATTTAGAAAATCCTTATAATCCAATGTATGAAACAGGTTTGTACTGCTCTTTAAATACAATATAATATATATAACAGGATTGAAAACTCTGGTGTAACATTCTAAAAATTATTTACTACCGTTGCTATGGTCATCTGCTGAAAAGCTCAAACACTAATTTTAATCCGGACTGTATGAACCATCCTGCAATCTTAGTCATTTTCCACGGAATGGAATACAGACCGATTTGTATTCTATACAGTCGATGCCACGCATATGATGTCTTGTTGTATTTAATTAGAATATTTACCAACTGATATAATGTGTACTTGTAATACTATTATCTGGCATTTTATTACTATCCTGTGCCCAGCACATTGCAGCCCAAATACCTAGGCTGGAAGCAATACAAGAAAGTTCCTAGATAAAAACTACAATCTATTTTCATCTAACAATTCAGCCTAAAGATTAGTCCACAAGTCAATACTGAAAACAATTGGAATAATTATGTCATTTGATGTGAATATTTGAATACATGTTATGCACTGTTAACTGCTTAATGTTGATAGAGCTACTGTATAAGTTGAGTTGTGTAAGCAGGTTAGACAGAGCAGCAATGTAAGATACACAGGTAAATAAAGAATACCATCTGGACTGTACACAAAATTGCATACTATATGGTTGTTATAGGTAGTACTATTGGAGCCAAATTGTAAATTAACTGCCAGCATTATGAATATGAAAAGCTTAAAGAGAATTAGATAACGCTGTAATGGATTATATATTTGAAATGGCTATATATATACTATTTAAGGAAGAACTAACCTGTATTAGATTATTATTATTTTTGCAACAATAGCATCTCACCATATCCAAGTACTACTCAATTGATACAATATATATATACCATCGAATTAACTTGGTATAGTCCAAAGCAATATCCTTTGTACCACAATGAAGTAACCAAATAATGTTACATATAGCCACATATACAATTTCAGAAACAACACTGAAAAGAAGTTGAAATATATACCCCTGAAGACAATAATACTGTAATTGGAAAGAATTCAAATGTCCTCTATGAAAAACAATTTGATACCTGCCTATAGTATCCAGATGGATATTGCCTGGAAATTTGCAATATGGTGGAGCAATTACAAGAGACAGAAAATTGTATTAGTCCACTCTACATAATATAGATGTATCATGAAAGACTGGCTTCATAGTTTGTGAAGCCTGTGGCAACACTAGACTCTATCAGAGAATCTCAAAATAACTATTTTGTCAGCCCCTTGTTTAGGATAACTCATTGTCTAATAATTTCCATCAAAGTGAGAATGGAGGTGGAGGTTAAAGAAATTGAGGCAAAATAGATAGAAAAAGAATAGAACAAAAAGAGGAATACAGAATAGAAAATACAAGTATTGTATGCACTGTTATCTGTTACATGTATATCCCTAATATTAATATTAAAAATCGAACTAATCTCAAAGAATTAATATGTATTATGAATTCAGCTGTTGTATAAAGGTATTACATTATATATATCCACAAGATTCAGTTAGATTAGGTAATATTTTAATAGGTATAATATAATGAGTTGGGAACTGACAGTAAAATATTGTACTTAATAAGTATATATTTCAATTTTACTTATATTGGTTGCCAGATTATGTTGTATATTAATAAATATGTCAAATTTATAGTACTATTGCATAATCACAATCTGTTGTAAGTGAGCATACTTGGAGCTTTGATGCATTTACGAATGTAAATCCAATTGACAGTAATGTTACTGAATGTGGATATTATTGAAATTATATTACCACTCTGGATAGTTAGTTTGGTTTGTGAATTATAATACGATCTATCTCAGTGGTATCTATGAAGTATTCATACTTTGTTGAATTAGAGTTTTATTCATACTCTGGTTAGTAATATTTAAAGAAATCTATTCTCCTCCTTTCTCAACAAATTCCTAAACCAGTCTGAAACAATTATAATATTGCTCACCAATGTGAATATTAGTTGAGTGTGAACAGTTTTTGTTGAAACAATATGAAACATATCCTATTACACAATCCATACCTTGTGATTAATAGTTTATAGCAATCTTTATCATTCAATTATATTTGAATAATCTTATATGTATTTATATTTATATATATTTTTGGTTCAATCTTCTTTGGAGAATTGTTGACAATATAGTAAGTAGACTATAGGCAAATTAATAAGTTATATAATAGTATAGCCAGGCAAATAGGTTATGATAATTTTTTGCTACTAATGTTTCACTTTGAAAAAGACTGATAGGATGTCTACTTAATACCAAATTGGATGAAACACTGTTTTGTGCTATGTATATACCCTGTTGCATATCTCATCAAAGTTTTCGAATCAAGTGGAGTAACAGTGTTGGTTCCTGAATTCAATTCAGGAATGTTATCTGGGCTGTTGGAAAGTTGTTCCAGATGTAGACTGCTCTATAGTTTCATAAGATGGTATCATATTCCATTCAGCTACATCCAACTAATCTATATATCTACTCAATAGTTAGTTGGTTGGAATTTAACTGTGGCCAAGTGATGCAGAATCATCACACACCCACACTATACAGTGGAGAAGACAATGACTACTTTAATAATAGAAAGTAAAAGTGTTTTTGGGTGCGATAGTATATACCTTCAAAAATACCTTTAATCACAACAACTCGATTCTTCCTGCACATAGAATGCTGAGAGGCATCTGCACCCTACAGATATTGGTTTCCATCAGTTAATAGAGACAGTGGTGTAATCTATGCAGATAAATCTCCAATTTGAAATACTATCACAGTGAATAGTCAGATATTTCTATTCTACTATTCATACCAAGACTAATTCCAATTGCAGTTGAAAGGACTCTTGATTAGTCAACATACAGCACAGTCTATTGGCAGACAATAAGCACCTCCAATTACATGGAGGTTGAATGTAGAGAGAAGAGTCTCAATAAGCTTACACACAGAAGAGTTTCCACTTGCAGACAGCTAGTGATACAAATGCCACTGAACTGATACTTTGAAGAAACTGCTTGAAGACTTCATACAAAGAAGTTATAATCGGAGGCCAATGAGTATTTCAAACAGCTGCCAAGGCAACTATGAATTCCATTTTCTTCTTACATCTGTAGTTCACAGAGGGGAGTATTTGAAGTCCAATATATCACAATAGAAACAGTTCTACCAATATAACTATATTCATCTCAGAGGTCAGTCTCCACAGCGCAGAACATTCCCTGGGGGATACTCTATGTTTATGCTGATGCTAGAATAGAGCTGTATTTCAGGTGGAACTGTAAAGAGCACATGTTTATGGCAGTTTTTCTAGTGCAATATATTCTATTTGCTTGACTCAAATATGTTAGCTTTGTTATTTGACTGGGTGATTGTTTCAATGGAATGCCAGGTATAGTTTATTGATCTTTTTGTTTTCTCTCAATTGTTTTATTATTATCTTCTCTTACCTTCCATCTTATTGTACTGGTTTTGCAATTACAAATATGATAATACTCTGAAGGAGAATTAAACTGAGTATTTAAATTGTAAGTTTCACAAGACTTCAGGTTAGGGTTAGTAAGCTGCAAACTAGACTTAATATTACTTTAGACTAAAATTCATTCAATCTAGGAGATAGTTTAATGACAACACTTTGGATTCCTGAATATATAGTATCACTGCAAACGACTCTAAAAGAATATATTGCAGTCTGTTTCAACTGCCATATATGTCAATTCACATGAAGCTCAAGCTGACTGATTTGTTGACTTCAATGGTACTAGGGCTATAGGGGCTTCCAGAGACTGGTACAACTGACTGGATTGTATATTGCACCTCAAGTTATTAGAAGCAGTTAATGCCAATGGTAAGATATCAAAGGTGATCATTGAAGTATATTTCACTGCTATTTAAATGGATGAACAGAATGTGGAACCATCAATATGGAATAGCATTACTTGATTCTTCTACACTATCAGTCAAATAATTGTATTTAGTAACTGCCACTACTAGTCTTTGCTGCACAGAATACATCTTTGGAATTAATTAATACCTTAGTACATTTTACTATTCAAGAAACTGAGCAATATATATTCTATGGTGATGAAAGGGCACATATATCAGCCTCCGGCTGCATACCAATAAAGATGGTAATCGGGTGAATAGGGTTGCAAGTGTGGACTTGTGTGATGGGTTGTGTAATAGTGCAAGGTAAGAGTATTGCTAGAGATCTAAGACTGGAGGCGTGCCAACACTATAGAATAGCCATTACCCAGCCCTGGACATGTCACGTGCCACTCCCAGCAACCCTAACTACCCACCATTACACGTAATCACCAGATGTCATATCTGGATTCATACAAGATATATACAACATGATGCAGGATGCTATATTTCAGATTTATGAATATCTCTGCATAGGCAAACATGGTTGTCAGGCAAATCTGGATGCAAGTGCTAATCACTTTCCAGAACCATAATTTAATATTTAACCCAGAGATGAAGCTGGTTTTAGAGTGTAGTCACTTGTATAATGCAGCATTCACAAATTTTGAACAAGAAATAACTTGAACTGTATAATATACTAAATCAAATATCACCATATATATACAGATTGGAATTCTCCTAGCTGTTAAAATTCATATAGTCGGGCAAATCTCAATTCATACCTTCTGTACCGAATATTCACCATCAGCAATATACAATTTCCCTGTACATCTGGTTGGAATTAGTAGCAATATAGTGTACAAAATCAATATACCAGAAGTCTTGTATATATACTGTCACCAGCTACCAAATCTCACATACGGGCGAGTATATAATTTACTTACCTCGTGTGGGACTAATTGCAGACCAGTTCTCTTTTCGGTTGAGTTAGGGTTTCTTGGTGGAGCTGCATGCACTATCATTCTAATATATATATCAATCTGGCTTATAGTGAGAAATATTCAATTTGGTTCAGAGATATTAAAGATGGAGACAGACAGAGACTGAAGCAGAGATGGAGACCAATAATGAGACTGGGGGAGAGCAATGATAACCAATGGTGAATCAATGGCTGCATAAGGTTCATGGAATCAATAGATGGATTGATGGAAAGTATTGAAGAAATCAATTCACAAATGGATATACAGAGGAAGTTCGAGGAATCAATATTTGGACAGGATCAATGCAATTGAATCGCAGATGGCATTGAGTGTGTACGAAGAAGCAGCAGGTCGACAAGGAGTATGCCAATATTCACTTGATTGACGTTGAGCTGATTGATTTGGAAATGCTCTGGGCCTAGGGTATTGTTTTGGAGGAGCTTTAGGCTTGGTGCAGTTTAGTAGAAACTACAGGCAATGCTCTATGATTGTTTCTTGGAAGTTTAGTACTGACCGTTGTAATGGCATCTTCGACAAGTGTGGAACAGGTTTGTGTATTGTTATCAGATGCATCAGTATAGAGTTGTGTAGCAGTGCTGCATATCCTTCAGTTATTGTGTACCTGTAAATTGGACTAAGAGACAGTGTGTAGTAGACATAGAGAGAGATAAGTTCGGTTCTTCAAGAGAAATTCAGCTGAACAAACCCCTCACAACATCTGAGATTTCACCAACATGTATCGACTGACGCCCACAAATGAACAAAGTCCATAAGATGTCTGTAGCAAAATGAGTAAGATAGCACCAAGTTTTTAAGAGACTTTAGACATACAATAAACATACAGTTACACAAGAAGGCTTTCAGACATCACATCTGAATGTAGATGTAGTTAGTATTGTTTTTGAAGGTTGCAAGGTGAATACTCTGGTGTGGGTCAGAATTCAAATGAGACTATTTCAAGTTACATTGTGATTGATCTTTGGAACTACACTATATATATCAGATTGGATATATTACTTTATTTGAAAACATTGAAATCTGCCCTGTTCAGAGCATAGTGATTCAGCAGGCCTGTTATCAAGCTCTCATCAAGTTTGAGTATATTCCACAAACAAGTGTTCACTATATATTATCAGGCTAGGTATTGTTTTCATTTCTAAAAAATACTGTATTCACTCGATTTAAAGTATGACATTAGCATGTTTTTGTTTGTTATTGGGTGTAAAGAACTAATAAATCTAGACTTTCAGTGAATTACGTTTGCATCTCCATTATACATTCAATTCTATGAATAAAGATTATTAGTTGGTTAGACATAGTAGAGAAACAGACTGCATAATAATAACGACTAATTTCAGAATAACAACAAAATTGCTTCCATTCAGTTATAGCTCAACATACTTGTTGAATATTGATAGTAAACTAAAGCAAAGATACATTTTACAATGCCAGAAACACTTTGCTGATACTCTATATACCTCTTGCTATACTTGATTGGCTATTGAATCATAATCTCTTGTTGTTTATGTCATCACACTGTCACAACTGAAATATTTCCATTCCAAATAAATATACCTAATTCAATATCAACTACCAGCTTATATATAAATTTTGATGTATTTTCATCCATTTTAAGACTAACACCACAAAAATAAAATTCTCCAGAACAGTATAACTAAATGTAACATAGAATCTACAATAAGTCATAGTATTTTGCTATCTGAAGTTTGTTATATTGAAAGACCATCAATAAATATGCGGCTGTTTCACCTACACCTTGAATTTTCATACTTGCCAGATGAAGAGTGGAATATTTCAAGTATCACATACTTCTCATTGAGTTGTATACTATATCATTTTGACATTCTCACATTGGTATACATTGGATTCATTATCTGTATCTCAACCATTTTCATCATTTTATTTATTGAACTTACCATTCTGGTGGAGTTACTCCCTATCTCTGTTAGATGTACTTGAAACTTCACAAATATCTTCACAATTAATGAAAACATTGTTCAATCAGTGGATTCCAGAGATTTTGGGTATTTGAGATTTACCACTAAGGGAATAAACTAGAAGTAGCAAGGGACAATGTGAAGACTTTTCTCTGAAAAAGAATACTGCTGCACCATCATGCCTAAAGTCTAACCAGGTAGCTTTAAAGATCTCCTCCATATTGGAAATATATCTTATAAATACCATTTCTGTATGTTTTTCACCTAAAGTGGTTTGGAATACCCTGAGATTTTACCTGTCGCATCACATCTTGATAGAATCATGAACTGTAACTCTCTTCCATAGCTATGTTTCCTGTACATTGTGTCCACTGTTGCTATGGTTTATTTCAAGGGTAGGCTCCTTTGGTAAGATGTCACCAGTCAAAAACACTTGATTAGATCTTGCAAACAATCTTACTGCCAACTATTGTAAGAGCACTAGGAGGCTAGTGGTTTCAAACTGCCTGCATGCAATAATAATGTGCGTCAGGGATATAGTAGCCTCTGTTCTTACTCGATAGGGTACAATTTAGAAGTGTTCTTTCAACACATTGACGTAAGTGACATGCACTCTGTGCTATTCAGTCTGATGAAGCCACCACTTTGTGACATCAGATATCCATAATCTACTACTATTCTAGATGTGATTGGGGAAAATAACACTCAATTTGAAGTTGAATTGTCCCCACTTACTTGGAGAGTCCAGTGGTAATTTTAAAGGGAGTCTTGAAGTAGTTGACTCTGCAGTATAATCACGATACCCTGGTATAGTTTTATTCATATTGGGAGGTGGTAAGAACACATCATCACAATGTGAATTGTTTTGATTGTTTGTAAACTTACTAGGTATTGAATTAGCAGATCCTAAAGAGCAATGAACCTTGGTGGTGAGTTTTGACTTATTATATGAGATACTATGAATTTGGCAAAGCATTCAGACACCATATACTCTAGCAAAGTATAATGCTACTGGACAGTACAGAAACTGTTGTCTTTAGAATCAATATCTGTATATTTGAATATCTGGAAGCTCCTCTGTTATATGAACTTGTACTGGCAGTTTATCTGGCCACAGAAAAAGGTAACCACCGGATTATCAGACCGGTTGAAGAATGGAGAGACTGCTGGCATAACAGCACTTTTCGAAATGGAATGCACTCAGGTTTTCAAACTCACATTTCAGAATTTTAAATGGGCTTTCACCATACCATTCATTATTCAGCATTTCCACCATATAAAGCTGATTATGTTGCAGACTGCTACAAGCAGCTTCAAATTAGCTTGTATTCTCAACCACAATGACAGTGTTGGGATTGTCCTGCTGGTCGACATATACTCAAAGAAATACCACCTTCATAATCAAAAGCACCATCAGTATGATCAGGAGATCTCAGCTGTTGTGGTAACTTTGAATTAATGGTAACCCTCTCTCAAGACAGTGATTTACAAGATTCTCATAAAATACAACCACAACACCCTCTAGTACTTCCAAACATCAGAAGTGGACCCCACACAGCAGGCTACTTAGGCAGAGATTCACCCTTCATATGACTTCATTATTGGACAACTGGAAGCCTAGAAGAACCCAGCTGGTGGGCTGTTGGGAAGACCCAACTCTGAGATCAGGTATGAGAGACTAATGCCAAGAGTTCTGGCAACCATTCCAACAACCACCATTACGGATTAAAGTGAGAACATTGTACTACATATCAGGGTTGTCCAAGAAATTGACCTTGCAGGCATATAAATACAACCAACCTTTGTTAATGTTCCATTCATGGAGAGCAGTTGATGGAGACAAATGGAGGGAGCTCAGACCTATGAGCGGAGACTGGACAGTCCCCCAGTAATCAGAGGTTAAGTGTGCAGCAATTTCAAAGATCATCAGCTGTCGGTTACGTCACAGATTCTATGTACTATATTGTACATGAGATGTACACAACATGCCACCATCACCAGCTTCATGTGCACAGATGGGAAACACAATGCATTTTATTACTGACTTCCCAGAGTCAACAGCATTGAGATTGACTGCAAACTTTGTGATTGTTGACTGTTTGACTAAAATAGTAATTCTCCATCCCTTCTGAAAGAATATTGACTTCATGGAGCTAGCACAAATGATTTTCAAATACACAATCTTCAAGTGTGATATACCAGACAATTTCACCACCATTCATGGGAAAGTGTTCAGCAGTCAGTTTTGCCTCTTAGGTTGCACCCACCTATGTATCAATCACTGACCCTCAGCTGCCTTCCACTGCAAGATGGATTGCAAGACTGAGTGGCATATTCAAACAATTGGGTACTGCCTCCAACCTTTGTGCAACTATGAGTAGGATAGGTGAGCTGAAAAATTACCAGTGGCGAAATGTGTATTCAATTAGACAGTTCACCACACTATGCTAATGCCACATTTCTGGATGAACTACAACAAGCATCAGGCGATGCCATTCAAGTTGTCCCAGGTTCCGAATTTCCGGTCACAGGTGTGGCCAGACCCATGAATGGCTGCGATGGAAGAGATTTACCACTTTCTCTGGGAAAGCATACTCAAAGCTCAAGTATAGCAATCAAACAACCTTTGTGAAAAGTGATGACTTTGACACCAGAGATATAGTATGGCTTTCAATCAGGACCTTGTACACATTCAGGCCTTCACAAATACAAGTACAATGGACTGTGCAGAGTAAGTAACATCATCAATAAGAATGCTTTCAATCCAGTCTTGTACTGTAAAGTGCAAAATTACAACATTTTCCAAGTCATGGTACTCAATTGTTATTCACCGCTTGTCTATGAGTTACCATCCATACACTGTCATCCGGTCACAATCCAAGAACTGGCACAATCAGATGCCAATGGCATACCTAACTCAAGATAGCACTATTGGATACTGAGTTATCTTATCAAATAGGCTGAATATAAACATATACTCACAAGTTATGAATCAGCCAATCACATTGATATTGCTCTACATTCAGTTGAAAACTCTGACTGAGAGTATTCTGCTTGGCTATGAAGGTAGAAGGGATGCAGCTCAGCCGTGGAGATATGCAGGAAAACAAGGCAGTTCGGATGTGGGATTTATTCACTAGCTTCATCATTCGGTTTGGCTCGAATTGGATTCTGGTCTGGTGAAATGTTTGGAGTCATAGGTTTTACTACTCTCGCATCAGTACAATGCAACACGGTTCGAATATTGCAACTGTACAACTGAACAACCCTGAACAGCCACACTGATCATTCCAGATGCTCTCAAATGCTCTCCGATAAACTGAATGAAAAGTGATCTTCTCTCCTGTTCTCCAAGCCATCTCTTCTGGTGCTCCTCAATAATTTGAAATTTGTGGAGTGGAATTCAAGAATATCCTGCGGAGTGTTTCGTAGCCATCTACATCATACAAAATCAAACTATTAGCCTTTGCAATTTGTTGGGGTACTAATACAAGTGACCATGTCCCCGAGACTATTCCGGTGCACCATAAACCTGGAGCAATTCACCTTCTAGTGATTAGTCCAGTGTCTATAACACATAGTAATAATCACAATATTATCTTACTCCTTTACACCTTGATTGAGGCATTCTAATTAACATCCAGTCGAGTAGGATTCTAAATCTGCATCACTATTCAAAAGAGCTACGATATCAATTCCATCTGATACAGCATACACTCGCACCAAATATACCCATCCAAAAATTGCTCTGACAGGTAAAATATTCATCTTATTAGCCTGTTTGACAATCTGAATGAAACCACCACCAACACAATCAGCCCAATCATGTGAATCTTTGTACATTGTTTGAATCACCACTGCATATTCTTGAGCTTGAAAATGTAATACTCATTGTTCAGTGCTCTCACATCTTACAGAAACGATCAGTGTTATGTTTCCAGCTGGCAGGCAGTCCTCAAATTGGAGCATCTGATTTGGTGCAGTTCAACTGCCACATATTACTGGAAAATATGAAACATGGCCTTGGCAGCTGTTATTGAGGTCACTTACCATATATTGGACCCAAATATTATGAACTCAAGCCATGATCACATTGTTGGCATTGGTATATTCTACCTTGCAATAAACTCCCAAATGTTAAACAGATATAGGGCAGTGAAACAGATGATTGTTATACAACAGCCCAATCTGATGTTTAATAAATATGCTGTTTCTACATATATTCTGCTCACATCCAAGCACAAGGCCACTAATTCTGTTTGCCCAATTCTCTTCAATTTGTACACAGAATAGCTGTCAAAAGGTGGGATCTCAGAAATCTACTGATCCATCTCTGAGCACAGTTAATATGATACTTCTGCACACTCTGTGGACATTCATTTCTTACAAATGATGTACCTGCTGTAATACTGGGCAGAAAAATAGCTGTTTCTGACAATGCTGCAGGTGGAAAGAATAGGCTGAAAATGAATATCTCCACTCATCGGGAGCGGAATGTACGTTGAATTCATTTGGAGTGTCAGTATCTTCGCATCATTGCAGGGCAAAACTTGACAGTATCTTTTCCACAACGATCAGATGGGTATATTGGTCATAATCGTTGAGTACTCGTCGAATTGAAGTGACCATGTTTGTTGGCCGATATGCCTCTTTCACACTGCCCAAATGCAGGCATTGAGAACCATCATTGCTGAAATTGTTGCCAGATCCCATTCACCAAATTGACTTGCATATTAGCCCCACATGAACGATCGGTTGATAGCGAAAATGCATTACGCAATGAGCTATGTTTTTCCAGAAATTCTGAAGGCTGAATACCTCTTTTCATGCTTTACACATATTCCAGCAAATGGATAATTTCTTCTTGAACTGCATCTGCTCATGATGAGTGGTAAGATGAATCTCTCTCTCAAGCTGATTTACAATGCGGTTCATATCTGTATTACTGTAGCTGCTAGCTCAAATAGCAGCATCAGATAGACAGATGTCGATTTCCACATGCCTATTGGTGGTCAAGACTACTTCACCATTCACCTTGTCTTCTACAGCAGTGAGTGTTTGAGCTAGATTTTTGCAAGAATGATTCTGGGACCGGTTGCCTTGGTCCCTGCTTCTCGCAATGCCTGTCTCTCATAAAGTTGATATGGTTTATTTAAAAGCTTGCATTGAATAGGTGTCACCTGATTGATTTCACCAACCAATCACAGATTTGCCTTCAGCTGATCAGCATACGACCATTCGGTTGCTGCTTGTCAGGATCCAGTTGGGCACAACTCAAATCAGCTTCGATTTGTTGCGATGTTTCCTGCACTGTATAAATAGGCCTAGAGTGCTTGAAATGATATATCAATCATCGGTTCCCATACCTGATTTGATTCTCTTGGCAACTGATCATCCACTTTGGCATTTGCAGACTTCAACATTAACTCTTCTACAAAATTACCTTTTTTCTTGTAAAATCACTTGAGTTCATCATTTAGTACTTTGATGGATACATCAGAGTGATTTTGATGGCTTACAAGTAGAGAGAACTCACAGACTGTATGTACTACCATCACCATGTTATTAGACACTGTATCCTCTGCAGTTTTACTGTTATCCTTGGAGCATGTAGGAATTGTAGCGCAATCCATGTCCAGTGTCCTTAAGATGCCTCTATGTCTCTTCCTTGCCAGATGCCCCATTTCAATGAATCGATTGGTTGCGAGAAACGCGGGAAGCCTGGCCAATACACTACTAATGCAAATCGAATCTCAAATTGATGCATATTATTTTTGGCTTTCCGGTATTAGACCAGCCGTTGGAATATGTCTTTAACCAAACCGAGTAGCAGCTGATGCAATTTATCAGGCAGCCAAAGCTGATGGAGATTGCAGAGAGGGTATTGCCAGATCTGGGTACAGATTGGGTGAACACCTAGAGTGTGCAGCAAATCATGATTAGTCTCCAGTAGCAGTTCAGGGTACACATGCCGATCTCTGGAGTTATTGAGTGGTCAAATGTCTGAATGCCCGATGGGCACACCATTAAGAATTGCTGATATTGGGCATGAGCAATATGAGACTTGTGCAACCATCAGTTGTTCGGGATAATTGCCTACACTGGCTGTCACAAGAGGGAGACATTGCCTGTGGAATTCATCAGCATGATCCCATTTCAAGCCAGGACCTGTTATGTCAAGATTCCTCACTGGGGACAGTACAGGTTCAAAAATGTTCTGCGATGCCTCATCAGTATTTTTGGCGCCGGCTGGGGGAAGTCAGATTAACACAACTTGAATCCAGGCAGGTATTTTTATCTTGTGGCAGAATTCTTTTTCACATTACCAATCGTAAAACACAGTGGCCAGACAGGGAATTTACCTGAAACATTTGTTGAGTGAGTCTTGTTGGTTACGTTGATGAGGGCCATAATCATCATTCCTGCAAGAATTTGATACCATGTAGCCCACCACCAATTGCCTGTGTACATCTTGCTGAATATTTGGTGACTTTGCAACTTGGCAAGGCATACCTATTCACAATTGCATTACATTTGAGATAGGAGATGTACCCATAGGAACTGGATACATTAGGAAATGTCATTCAAACATATTGTTCCAAGGATATGTAAACTATCCTGTATCGAACCATTATCAATGAGGTGGAATGTGATTTCAGAGATGATATTTCACTTGACAAGTGCGGATCCAAATCACCTGATTTTGGAGTATTCCAGGCCACTCCTCAAATGTTGACCCAGTGATGTGTTTGTATGCTCGTTGAATTTTTAAGGGTGTTGTCAGCTATGTGTAGACAAAACTGGATGCCACGGATTCCATTGTTCTGAGGATTTGCAATACTTGATGTACAATGCAGTTGCTTTGCCACATGGCTTGCCCTGTGCATTTTCAACTTCGACTACCTTTCTTTGACCCTTTGTCTTTCTCAGATTAGTGGTACATGACAGCGCAGGTATCTGGGGGTGTATGGCATCTTCATCAGGAGCATCTTCCAGTGGTGGTGCACCAGGCACACTGAGTTTGGGTACATCATTTGTTGAGTAGCTCATTGATGGCCATTGAGGTGCAGCTACTGAAGTTGAACCATGATAGCTCCGGTTGATTCCAGGCTGCAGGTCATAAAATCCATTCAGCTAATGGAGTTTCATCCAGCGATATTGGGTTACATTGTATATAGTGAGTATCCAGTCAGTTCTTGTTGAAACATGATATTTTGTAGATAAAGCACTTAACTTGTTTCCCGTGAGAGTTGATGTTATTCAAGATATAGTTGGTGTACCAGTATTCTCTGTAATCTCGACTTGTTGATGGTTCAGGGGGTGATTTACAGCTTCAGAGACATCAGTTAACAAGTGAGCAGATTCAGGTTAGTGTATCACTGTCACAGCTGCATTGCACCAGGCCAAATGCAGGGGAAGGGTAAACAACAGTCACGTTAAGATGAGTTTTCTTACTATACTTGGATATATATAGCATATGGTGCACAGTGATTATGCACATCTTCTGTTGAATATCATTAGCAGAGAAGAGAATATTTCTTTTGTCATCACTGCCATCTTCTTTAGATACTTGTTCATCAAGTGTTGCTGCAATCACCACAATCGGCCTTATGACTTCAACATAGTGGTATTGAATTTTATATCTATGTTTAAGCTTCAGAGTAGCTGACAATGAAGGAAATTGTATTGATAAAATAAATAGGTGAGTTTCGTAACTAGCTGTATGCCTGGTTACTGATTATCACACACTGATAGGCGGGTGCTATTTTGGCTGCACTAAAAATCCTAGACCGTAGTGTGGACCCTGAGTAAAATACTGAAATTCCGACAAGGAACTCAACAGGAAGTCATCACTGTTGCTGCCAACTCACAGGCCTCATATTGAATGAAGTTGTAGGTTGGATATAAACAATGTATATGTAATATCCCTAGTTGTGCTTACCTTGAAACTGCATATATTTCTTGGTCGGTCACTTGAGTTATCATATCATATCCCTTTCATGACCTTTATAGTCATGGAACCATACGATCATCAGCATATCTCCAAGATTTTGGTATATCAATCTGAATATATGACAATAAATTCCAGTTTGGGTGCGGTGAAGGTTTCTTTTTCTGCACCGGGTTTCAAAAATCAAAGGTGTACTGAAACTCCACACTTCATGATGACATTAAGAGATATATGTATCCTTCAGGTCACTGAAGGTAACTACTGCCTGCAATATACTACATCATACATTAATTTGTTCAATATTACTTCTCCCATCAAAATTAAATTTCCACTCTCTGGTTCCCGAGAGTGTATTGAAGAACAGACTTCAACCAAAGACATGGAATAAGGTGCTACCAGGTGGGATTTTTGGCTTACAACAACACCCAGATGACAATTTCGGGTTGTAGGGTAATATTCTCTGCACTTCCACTTGTAAAGTCAGTGGGCCATTCGGGAAATAGACCAATTAATTTCACCTGCTGCATGCGTATCGTTACCCTCCTTCACAGCACCCATTTCCAGGCACTCCTCAGTTGTACCACCATCCCGCATTCAACAAGACTGCTAGTTTGTTTTGAACCACATGTGCACGCCAAAGATTCCCATGTTATCAGCCATCACAGTAAGGATATGAACTCCACCAAGATGGTTTTACCAATTCTCAAATATCCGGCTATCAGCACATCTCAAGATATGGGCCAAGATATCTACGTAAACCACAAGTGCCTCTAGCATTGCCGGGAAACAACACAGTTATTCGGCCAACATCTTGCAGCACTTCACTACCATGACCTCCTCCTGGTGCACCTGGGAGACCACCCCTAACCCTGCCAACAACATGATTCCAGCCAACAGTGGAATGATGGAAAACTGTTTTCACAGGGATTTCAGATTTACACAGATGCCAGAGCTTTCAGACAACAAATTTGATCTAGACGCTGAGAGTGATGATTCATTGGACCTGGATTGTATTGGCAGCAAAGCCCCAATCTGCCATAAGCAAACACTATTCTTCATCAAGCAATGTGCAAAAAAGATAGGACACGCCAACTATGGTCCATTTAACAAGCTGTAGATAGTGTCAGTGGCTGGGTGTCAGGAGAACAATTGACATGGCATTATCTGGAGTCGAAGAATTTAAAACAGCTTGGGGACAGACCTCTGTACTATGGAATGGTGGTTGCAGAGTTTTTGGAAACATTCACAAATGGCATGCAAATGGGGAGTTTTACAATGTCAAATGGATCCGATGACAGTGGATGGAACTGGTTATAAAGCAATAAGCCAGCATGGTTCGGGAGGTGGGGCAAAAGGGTTGGAGAGGCAAGAAGTGACTGGCAGCAGATTAGAGAGAGCACACTGGCAAAAAGGTGAGAAGTAACATCCCGGAGTTGTTAAATACAGGCTTTATGGTTGTTCTTGTATGGGTTCTTGAATGGCAATGATAACCTAATGACCCCTAAACAACTCCAAGTGATGTGCACAGATGTGAGGTACCAGCAGGAGCTATTTCAGTTCATTGAACAAATCACAGCTCTGAAAGAGCCATATCATTCAACATCAATAATCAAGTTCACCTGTGCGCAGGATATATTGAACGATCAGTGAATAGGATTATTCGTTGATGGGCAACTGACGAATGACCCCATCCATGGGCTGAGTTTTTTCCGCTGTTGCTTTTCCAATGCTTTCAAGCTGAAACAGGGACACTATTTCAAAATACAGCTGGTAGACATGATGATAGTGACAACAGAAGAGAGTGCAGAGTGCAGAATCAGACTGGAAAAAGGTAATCCATGCTAGCCATGTTAAGGCTAGATATACCCAACTGCTAACATCACCCATAGACTGTGGAAGGTTCTTTAGAGTGTGGAAGATTTGAGGGAGAGAAGGATGGTGGGCCAGTGAATGGAACTTGTATTATAGTAAGTTCTAATCAAAAAGATAGAATTGATTATATTCCACAAGTATATATTTGTTCCAATGCTTGCTTGTCTGTGAAATACAAAACATTGTAATGAATTTCAGAAGCACCGGAGAATGAGCCAATTTGCCTGACCTACCTTGGCATAACTGAAAGTGATTATAGAGGCTGAACAGGAAACAGACAGAGGTGCAAGGGAGGTTTAGGAGCACATGGAGGATGGTGATGAGGTCCTCAATCCGCATAATAGAAGTTCAGTACTGAACAAGGTTGTCAATACAGTCAAAAACAAATCTGGTCAAGAGTGCAGTGATAAGGTGGTCAGGCTGATGAATGCTCATCTGAAATGCCAATGAAAAGCTGACCAAGTCCCTGGAAATCAGTTTTCAATTCCAGGGCTCCCTGGATCCAAATTCCTGGTGCACCAGGTTTGGGCAAAATGGTTCAGTGTCCAGAAATGGGTTTGGGTGTCGGATATAACGTGAGTACTGGTGACAGATCCTGACAGTCATGGCAAGAGATTGACCTCTGTGGTGGTGGCAAAGATGTGCAAATTGATTACTGGGAAGGTTGTTATCCCTTCGCCGGTATTGGGCCCACGAAAGGGCCCACTTTCGCATTTGCTGCGCCTTGTCGCTTATAACAACACAGCCACTCACTTAAACCCCCCCCTGAAATATTGTGAATTGAAAGATAACTAGTAGAAGCTTCTATTGTCAAATTCTTGTGGCAGTGTGAGAAGATCTGTGGTGCTGAGTTGCATATAAATAGCAGTACTTTGGAGATTGTGAGAGTACCATCCTTCAGCCCAGCAGCAACCACCTTCCCACTTCCCATCTACCACACCACAACAATCATGAGCAGAGAAGCCCTCAGACCTTGGAACCTTAACATCAACTACCTACCCCCACCACTTATACTCTCATCTCCACCATCCTCAGCAAAAAATGCCAAAAAACAAAGTGCCAAGCGTCGCATCATGGACAATCACTCTCTTCCATTGCACACCTCCTGTTGAAATACTGATTGCTAGAAGCTTGTATATACTAAAGTACAGGTACATTCATGGACTTATATACGCAGTAGTCGGAGTATGTCTTTATATCTCTTGTACGCATGCATGCGCACTCAGCTGGCATCTCCAGCTGAGTGGCATCTCCAGCTGAGTATGGAATGACCATCATTTTAGAGAGATTGTGCATCAGCCCAACTGAAGCCATACGACAGGAGATAAACCATATATGCAACACTCCCCCGTCTTGCTACGCTCCGTGGAGCAAGAAAACAAACAAACAAAGGAGCAAACAACTGTAAATTCCATAGTAGCCTCCTTAAAACCCTGCATGGCAAGTGAGCAGCGAAAGAGTACTACAGTAGCCTGAGGATGGCCATCCATAGAGAGACAAGGAAATCCGCGTGCCTAAAAGAAAAGTGAAACAACCTTAAATCCAACCTTAAATCGACTTCTATTACAATAAACCCATTGCTTTCGTGAACTTTGTATGCATATCTTTAGTAAGTGCTTTCGTGAGTATATCTGCCACATTTTCGTTTGTGTTTACGTAGGAGTAGTTGACTACTCCTCGTCTATGCAGATCTTGACTGTTGTGATAGCAAACGTCGATGTGTTTAGTTCGAGCTTTGATGATTCCCGTGGTCATAAGGGTGAGAGCACCCTGATTGTCGCAGTTGATTGGCAGCGGTGATGAATCTTTCTGAGAACCATGAATATCCTTTTGCAATTGTAGTAACCATTTCGCTTCTCTAGAAGCCTCCGAGAAGGCGATGAATTCGGCCTCGAGAGTTGACATGGCGATGAGCCTTTGCTTTCGAGACTTCCACGAGATAGCTCCATTGCTGGCGAGAAACACATGGCCTCCCTGAGACGTGCAGTCTGCGCTGTCATTGGCCCAATCAGAATCCAAGTATCCTACGAGACTATTGTCGATGTCGATGCCGATGCTGATGCCGATTCCGATGCTGATGCCAATGCCAATGCCAATGCCAATGCCAATGCCAATGCCAATGCCAATGCCGCTGCTGATGCCGATGCCAATGCCAATGCCAATGCCAATGCCAATGCCAATGCCGCTGCTGATGCCAATGCCAATGCCAATGCCAATGCCATTGCCGTTGAAGTGTAGTTGGAAATCAGCTGTAGATTTGAGATACTGAAGGACTCTCTGGGCAGCAGTCATATGGCTGGTGAATGGCCGCGAATTGTAACGAGAAAGAGCAGCAACCGCATACGAGATATCTGGCCAAGTTGCAAGTGCTGCATACATTAGTGATCCCACGACTGCTTGATATTCTGTGATAGCTTCCAATTCCTTCTCCCCCCAATTCTCAGCCAAGTCCAATCTTATATTGCGATCCATGGGCGTCGAGACGCCGTGACTATGCTCCATGCCGAATCGTTTGAAGATTGTGGTGATATAGGCTTTCTGACCGAGATTGATTCCGGTACAATTTTCATCGCGGTAGATCTCGATGCCGAGGAATTGACGTGCCGGGCCTAGGTTCGTGATCATATATTCCTCTGAGGGTTTTGCCTTGACCTTGATCGCAGCCTTGGCGGCGGCCTGCGGATATGACATGGAGATATCGTCGACATACAGAAGTATCAGAATACCATTGCTGCAGATATAGAGATTGGGATCGGCTGAGGACTGTGTGAACCCAAGAGAGAGTAGAAAAGCATTGATATCATCGTGCCATAACCGCGGAGCTTGTTTAAGACCATAGAGAGCTTTTCTGAGTCTAACGATGATTTTGGGGGCGTTGAGACCTTCTGGCCATCCTTCTGGTAGAGTGATATAGATATCGTCATCGTCGATTTCGGGATCTAGGAAGGTGGTAACTACATCCAAGTGGTCCGTAATCCATCCATATCTACCGATGAGAGAGATGAGATACTGAAACGTAGTTAGCTTCCCAACAGGGGCATACGTCTCACGAAAATCCCTCTGCTCATAGCCTTTTATGACTAGCCGTGCTTTGTACCGTGTGGACCCATCAGAGTTGTGTTTAGTCTTATAAACCCACTTGGAGCCAATTGGCTTAACTCGCAGTTGCCGTGCTTCCCGGGAGTTGAGAGCGGAGTAGGTGTTATTGACCAGGATCGATGTTCTTTCTTCCTCCATGGCTCTTTTCCAGTGATCTCGTTGAAGGCTTTCTATAGCTTCCGCATAGGTGAATTGATCTGTTGCGGATGCCGGTAATGCTTCTGCGGAGACTTTACCTTGACTTCTTGTGACACGACTCCCTATCGGCGGAGCCGCAGCTGGAACTGGAGCTGGATCTGGTGCTGGAACTGTAGCTGGATCTGGAGCTGCTCGTGTTACTTGGCTGGATTGCTTGATTGTTGCTGCCGAGCGCCGGGCAGTCTGATCCTCTCTGCGGAGGCGCCGGCTGTGGGCGATGTTTTCTGCATTTGCTGCCGAATACTGGGCAGACTGATCCTCTCGGCGGAGGCGCCGGCTGTGGGCATTTTCTGCTTCCTCGTCAGGAGCTTCATGCATGTGAGATTTGGATCTCTTACCTATCTGCGTAGGTTGACTATCTCGGAGAGGCTCATCTCCGGTATCTGTCTGTTCGACATATTCCTCATCTTCAGGTGATCCAATCATGTTGATCTCATTGCTTCCATGCTGACACGACATGTGTGCATTCCTCTCTTTGTCGAAGACGACTTCTGATTGGGTTTTTACCCTCTGGAATTCGGGATCCCATATCCTCCACAACGACTTTGACTCGTGTGTGTAGCCTACCATCATGCAGGGCTTTGATCTCGGGCCAAACTTGCCTTGGCGGCGTTGAACTTCAGGAATGAGTCTACTGACATAGCATCCGAATCGGGGTAGGTTGTGGAGAGGGGCTTGATACGATATTTCGTTGCCATCGGCATCATGCATAAGTTTTCCAAATCCATGCAGCATTTCGGATGGCGTTTCGTATGGCGCTTGATAGCCATCGCGGTCATTGTTACTTTTCGGGCCTTCATTCGGTGATCCCTGATGGAGATAGACTGCAGTATTAACTGCTTCTCCCCAGAACTGAACTGGAGCCTGGGAGTCAATTATCATCGCCTGGGCCTTTTCAGTGATTGTACAGATCATGCGTTCGGCAACCCCATTCTTATGGTGAGCGTATGGAGGACATGGCTTGTATGTTGTACCGTGGGCCGCGACGACATATCGGAAGGTCTTATTGTCGTATTCACCCCGTCCATTATCGCACCGGAATCGCTTGATCTCGTATCCCATTGAGTCTACTCTGGCATGAAATGACTGGTAGGCGGAGGTGCGGGTCTTGGGATTCTAATCTGGGAGCAGCCGTACGGATGTGTACCTCGTGTAGTAGTCAATGAATAGTACATAGTATCGGTTGTCTCCCAAGGTCGGTGTAGAAAAGGGACCGCACACATCGGAGTGTACAAGTTCAAAGGGCTTCGTAGTGCTATTGACTGGCACTTTGATGAACTTTTGTTTGTGCTTGGCCTGGATGCAGACTGTGCACATTGAGTCATCATTTGTATATCCCTTGACTAGAGACTTTATGGCAGTAGGATTCATATAAGCTAGTTGTCGGTGCCAAATTCTTGACTCTGAGATTGTGAGAGACTTTCGAGTGGACTTAGTTTTGGCTGCGATAGGTGCTCTTGATGATTCAATTGTAGGCTCAATTGTAGGCTCAATTGTAGGTGAGCTGTCTCTCTTTCTCCTTTTTCCGTTCTCGGTAGACGATGATAGGAGTGCAGTTGCGGGGACTATGATATATATGCCATTGATGAGTTCTCCGGCGAGACTGCAGGAAGATGGCGAAGTTATGGAGCATTTTCCGTGCCGAAATATAGTCGTGTGCCCGCCCAGATCCAATTGGTTGATTGATAGAAGCGAAAGTCGAAAAGTAGGAGTATGGAGGGCTTCGACTTGATAGCTTTGTATGACGTCGACGAATCCGTAGTGCGTGGCGGTGACTGAATTGTTGTCTCCAAGCTCGATTCCAAGAGGCGGTGAGAGTTTTTTGTACATTGAGAAGCTGGTGCGGTCATTGCACATATGGTGTGACGCTCCGGAATCAATGACCCACTTCGGAGCCGAGGTGGTGGCAGCGGCGGTGGCGAGAGCAGAGGCGGTTAGTCAGATGGGATCGCAGTCTCCGGTCGTAGTGAGGGCTGCTGTAGCAGTGGCTTTCTTCACTTTCCACAACTCCTTTATAAGCTTGTAGGAGACGCAATCGACTTTGACGTGTCCTGGGAGCCCGCACTGGAAGCAAATGCGCTCATCATTTCCTCCGTTGTTTCCTCTGTTGTTTCCTCCCTCCTGGGCGCGTATTCGCTTCCTGCATGCATCTGTAGTATGGCTGTCAATTTTGCAATAGGTGCACTTACTTTCGTGGCTGTCTCCGGTTCCACTGCTTCTACCGTGTCCACCGTGTGCACCGCATCCTCCACGTCCACCACGCCCACGGCCACGGTAGCCGCCTGGTTGAGTGAAAAGGGCGGCCCCTGTGGATGCATCTCCAAGTTCATTGGTGAGGCTGGCTGTAGTTTCTTCCTCTAGGAGGTCATGCATGGCTTCTTCGGGTGTAGGTAAGGGCCTTCTATGCTTTAGGACCATTAATATCATTGCATACTGAGATGGCAGTGATGTGAATATTTGCGTGCGGAAATCATGATCGGTGACTGCATCGTCGGTATGGTCGAGTTGTATGCTGTAGCTACTGCGCTTGGTGAACTATGCTTTAAGTGGTTCGTCCTCCTTAGGTCGGCAAGCACAGAACAGACGAAGTATGTCCTGTCTGCTGATATGAGATCCGGCGGTGTCCAGAGTTATTTCTAGTGTGTTCCACATTTCGTGAGGATTTCGTATACCTTTGACGATGCACCGTACTTCGGAGGAGCAGGAAAGTCTGATCATAGACGCAGCCTCGGTTTCCTTAGCACTCCAATTATCACAGTTGTCATCGTGGTCGAAGTCAAGTGGCTGCGGTTCAGGATCCTCTCCGGTGACGATTGCGTATGCTTTCATGGCTGACAGGATGAGGATCATGTCATCTTTCCATTCGTCGTAGTTGTCGTGAGTGAGCTTAGGGATGTTACCCCACCTGGTGTTGTTGAAGGCAAGTTCGGAGGAAGTCATCGTGAGATCGTAGAGATGGTGTTGACGTTTTGAGCCTTGTTTATGCGGTTGTTGCTACGGTGACAAGGTTTAGGGTTCTTGAGGCTCTCTTTGGAGATCGTGAAGGAGATCGTAGGAAAGATCGTGAGATTTTAGATAGTAGCGATAACCGGGCTCATAAGCTGTTGAAATACTGATTGCTAGAAGCTTGAATATACTAAAGTAAAGGTACATTCATGGACTTATAGACGCGGTAGTCGGAGTATTTCTTTGCATGTCTTGTACGCATGCATGCGCACTCAGCTGGCATCTCCAGCTGAGTGGCATCTCCAGCTGAGTATGGAATGACTATCATCTTAGAGAGATTGTGCATCAGCCCAACTGAAGCCATACGACAGGAGATAATCCATATATGCAACACCTCCTCCCAACCACCACCACCACCTACAGTGGTACAGCATCGACCTGTCATTATACGTGATGTGTCTTCACTCACTACTGAAGCTCCACCTGCAATGCTTAACCTTGACGATTGTTATAGCTCCTAGGATGAGGCATAAATTGAGCCAGCCGGGTGAATCACAGCTGGTCACTCGGGCAAGCAGCGCTAGAAAACCCTCAAAAAACCGACTCAAAATTTGCCAGATCTTCCTAAGCTTCCCACATTCGCCCATTTACAACCAGTTGTACCACCTCACCAAGCATACAACCAATTGCCCATCTCATTCTCCGAGCTGGATGTCATTACTCCAATTCAAATCTTCAATCTCTTTCTTACCAACTGCATTATGGGACAGCTTGTAGCCAACACCAATTCCTATGCCCAGCAGCTTCTTGGGCCAGAGAAGGAGTGGCAGCATTCCTGGCAGCCAGTTACTGCTCAGGATCTTTATCTCTGGCTGGCAATTCAAATTCATATGGGTCTGATTGGAGTTCCTCCTGAGAGGTACTGGATGAAGGATGGAGTTTACCTTCCCAA
>Ga0307512_10000563_pt1 | contig 54858 bp, 54 predicted proteins | sample 14_EM_MG_FD_200267 | JGI IMG/M metagenome (GOLD analysis project Ga0307512, IMG submission 200267) | Populus trichocarpa ectomycorrhiza microbial communities from riparian zone in the Pacific Northwest, United States - 14_EM | ecosystem: Host-associated > Plants > Roots > Unclassified | place...
CGCAGGAGAAAGGGATGGTACATTTGACCGAGATGAGGGCTTGGCGGACATGTTGGGTTCACACTGTGGAGTTTCCAGGAAAAGTCACTTTTTGTCATACTCTAGTTAGAGTAAATACAATATGATTTAACAACAACAACAACTGCAACATCATCCAATAGCAGGCCTGTGAGTTGTGCAGCAACAGTGATCACTTCCTTTAGAGCTTCCTTGTGTTAAACTTTGTTGTCTCCTCAGGATCCACACTCCAGTCAAGGATGGTCACAAAAGAAAATATTCTACAGGCCTATCAATTCTCAATGATTATTGCGCAGGCATACAGCTAGCTAGGAAACCTACCTATTCATTGTATTAAGCTGATGTTATACCTCATTATCTGCTGCTCAAGGCTCAAGCATAGGTATAACGAGCAAAATGCCACAATGACTTACTACATGATAAGGCCTATCGTATGGTGACATTGTTTTACCCCTCTCCTACATTTGGTGTGGAGTGATGTGACTGTGCAAGTGATATGCTAACCTGAGTTAGCTCACTTTCAAACAAATATCCCTGACGTTCAAATACAACAACAAACCATACCTCCTAAAGCATAATCGAGATTTGTCAGAATACAGAGGAATTTTCAAATATGGTTAACAATTGCTGGAAAAATGTTCAATGGTTCATGTGCAAATAGAAAGTTTTCGATGAGAACCAACTGAAGGCTCGCTGTCAACAAAATCACCCAATATCAACAAATAATGGGCTATTACCCAATTGGTTGCTACCACCTGCAGACTGGGATCCCCCTGACCCATCATGCTTTAACTTTAGTAGGTGTTCCAGAATGGCCATTGACAAGCCCGCAGCTACTGATCTACCCATGGTTGATGTACCTGGTGCACCGCCGCCAGAGGATACTCCCTGCAAAAAACCTACAGACACTCCAAATCCTGATCTCACCTGTACACCTCACCCAACCAAGATAATGACTGATGGGGAGGTAATTGGAGAGCAAAATGCAAGGGGGACAGCATATGGCAAAGCAACTACATCATACAACAAGCATTACAAGTACTCCGAACTATGGAATCCATGGAATCGATTTTGGTCCGCACATGACTTTCCACCTGCTCAAATATCTGGATAGCAAACAAAAACATGGATAAATCAACATCTGAGGCATGGACTAGACATTGTCAGAATTGAATCATTCCATTGCCCAGATGCCCTGTCAAAGCTGCTCTCAGAACTCAATTTTGGGCTTGGCGATAATATTTGGAATGATGATGACTAACATAGTTTAATCACATTGTACTACTGGGATGTTACCAAATGTATCCAGCGCCTCTCAGCTCGCCTTGCAATTCAGGCGCATCACCATTGTGAACCGGTGTACCTTGCTGATTCCATGGGGCATTAAATGTACAGTGAGATGGATATGGGAGATTGCTGATGGGACATGCAGGATTAACTCTCTGCTGCACCAATGATTGTGCCAGGGATTTGTGCATATGACAAGACTCACTTGATCAATTTTTCGGGCAATCAGCATACCTCACTGCTGTATCTCACAATTGGTAGTACCAAAAAATACTATCCACCGCTCCCTGTTGAAACGCACATGAGTTCTCAATGGGCTGATCCATGGTCCCCGGAATGATGCCATAGCCATTGACACAGCATAGCATCAAGTAGTTGGAACCATGCTGTCTCAACTAAGGCATTTTGACATTACTGGCCCTGGCTTGAAATGGGATTCATCAGCAAAAAACATTTCCGTCCGGGTGGAATGGCTCCGTCAGACTGGACGCTCTCTGTCAGAGCCGTCAGAGATACCCCAGTGGCGGATTACTCCGCGCCCGGCGTCAAGACCACGCGTTGGGTCACATATCACCCTCAGATCGCCGTTCTGCTGTTTCTTCTCGCTCTGTCGGTCTCCTAGTTGAAACACACACTCTGGCGTTGTGGCCAGCTGTGACCATACGTCGGATTGGGTTGATTGGGTACACGCTTGCATCGGGATTGCAATGCCATGGGTGACGCTGCGAAAATCTCTCCTCGCGTTCCTTCTACATTAAGCTCAAGGAGCGTAGGAAGGTGAGAAGATATGATACTACCCGGCCGTGAGGATCCACAAAATCTCGGACAGAGCGAGTGAGACAAAAAGTTCGGAAAGATAGAGTGTGAATATTCATTGTATGATAGGAGGAGATGCAAATGAGATGATGTCTATCTACTCCGGGGTCTGCCGAATATATACTCCCCGTCACTCTGTCCACCTCCGTTACCACAGTATCTCCGTACACCCACCGTCCCTCATTGAAGATGTACTTGGAGGCCGTGATCAAGCGTGTTTGGAGATACACTTGGAGACTGAGATCGAGTGAACTCAGAGATGCACTTGGAGTCCGGGATCGAGCGAGTTTGGGGATGCACTTGCAGGCCGAGATCGAGTGAACTCAGAAGATGCACTTGGAGGCCATGATCGATCGAGTTTGGAGATGCACTCTGAGGCTGTGACCGACAGGGATTGGAGATGCACTTGCAGGCTATGATTGAGCGAGATTGGGGGAGTACTTGAAGCCGGTCGAGTTGGAGGGAGGTGCAACGGCACTGTACTCTGTGTTGACTCATGATTAAGGCATGGATAGATAGAGAGGGATGACTTAACTTCGTGTTCTTAGGTGATGGTGGAGTTGAGCACAAGAAAGAGAGAGATCAGAGGAGATGGGGGAAATCATCATGAGAAACTGGGACTTAGAGAATTTCGTGTGCGAGTCATTTGACCATCCCCGATACGGCAGGTACGAGTCCCAATCTGGCGCGAACTAACACCATACGAGGTCTTCCCAACCCAATCAGGCAAGTCGTACCCCTGATTTCTCATATCCGCTCGTATCCTCCATATCATTCTCATCTTCATCCCCCATCTCTCTCTTTCTCGTCCACAACTCAACCATCATCGCAGAACACAAAGTTAAGTCATCCCTATCTATCTCTCCATGACATGATCATGAGTTGACACCGAGTACAGCATCCACCCAAGATTGTTTGTCTACCCTTCATTCCCACGATTACGAGTTGACCCCTGAATGTAGCTTCAGCTTCCGGCGTACCTCCGTACACTATCGACCACCATCAGCCAGCTCTCCATGAAAGCTCAAAGGTAAAGCCACATTGTCACATTCCCACGGTTGCGAGTTAACCAACTGATGAATCGAGGCTCATCACCTGGTGCGCCGTCCATCGACCGCCTCCAAGTACTCGTCCAATCTCGCTTGATCACGGCCTCCAAGTGTATCTCCAAATACGCTCGATTACCGCCTTCAAGTGCATCTCTAAAGTCGCTCGATCACGACCTCGGAGAATATCTCTGAGTTCACTCAATCGTCATTTTCAGGCGCACCTCGAATTGCTCTCAAGCACTGCCTGCATCCAGTCCAGATATAGCATGTGTAGATGGGTAGCTATATAGATTCATAGATACATAGATACATAGATGAGAATACAAACTGAATACACGACTGTGATTCGAGGTGCTCCCAGACACGTCGCTGGCGCTCCCAGCTTGGTTGCGGGCGCTCCCAGGTGCTCTCAGGCTTGTCGTCGGCGCTCCCACTTACTCTGAAGGCCGGCAGGAATTCCCTCCTAGGGTCTGATACTCCTGAAATTGACGCATCTAAGTTTACACTAGACATCCTCTCAGACCAGTGACTGAAATACATTTTGCTGATGCTATGCAACGCGACCCGTCGCCTGCGCGACGGGTAGCGTGAAATTCTCCGTCAGAGGGTATGAGGTTCCGTCAGAGCCGTCAGAGCGGTCCGGAACACCTGGGTGTTTCTGACGGAAACTAGAGTTGTTGCTGATGTTGTGCAGATGGATTCCGGTGTCAATGTTATCTGCTGATACGTGCCTGGGCCGGGGATCAAGTAGAGGAGTAGTGGGCTGCCTAATTCTAGTATGGCTCATGTTCGATGTGGGTGAATGCTGAAGGTGCACTGATGGGGCATACCACATGTCGACCACTCGATAGCTCAAGAGACCAGCATGATTACATGGAACTCCAGGAGGACACAAATATCGATGCTGTGCATACTGTAGATATCCACCCAATCCTCAACCAGTTCTGGAAACACCCTCTCTGCAATGTTTACTGCGTTTGGCAGCCTGATGAATTGCATCAGCTGCTCCTGGGTTTAGTTGAAGACTAACTACAATGGCAGCTCAAATATCTGAAATGTTGAAATGTCAAAGATCAATTTGACAATTGATTCACATTGGTACCACCATATCCTGGCCTCCAGTGCTTCTCTAAACCATTCGATTCATTGAAAAGTGGCACCTGGCAAGGTATTGAGACATGTAGAATGGTCAGAACACTAGCTGTGAATTGCACTCCAATTCTTGTCTGGTCCAAGGATGATGGGAAAACTGCAGTGGAAACAGCCTCTGATGAAATTGTAATAAGAGCAGTACGAGCATTCTGTGAATTCTCTTCATGAGTTTGTCAACTAAATCACACCGATATATCTGTCGATGCTCCGGATGTTGGACTTGGATGATTCATTAAGAAGATGGGTAATTTTCGCAAACAGACAATGTCAAAGTTAGCGAAGGCCAATGTGCTTGAAAAGTTACCACTAGAATCCCTTCCGTTACGGGCACAAAAGTTTCTTAAGATTCATACTCCAATGGACGTCCTTGTGTATGAGGCTGAAAATGTTTTCGCAACAAGAGTTATGTAATTTCTGGTCTGCCTGAACAGAGACCGACAAGCGGCAACAATGTAGTCTGATGCAAATCATCACAAAGCAGTTGAGTGATCGGAGTAGAGAATCCTTCTGGAGACGCCTGTTGAATGCAAGCTTTTTGAACAATCATTCCAAAGTCACAAGCGATAACAATTGCAGAAAGTCAGGTCTACAGCATCCAGTTCCTGAAGCATATTCAGACAAAAACCTTCCCATCTGAAAACTCCAACAGATGACCAAGCTTATAGGGTGGTGAAGATCTCTCTCGACAGGCGCGTGCGACTTTCGATGTACCGATCCAGTGATGAGATCCACGCTACCACCTGGAGCCTGGCTGATACGGAGAGCAACAGTGGCCAGCTGGAGAGTGTGATTTGTGACATCACCTCGAATGAGCAGAAGCAGTTCAAGAATGAATTATCTGTTCACTTGATCCAGGTTGACACTTGGTGGGAGACAATTGGCATTCACAAGCTCCAGAAAATGATCGAACAACAAGTAATACATTTCACATATTGAAAAATACATCTTGTGAGCCATATATCAGAGGCAATTCAGTGGATGGGTTCTGGTGACAATTTCACCACTGACATTTCTGAACTGAGACATATTGTCAATGTGAAAGAGGCATATCGATCTTCCAATAAAGTGAATTCCATTGGCCAGGTGCTCACGCACACTGACCAGTGTACCAGTCTTGACTATATGGAGGGGACACTATCCTACCTTGGCCTTCAAGGTTGGTATGATATTGATACTGCATAAGTATTCAACCTGCTGTGCATGACTGATATATGGTGAAGTACATGTAGTGCCTGTCTATTTTGTCTCCAGACAATTCAGGCCAAGCCCTTTTTCTGCCCCATATCACAGCTGGTACATCATTTGAGTGAAATGCATGTCTGTAGAGTGTGCAGAAGTATCAAATTAACCCAACACAGAGATGCATCATGAGATAATGGAATTCCCAACTTGAGATACCTGTTCCACGCACGAATTGAAGAGGACTGGGGACACATAGTTAGTGGATTAGTGCTTTGATATAATGAAGATATACATATTGACAGGATACTTTTTGTACCCCAGAATTGGCTGTTGTATTACCGTGAACCATTGGACAACCTTACTTTGATTGAGCGTCTGGGACTTGATTGCAAGGCAGAATATGTGAATGCCAACCAAGCAATCATGCCTGAATCTCATAACATCTGGGTCCAGTATATGCAAAGTGAAAAGAATGTCCTCGATAACACTTTCCATTGACAGATTTCTTTCTTTCCTATATTATACTTCTGCTGGACCCCACTGAATTGGATTTTCCAATTTCAGGAGAGCCTTCCCACCAGAAAACCAATATCAACCATGTCTAGGAGGTCCAAAAAGACTGAACGATGGGTATTATGTCCCCAAGCTCAAGAATATGGTGCGGTGATTCCAACAAAGTACAAAGATCAGCATGGTTGGCCTGATTGTGTTGATGGGTTCATCTGGGTTGTCAAACAGACTAATATAATGCATAAAGTACCCTTTGAGGCAAAAGTTGGACCAGCACATTTGGTACCACTGTGGCAGGAAACTCTGCTTCTCACCACTAGCGCCACTCAGCTTCGCAGGGGACTGAGTGACGGTGGGTGCACAGAGATACATGGATGATGGAGATCGACCGCGCAATGGGGGCGTATGCACATACAGGGGTAATGGTCATACACTGAGCGATGGAAAGTATATATTTGGGAGACCCCGTGGTAGATGTTGCATCATCTCATCATACAATGGATTATAACCTCTATCTCTCCCAACTTTTGATGTCACTCGCTCTGTCTGACATTTCATGGATCCTCATGGCTGGGTAGAATCACATCTACTCACCATCTTCCTATGCTCCTCGAGCCAGAACTGCTCATTCTTATGAACTCCTTTAGGAATGCCGTGACAGGTCCGGTGGAGCGTTGATGATGGGCTCTCTGCCCTCTGGCTCTGCGGTTTCACCACAGCGGAGAATGCTGCATTGGGTTGCATCGGGAGACCTTGGCTTGTAAATAATAATGTAGATTTAGATATGTACTGGACTGTATATTATTTAGAATTGACTAATTTAGGTGTGTAGCAGTGAGATTGTTTATTGAATTGTACTATTCAATATTGACATTCCATATTATCACTGCTGGAGTCTGGCTCCTGGTGGACTGGAATCATCTTGGAGATGAGTGTCATAGTCCCAGCAGTTCCACAATTTTACCAAGTTAAAGGCTTGATGTTGTAGCATTCTGAAGACAACTTCATACTGTGTGAAATATTCTTGTATTCTGTTCCGCTACTTCAGAAGCGTTGAGGAACACCTGAATGTACATTTGGAGTGCCTGAGAGCACATTGTTTTGCAATCACCTTGTCACAGAGCACCTGGGATCATCTGGAAGACTCAGGGTGGCTGCTCACAACAGTGGAGTTGTTGAGTTAAGACTTCCGAACCATGTTACAATTTTCTGAGGTTTGGGTTTCAGATCTGCCAGGAGTGTTTGTGGCAGATGAAACAGGTCTTAGCAAGACATTTACCGCTACCACACCAGCGTTGATATGCAAAATGCTGACTGAAAATGATGTTGTGGGGTTGCAGCCATCTATTTTGTGAGGGGATACCCATCCTGAACGCGTGAATATGGGACATAAAGACTATGATGGCATTATAGGTGAAGAACCACAGTCATATCCTTTGCAGAGACTGAATTCTGTGCCCTGCCACACTTTTGAGATCCAGACAACTCCACCTCTGGGGAATCCAGCGTTTACATTGGCCTATCAACTGATTCTTGTAGTCACATTGTCTGCAGGGGCAGAGATGTTTCACACTGTCATCCACAAGCTGACATATGGAACTGATATCAACCTTGTTAACTCGATGGATCCAGAAAATATGCAACTCACCAAGGACGATCTGAAGACCAGTCTTGACAAGCCAGAACTCCAATGGGATATCCACCTTATTTTATATGATACCTCAATATACCTAGCAAAACAATCAACCTATGGCCAACTCTCATACTGCTAATACCGTATTGGAATTTGAGCTAAGTCACATCGTTACAAGAGGAAAAATTACTTTGGCAGGGAAATTGAAATGAATGTCAGAATTGAATTCAAACTTCCAATCACAGCTATACCTGCATTCCTCTCACTCTTTGTCTGGTGATGCCAGACAATGTGGCTGTCTTCTGGAGTGCCTCGATATCCATGCCACGATACTGTGATGGAAAGGCACTGTACAGAGGCACTATATGCTTCTGTTAAGTGTTTAATCATACGTTTTGATCTGAAGACGAAGTAGCTCAAGAGCATGTGGCACACCGATCAATTCAACTTTCAAAGCCTCAAATGCTCTGAAGGTGACCTTGATCAACAGCTGCCAATGGAAAACCACTTGTTCCACGACTGAAGGAAAATGCACACCTAGTTGAGCTTGATTGGCTACAGAAAGAGCAAGCAAATCTGAATACCCTTGTGGATAGACACAATGAGGATAGCCTCAAAGTTGCTGGAAAATGGTATGATGAATGGTCACTAATTACTAGGGTGGATTCTCAAGCTTTCTGCTGGCTGAGAGACTAAGTTTTGACAATATTTGTCAATGGACCTGTGGAGTATCTCAATCCTGAACACGATTGAGTATCGAGCAAGGTGCTGCTTTGTACCCAAGAGAGAAATCACAATGCGCTCCCCAGTGCACCTCCTTCGCAAACAGCAGTGCTGTTGTGCCTACTTCCTGGGCAGCTTTGTTGTTTTGGGTGGTGGCTGACCAAGTTTTCTCCAGACCATGTGGATATATTCTGCACACAGGCAGAAATGGGCAACAATGAATGCCATGAAATGCAGGTCAAAATCCAGAATTTACCCAATCCCTCTGCATTTGTAACCACACTCAAAGTGGGCAGAACAGGCATTGATCTTACAGCAGCAAACCATGCAGTATTAACATAAACATTCCTGGTATTGAATGAGCAGTGCCAGCCATTTGCATGAATTGTCCAGCTGGGGCAAAACACAGTGCCATGCTCCTGGCTACTGAATACAGGTCCTGGTGGGGATGATAACTACACAAGGAATCTCACCCAACGCTTGGGGGTGGTGTCGATGATTGTCCTGCACACCTTGTTGGGTTGACAGAATATCATGACATGGATCGTTTACCACATTCTGGAGTCTGTTGTGGATGATTTAAAGTCAATGACAGAGAATGACAACATGTGGCAGGTACATGAACAATCATGCTGAAATTTTGGAATTGTGCAATCAAGGTACACCTCTTTAGACATTCAACTAACATAAACCTCTCAGCTGATAAAAATAGTCAAAAGAGGTAATTTGGAAGGTGCACTCAACTGGACAAATTACACATCTGTCTCTATCATTTTGGAGTGTACCAAAGTTTCATTATAGCTACTGATTCTTCTGGAATCATTATTGTTTACAGTGGGGTTTCATTGGCATTCGTGAGAATTATTAAAGTCAAATCTGAAATTAAATTAATTAATAAGCCCTTGTTTTGGAAAGTTGCAGGCACACTAATCAATTGAACAAGAGCAGTTGTCAGGTTGCTTTGCTGGTACGGGTTGACAGATGCAGCCTCCACTGATAAAGTTTGCTTCAGAATATTGATAACTAGCCCAGTCTGTGGCTACAATTCAATGATCCAAGTTCACCTTATCTCGTGGATTATTGGGCATGGGACATTGATCAAATTGAATTCTGGAAAGGGCTTTGCATCATGCACAATAGCAATTGAGAGGTGGAACAAAACCTGAGATCAGATACCAATTTCGAATATGATAGACCAAGTTGCAGGTACAGCAGTGTGTTCTGCGTATGACTTCAGTGCTGTGTCTCGATATGAAAGCACTGCATATTCCCTAATCCCGTTTTGGAATATAGACAGTCCAAGTGATATTGAGTATCTGTGTCAGAATATGAGACACAGCATGCACATTAGTGTCAAATCAGCAGCTTTTCCTGACATATAATAGCGGGACATGCACACCTCCAATCTGCACCACAGTGTGCTGAATCATATGACACATCTCAGGTATTCATAGCTATGCTGCAGCTGTCACTGTGTGGTATTACTTGTCCTCAGATTGAAGTTGAGGCACACCATAGCTTAGCAATCCAGTCAAGAATAATATGCTTGGCTTGAATGAAGCCAACTTAGACTAGCCGCAATTCATTATGGATATATCTTCCAGACCAGATATGCCTCAGGGCAATAAATCAGCCAATGAAGAACATGGACCCAGTATATTATACACTTCATAATTTCATTCAATCGATTTTCAGAATGCCATTATTGACATTGAACTAGTGGAATGATTACCCACAGATTGTTTCCCTCCAGAGACAACTGATTCCACTTTGCCTCTGCTGAAATATATATCTATAATTGATTGGTAAGTCAAGGTTGCTGCAAAAATGCATTCACTATTAAACTCCAAGTCAAATTGTCCATTACAGGGAGGTAGCCAACTGCACACTAAATGCTATGTGGATAGCACTTCCCAAATGATAACCTCACTTGACTCCAGATGGACTCAGTAGTAAATTTGAACCTATGATTGCACAGCCTAGACTAGCTTCTGACAGTTTGGGCTCCATCAAAAGAGCTGGAGCTTGACAAAGCATATCACAAACACAAGATCCTGCTCAGCACCTCTGTGGATAATGACCAGCAACTCCTGCTCACCCCAATTACTGTACTTACTCAAAGATTCGCAAGTGTTGCTTCCATTTATTCCTGACTTCACTGGATTCTCACTCCATGTACATGTGGACCACTAAAACCCATATAAGAAAATAGATTATATGATTCGATTTCCATCAAGAGGGTTTAACCAGAGTCACTCTTCAAAGCACCAGTTTTGTAATCTGAAAAGACAGCTCTAAAGATTGCAAGTAACCGTCAGAGTAAGGTGAGCCCACAATTGAAGCCATTGCATTCAATCCAGCATAACAAAATTGACCTCACTGTACCTCAATATACTGGAACTGCATGCCATCATTCCTCTGCTCACTGTGAAATGATGTCTCACTATGCATTATACCATCTTATATAGCTTTTATCCCCAACAATAACTTTAAGTCAAGTTTGAAAAAGTGAAACTCATTATAAATTTGTGATTTCATTATGTGCACATTGCTTCATATTAAATACAAAATCTGACTCTGAGTGAATATTCATAACTTATTTGTCAGCAATCTTACTATTGACAAGTGCTTGAATCAGTAAAATTACCCCTGAATTATCATTGTACATTACAATTCTTTGTCCACGCTGGTGTCACTCCATCTTTCACTAACTTCATATATTTTTCTTCACAGATTCTCCTGATACAACCTAGATGAACACATGAATGCAAAGTTTATTCTTACAAGATTGTCTTCTATACCAGTACCATAGCTCCAGCAATAATACAACAGCATATCATTAAAATAAGTGTTTCATTCCAGCAGAGATACCCCCACATACAGAGATTCATATTTCACACCTATCTATAACACTGCTGATCTACACCGTTGTAACTAAAACATTACTCATCAAGGTTCCACATCTATCGAGTTCTAAAGGTTACGAATCTTGCGACAATCACAGATCATGGAGTATCCTCAAATGCTCAAACTTGCATGCATTATTCAATCTTTTGAGGAGTCATATGCAGGAGCACTGATTCTCATTCAGGTTTCCATTGCCTCATCAAAACAGCAGCGATGGTGAGTTAACGATACATTGATGTATGTTAATGTTATGAGTTTTCTTAAGGTACTTCTAGTTCAATTCTATGTGCTTTAACTTCAACCAACCACCTAGTCTTCCATTGTTCTGGAGCATTGTTGAGAGCAGTTCCGACAGTTAATTTCACATACAGTCTTAGGTATCCATCTCTTCCAGTACTACAGACATATCCTAAATAGCAACAATCGATTGCCATCGATGAAAGCAGTATGCATGGTGTTAGCAACGGGTCCAAATTGCGGGGTCGGTTCTGGCTCCGGTTCCACCAGAACCCGGACCGTGGCAACGGGTTTTACCACACGAAAAACCCGGACCGTTGGAAATGGGGCAGTTTTACCACCATAAAGCCGGCATTTGAAATTGACCATTTTGGCTCCAATTAAGTATTTGAGTTCTGATCGTATCACAACATGATCAGTACGTAGATTGTGCAGTGATAGTCACTCTTTTACCTCCTGCTTTCAGATTTGCGATCTGACAAGTATTCGTTGAGTCGCGATTGAAAACCCGCCAATTTCGCTTAAAATGAGCCATTATTTCACAACCACTCAACGAATATCAGTCGGATCGCAAATTTGAATGCAGGAGGTGAAAGAGGGGCTGCAGCTGACCAATTTAGGTATTAACTATGACATGATACGATCAAAACTCAAATACTAGATTGAAGCCAAAGGAGTAGGAACCGTACATTTGGAACTGCGGTTCCGTTCCAACCTGGCCAAATACATGCGGTTCTATGTCCAGTCCGGGTAACAAACCCGCCAAGACAAAGCGGGTCGGGTTTTTGGCCGGCTCTGGACCCGAACCGCACTGAACTGCTGCTCAAAACCCGGACCGCTGGCGGGTTACCCGGACCCGTTGCAAATACTAAGTATGCCCAATTGCAGTCACCTCTCGGGAACACTTTTATGGTGAGCCTCACATTGCATCCTCCTTGACCATTTGTACCATCATGCACGATATGTCGCATTATCTCTGACACCTAATCATATATTCAACTATTATACCGTCACCTACGTTCCCCAACTTTCCATCTTCAGTTCAGATAATGAAACCTTCCCTCAGCTAGATGAGGAATCACTATTCACAGATGCATCAAAACACCTACTGTGAGAGAACACTCGCACTGGCATTCAAGAATGCAGCTAATTCTCATTGGCTGTCAGATGTTGGACTTCTAACCTTCTACCTTATTGAATAGTATTACAGATTACTAATATCGCCAATTTCATTAAAAAAGCAAGATCAGGATACCGATCAGGAGATTAGCAATGATCAATGTGACTACACCACAAAGCCCACGTTATCCTCCAATATTGAAGAACATGATTTGTATCACCAATAAATATTTCTAAATCATGGCCTGGTATGCTGGGACAAGTTATCACAAACGAAAAGGGATTTACTGCCAAACGCACAGAGACATATCGATATTGTCATTCGAAGCCCTCTACATCCAAATTGCACATATCCAGCTGCAGCAATAGCACCACTATTGCCCAAATGCCAAAGGTCAACCCTTCCCAGAACACTATGCAAGTCAGACTTTGCACTACACACCCTGGTGCTCTCACTATTCCAATTTAGTGGTCATCACACTATTCAACAATTCAATGCCAGTGATGGTAAGATCATTCGCCAATATAGAAGGGCAACTTGTGAGAAAGGGAAAGTATTCATTGACACAATCATATGCATGAAGACACCTTGGTCAATACTATGTGATTTCCTCTACTCAATGGCTGAAGAAGATTGGAAACTAGCACTAGAAGCTCAGGCTCATCTGTGTGTATTACCCGGTGCTCTGGTAGATACCCCATCTGTGGGTCAATTGCACATCAGACCATGACGGAAAATCAATCTGTAAACACAAGAATCTTTGTGTCTCGAATTGTATTTAATACGCCTCCATCAGACCTACAACATTTACCACACAACACAACATACATAGTTATAACTGACAATCTGTACCATTCCAGAACAGATGGCAGATGCAGCTCTTGGCACAGTTGTTCATAGTTACTGGTAGGATTTAGACTCAGACTAAGCTTTGGATCCAGGTTAAGTATCTCCTATTTGACCATGCTTATCTCTAAAAGGTCATGAAACATTTGAAATCATGGTTCACCCAACTGGAAGTTCTGGATTCAATTTGCCCTCAGTTCATCCTCACCACCAATTGCTTGGGGCGCCAGCCTACTATATCACAAATTTTTAAACCTCTCACTTTGCAGACATTGGTACTGCTGGCCACAGCTATTCACAGTGTAAGGTCAGAATATGCCACTGGAACAAAAGCTATGACAATGTGTTCTGAAGAAAAATATTGCTGTATATGTTACTCTTCTCCCATGAAACATTTTACTCCAGACACTACTGCACTCACCAAACACACATCAGTAGGCCACTTCATACACCCCACTTCAGTACAGCCCCGCTAGAATAGCCGCTACTCCATCCAGGTGGCAGTGAAACAGCAGAGCTGGAATGCAGAGGGCATATGGTCAACACTCCACTGTACTACTGACCATACCCAACAGGTTTCTGTGTGGAAGAGCTTCTCTCCATCGACAAGCTTAGGAAGACTGTGAGTGGAGATGATGCATTCCATGGTGGTGAGGAACCACACAATTGGGTGGATCGATGAAACCTCAAAAAGAGTGAGTGAGACCAAGAGTGGGGAAAGCTAGAGTGTGTATCATGCTGTCGCACAACATGATATCTATCCATCAGCAAAATGTAATTATGGCACTGCGAGCCACTGGGAGTGTCTGAGAGTTGTCGGACCAGAATCCCAGGGTGGTCAAATCCCAGAGTTGACTGGACTGACACGGTGGCTATCAGGTGCACCTGGGAGCACCTAGGGGCGCCGACGACAAGTCTGGGAGCACCTCGAATCACTGTAGAGCATTCTGGGAGAAACAATATTTTCTTTGGGAACACTGCTGGTGTGCCAGGTAATCATAGCTACTACTTATCATTCAACAATTTTTGAAATTCATGTATTCAGTTGCTATTCTCATCTATGTCTCTATGTATCTATATAGCTACCCATCTACACACGGTATATCTGGACTGGCAGCAGGTGGTGCTTGGGAGCAATTTGAGGTGCGCCTGAAGATTGACGCTCGAGTGAACTCAGAGATATCCTTGCAGGCGGTTATGGTGTGAACTTAGAGATGCACTTGGAGGCCCTGATCGAGCGAGTATCGTGATGCACTTGGAGGGAGGCCGTGATCAAGTGAACTGAGTGATGCACTTGGAGGCCTGATTCGAGCGACTGCGGCGATGCACTTGGAGGCCTTGATCGGTCAAGTTTCGAGATGCACTTGGAAGCCATGATTGAGTGAACTCAGGAATGCACTTGGAGGCCGGAATCGAGAGGGATGCACTGGGAGGCCATGATCGTGCGAGCTTGCAGGCTGTGATCGAGCTAGTTTGGAGATGAACTTGGAGGCCACAATGGAATTGAACTCAGATATTCACTTGGACGCCGTGATCGAGGGAGTATGGAGATGCATTTGGAGGCCGAGATCAAGTTGAACTCAGAGATGAACTTCGAGGCCGGGATCGGATTGAACTCATAGATGCACATGGAGGCCATGATCGAGCCCGTTGCGAGATGCACTTGGAGGCCATGATCGAGCAAGATTGGAAGAGTGCTTGGGGGCGGTCGATTGGAGGTGCACCGGGTGCTGAGGCTCTATCCATCAGTTAGTTCACTCGCAACCGTGGGCATGCGATGTGGTGACTTTATCTTTGACCTCTCATGGAGAGCTGGCTGGTGGCGGTCGATCTTGTAGGGAGGCACCACGGAAGCTGAAGCTACATTCAGGGGTCAACTCGGAATTGTGAGAATGACGGGAAGACGGACAATCGTGGGTGGATGCTGTACTCAGTGTATACTGTACTCGGTGTATGCTGTACTCAGTGTTAACTCATGATCATGGCATGGAGAGATAGAGAGGGATGACTTAACTTTGTGTTCTGTGATAATAGCAGAGAGAAAGAGATGGGGGATGAAGATGGGAACGATATGGAGGATTCGAGAGGATATGGGAAGTCAGGAGTACGACTTTCCTGATCAGGTTTAGTAGACCTCGTATCGGTGTTTTTGCGTGCCGGATCAGTAGTAGTACCTGCCGTATCAGGAATGGTAAACTGACTCCCACACAAATTTCTCTTAAGTCCCAGTTTCTCATGATGATTTCCCCCATCTCCTATCATCTCTCTCTTTCTCTACTATCACCTAAGAACACGAAGTTAAGTTATCCCTGTCTATCTCTCCATGCAATGATCATGAGTTAATGCTGAGTACAGCATACACCAAGTACTGCATACATCGAGCACAGCATTATTGCAAGATGGATTGTCTCCGGCTCCAATCTAGTCTCTCAACTCTCGGCGGACCTTATTGTACTCAACTCTTAATGTTCCCATGATTATGATTTAACCAATGAATTGAGTCTCAGGTGCCATCACACCTCCCTCCCGATCGACCACCTCCAGATCAACCTCCCCCAAGTACCCCTCCAATCTCGATCAATCATGGCCTCCAAGTGCATTCCGAAACTCGCTCCATCAAGGCCTCCAAGTGCATATCTGAGATACACTATCTCGGCCTCCAAATGCATCTCCAAACTCGCTCAATCACGGCCTCCAAGTGCATCTCTGAGTTACACGATCTTGGCCTCCAAGTGCATCTCCAAACTCGCTCTATCACAGCCTCCAAGTGCATCTCTGAGTTACACAATCTCGGCCTCCAAGTGTACCTCCAAACTAGCTTGGTCACGGCCTCCAAGAGCATCTCTGAGTTACCGAACTCCGCCTCAAAACGCATCTCCAAGCTCGCTCGATCATGGCCTCCAAGTGCATCTCTGAGCTCAACTTGATCTTGGCCTCCAAGTGCATCTCTGAGTTCCTCGATCTCGGCCCCCATGTGCATCTCCAAACTTGCTCTATCATGGCCTCGAAGTGCATCTATGAGTTACTGAATCTCGGCCTCCAAATGCATCTCCAAACCCGTTGAATCACGGCCTCCGAGTGCATCTCCGAGTTCAACTCGATATTGGCATCAAAGTGCATCTTCAAACTGACTCGCTCACGGCCACCAAGTACATCTCCCAGTTCACATGATCACGGCGTGCAAGTGCATCTCCAAGTTCTCTCAATCAGCGTCTCCAGGTGCTCCTGCAATTATGCTCCAGTACTGTCTGTGCCAGATTGGCTGGATGTATATATAAAGCGAGACTTAGATAGATAATACATGACATATTATGATGTAGTGAATCTTGTGACACTAACAAAGACGAATCTGATACACGAAATGCCATGTGGTTATGGAACCCTAACAACCACCTCTGTGAGAATCCAGCACTAAGTCTCCCGCAGAGCTGTGCGGAGGTCTCAAGCTGCTCCCAAAGTCTCTTGCACACCTGTACAGTGGTCTCAGCTGCTCCACAATTTGACTATTCTATAAGTCTAATCTTGTAGCATCCTGAATGCACCTCCATAACTGCAGGTGCTTTCAGGAGCACTTGAGAATGCTCTTGCAGAGTCTGAGAGCACTTTGCTTAGCTCCAGGGGGGCCTGGGAGCATCTGGAATTACTTGGGAGCACCAGTGAAGTCTACCGGAGTGTGTGGGAGGTTTGAGTGTGGCTTCCGGACCGAATTAAATTTTGCTGATGTCTACCCCATTGGTTTCCAATATATGTTCATGATGGCTTAGTCTATCTCCTTTACCCCTGTAGGTCTGTATGCCTCCCACTGGCGTACCCCTGCCAAACTGAGTGCCAGTGCCGGCAAGAAATGGTTTTTCCTGCCACCACTTCTCCCTGCCCCTTTCTGTGATGCACACCTCTCCTCTTTCAGTCTATATAACCTTATACCCAAAGAAAGACATAAATCCAAAGAAAACACATAAACCAAAGAATAACCATAAACCCAAAGGAAAAACATTATCCCAAAGAATTAACATAAAGACTCTCACTCCTTGTGCACATGCTATCTCCGACCACCCTCCATATCTGCCTTCCTTTTCCCTTGCCCCCTTGCAAGCAATGGGATGTTGTCAAGCTGGTTATCAAATCAAACCATGGCCTCACCCGTTGTATACACTGCTGCTGTGGTTTGTACCCAGACTTCCATATTCAACTCAGGGTCCTCATTTACAGCATGCTGGAAGATGGGTATGGCTGTGTTTCCCGCTTTTCTCCAGAGGTACATCAACATCTTTGTCTCATTGTCCAATTTTGTCTTGCAGTCTTGATTGAGGCCAATCCAGTCTCGGAAGCAGCTCCCACAGTCTTCATCCACATTGTCATCATTGGAACTGCCACTTTCACTGCTAGGAGTCGCTGGTGGGTTGGGCTGTGGTGTACCCTACTGCTAAGGGTCAGCAGGCTTTACTGAGGTTGTAAATACCTCGCACTTGGAGAGAGCTGGCAGCAGCATCCCGGCCTCTATCATGGATGGAGTTGGAGCAATCTTACCAGCCTCATTCTTGATGGCAGCTGGCACAATCATACCGGCCATTTTCTCTCTGGCTGTTGGTGAGATCGTACAGGCCTCTTTCTCTGCAGGAGTGCTGGTTCCATCCTCAGATCCATTCTTGGCCAGATCAATCAAAAGCCGTCCAATGTTGCTCTCGTGCTATTCCGTTGCCTTTGAATTTCTCTTAGTCGATAGGGTTGGCGCTGGAAGCATCCGGCTTTTTTTGGTGGATAAAGGTGATATGGCTGTCCCATGGATGGCAGGCAGTACGGATGGTGAGATGGTACAAAGTCGGTTGGCATTATTGCAGTCATCCATGCCAACATTGTTACTAAGTAGCACTTCAAATACCCAGTACCATTTCATACACATAGCTTCTTGGTTGATTCCTATTCTCCATGGTGGGCAGCCTTTATCGATGAGCTCTTTACCTTGCTTAGAGCCTCTGGAAGAATACCACATGTTGGCTTTTGACATTTGCTTTAGTTTGGAAAGACCTTTGATCTGTGCGTGATTGAGCCACCTCGTTACTACCTCACGATCTCTGGATGATTGGTTCGCAATTCTGTCCTGTTGCAGCCAAGTCAGACTCCAGCTGGAATTTCTGAGGCATTCCTTGCGTTTGTGATAGTGTTGCCAGAGGTATCCCAGCATCCTTGTTGCCTGTGCCTTCTTCTGTTGGGCATCACTGTGTTGCTTGTTTATCTCCCTTACCCTGCCAGAGCAGTCAAGAGTCATAATGAAGTCATGGTACCGCATGTAATTCAACTTCTTCCACTCAAGGTTTCTCTCCATAATGTTACACTGCCATGTAATCTGGGTGTTGGCAGCATCGGTACAGTCACTGAAGAAATCAGAGATCCCCAGCATGAGATTTGCTTCACTTTGGGGGAAGAGCTTTGGAGCTGCAATCTCCACAACTTCTTGTCATGCTCAGCCAGGACAGTTGAAGAAGATTACCCTGCTGAGGTGTGATAGTGTCCCTCACAAAACAAATACTGCGGAGGGATTGATCTCAATGGTACAGATATGCTCGGAGGTGGCATATATACCAATGGCAGTGGTGGTGGCTGCAGCAGTGGCGGCAATGCTGGTGGTGGCTGTGATAGTGGTGGTTGCGGTGGGTGGTAGCCGCTATGGTGGTAACTGCCATGGTGGTAGCTGCGGTGATAGTGGCTGCAGAGGTGGTGATTACACTGTTGGTGGCCACGGTGGTGGTAGCCACCATGTTGATGGCTGGCAGGATCATGGCTACCATGTTCATGGATTCGAGGCTAGTAGCCTCGGTTCTAGCGGTTCAAGCCAGTTTGTAATCCATCATGTGACCCTGTGCTGCTGGAATGTCATCGATTGATGTAGAGGTCATGTCAGTTGTCGGTTAATGCACATAATCGAGATTGCAATATTTTGTGCAGTCATCGTGTTACAGACAGAGATGAACAGCAGAGTACTGTGACTATCATGCCTGAGGAATGAAGGATGGGGGGGATCAGAGAATACCGGGAGGGGGATTTTGTGCTAATTCCATGTTTTTCTGGTCTCAATGTCATTCACAATGTCCCACATGTACTCTTCTCGTGTCTCTTCACAACTTCTGCGCATCTTCTCTCTCAGTTTCCTCACCTATAATGGGTGATTAGGCATATCTTGATCCCGTTCTCCATGGTGAAATCGGAGCCTGCTCCAGCAGTAGTTGGCAGCTCTCCTTTCCTGAGGTTACTTGAGAGTTATGGGACAATGGTAGGAATTCTTTGTTTAACTTGGGTGCAACACAGCCAATATGACAATTTCTTCCCCCAACATCTCAACCATCTATTCAATTGTGTGGATTCAATATTGTCCCAGTCATTTCGTTTTGGTCCATGCACTGGATCTCCTCCCTTCTCCTTCTGTTTCTCCTGTCTTCCCCCCCCCCAGACATTCCCATCGTTGTTTGACGCTTCACCTTTGGGATTGGTCATGGTTCCAGCGTGATGATCAACCACTCAATGATGTTGCCATGTGGCGACTAATTAAGGTTGATCAATTATACGCCCACACTATCGCCTCACCAATGACCGCCAGGCACAAATCCCTCAACCACATCACCACCCACCCTCGAGTGTTGTCACAGTTGCAATGCTGTGTCAATACAATACATACACACATCGATACATTCACTATGAACAGAGAAAAGAATAACGCCAGCCATTGTCACCCCTAGATGAAGTAACTCTTGATTGGCATTAGCTAAGGCCAGTAGGATGGAGACACTTCAGCATGATAAGAAGGAAGGCGTTTGAATGGTACACAGAGGTAGATGGTCTGGAAGACAACAGCCCGATGGATGCAAATTAGTCTGGAGATGCGTATCAGAAGGTTACTGTAGGTAAGGAATGACTGGACGATCGAAAGGATACCATTGGCTCGGAGGACGTTCAGGCTGACTGCTTATCAAACAATGGGGATTGGAGGAAGAAAGGATAGTAAGCATTTATCTAGAGAACAGCGAGTAAGAATTCGCGGTTAGAGCAAAGAGGGAAGAGGTGTAAAGACCACTTGATTCTCTGCTGGTATAGAGGGCATCCTTTTCAGGACAGAGATCAAGCCTTAACAATATATTTGGATTGCAAAGCTATTCTACATTTATTCTATTCTGATTACTTTCTGTGCCTGAGTGAGGCTTTGAAGTGAACCACCTATTAGTCCTTGTATAAGTCCAATATCAAGTCCGATAGTGAGACAGGATAGAGGGATACTTAGAAGGGATACTTCTAGTTGAGTGTATCTTGGAGTTGATTCCTCCCGCATTACACTATATTGTTATATCCAATCCCTATCAAACATCACCTCATGATATTCGAAATCCTCTATATCATTTCCTATATCCTACGCGATCCATATATTGTTTCCACCATCCAAACTTTCTTTAACACCCCTCCTGCAGAATCTTTCTTTGGTTGTCCTGCAATGGAGATCACTGATCTCTGGGATTCTCTGGCTGAGGAAGAGTACATTGAAGATATCCTCGAAAACTCCTGCGAAGATACAGATTGCACTGATTACGTGGTATGACCATTTGACATCTTTGGAAATACCACAAGCGATTACACTGGTCATTACTATAAGGCAGGAGGAAAGACTAAACACTGCATAGTTCTCAAGCAATAGACTATGTCTTCATCAGAGGCACAGTGCTTACTGGTGGAGAGGAGCAGTAATGTTTTGGTCCCCAGAGAGGCAAGTGGAAAAGCAGTAGAACAATATCCGCCTATTACCAACGAACAAGTTCCCATATGGGCAGTCGAGCTGTACTATCGATTAATTGCAAAGTTGGAAGGAATGGAAGCTCTTGTCTCAGGATCCAGATCAAAATCTGTCAATATACAACAAGAAATGCCGCAGCCAGTGGATGGCAATATGTCAACGATCGGCAAACAGAACACCTGCTATGATCGGATGAACAGGGGAGTCAAAACCGTGTGCCATGAAATGTATGCTCAATACATACAGATCATTCTCCAGTCACAAATCTTCACGGCTAATGTCAAGGGAGGAATAGCCGTCATTGCAGCCGAAGCATCTCAAGATTCTGAGAATCTGAAGGACGCATTCAATACCCAAATCGCAAGCAACAATAATGCATGGGCCAGAATAGCTACAGTACTTAGAGAAAGACAAGATGCTGCAAATGCATTGGCAACACGGTTGGAAGCTCATAGGCTGAAGATGGAAGAAAATAGTTGAAATGCTGAAAGAGCAATGGGAAGGGTACAGAATACACAATGCATCGAAATAGAGGACATTAAGAAGAAAGTAGAGGAAGATTCAAAGAAGGAACATTCAGAGTTGGCTTCAACCACCAGAGAAATGAAAGCCAATCAAAAATAATGCCAACGGCACTTCCAAGAGTTTCAGAACAAGCTCAAAGAGAAGCTTAAGGAAGTCCCAAAAGAAACCCAATACTCCATCAGATCTCTGGCAAAATCAGTTGCAGAAGACGATAAACCTGAGAACCTAGATGGAAACCCAAATCAACCACAGGATGGAGCCATTATGGAAACCGCAAGTGGTATTAAATGGATTTAAAGTCAAAAAACTGGGAAATGGGGAATCATCAAAGATAAAGATGCTGAGAACGTCTCCCCACCACCTTCTACACCACAATCCAGTAATGCCGGAAGTGGAGTAGAGGGTCGCTCTGAAGGAGGAGGGGCGGGGGGCGGAAGAGGCAATAACAATTGGGTTGGTAACTCAGATGAGCCACCACTTCCCCCATTCCCCAATGGAAATGACACTCATGACGGTTTGAACTCTTCAAATAGTAGCAATGACCCCAGAAGAAGGCATGGCCAAGGAAGATTACCACCACTACCGCCACCAGGGTGTACTCTACAAAGTGGGTCAGTTCGAGGACGCAGTCCTGGTCAAAAGTACAAAAAGCAAACGAGCCAAATGAATCTCCCGAAAGTATCCAAAGGAGACCATCAGACAACACCCTCCCATATCGCCAGTGGGTCTACTCAGTCAGAAACTACACAAAGTGGCACCGAACAGACTCCAAAGATGATATCGATAAGATCAGATGGATTGGAGGGGTAATGGATGGAAAAGCCGGAACCTGGAACGATGCAAGAGCCTAGTATATGAAAAAATACTTCGAGGTGGACAGATGCAACCCCTGTCTCAGTGCAATGGAAGAGAGATTCCTCGATAGACAAGAAGAAAGGAAAGCCCTGGGCACAATGAGAGAACTCAAATACAAGGGGCACATTGAGAGCTACCTAACAGACATGGAGACCCTAAATTACAAGGTCTGCCTAGTTGGCACCCCTTGGAGGACCTTGCTTTGAGACGGGCTTTCAGAAGAACTCCAATGTAGCCTGTCAACAACCAAACGAGAAGTTTGAAACGACATCGACCATGTGGAGACTGTTCGAAGGGTTGCAGTTGCCATGGAGGAATACCTGATGCTACAGAAGAAGCAGTCTTTGAAGGATAACTCTTCAAGTTTTAAGATAAAGGACAAGAAAAAGAAGCGTCATGATGAAGGGGATCAAAGAGAAGACAAACCCAAGGATCATGGATCAGCAGGTAAGTCTGGCTCTAAGAAACCCAAGAAGGAGGACAAAAATAAAGGTCAGACTCCTGTCCATACGGACAGGAAGATAGCCCTGGAAAGAATTGCCCCTTCTCCTGTCAAAGCACGATTTGAAAAGGGCGAGTTTACCCACTGTGGCATGGACAACAACGCATGGAAGTTCTGCTGATAATCAATCGTGGGTTCATTCTCTAAAGGCAAACAGCCAAAACCCAAAGATGACCATCCAAAGGATTTCTCGTCTGCGGCAGGAGTGGCTGGGTATAAGCACAGGGTTCAGGTCTTTGCATCTAGACAAATTTATGATGTAGATTCTAATGATGAGATGATCATTGATTAAACAGCATACTGTGGTACAGTCCTATGATATAGAGGCAGTGGTACTGATCTATATGGGAATATGGGGATAGAAACAATCATGTTTTCTTTATATAGCTTGCTTCATTAAGATGGAATAGAAAGGATAGCTGAGGATGAGTGTAGTACTCGAAATGTGCCGGCCACATACCATTCAGTTTCAATGCAAAGTGACCTTACTTACATACCGATCCATACACAACTACTATTACCAGTCAATTACTCATTACGCTTGTTGGCCAGAGCTGTGTTGAAACGCAGTTCACCATTAGTACCTCACAAAGATGGAAGACATTGCCTTCCTGACATTCGGTCACTCTTAAGAAACTACAATACGCTCCACCTGAACCCCAGTCAGGTAGGAGACCTCCAGTGGAGCTATTGATCTCATTTCGAGGGAAGAAGAACATTCCAGCAAGAGTGTTACTTGATTCTGGATATAATGCACCCTTTGCCTCAGAGAACTGGATCAAAGAAAACAATGTCCCATTTGTTACCCTCAGAGAGCTGAAGGACATTCAGGACTTTCCTGGAGAAACAGTAGAGAATTGCGGATGGTGTTATACCTTCCTGATTACCTGTCAACATGGAGACCACTATTCCAAAGAGACCTTTGAGATAGGTTCAATGGAAGATTCCTGTGATCTGATGCTTCCATATTGGTGGATTGTTAAACACAAGGCCAAGGGATTGGCAGATGGAGGAATAATTAGCTTTGAGAGCGAGCAATGCAAGAAGACATGAACAAGGCATAACTGCAATTCATTCACTGTTGAAATCTATGATACTATACTAGATTTTGGGAATGATCCTTGATGGATTGCAATCATTGGAAACCTTAAAATCGATGACCAGGATGAGACGAAATCAATTTGATTGATATGATTCCATGGCAGTATCGAGATTATTGGTCTCTGTACCATGCAGAGGTGTCCAATGTTTTGCCACCTCACCAATCATTTGACCATGCGATTGATATCCAAGCAGGAAAGGAACCCCCTTGGGGACCTATCTACGCTGTCTCAGAAAGAGAGTTATCAGTGCTCAAGGAATACGTCAAAGAAATGCTTGACCAAGGAAAGATCTGCCCAAGTAAGTCAGCAGCAGGTGCACCTATCCTCTTCGTCCCAAAGCATCATGGCAGAGGCCTACAATGGTGTGTAGACTATCGAAGCTCCAACAATGTCACCATGATGAATTGAAGATTGCTGCCTCTGATGAATGAACGTTGGGATGGGATACATGGTGCTAGGATCTTGACCAAGATCGACCTTCAGGTTGCATTCCACCTCAGCCAGTGTGGAGAGAGAGACGAGTGGAAAACAGCATTCCGTACGAGATAATGCGTATATGAATATACTGTCATGCTCTTTGGTCTTGCAAATGCCCCAGCTACATTCCAAGATGCCATGGAAACAATCTTTCAAGACATGCTCGATTGAGAACTCCTCATCTAAATGGACAACTTCTTGATCTATTCACAAATGGAAGAAGAACATACCCAAATCGTCCTGGAGGTGCTCCGACGACTAAAGGAAAACAACCTTGCAATTTCACCAGACAAGTGTGTATGGCATGCCTCCAGGGTTGAATTTCTTGGAAATATTATATCTTCTGAGGAAATTGAAATGGCTCTGGATAAAATTGAGACTATTGTGGAATGGCCAAAACTTGAATGCAAGCAAGAAGTACAGATGTTCTTGGGATTCGCCAACTGTTATCGACAATTCTTCAATTGATTCGCAAGAAAGATGCAGCCTATCACTGATCTCCTCAGGAATGGTGTTCCATATGAGTTGTCTCATGAAAGTGCTAAAGCATTTCATAACGTCAATGACCAAGTTACTAAGGCTGCAGTCCTAAAATACTTCGAACCTATGTGTCAATTTCTTGTTGAAACCAATGCAAGTGATTTAGCGATTGGTGCTGTGCTCATGCATGTTATTGATGGACGATTACACCCCATTGCATTCTATTCCAGAAAGATGGATAAAGAAGAGAGCAATTACAGCATCCATGATAAAGAACTACTCACTAGAGGGGTTGAATTGAAGGAGTGGAGACGTTACCTCGAGGGAGGTTACGATCAGCTTCAGATCTCTAGAGACCATAAAAATCTCGAATATTTTACTACCACAACGATCTTGAATAGACGGCAAGCAGGATGGGAACAAGAGCTGGCAGGTTATGATTTTAAAATTCTCTACCATCCAGGAAGTGCAAATGGAAGACCTAATGCATTATCTAAGCGTTCTGAGTATCACTGAAGAAGTGGGGCAGGTCGCATAGAGGAAAACGACAATCGACCTATACACCAAGTCCTCAGACCTGACCAATGTATGTCAGTTGAGGGAGATTTTGTTTAGACATCAGCAGCTAGAGCTGACGCCTCACAGATAATGGTTTTGTATCTCCAGTCACAAGCGGAACCCATTATCTTTTCATCCCAAACATTGAATGTCATACCTGTGGTCAAATTTGATAAACACATGTACCAGGATGTGAACTCATCTGGCCACGATGATGAAAATTGGCTTAAAGCATATCATGAGGCAATGGAAGAAAGGGTAGACACAGATGTCACACTTGAAGATGAAGTCCTTTGGTACATGGGAAGGCTATGGGTTTCCAATAGCGTGGATCTCAGAAAGATGATTCTACAGGAAGAACATGACTCTAAAGTAGCTGGCCACATGGGCCAGGAAAGACAATTGAACTTGTATGAAGAAACTTCTTTTGACCCCAGATGAATCAATGGATTAAAATTATGTTTGCTCATGTTCTAATTGCTAAAAGACCAAGGCTGCGCGCCATGTACGTTATGGACTACTGCAGCCACTGGAGCTAGCATATAGACCTTGGGATGAGGTATGCATGGATTTTGTTGTGGATCTACCATTATCAAATGGGTGTTCATCTATATGGGTAGTAGTGGACTGCTTCATGAAGATGTCACACTGTATTCCCCTCAAGGATGGAGAAAAGATGGCACCAGACTCCGTTTGCATATTCCTACGAGAGATATGGAGTCAACCTGGAATACTATCTACAATCACATGTGATTGAGACACAAGGTATATATCCACGATTTGGAAGGGCATCGTAGACACATTAGAAATCAAATTCACAATGTCTTCACCCTTTCATCCACAAACCAACAGACAAACGGAAAGAATAAACCAAAATTCCAGTGTTACATCTGCAAGTACTGCAATCATGATCAGGATAATTGGGAAGGGTTGTTGCCAGTGGCAGAGTATGCTTACAACAACTCCCTCGATTCCACAGTCAAGATGTCACCATTCATGGCAAACTATGGTGGTCTCTCTCGAACAAATAGGCCAACTGCAAAAGCATTGCAGAATCGTACTTCACAGAACCACATTCGACGGATGACAGGTGTACATCAGCTATGTCATCAACAACTCGAAAAAGCAAGCAAAACAATGAGAAAATACGATGATAAGACAGCGAAACCTGCACCATTATACCGACCAGGCAATTTGGTCATGCTTAATGGGAAAAACTTCAAATCCAGGAGACCAGCAAGAAAAATGGACGCCAAACTCTGTGGTCCATTTAAAGTCATGAAGGTTATGCCACCTACAGCACGTAAGCTTGAATTACATTTATGATGGCGAATACATAATGTGTTCCATTTATCCTAAATTGTTCTTTTCTGCATCGCTAGTACTCCGATTCAAGATCCACCAGACCTGGATGCCATGGTTTCAGATTCACATGAATTGGGATATGATGTCAAAGGATATGAATACCAGACAGCATATGAGGTAGAGGAAATCATGGGTGGTCAATTCAACAAGGAATGGAAGAAAGACTTATATCTGGTCAAATGGAAAGGGTATTCAGAAGAGACGGATTGGACAGAGGAGCCCTATGAGAATTTTGATGATAAACAGATACTGAAGGGATTCCATGTGGGGAATCCTCAGGCTGCTAAGTATAAGAGGTTATAAGTTGAGCTTGTACCGTTCCTTCTGGGAGATATAGTTGTACCAGGAGGTTTCAATGGCAAGCCACAGACTGATGGATGAGAATATGGTTTTGGCAGGAAGGTGCGAGTGTACCAGCATCAGAAGCGGGAAGACAGGATTGAGGATGCCCTAGTAGAGAAGGGAGGTAGTGTTACAGCTTTGGGATTGGTCATAGTTCCGGCGTCATGATCAATCACTCGATGTTGTTGTCATGTGACGAATAATCAAGGTTCATCAATTGTAAGCCCGCACATTCACCAGATCAATGACGGCCAGGCAGATGTCGCTCAACCACATCATCACTACCCACCGTCAAGTGTTGTCACTGTTGCAATGGTGTGTTAATACAATGCAAACACACATCGCTATATGCTCTATGGATGGTGATCAAGAATGACACCAGCCATCGTCACCCCTATATGAAGTGACTCTCAATTGGCATTTGCTATGGCCAGTAGGATCAACACACTTAAGCATCATATGAAGGAAGGCTGTTGAATGGTACAAAGAGGCAGATGGTCCGGAAGACAACAGTCTGATGGATAACAATCGGCCTGGAGCTGTGTATCAGAAGTATACTGTTGGTCTGGAATGACTGGAGGATTGAAGGGCTACCATTTGCTCGAAGGAAATTCAGGCTGACTGGTTATCAACAAATGGGGATTGGAGGACAAATGGATAGTCAGCATTGATATACAGAACAGCTAGTTAGAATTAGCAGTTAGAGCGCAGAGGGAAGAGGTATAAAGACCACTCGATTCTCTGCTGGTATAGAGGGCAACCTTCTTAGGACAGAGAACAAGCCTTAACAATATATTTGAATCCGAAAGCTATTCTACATTTATTCTATTCTCATTACTTTCTGCACCTCAGTGAAGCTTTGAAGTGAACCAGCTATTAGTCCTTGTATGAGTCCAATATCAAGTCCGATAGTGAGACAGGATAGAGGGATACTTAGAAGGGATACTTCTAGTTGAGTGAATCTTGGAGTCTCATCCTCCCGTGTTACATTTGAACAGGTGGCAAGCCGGCACCAGTTCTACATTGTTCCCTTGATCCAAAAACTCGTTCCACCATGCCATGTCTTCCGCCCATACCCATCATCGTTTCTCCCAGTCTTTCCACTTAATTAAATAGATCTATCGTCCTTCTATTTATTACCAGCATGGTAGGGCCCTCGCCACCTAGCATTCAGTTTTTCCCTGTGACACTGTTCAATTTTGGTTTCTTGCACTAGGACAATGTTGCCAATTTGCAGGTCATCAGCTCTAAGGTTGGCAGCTTGATCAATGAAACATTTTTTACACACTCTTGGCTCCTTTACAATTCAAAAGGTTGAATCGATATGTTCTCGCCATCATTCCAGCTACCTTGCACTAGCTACTTGCTGTGATGCTGTATTGTCGATTCCTTATATCCAGTTGGCCATATTCCATCCTAAGGTGTACATTTCCATCAGAAGAACCATATCTTGATGAAATACAAGGCGAAATGGCGAATACCTTGTGTTCTATATGACGGTAGTCCTGTCTACCCAACCCACTGCCAGTTGGTGGTCAATCGACCTCTCTTTTGGTTCATTAAGGCAGGCTGTGAGTTTGGACATTTAATGTGCAATTAGTCTACATTCTGACTTGATTCCTCCATTTGCAGTGGCAATGTATGGAGAGACAGTGATCTTCCAGATATTGTAATGTTTGTTGAGGAGGCCGGTCCATTTCTTTGTCTCCGCTCTTCCATCCAATACCACACTTTCCAGTGTTCTAAACCAACAACTTACTTACTGTCAAATGAAGTCAGCTACCATCTCCAATGTACCCTGTTTCAGTGGCTATGCCTATGCCTACCCAGTGAGATATTCCCTGGCTATTACCTGACAGCAGTACCATAGTCCATTTTGGGCATGTACAAAACGTCCATTCCCACTTGCTGCCCATGGCGACTAACAGTTATGCTCTTCAGGTGTTCATCATTTAGTATGGGCACTGTCTTCTTATACCATTTGTATGTTTTTACCCAATATTTGATGTTGATGTACATTTCAGGCCACCTGTACCACCCCACTACCTTTCATCATGTTCCAACTCTTCTACAGTACCTTCTCAGTTCATGTTCAGCTTCCATTATCTTCCTTTTCTGCTTGCTGATCACCAACACCTTTGCCAGTAGTTCATTGGTTTTCTGCCTCTGGTAGAGTACTCCATTTGAAACAAGGTGTTTCATAGCTTTCAACCATAATTGCTGCATTTCCTTCGGAGTATTTCCTTCCAGCTGCTGCATGTTCTTCAGAAATTCACCTATCTCCATCCATCTCCCCTTGGATTCCTAGATCAGTTTCAATCCAACAAATAGCTCCTGTACTCTATCCCTCCACTTTCTTTCCAGTCCTTCATTGTCCTCTATTCCCCATATGCTTGCATCGAGTGTCACTGCTATATCTTCCTCCTCTGCTGGTTTGGGCTCCCCATCCGATTGCAGCCATCGTAAGAGACCCTCACAACCTCTAATCATTCTCCCTGGAGCATCTCTCACATCCTGATCGAACACTAGCATCCATGTCATTGAGCGAGTCACTCGTGCTCCTGGCAGGTCATTGGCAGGCAAGGTCAGTTGATGCACTACTGTCTTAACATCTGTTGCTATGAGGAATCTGACCCATATACATCGTTGCTAATCCTGTTGAGTGCTTTCATCTGTCCATGGCACTCACACTGTCCTGGGTAATTTCTCTTCTGTGCCTTATTCCAAAGTTCCCATTCATAGTGACCACAGTGCTGGTCCTTATTATCATCTTCTTGCTGTATGATTGCCCCCCACCCATTGGAGCTGGCATCAACTCCCACAACAATTTACCCAGTGCCATCGCTAACTTCTAACATCTTCAACACAGGGGCATTGCTGAAAGCCTCCTTCAGGATTATCAAAGCTTTGAATTCTTCAGTCTGCCACTGACACTCAATGTCTCTCTGCAAGATAAGGAACAGGAGTTCTGTGATGATTGCCTACAAGGGGCATTATATTTGATAGATTGTGCAAAAGGGCAAAAATGCACTACACTGGGTACAGTTCTTGAACCTGGGCCAATTCAACATATTGTCGACCTGAGTTGTTTGCAGCCACCAATCCACCACTCAACAGACAAACTCGAGTACTGTTACTCCATTCCAGCACCTGTCAGATTTCTCTGCAGATATGATGGCTCCAGCTCTTTCCATATTGGCAAGTACATTATTGACATTCAGAAGGTATTCCATAACAAACTGTCAAACTCCAGCCAGACCTTCAACCTGTTCCTCCCAGTATCAACTATGATGACCATTCACTTCAACATTATCAACAAAAATTTCAGTGAATGATCCCAAGCACTCATTGTGTTCTTTCCAAGATACTTTAACACATACCAATACTGAATTGGTTACTTTCCGTACCAGTCTACTCAGCCGATACTTGCCATGAGTACTCTGATAGGCCATATAGTCATGACTATCCTCATCCAGCACTGATTTGTCATACCCAGAGTGGAAGCAAATCAGTAAAGAATTGGACAGTCTGGCTAAGGCTTCAGAGAACTCCTCAATGCTATGTAGTATCCAGGGGTCTTCCAGTATCTGCAAATTTTCACTCATGGTAGTGATGACGAAATGGTACTTGCCAAACTTCTTAAGACCTAGGAAGAGAGCATTCTGATCGGGGACCCAACCTGGATCAAATTGGCCCTGCCAAACCCGTTCTCCTACCATCTCATTTTCCGCAGGTATTAGTTCCTGGGGTATGCAGAATACACAATCCTTCGAGACCTTCTGAGAGGACTCTTATTGGATTCAATGGGGTGGCTCGACCTCAGTGTTGATCATTCCCAGCTGCTCCAATGAACATGAGAGAGTGTACACTCTACTTGATAGCATTCCCAGGATGGCTTCCTTCCCCTTTGGTCATAACATGCTGCCTATCAGCAACTCTCATTATCTCTCTGGGGTAAACCTTCCACCTCAGACACAATGGGTGAACTTGGGAATCAATCTTTCATCGCAAGAGCAAAATTTTAGTATGGCACACAAAATCACACTTCCTCTCCACTCAAGTCCCACATCTGGTGTACTCTGATCCATCAAAAGAACAGGTTTCACTGTCTGGTCAGCGCAGTTGTAATAGAAGCACATCTAAGATGCTTTGGTGCTTTCGTCTAAGTTGCACTTTGCCGAGTCCAAATAGAAGGAACAGGTTTGTATATGGCAAAGTTCTTGTACACTTCAAGTTTTAGAAACCCATGCAAAAGTCATGGATTCCCTCCCACTTACCCTCCTTGTCTTCTCCAGGGCCTCCTCTCCAATTGAACACTTCTCTGCTACTATCCTTCTGCCCAATTCTCCAACTAACAGTCTTTTCTCTTTTTCCAACTCATTATACCAATTCATGCCACTTCCTATTAGTTTTCTCACTGCCTTCTATAGTCCCCCTTTTCTGACTTACTGATTTCTTTCCTCCATTAACAATCCCTTCTCTTTCCAATTGTATATACCTTCCACTTTCCCAGCAAACGCTCTCTTCCTATCAATTGGCTATTTTTCTATTCCTGTTTTACTACACAGTCCCTACTTTGTTGACTGATTCCTCTCAAAATACTCCAATCCTTTTCATTTGCAGTACTGGGCCCTATCCATTCTGTTTGCCGTTATTACAATTAGGCATCCACATTTCCCCAGCTGCTGGCAAATCTATCCCTCTGGTCTCCAAGAAAGGTTGCCAACAATGTTACCTGTTCTGATCGAATGATTGCAGAGATGGTGAACTCTGAATAACACTCATCCAGGTTCCTCGCACCATTTCGAGTGTATGTTTCCCAGGGGAGGCCCAAGATAACCTGTTTGCATCTGGATTTTGCAAAAAAGATGGTAATGGGAATAACCATTCCATCGACACTGATTGGCACAGACTTTACCACAATCTTCAAATCAAACTGTATGCCATCAGCAGTTATCATCTACCAGTAGACATGATTCCACCAGATGTTCTACTCTCTGGTGATCTCTTCTCTCATCATGGAGATCTTGGATCCCCCTTTCATGAGCATGTACAGCTGTTGCCATGGGTTATTTTTGACAATAGTTGGAGAGGCCCTGGCTGACAGGAATTTGGTATATCGGACCTGATCATTCACACTGGGGAAGGCAGACCCATGAGCAATTCCTATTGTCTTAGGTGTGGCTGGGGTCCTGGCAGCAACTCCATCATTTTTGGCAACTGAAACCACTGTAGGTTTTGGCTCCAATGGAATGGTCAGTTCACCAGATTCTTGCTCCACCTGGGCTAGGATACTGTAATCGAGCAGGCTACTTCCCAGGGCATCATAGGGTCTAGTATCCAGTGCCAGTTCTATCTTTCTATGCACAATTAGAGCCATTGGTATCTTTACGGTCCAATTTTCAATGGGGTCGACCGTTGTCAGTTGCTTGTTGAGAGTAACCACTTGTCTGACGGTTCGCATTTCCTTGTTACGTACACTTGGTGTAACCTCCAGCTCCTGTACCTCAATATCTGCCCACTTGTTGTCGCCCCTGGTGACCTGGTCCATCCCATTCCTTCTCTTATCCAAGAAGCCATATCGTGTAAGTGTGCACACAACTGCGGTATTTTTTCTGTCTCTTCCCCTTCTAAGCATTTGTCTCTCTCCTCCTCCGTTTCACTTTCCTCCTCTTCTTCAACACTGCATTCACCTTTCCCCTCTTCTTTCTATTTATCCTGGTTGCTCAATTCCTAAATAAGGTTTCTGTTACTATCTTCCTTACTTTCTATCTTACCTGAAGACCATCCAGAGTAGTACAAATCAATTTCCGACAGCTGTTGAGTGATCACTACACAGTCTGCAGTCAGCTGGGCACTCGCCGGCTGAAGGAGCGGAGATCTTTCAACATGCTGAGGCGGAGGCGGCGGTGGTTCAGCCATAGTAGGTATACCCACTCCCTACTGCCCCTGTTTGAGCTACCACCGTAGCATACTTCCACATTCACAATCACCTTCATTCCGGTCTATATCCGGATATCTCTGCTCCATTGTCCTCCTTTTGGTTCTACGGTTTGTATTCCACGGATATTGAGATGCACTATACCCTGATCCAGACCAGGGCAGATAACGGGACAGAATGTCTGGACGTGTCCTAGCTCTTCGCTGGAGATTCAAGGTACTAATGCTTCACATCAATACTGGTAGTAATTGGGTCCTGGTTTGTAGTAAGTGGGTTCTGTCAGTGCAGTTGGAGGTGGGTAGTGCATTGGGGTGTGTGGTGGTGGAAGGTCAGCTTGGGTGGCATACACCAGGGCAGTCTGCTAGCCTGGGTATCTGGGCGTATTTACATTGCTCTACTGGAGGTTCCTGGCCTCCAAGGTCATCTCAATAGGGTCCATTTTCGTATTGGATGGGTGGTCAGCTTTAGTGATTGGAATTTCCCTGATGGCTTGTGCTGGTGGCATGAATTCATTGCTAGGAACTGTCAGATTGTACACCACTGGGTGCGCCTGTGGGATGGGAATCCCAGCACTGACAGAGTCAGGAGAGACTCACAGGGCCATGTGTGCTTGTTTGGAGTCAAGCAGGGTGTGGGCATCAGTGGTCACACATTTGTCGGGCTCTTGCTTTTGGAGCTTGTCAAAATAAGATGGGAAGAGGTCTCTGATGTCGAATTCAAGTTTCATTACTGCATTTACATTTAAATCCCTGGGGAAGGCTCTGAGCAACATTTCCACCTGTGACTACTCGCGAAATCCTCTCTTGACGATCATATTGCAGCCATTGTTGTTGTGGCTGAGGATAATCCCTTGCAGGTTCAGGTTCCAACATTCCACCAGGCTCTTGCTTCGTCGCTGTGAGTATAATCTCATATACATATGGACTGTTCGATCAGTGATGCATAGCGAGTCTCACAGTTGCTCGTTCTAACGCTCCCACTCCATCTTCAAACGTCTGGTTACCATAATCTTTGTCTCTTAGATCGTCTCAGCGCAGAGGTACAGAAGGGTTGTAAAGACGTCCTCAGCCAACAGGTGAGTCGCTGTACGAGATCAGAGTCTTTTGTATACTTTGATACACATAGTCACATCCGCTCCTCCAAGGAGTGAAGTTTAAATGGTATCTGCGTATGGTATTTACCTTTTTTCCTTTGCGATGGTACGTGCCAACGACTGGATGGATAGCCTTTGATCATGTCCATGGGTGGATGAGAAATACGGGGCAGGTCCAGAGGAGGTAGACCGGGAAGCGTGGGCGGATGATTCTGGCATGGCCTTAGGGTCCAGCACTTGTGGAACCGGAATGGCCACAGGAGCAGGTGGCAGCAGAACACGATAGAGTGTGCTCAGTCCACATTTTGTTTGGTACCACTGTGGTGGTTTCAAGATCAAATGGCAGTGTAGGTGGCAAATTGGCAGTAATTGCTGATCTAAGGTCAGTGGCTAGTTTGCAAGTTTTTGGAAGGGGAGTTGGGTCAATTGGTGCTCTTTTTGAGGTGAGCTCTTTGTTTTGTTCTTCTCTTAGTCCAGATTCACCACCTCTCACAGTCTTACCTCTTAGCCTCCTGCCATATCAGTTATCTCTTGTGTTCTGTTCCCTGTGACTTCCCCACCATTAGTTGTATCCTCAATACAACTCTTCATAATATAGCTACTATCATTGATCCCATTCCTAAGAACTCCATCTGATGAGTGACTTTCTTCGTAATCTGAGGGCGTCATTTTGGCCTTGCAGTTTCTCATCCCTGTATAAGGCTAGTGCGTGTGTTCAGAGTTTGTCCCTGCAGCAAGATCAGTGCCTGTCACCTATGGGCGACGTTGGTGACATCTTGTTGGTGTTTGTCCCGATATGTGGTCCATGGCTATTGTCACCACATCACATCACCGCAAACTAAATTTCCTTCATTAAACTTATTTAGTTAATTGTACATACATATTCCAGAAAATGAAATCGAGGTTTCCCTGGAATATGTCATAGCTGTAATGTTCCTGAGTGTTCTTTGAGATGTTGCAATGCTGTTGTCAAGTGTCATGACCAGTATACACACTTTTGCGAATGTGACAACGAGCACTCCACCAATAGTTCACACCTTCACTCCCAATATCACCAATCATCCCTTGGCAGATTCTTCCGTCGTCCAATTCAATCTGTCCTCAGAATGATGATAGTACCCTCACCGTATGTTTAATAAAGTCTGTAGTTCTGGTTTTCAATGATTCCTCATAGTTCAATTTGGCCAATGATAGTTACGATGCAGAAGTGGTTCATGATATTTACTTTGTTGAGACATGATGGTTCAGAAGCTAGCGGGTGTTTAACCATCATAGAGGGTTATGCATGATTGCGATCATGATTTCACATGTTTGAGATCAGATTTCAGTCAAACATCACTTCCATTACAATTACTACTATTATAATATATCAATGAAACCTAGAATAAAATAGCACACAAAGCAAATCCTAAATCCAATCACTGACACCATTCCTAACCTCCAAGTGACATCACACCCTCAACAATGGTACGTGCATCGACAAATCCCGTATTCTCAATGCTGGTGATGTTGGTGATGTAGTTTCTGTTTCTGTCGCTGCAGGGGACGGGCTGGCTGCTGCTGGCTATGGCAGACCCGCCCATAGGCAGAACAACTGAGAATTGCATGCAAGCTTCAGTAGCAGCAAGAGAGCTACTGAGACAAATAACAGAATTGTTGGGCTGCTCTATCAGGTCCTCCATGAAGTAATCAGGAAAGGCCTCATCAATGCTACCCTCATCGTTGTGAGGTTGTGCCATCGCAAGGTCCCTACCAGTTGAGTGGATCCTTCAGCAAATGATGCTGCAGAAATTGTGGTTCATTTTAGCATCAACCTCTGATGTGGCGGAACCAAAATCAACGTCGAGACAACGAAATACACCCGTGGGTGCAGCATGAACCACGTGATTAATGTATCTTGTATCGCACATATGTTGTGCTCCACCTGGTGGACCTGACCCTGGCAGGACCTTGAACTCGCCTGTTTTCCAGGTCAACAGACAATGGTGGATGGCCATCATGGTGAGGGCAATGAATGTCAGGCTGATTTTATCTATTGATGATCTATCTTTCATTCCCATTTGTCATATGCCATAGAAGTATGACCAGTGAATAAGATCCACAATTTCGGTCCCTGCAAATAGAAACTTGCACTTCTAAATTGATCGTCAAGACACTGATTACACAAGAATGGACCTTTGAACTCACCTCATGGATGTTTATGCAGCCTATAAGCCTGTCCTTGGGCAATAGCCAGGGTACAATATTGCAGATCTCTGTACGCAACTTTGTTTGCAATTGATAAATACAGTTGATTGAAGCCTTTCAGCGGTATACAACTGCAGCATGGAAGAAAGTAATCTTAGCGAGGGCCTGATGAACAATGTCAGTGATGAAAACAATGGTTGAGATGATTCATTTACCGCTGAAATGTAGTCAAGTGGAGGGTTTGAGTTTCTCTGGGCTGCATCAATCCTGACGAATTCTGCATGCCACAAACACTGAATCTGGGCAGCCTTGACCACATTCGTGGCAAAGGGATTCACAAACATCGCATAATTGCTCACTATAGGCTGCACACATGCCATGACCGTCGCTGGGTCACCTGAAAGGGTTGTCTGGGTGTTGTATTCTGTGCCAACCATGTGGCCTCTCATGTTGTCAACAAAGAGCTCTTATTGTCAAAAATTTCCAGCTTTCCATCCAACCAATTGCTTACTGGCTTCTGTTGAATCATTCCTCTAGTGAATATATACATTAGTGGGGGAATTCAATTGTGTAAACGCTTAATCTAATACCTTCTTGGATTCCAGCAGTGCAGGTTCTCGCTCATCCTTCTCCTCTGAGACAAGATAGACAGCCTGATGCTCCGGATGAAGTGAATGCACAGACGAAGGAGTTACGTGAGTTGCCGCTACTTGTTGTCCAAGTATTGATTTGAAGGAATCTTTTGATGGCCGCTTGAGTATTGCATTCCTGAAAGTTCGCCAATTAGGTTCATCATCGGATGATGCATTGTCATCTCCACTATAATTGTAATTGTCTGATATCGTGCTGAGATCGTCATCGAGATTCCTCTGGTGGATAGATATTTCCTTCTCCTGGTGCTGACAGGAGGAGGAGGAGGAGGAGAAGTGCGGCGACTTCATGGCATAATTTAAAAAGGTGGCGAGTGATATGTACAAAAAATTCAAAGGAGTGACTAATGCAAATATAAATCAATGTATAGTAAATGAATTACAGCATTGGGTAAAGCAAAGGAAGTGTTGATATGATTAAAGGCATCGTCAAGATGTGGCTTTTTATCCTGTTGAGGGTTTTAGGATCTTGGCTTGTCCTGCCACCCACACTTGCGACTCCGTGCATGGAGGGAACTCGGAACTACGAGTACCTGGTGAAAAGCATGCAGGAAGGTGATAGATTAGCTTTGGTTGATGAAAATCAGTATCCAAACGAGATAAATAATGTTTGAGTTTCATGAATCATTCAGGCTAATTCTGCCAGGCACCAATACTGAACTGCCAGGTTCATGATAGCCATACACAGAGTCCAATTGCTTCCACTGTGCTGTGTCCAAAAACAATCAGCTCAACAATGAATCCCAACATCGTGAACTCTCAACTGAGCCCGTCATGCAAGAATATGAGTGGTGTAATAATACAATACACAAACCAGCAAAAAGAGAGCCAAATCCTCTCCAAAAAACTCCAAATTATTACGCATCCATCAACCCATCCAAATGGCAGAAAAATACCCACCCACGACGCGAATCCATGAACAACCATCCTGCCAGTACTTTCCATCCTCACAACAACCAATTTGCAGCTGGGAGGCCGCTTGTACGCCTTCTACTGGCCACAGAGCCTGCGGCAGGAGGATTCTAACCATGATAGTGTTCAAATAGCCTAGCCAAATCCTCATCAACAGCAATGTTTTGCTTGGGACCGGCAAAAGCTGAAGAGCACAGTTTCGGATTCCTTCTTGGTATTGCAGCTGCCTGATAAACCTCCTTTGCAGCATTCTTTCCAATCTTTTAAACATTCTCTTCGTCGTCTGGAAGCTGCTCAGATTTGGGCGCTGCATCTCGGTATCATTATGCAATTCCTCCCCAATATCTTCAATCATATCCTCAGATGGAGATAGAAGGATGTCATCACGCGGATGCTAGCTGCGCCCACTATGCATAGGCGTCTGGGCGCCAGATATGCCATTGGCTTGTTGGTGATGATGAACGACGCGATAATGCGTTCAGTTGTTTCATTTCATCACTTCCTTCACCCAGCCGGCAGCAGTAATGTTATCAAAAATCGGGGTACCTTCCTGGGCATGCTAACCGCCATCTCCATTACGCTCCTCCAGGCAGTCCCAAAGCTGTCGGATTTTCCGGCCGAGGTATGGCAGGCTGGCGATTGCAGCATTCATGATTGACCAAATGGTCATATCAACCATTGATGTAACTATTTGAACTATCGAATCATCATCCCCAGGCCAGTGGCATGAGACTGACTGTGTATTGTTTTCACCCATGCTCTTCCCAGCAACGTCAGGATCCACATAGGCAATGATAAACCACAATGGCTTGACAAAGTCATCGGTCCAGGCATCGCAATGCAGCATTAACTGTGAAGACCTGTGACCTGAGTTTCATTCCTCATCGTCTGCTGTAGGGATGTATCATCAGGAAAAGCAAAAGAAGCATCAGGGTGATAAAATACATCACAACATGGAAAAATTTCTTGCTGTTCGTCAGGGTTGCACACATCCAATTCTTCCTTCGCCGAAGGCCTAACTTTGCAATCTTGTCAAGTGCTGCATTGAGTTCCTGACCATCATGGATAGTCGTGTCTGCCATGAAACATTTCCGAAGCTGCCTGTTAGATACCAGATTAATGATTCGTGCAATGCAACAATTGATTAGCAGATCCCATTGCTTGGGGCTGTTACCTAGCTTGTTGCTGATGCTCATGGACTGGGCAATCTCCCAGGCACACTTCCTCACTGCAATATCTTTCTATTGCATTGTAAAGCCGCCCTTCTTGTGCCAAATCCCCATGGTTTCTGCAACCCATTGGTTGACTCCAACGTTTTCATTCTTGGCCCAGAGGCTGCCTTTGTGGGTCGGCATCTGAATTCTATCAGCATCTGCGACAACTGATTTCCACAACCAGAAGGCATCACATTACAATTCAGGTTCTCACTCGTGGTCTATCATTGAGTGGTGGATATCAAGTGCTCGTTACTTCAACCAAGCGGCGTGAGGGTTGAATACAGTGTCAGGGGTAAAGTGATGGGGTAGGAGAGGTGAGGAGGGAGTGTTGAAGGTTCTGGAGATTGTATGTAAGATGAGCAGGCAAGGTGAATATATATGAGAGCTTGAAAGGGTTATCTCAATCTGGCAACATTGTCTTGGCTGTTATTCAGCTAGGAAGCGATTTGTTTAGCATCATCTAAGTGCCTTGATTCATTGACTGAACACTTAAATTCATCACAAAGAGAACTAAAAGCATGCTCTGCAGTCATATCACATTCGTTTGTCATTGCTCGAGTTCTTGTACCCCATGATGATGTCACATGCTCGGTATCTAACGAGATTGCTCTGCTCATGTCAGGTATCAACATAACAAAAATTGACAACCATCGATCAGGCAATGCGCATAGGTGGGCCTTGTGATGGTACAAAACAATTACCATAATAAGCTGAATGCAGACGCGGTATTCAGTTTGATATCCAAGTGATGTTGAATATGCGAGAGCGATTAAACACTTCGCAAGCATGTGAAGGAGGATGAGAGATATCCGATAAAGGTTGTACGAAACCATTTTGGAAAAAGTATATCGAGGTGCGCCTTTTTCCAAGGACCTGCCGGCTTGCAATGGTATGAGTAGCTAAGTATTCAGCCCGATGTTTCTGAACATTTGTCTGACATATCATTTTGCTAACGAAACATGGATATTCGTCAACAGTGTCTTCACTTTTCCAAGATGTTCTGCTACATTGGCGCTTACATCTCTCAACTCTGTCACAACCACAAAGAAAGGATTGTATAAGTAGCAGCCAAACAACTGGCAGATGATGGTTTTGCGATCGGGCACAATAGTATTCAACTGCCATTCATTCATAAACCGCATTCAAACCTGTTTTTTCACCCTTGCGACTACGATTCTACCTATACAGAAGCCGACAGCGATGTTCCATGTTTCGATCCAGAGCAAGCTCCATTTCGGATACGTATTGCTGCTACTCCACACTTCGACAACTGTCAAGCTGGCAAGCATGTTGGCAATGAGTATTTTGATATCTGGGATGATACCATACACTCATGGTCTCCATGTTTTGTGAGACGGAGTACTGATGAGTCCCCAGGTGTGTCTAGCACAACTAGTGTTAGGGACGGGTCCAGGTAACCTGCTAGTGGTCCAGGTTTGGACCGCCAAAATGGGTCGGTTTGGTTCCATACCAGTCCAAACACCCGACATGCTGCCTCTCGGTGGGCCAGTCCTGGACCCATACTTGTCAACGCTCGGGATGTGTTGGCTTTGGCTAGACCTATTGGTTCCAATCTACGGTTCAGCGTTTTGGGTTTCATTATTCATTGGGAAATTCAGATCTACTACTGTTATTCACGAAATATTGACTTTCATACCTCACTGACTTTGTTCGATGTATTAGCCGCCTTATCGATCAAAATAAACAGAGACACACTCCCTACACCATCCGGAAAATGAGCGTCAACGGAGTGTCAACAATTGTTAGTCGTGTATCCTGGGGAAATCTGAGGGGAAATAGATTGCAGACACCCATAAACACAGTATTGGCCGTGTTCATAGTGAAAGGAGAAAGCGAAATGGTCCCTGCCCCATCTTGCATATGAGTGTCGATGGAGCGTCAATGATCGTTGGCCTTGCATCATGTTTAATCACAGCGCGATGTGGCCGTTATTGTTCATATACAGCATTTTGACTGTATTTGTATGCTAAAAGGCTCATGAACACTTACTGGTAGCTTTGTAAATGAAATCAGTTCTTACTGTCCTGGAGGCTGTTGCGGGAATATCCCTTCCTCATCTGCTCATATAGTCTGCCAACTCCATGTTTATTGATCTTTGTGATCAAGCGTCATGCATATTACCGAAGATGCAAGACCACAAATCGTTCATGCTCCATTGAGGCTCATTGTCAAGTGGGGGCAGGGAGGGTATCACTATCTCTTTTGCCTATAAAAGCAACCATCAATTCTTTTATGACTGTCTGCAACATATCGTCCTTCATAATACCCAGGGTGCAAGACCAGAAATCATTGATGCTGTATTGACACTCATTTTCAGGATGGGGTAGGGAGAGTGTAGCTATAATTTTTGCATCTAAAGGAGGCCAATGCTTCGATTAGGTATAACCACGACCATATCAATTCTTAATTACCTCACATACAAGCCCTGATATAGTGGATGCTGCATTGATGCTCATTTTGCCACACTTGTAACCGAAATGTGCAATGAGTTGATTTAGAATAGTATGTCATGCACCTTGTTTTGGCAGCCATTCTATCGTTTTCATTTACTTTCTCCTTCATCACGACTTTGTTGCTTAATCATATATATAACTATATGTTTCAAAATACACTTTAAGACGTCGGCTAATTGTAGATAATAATACACTCAAAAATCCTGTTCCTTTCGATCAATGCTCGTCCTCACTTACAGGTTTGCTCAATAGGCTGCTCTCATCTGCACAGTGAATATTGTCTGCATTACCTCACAGCAGATAGTGTACTAACCAGTGGATGTTCTTTCATCAGTCCGCATGTCTGGATTGAAATCGGTATCATGCTGGCTATCCTGGGCATATGCATCGAGATTGAAAAATTGAGCGCTGGGAAGAGGAGCGTGTGAATACACATATCCGGGTAGCAAATTATCGATTTGGGGAATCTGAGCTCCCTCTCTCTCACCGGGTGGTGCAGGTTGAATTGCAGGCAGAGGTGGCGTTGATTCTGGTGTCGGCTGTCTGAGATGGTCGGGGTGAGGTGCAACTGATTCTTTGCGCCTCCGGTGTGTCTGCAGATCCTTCGCAGGGCCATTTCTGCAAGCAAGGCATCCATCCATGTAGTGTTGACAAAGCATCGCCAGGTGTCTTTCCAACACAGTCTTCACCTTTCTATGCCCAACAAACTCAAATCCCCACATCATCTTTTCTCAGACTTTGGCACGGGGTTTCATAATCAGGTATTGTGTTCCCTTGGTAGCGTAGTGCGAAACCCTCCTTGGGACATTTTGGCCATATTCAAGGCCAGGTGCATGTCGGACAGTTCGAGGTGTACCTGATCTCCTCGCCTTGCCTTTCTAGCAGACATGTTGCATACGTACAACAAATTGGTTACTGCATCTAACAATGTCATTCAGCTACAAGCTCAACCATAGAGGCATCCATCGCCTCCTCTAAGGTGATTAAACACTGTTTGGTCCACTCGCAGGGTAACTTATAACAAAAGTCATCCGCAAAGATCCCAGACCTCACGATGTGGTGATGTCCGATTTCCCAGACTGTGAGAACCAGGGCATTGGTCGAACATGCATGTTTCCCATTACGGTCTGCGATGATTTGGTCAGGTTGGTCTCTGCCTGTACAAGCTGTACGTTCTACAGTAAGTTGACGGCCAGTTACCACGCTATGGATATACTCACATCCTATTGCATCCTGCGTTGTATTCTTGCTCATTCTGGTCTTATGGACAAATTCAAAATGTGCATCCTGGGTGATATGTTTGGCGGCTGTGTTGGCAGCATCGTGATGGACTAAGTGCTGTCTGCATTGTTGCTGTGTGCCAGCGGGTAATGCATGGGATGAAGCGCCCGTCGATCGGCTTAATTCAGATCCGCTCTCACCTGGATGAGGTGTTGGTGTAGCCATCATTTGCTGGTGTGGAATAGGAGAGGAAGATGATAACAATAAGAAGTGGGAAGAGTTGAGGATTATATAGTCAGCTTCAAGTCAGAATGGAATAAGTAGCAGCCAACTTGCACATTCTACGCAAGATGAATCCTGCTGCGTATGGCTGCAAGTTGGAGGGGTTTCCACTGTCCAGCAATTTGCAGAAAGTTGGTCAGATGTTGTTTGTTTGGTTACAAGGGTAAATTGCGGTGTAAGACAGCCAAAATCTGACAATTGTGAGATATGAACAGGAAATGCTTCGAGGGAAAGAACGTCTGGTGATGATTGTCTCAAAACATCCCCGGGATATTGCACGAAACTGACGCTAACAACCAAGTCATGTAGTAAGATAAACATATTTATTCCGATTCTGGTGACAGCCGAAATGCTGATTTTGTTTTGTTCAAGTTGATCAAATGTAGTATCCTTGACACATAAGACATAGCTTGCCTCCATATCATCCATATCTTGCAAGATCAAACATCGCGCCCAACAACAAAGTCAACACAAACAACAATAGTCAATGCTCCGAAAGGGAACTTTTCGCCACACCCGGTTGGCAAATATGGCAATCGGCAAAGCGTTCCACATGACGTCGTCATCAACTGAATGAAGGAAAGAGCACCTTGCAGGCAGACAGTGTCCAAGCTCTTGGAGCGTTGGACAGCTTGCAATCCACAAAGAAGATTGCGGTGGAGAAATGACAAGAAACGCACTTTTTAAGCAATGAAGAGCAAGAGAAATGGATCAAGGATTGTTTTGGGAGAGACACCGCTGTCGCTAGAAAGCCAGTTAAAGACGCTGTAATAGCGACTAAGCAGTAGCAGGAAGATATGAGGAAAACTCAAAACGCAGGATTCACAACCAGAGACCCCTAGAAAACATATCCACAGATGATGAATGATACCGGAGACAGTCTGAGCAATCTTGTAAGTTCCAATGTTGAGGAGGATGCGGAAGATGGGCATGGTGATGATGTAGAGCTGGGCAAGCTGAGCAAAGAGGATGAACCGGGCTGGGTGATGGGCCCAACCTCCACAACATCACAGCACCCTGTGGAGGGGTTAAATCAGATGCAGATATAGCTTCACGAATTGACACGATCCGGATGGGGGGACCCAGCCGACTACTTCCATGAAAGAGATAAGAAGTACGGTACAACTGCATTGAGCATTCTGGCAGTGGTTGAACCGTAAACGGATGATGTTGAAGTCGCACCTGCACGTACAACATTTGGGGAGCATATGGAGACTCTTGATACCGTCCCTGGAATATCGCAACAGGGGCAAGGGATGTCTGGACCAGGATGTACTCATATGAGGCATGGATCCAGGAGGCCGCAGTCATTCAATGGCATAGCGTGACTTTCGCCTGATGCGGCGGCGAATTCATCACCTATTCAGAAATCGAAGCCTGTTGAACCCGTAAGCTTTTACCCCTGCTTGTTGCCTGCCCAGCTAAGCACCCAATGGAAATTGGATTCGGACGAGAAAGTTGTAATGGCTCCTGCATCGCCGGAGGCATAGATAGGCCATTTCATTGATTTGACATCATATCTCACTGAGAAGCAATTCGTGTACCGATTTTGTTATGTGTCAGCTTTCTCTTGATTTCAGTGACCAAATAGTGAGACACAATAATTCATCGGTGCATGTGCATGGGTCGTTCACACCATGCGAAATGGTCAGATTGCTCATCAGGCTGTAAGATGACCGATACACTTGATATCATTTTGCCTGTAACTGTCAAGTGATAAAGCATTAGCTCAATTAGTGACAAGATTTAGTAACAAAATTTAAGTGAGTGATGTCATACGAGTCATAGAAGGAGTGGTCAGTGCTCAATACAAATCTGTCTGAATGATGACCATCATGCAGCATTCATACATGTATCTACCTCCGCACAGACGTGGTGCACATCATTCAGGTTTTCACAATTGCTTGTAGTATGTCATGGAAATCAAGGGGAAGGAGCTGGATAAGGAAAGGTGAGGAAATCGGGCTATATTAATCAAAAACTTGTGGAATGATCTTCATGCGATAAATTGCCGGCCCAGAGCCCAGGAACGGGATAGGGTCAGGCCATCCATCACTCAGATAACGTGGATGGTGGTTGATCCGAAATTGAGAGGCTACAAAGTTTCTGCATGTAAATGATAATACAGAGAAACGCTATATTGGCTGTCACTTATGACTATACGATTCGTAAGATACAATTATTGACTGTACAATGACTGTTTGGATGTGTTCAATGTGAACCTCAATGGAGTGTCAACGATTGATAGTCTTACACTTTCGGCAATAAAAGGGTTGCACGGTCACATCCTTCCGAATTCAATGTATTGGTTGGCTTTACAGTGAAACAGGCAAAGAACATGCTCATTGCCCCAACGTAAAATTCAGCATCGCCAGAGCGTCAATGATTGTTGACCTTGCATCATGCATATTCGAAGTGCTGGGCAATCAGATTAAGCCGTAATCGAACTATCGGCCACCTTTCTAGGCAAATATGCCCACGATGACATTCCTATTTTGTCCAACAAATGAATGTCAATGTAGTGTCAAGGATTTTTGGTCTTGCAACTTGCATAATCTGATGGCTGTGCATTGGCATTTATCCATGATCGAAGTATTGGCAGCCTATATGGGTAAAATTGGTAGTAACAATACCCCTACCGCCTCCTAACCATAAGCATCAGCTGTGCTGCAACAATTCTTATGGGGCTCGGAAAGCTTCGAAGCAATGAGCTGCTTTGTGTCGTTGCTGAACTGAATTTTCAATGGATATTCTTTTCAGTTTTTCCCGGTATACAACTTCACAACTATGCGTGCAATGTCTGACCGGTCATACTTTTGTGTTGAGTGTACCTCTAGTGTCAATATTTGAGAACCAGCGTGCTACTTAACTATAACGGAACATTTGATGGTCTTAGAACGCGAACAAGCATGTTTCAAATTCCTACCACCGAGTCGGATTCCCAATATTTAAATACCTCCTTGCCAGATGTTATAATATCTTCCTAAAATGAACATGACTTTATTCGTAATTTGAGCAACCTTGCTTCACAAAGCATATTTGATGGGTGGGGGGTTTCCATGAATGTGGGGGCCCGAAGCGGCCATTTGCTTCGAATGATTCTAGACAAGCTCAGTCATGGAGGTGCTATTTCCAATGCGGAATTGAGGAGACCGCGAGCCCTGCCGTCATATGTATTGTGAGTCATCAAGTTCTATGGCATCCATCAGAACATGGGACCAGCTCAATGGTGAAACACTTACAGGCAAAAGCGCACGTTGCAGAGTTAAACGAATTAACAGAGTCAAAAGTTTCTGAATTGAGAAAGTACAACCATGGATGAAACAGCTTTCACCATACCGAAGAGACAAGGCAGTCGAGGAATGACAATAGTAAGTTCGCGGAGGAAATTCCTATTCGACAGCTGGATTTTACCTATATTGATACAATTTACAGACCCACTGCTGCAACATGGCAGCAAAGGACTTTGCAAGAGCCGAATATCACCAAGACACCTGGAATCGCAATCCCATGTTAGGATTTGTTTCAGCTCATATTCCTTGGAACGCTATCCCAAAACTCTAGCTACAGTAGTCATATATTGTATTACGCAATGAGCTGGTGCTGCAGTCAGCACTCACTTGTACCAACATTTGCTGGAGGGAGGACTCGGTGATGATGGATTCAATTACGAAGCAATTGCCGTCAAGAAATACAGTTAGCTTAGCTTTGGACAGGTGGACATTGGCGAACAAATTGGCCATCACATTGGTCATAGCTTACTATATGGATTGAAATTGGGCATTATGAGAAGTACAACACAATTTTAACAAGGTTCATAGCCTGCTCTTTGCCTTCTTTCGAAAGCGAATCATGGATAATAAGTCAAGGGTCAACATACTAGTGCAAGGCTAGACATTCATTAGGAGGAAGTTCTGAATTATTTTGAGCTTACCGATGGCTGTTTACTTCGAGTTATGACAGGCAATGCTTCCTCACAATAAATGATGACTCAGGAACTACAATCAACCCTTGTGGCGTCCGGAATCCAGTGGCCTGCAGTGAGCTACCACACACCATGCATGGCACGCATCATTCAGCTTGCTTCTGGTGGGTTCATGACCAGTCTCAGTGTAACAGGCTGCACGAAGTCTTGGGAAGCCCATGAGCGCGATGTGCAATTTGGAGAGAATGATAGCACAGCCATTAGAAAGAGTCAAAGACCATGAAAAGAAGGCAATGCTACAATCAAAAAGGTGTCGGCTATGAGACCAGGTTTAGCAAAGATAATTGAGAATGTACAGATTTGCAGACATTTTGAAAGACCTGAGACTGACCTTCATATAACAGAGAATGTTTCCTGTATTGATTACGTTGACACCTGGATGTCAAAACGACTTCATTGACTGTCAAAAAACTAAAGTACCAATCGCAGCACTCCTTAACATAGATGTTAACACTCAGTGGGATTCAACTGTGGAGTGGCTTGAGCAAACCTACCAATTTCGAGAATTCACCCATGAGTGGCTTAAAAATCCAAAATAGTATGATTACCGGCCACTCTTCACAACACAGGATGAATGGACTATAGTGACGGATGTCATGCAAGTGTTCAGGCCATTCCGATACCGGACCCTGTGGATGTCGAAAAGGGAGATGGGTACTCTGCATCACGTCATCACTCACTACAATGACATGTTCAATCATATGGATGGCGTTAAGCGAACTTTAGCTAAAAAGAAGACTCCATGGCGGGAAGACTTATACTTCACGGTGAAGTTTGCGCGACAGAAGCTGTGAAAATATTATGCTGATGTAACTTCAATGACCGGTATACATCTACTTTCACCACATATCCTCGATCCTTTCCTGAAGTTGCGATCGTTCAGGAAGTGGGAAAACGGAATGGATATTTATCCTGAGGACAAGACTTCTTATTATACCCAATACCAGGAGGCGTTTCTGAAGTATGTGGAGAATGAAAACTATGCCGAACATCGACGATGATCAGTCATCAAACCCAATAATATTCCGGGCAGCAATCACTTCCATTCTACAAAGGCTTGTGGATTTGGTCAATCTTCATTTCATCAGTATGATTTGTCCAGCAATGATGAGGAATACATAACACCTGAAAGCGTTGCTGAAACAACACCTGGACGAAGCAATCATACAGCACCCTTATCAACAGCCGCAAGGCTCTATTTCAATTCACCGCCTGAAGAACCCAAGAACTGGGGGCAAGGTAATCCAAATCTTAATGATTACCACTTCAACCCCATGGAGATTAGCAGTACATTTTGGTTACTGGCTCTCCCCGACTGCTGGCATCAACAAGAGGAAACGCACGCAAAGTATGCGGATCTCTCCAAGGTGGCATGTAACATATTCTCTATCATACGACATGGTGACGGAGTGGAGGTGAGATTTTCCCCTGGGCATGACGTTATCAGCTGGAGACAGTCTAAAGCCACAGGTGAAACCCTTCCGGAAAATGTCATTGTAATGCAGATGGCTCGAGGCAATTACACTATATCGTCAGGCGATTACACAGCATTGGATCTCACGCAGACTGAAAATGACTTGGATTTGAGGAATGTGGCGGTGGAAAGAAATTTGTGCAGAATGGCCAAGGTCCATGACTTTTGTAAAGGCGAATACCGGCACGTACGGCCGTGTACCGCTCGAGATGGTAATTGGGAGGATACGGTTGCACACAAGGATCTGAGTGATTATATGTGTAGATGTGTAGGTAAGATTATCGCTAGAGATCTGAGGCTCATGGCGAGCCAACTATATAAAACGGTGTTACCCGGCCCTGGACACGTCACGTGCAGTCGTGCCGTTACATTATCCCCCTGTTTAGGTGCAGACCTCCTGGGCTGCATAATCCCGTACAAGAGTAGGAAAGGAAATAAACAAAAAGAAAGCAATCAAATAATGGTTCCAGGTACGCAATCGTACGAACCTATAAGTCCCACAACCGATCAGTACCGCTCAGGGTGACCTTTCGGCAGATCCGGTGCACGGGGAAAACTCCACCACCACTTGACTGGGATCAAGAAGTGGTAAAAACCCGTGCCGACGCCATTTGTACCGGGCCGAGATCCAAAGAAGAGAAGAAGTGAAGAGAAGAGAAGAGAGATACAAGAAAACATCCAGAAGTTATCCCGTCCTCCATATCACCACATCCGAAACCATACTCCACCGACCATCCATACCTGTACCTCGTATATCTCGGCGTAGATCAGTGTCATACTTGTCAGGGTGGTAGAGAGCTTCCGCTCCTGACTTGGCATCGATGGGAGCCTCCGCTGCCGGCATTGTTGGTAGTCTTCGGTGATCATCGATCACATACGTCAATTGCATCCCGTGCAATCGCGTCTCATTCGTTGATTTCTAATAAGTGAGCTTCTCTAAGATAGTTATACTTACTAATTTGAAGCGCGCTAGCGCTGTCTGAGCTCTGTGCAGTTCTTCCGCATGCTCTGTAGAGTATATGTTGCTGCTGGTAATCATTGGTAATTGACATTGACTTGTAGATAGATCTTAATTCGGTGATCGTCTTTCGAAGTCCGCTTCGGTGACCATCCGGTCGACTTAATAGTTGCTCTCGGTAGGCGGCTTCAGTAGAATCTTGGTCGACTTATTGGTAGACATCTTGGTCGACTTCTCAGTGCGTGTCACAGTAGACTGCCTCCAAGTAGGCTTTTGATTTGTTGGTAGGACTTGATTGTTCAGACACGACTATCTCCCTCTTTTTGAAAATTCGTTGCTCCCTCGACGACTTTTCCATCATATTGATTGTCAATTGCCATCGTGGCTTGGTAGCAGTGTAATCGTGATTCGGGATTGTAATCGAAATCTCAGTGATTCGACACATAATTCAGTTTGGCTTTCGATTTGTCTGCAGACTTCCGGTCATAAGTTCCCGACCTCGACCTTCGGCATCACGGCCATAAATTTTTGACCTCGACCTCAGGTGTCACAGTCTCCTGACTTCGACCATCGGCGTCACGGTCTGAAAGTATTCGACCTCATCTTTAGACTCCGCGTTGAACATGTTTGTCGTGCCTTGATTTCCCTAGGCTTCCGCCATGTATTGACAAGTTGACATGGTTTCGAGTTCTTGCTCAGGGTCACTCTATCGATTGCCGTATCTCCGACATTCGATCTTGACCGCCAACTATAGTATGGGAACTCATCTCTGTTGATCGTATACGATAATAAATTCTTCTTATGCATCTTGGTATTGTCTGGTGATCCGGTATTAGGTAGGGTCTCTGTGGACCGCTTCTCCGAGAAAGTCATTTGGTAGGGTCGTTCGGTATTCAGTTCGGTATGCTGTTCGGTATACATCTCCGTTAGTGGCTTTGTCCGGTAAGGCTCCCGGTCATCCCCTCTACGTGAAGTCTTTCGGCAATGATATCCGTTGATTATTCGGTCCGCATTGGGTGGTCATATTCGATCTCCTTCAGGACCAGTTCGGTAGTCATATCGTAGTCATTCAGTATCTAGTTCAGAACTGCATCGGCAGTCGTATTTGCACTCGTTCGGCATGAATTGGAGCTCCCGCTCATGATTCGGCAATAATGGAAGCCTCCGCTCGCTGCATGATAGTAAGTGCGCTCGCGCTCTGCCATTATCTGACGGCCAGCTCTGCAGACCCAGTCCATCACTGATCATCGGGCTGCATCGAAGCTGCTTCGGTAGTCCTATTTACGCTCTTTTGCATTATCATGCGGGCTGGACTTCTCATCGTCTTGAGTGGGCAGCAGTCGAATTAATCATTTGCTTATGAGTGGAATTGTAGGTACAGTTGATATCCGCTTGCTAATTGGACTTATTGACTCATGATCGTTGTGTTATCGATTCTGCTTTGGGTGCACTTGTTGACTCTTCTCCAGCCGCGCTCGTCCACAATTTTCCATCCGCCCTTGTCGATCTCCAGGTGGACTTATCGCAGTCTCTTTTGTCATGTGCTTGCCATGCCTTCTTGCGGTGCACTATGTTGCCTCTTCTGTAGGTGCGATCGTTGACTATTCTCCGGGTGCACTCGTCGAGTCTAAGTGTAATAATGCTGTCTGTCATCTCTGGCGAAGATTGTAGTCCGCGGTGCTTCATGCCAGCACTTCCGGTACGGTAATACTTTGCAGTAAGGTTGTTTTCAGTTCCGTTACTGTCATCTCCCCCTTTTGAAGGTTGTTGCTCCGCCGACGGCATATTTCGGTACGAGGTTCACTGATTGCCACTGATACATCATATATCTGTGTATCTGCATATATGCACTCGATTCCACTTTGGTAGATTGTCATCAAAAGTAAGAGATCTTAAGGGTAGGGTTTCACATAACCTCGAATATCACCCTAAGACCGTAGAGTGATTTCATTCATGTCCGATCCGCCATCTCCGGGATCCGCAATTTGCACTGGTGCAGCTCACCTCCCGTGGCTCATCAGTAGTTTTCGTAAATCTCTAAAAGTCGCTTCTGTGATGTTTCCGGTGTCGTTTATCATCATATGAGTTCATTCCTGCCCGGGAGATATCTCGGTCCATGATCCGGCACTTCGGCTCGCGATCTAAAATCCATGATCCAGCACTCCGGCTTAGGATCTAAAATCCATGATCTAATGCTACCGCACAAGATCAAAATCCAGGATCCGGCGCTCCGGCTCATGATCTGTCTCTCGCGGTATGGTATTGCGTCTGATTTCGACCCGTAGATAATGGTTCGTAAGGCCTTCGATCCGGAAGGAGTGAGTGCGCTTTGCTGCTTGCTATTGTTGAAATTGCCTCTGAACTGTAGATATGCACGAACTCGTACGGCTTCATATCTGCTCCATCTGTGTTAGCCCAATTGGTAATTCGGAGAGGATGGAAGCGGTGAAGGGAAAATCCAGGAGGCCTTGTCCTTAACGGTTCGCCCACAAAGGAGCCAAGCCCCGCCGTCCGGTCTCTCCCTTCGTTACTCGGCGAGCCGGTAGCAGTCATTCAAGCACTGTCAGTGTGTAACACTTCTGCCGCAACTACCGCCGCTGCTCCCTGCTCGTCGTGTCCAGCACTTCTATATTGGGGCCTCTCAGCAGAGGTACTTCCCAAAGTTGCTCCCAGCAGCCCGGTACAATCACCACATCCGTATGATGATAGCCAGTCCAACCTCATTACTAGCAAGGTCGATAATGCCGCAGCTCTAATCTTGAGCATTTCCGCTTCCCTGCAAAGATCTGTTGTATCCGCGTGTGGGAAAATCCCATCCCGGGAGTCCGGTGCCTGGAGCCCACTCGGGGTTCGTAAGGCCATCAAATGACTGAAACTACGGTCGATTGTTAGTAGCACTAAGCTGTGCGCCTGCATAGGTGTGAAAATGACCTCCGATTCGTCAACCGGGGCCATGATAAGTAACTAGCCCACTCCCACCCTGGGATCCAGCGAAACTAGCGATGATTCCCAACCAGAGACTCGACGCAGAGTTGTCCATTCCCACTCGGGAGTCCGGCTGAAGATGATAGATCTCACTTCCCATCCATGGTAAGGTAAGTAATCTCCTCCCATTCCAGGACAGAGCGGAAGTGATTATTCCCATCCAGGATAATACAAACTGGGTGCTCCTCCCATTCCGAGATCGAGCAGAAGTTATTATTCCCATCCAGGGTGAGGCAAGTAAGACACTCTTCCTATTCCAGGATCTAGCAAAAGTCATTATTCCCATCTAGGAATCAATGAAAAGAGACATGCTAAATCCCACTCCAGGATCTGGCGACAGGTGTCAATTCCCATCCTGGGATGACTAGAGGGACGCCTACTCCCATCCCGGGATCCGGCAAAGGTAAGTTGATCATATTCAGTTGTACGGCCTCATACTCGCCCAGCCAGCGGTATGTTACATGGCATTTGCTGCATCCGCCGGTATAAGTCTCGATGGACCGTAGCATGGAGGCTCGGTCTTGTTCGTAGGAGCACTTCCCATGTGCAATGATTCTTGTCCGTTGGAAGTGGGCTTTGACCACGTGATGATCCTCTGAAACTGTACTTCCGTCCTGAAATGTCGCACTGCCGACGTAACGCTCAATTAATTGTGAGTTTGCCTCTGCGGATAAAGGATTGGGCACATCCGACTCGGTCATCAGAATTGAGTCGGAATCAGTCATCGGAATTGACCATCTAATTGATCATCGGAAATGTGTCTCCGAAGATGGTATGGTTGAGATTGCAATAGGGTACACTTCGGCCATGCAATGTGTCTCCGCCAGAGGTCCGGTTCTATCATGAATTCTGTTGTATCGTCTCGTAATGTCGCCGGGCTTCCGCCACCAATTGACGCGTTCAGTGGTAATGCGATCTTGACATTGCAGCTTCCCCGCAGTCGGAAAAGATATGCCGATGGTTCGTATGCGATTTCTCTTGCCGCCGTGTTTCGGCGTCTCATCAGGAGTACTTGAGGTTGTTGAATATTGGATGTCTTGACCGGTGACATGTCACGACTAGTGACACGTCTTGTCATTGCTGAAGTTTCGAGATAATCTCTGCATTCGTCAATTGACACGAATGAATGGTTCCTGAACTAAGGGTCATCGCTCCTGTATTTGGTAGGCCGCTGAACTTGCATGTACGTCATTGTCTCGATTGTTGACTTGTATACCACGCTTCGGAAAAGGAATATAATTGTAATATCAAAATCCCGTGAGCGAAACATATCCGTTTACTGAAAAAGCGATAATAGTGTAAAGGCGAATACCGGCACCTATGGCCGTGTACCGCTCGAGATGGTAATTGGGAGGATACGGTTGCACACGAGGATCTGAGTGATTATATGTGTAGATTTGTAGGTAAGATTATCGCTAGAGATCTGAGGCTCGTGGTGAGCCGACTATATAAAACGGTGTTACCCGGCCCTGGTCACATCACGTGCAGCCGTGCCGTTACGACTTTTGGGAGATGTGGCAGGGCAGCCAAAATCTATATGCTACACAGGAGGAATCTCGTTCCCAAAACAAGTAAATGTCAGCCGTAGCATACATTGCAGATACTGAAGAGATCACCAAAGCATCTTGGTCAACCTTTCAACATGATGTTTCAGCTGCATTTAAATTGTCAGACAGATCATCGTTGCCACCAGCTTTGTCTAAAAAGGACCTCCCTGGAGGACGAACCCAAGTATTAAATATCCCCTGAATTGACAGCATCGACCATCATCCAGCCACCAGTAATGAAGACAGGGCAACTGAAATCATTTCTGACACCGAATATTACCTTTACTGGACTGGTGACTGTCAAATTCAAAACATGAACAATGATGACTGGGAGGCAGACAACGAATCCGATATCGATCTTTACAATGGCATTGAGGCTCCGGAAAGCCCAGAGCCCCAGGTGGTAGGTTCCGCACGAAATGTTCCCGGATTGATTCGGCCAACATGGAGGTCAATGCAACCGCCTCGAAA
>Ga0307512_10000564_pt1 | contig 54812 bp, 51 predicted proteins | sample 14_EM_MG_FD_200267 | JGI IMG/M metagenome (GOLD analysis project Ga0307512, IMG submission 200267) | Populus trichocarpa ectomycorrhiza microbial communities from riparian zone in the Pacific Northwest, United States - 14_EM | ecosystem: Host-associated > Plants > Roots > Unclassified | place...
CGAGACCCGAAGGGAGTGACTGGACGGCGGGGCTTGGCTCCTGTGTGGGCGAACCGTCAATGACAAGGCCTCCTGGATATCCCATTCCACCGCTTCCATCCTTTCTTAATTCTTTGGCTAACATAGATGGAGCAGTTCGGAGATAACCCCGAAGACAAATGACAATTGAGACCGAAGAGCCCACTTACGAACGCCGAAGACTTAAGAAGCAATTGGAAGCCCGGGCATGAGATAATGTTCCAGATACGAGAGACGATGGTCCTGCAGAAGGTATCATTGAGACTATGAGAATTGGACTTACCAGCGCCGATATGCCCATCCCGGAGATGCTCAGAGACGGATGACAATGAATCCTTGACAATGGCGACATACACGAAACTAGCAATTGAATGCCGAGACGCTGATATATGTACCGGCTGCCTTGCCGCACCGAGTACAATGCCAAATACAATGCAGATTACAATGCCGAATATAATACCGATTACAATACCGAATACAATGCCATATCTGTTTCGAAGTTACATCACCGAGAATACTCCAGAATGAGATCCCGACTCAGACTCGGCGATCCCAAGCTATACAACTACGATGACAAATGACAAATGCAAATTGACAACTACAAATCGACTTCCGAATCAAGCCCTTTCAATTGATGTTCCCTACGAAGCCATATGAGATTAGTCGCTGGCGGAGCAACGACTTTTAAAAGAAGGGGATGACCGTACCGGAATCGCAACTCTTACCGCAAACAATTACCATACCGGAAGTACACCTGGACATGAATCGACAAGTGGACTCAGAGAACGACGATAAGTCAACCGAGTCAAGTGATGTGATGGCACACACCTACAGATGAATTGACAAGGACACCCGGATGAGAGCCAGCGAGCGCACACCGCGATCTAAGACGATAAGTTCACCGAGCATAAGACGGACATCAAGTATACCTGCAAATGCATCGGAAACAAACAAGCCTGATCCATGCCGAAGGAGTGCAAATACAGATACCGAAGCAGTTGCGAACGCGATACCGATCGACCGCGATATGGCTACCGAATTATTCCCAAAGGAGACCGAAAATGACCACCGAGCGTACTGAATAGTCTACGGAATGGAATCAAGAGGTCTCACAGCAACAGATATCACTGCGAAGGACTTCACATGGAGATCGAGAGGATTACCGGGTGCCTTACCGTATCAAGCCACTGACCGAGACGCTTACCAAACGGCATATCGAACTGAATGCGGAATGATTCTACCAAATGACTACTGAGAAGCCAACGGATATTCTACCGAAGCTGTCTACCGATGGCCAAGAGAAGTCGACCAAGAACGCACTGAAGCTATCATCCGAATGACTTCTACCGAGAGGCGGTCCACCGAGACCCTACCAGATGCCGAATCAAGAGATGCCGGAATCCACATATGCAAAGCAGCTTTCCGAGCGCAGAGGCACACTCCTATCGCGGTGAGTATGACTACCAACTGTGAAGCTTACATGTTAGATATGAATCAATGATATACCGCCCACGCCTGATGCAATTGGCGCATTCTACTACCCTCAAATGTTCACCAGCGAGTCACATATGAGAATCGACGGCTATGACGATGCCAGGAGCGAAATCTCACATCATTGCCCAAAGTCAAGACAAGGCACGGTTGCAAATGACGTCGAGATTGAGCGCATTGGGACGCCTCATTCGACAGTAAGTCAACAGGCAGAACAAGTCACGACGAGGCATAGCCGTTCCAATGACGTCAAGATTGAGCGCATCGGAACGTCTCATACGACAGTAAGTCAACAGGCAGAGCAAGTCAGGATAGACACTGGAGAGCGGGCGACGCAGAAGGACGACCGAAGCCGAAGGAAGATTGTCTGCAGAAGAAGCCAAATCCGAACTGAATTACGTATCGAATCACCAATGAATCCCAATATCAATTCAGAGATCCAAGTTACACTGCTACCGAGCCACAATGGCAATCGACAATGGATATGATGGAGAAGTCGTCGACGGAGCAACGAATTTTCAAAAGAAGGAAAGAGATGATGTCGATGGCGTGAAGCAGAGCCGCGATAACCCTAACCCAGTCACGTACCCACTCAATTGCGTGGCTTTGTCGTGGTGGGAGCCGTTTTCCAAGCACACAGAGTACCAATTACTACCGGTTGCAAGATATACTCCACAGAACATGCGGAAGCAGTGCACAGAGCTCAGACAGCACTAGCACGCTTGAACTTGGTAAGTATAACCATCTTAGAGAAACTTACGTGTTAGGTGTCTACGAATGGGACTACACGAAAGTGACGTATACGATTGATGGCTATGACCAATGCCGGCAGTGGAAGCTCCCATCGATACCAAGTCATGAGTGGAAGCTCTACCACCCCAACGAATTCCGACAATGACCTACGCCGAGATACACGGGCTACGAGTGCGGTACTGGATGGCTGGTTGGACGTTGTATGAGTTTGGGAGTACAGACAAGGAGGAATTGAGGTCCAAGGCTCGGGAGCGGAGGAAATGGGTCAATATTTTTGGAACTCGGGACAGGAGGAAAGTTATCAATTGGGCGTTCCTTTCTTCTGTTTCTTCTTTTCTCTGCTCTTCTCCAGAGTGTGTTACTTCTTTGGATCTCGGCCGGGTATATATGGCGTCGGCACGGGTTTCACCACCTCCAGATCTCAGTCAATGGGAGGTGGAGTTTCCCCGTGCGCCGGATCCACCGAAAGGTCACCCTGAGCGGTACCGATCGGTAGCGGGACTTTTGAGTTTGTACGAGTACGTACGCGGCATGATTGTGCAATGCTTTCCTTTCCTTTCCTTTTCTCTTATACGGTTTATGCAGCCCAGGAGGTCTGCACCTAAAGAAGGGGATAATGTAACAGCGGCACGTAACCCAGGCTGGGTAACGGCCGTTCTATATAGTCAGCTCGCCACGAGCCTTAGATCTCAAGCGATAACCTTACCTATACATCTACATCTACTATCACTCGTATCCACGTTTGCAAACGTATTCCTATAATTGCCATACGTATACCTATAAGGCCGGACGCAGGCATACGTGCCCTTACATAACCCATGTTGTCAATCTTGCATTGACTCCTATACAGACTGTCTGGATGAAGAAACCAATGATGATTACCTTACGGCAGACGAGGAACAAGTTTGGTCCCTGGCTTATGAGGAGTTAAACTTTTCAATATTTCTTACGCCTTCATGGGGCTTTCCTACATTTGACCATTTCGTTGCTCTTTCTGTTAGATGGAGGTTCTTTGATAGATATCTTTATGAATCTACGTCTGTGGAACATGATGAAGAATATGCTGAGCTTATGCTTGACTGGTGAACAGTTACATAGCGAGGATCCATTTAGTTCTGACAGCGTGAACTAGTGGTAGAAATCTGTGATGCTTTGTATACCTAGTATACCTTACAAATTTCCTTGGAAGTTATAAGTTTTAACTTTCTTTTCGTTATTCGATTATTGTAAATCCAATTTATTGCTTGCTGTTAAGCATACTACATTGCAATTCCATTATGATGAAATCATAAATATCGGAAAAATCAATGATCCCATTAAGTTTTGCAAATCATATTACATTATGACTCCTGATGTATGGCATGCATTGTTGCCTATTTTTGCATCATGGTCTGGCTTATCACCTTGAGGCTATGTATGCCTATGGGATTCTTGAGAATGTTGTTTACAGGGTTAAGGCTGTTGAGGGTTATGCTTTGACAGTTATTGGAATACTCCTTGATGTATTCATGGATAAGCAATATGGCTCTATTATCAGCATTCACCCAGAACATAATGTTATTTCATATGTCATGAGTTATATCATGGAGATGGTCCTTCGATTCAGAGTGGTGGTTCACTGCGACGTCTGGGAGTCGTTGATCGCCCATGGTACTCAAATGACAGTAAACATTATGCTTCATTCCGAACGAGATGTTAGCAAAATATGGTTTCACTATTTGAAATCATATACCATGCAGGGCATGAAGCAGGCGCTACCATGTTAGTTCAGTTTCGCCTAATATGCAGCTTTCTGTCAATCCGTTGCCTTTGCGCTTGGATAGACATCATTACGGTTGATGTTCCTTGGAGAGGAAATTAACCAGATACATTATTATTATGAAATTACAGTAGTTCACCTGTACAGTATCTACTTATACATCTCTTGAATAGCGATTGAGATTGCAGTTGCAATCGTGTTACATGATGAGTTCATGAGGCCCACCTCAGGGATCATGTTAATACTCACATAGCGAGATTCATTCTCATCATTGTACAGTCACCATGAGGTATAACTGACAATGTTATCAATCAAGCACCATACCATATGGTTTTGATATTCGATGATCATGGAACCTAAATGCTGAGGCATATTGACAGGAATGCAGAAGGGCTCGTCGCAGCCATGAATGATATTCAAAACTTCTCTTCCATGTTGATAATGAATACGCATGTGTTGGAATAGTACCGGACCCGTTGGGTAGGAATGCTATATTGTTGAGGATGACCATGTGATGAATGGCACGTTGTGTCATGAGATCCAAGCAGTTATGCCTTTCAGTATTGCGATATTACTGCTATGTCAAGATGTGATATTGTTGCATGGAAGTTGCTAGTCAATCTTGAAGGCATAGATATTTGATGGTAGCCCCATCTATCAGCAGCTGAAGAAATATTACTACGGATCATTGCTAGCAATAATGGCTCTGTTGGAATTATAAACGGTCTGGCTGTTCGATTTAACTATCATGGCCTTACGACCAAGGCATGGTATGCCTCATAATTAAGAATTGCTATATTGTATTCTCATAAAGGGGATATTGCGCTCGTCTCCACCTCATGCAACAGGGCTTATTACGTGTTCATTAGGAATCGCCCATGATGGTCACCTTCAGGCTATCATATTAATCAGTTTGCATATATGAGAAGACTTGTTCGCAATAAACCACGAAACCATCAATTATACGGTGTTACCGTTAACTACGCAAATAGCATTACGGCATGATTGTTATATCATCAGCTGCTAAGCTTATAAAAGCAATCAACTTATTCCAATAGAATAATGGGAACCGATACGTTGTCTCAGTACCAAACATTCATATCTTTAGTGTCGAAATTAGAAAACATCAGTACTATATGTTAGCATAACCCAATTAGATTTGTCACTCTATCGGGTCTACTATGACAAAGTTGGCATCCACTATTATGTGATAATAGGGGAATGTTACGCCACATTGTCAGAGTCGTTATATGACAAGTATGATTATACTGATGGAATTTCAATCACTATCATTTACTATTGAAGTGCATTGCACAAGAATGGTATATTTGATGGCGTTCGGAGCCCGCCTACTGAGGGGGGAGGTAGCCTTGATTGGTTACAAATTATTACATTATGTAAACATCTTAATACCCAAGATCTCGAAAATGATTCTCTATGGTTGAGTCTAGTAGTGTTCCGATAGTGAGAAGTACAAATGACCAACAGAGACAGTGAGAGATTTATCATGTAGTGTCCCGATAGTGGGAAGCGTGAATGACAAATGGGGTTGATTAGATAAATAACTTCTGACGTTGAGATTAAGTAGTGTGCCGGTGGCGGGAACATGAACAACCAACAGGAATAACAACCAGATTACAAGTATCAATGGACCATGGTGAAAAACCAGCTGTCCGTGTGGTTATTAAAGAAAAGCAATTGTCTACTATAAGCTCGCCAATATGCAATAAAGCATCGCTTGATGAGTTACTCAACACAGACATCACATTCAGAAACAAAAATCCTTTTGTGCTGAAGAATGCTACGCATCTCTGGTAGCGAGGATCTCATTAGCATGACTATATGAGAAGAACATCACTGTAGGGATGGCTAGTCATTTAAGCCAGATAGAGACGATTGAACTTCTATTAAGAAACTTCTCTATAAATGAATTATGGAATACGTCTGATCATTGCCATAAGAATAAAGCAGTGTGTCATGCTCATTATCCACACTTAAGGATACAAAAATTAAAACTTTGGATGGAATATCCAGGAGTCGGCATTGGAGAATTCAAAGGAAGTCCAGAGGAGCCAGCCCGATAGCGAGGTGGTTTAATGGATACTTCTGTTAAGATCCTTGTCCATCGACTTATAAAGATTATTTGTATGAGGTGGTTGATGACCACTATACAACTATGAGCCAGTTAGTAGACGCCTAATATGTCTATAATCGATGGATAAAACATATTCTACAATTAAACGATGAAGGCAGTTCAAATCTTGGGCTTTACTGTGTACGCTTTGTATACATAGATCATTCTCCAGACTTATGTCTTTGTGGACCTTGTCGAGGAAGAATGACAATCATTGCAGCCAATGCATAATAAGGTTATGATAATCTGAAGAATGCATTTCAACGCCCAAAGATCACGACCAGCCATAGTGGATGGGCTAGATTGGCTGAAGTACTTAGCGAAGGATGATGCTAAAGATGCGCCATACTTTCCAATGAGTCAAATTAGTCCATGAATCAACTCTATGTCAGGACCAATGGCAAGAGAGCATACAGGACAGAATAAGCATCAACAAGTTAGTTTATACTTATCGATTGTCATATGATAGGAATTTCTCATGACTTCTTGTCCAAAGCACACAATGATTATAGCATGCAGTGAAGCGTCGCCAATTTGGAGACTTAGTGCAAGATGATAAGTTGCTCGTTGCTAAGTAACGATGAAGACGGAACAAGGAATAAATACCTTATTCATTATAGGACAGGATCAACGGGATGTTCAGAACTTTGCCAAAGAGTCCTAGTGTTAGCAACGGTTCCATATTTGGAACCGGCCGGTTTTATAGGTCTGCGTGGCAACGGCCTTACCACATCAAAAATCGACGATTTTTTAAGTGAACTGCCCAATTAAGTCCACCAATATTAATCAGACAATTTAGTGCTTGGTATATGAAATATGCAACACTGCATGGCGCATCATTTGGTGGTCTCCGATTTTCGATATCATCAAAACTGAGCAAGTGGTGGCGCAAAAACATCGCTTTTGGACCAAAAATGACTGTATTTTCAAAGCCACTTGCTGAGTTCTAAAGATATGGAATATTGGAGACCACCAAAAGATGCACCATGGAAAGCTGCATATTTCACTTACCAAGCTCTAAATAATCTGATCAATATTGGTGGACTTAATTGGGGGAACCATTTGGCAAAAACTGGAACCGAACCGACCGGTTCCGGGTTTGCTTTGAACCGCTATAGTAGAAACGGTCCGAAAATGGAACCGTTGCTAACACTACCGAAGACATAGCACGATAATTGTGGATGGAGTTATACCTTCCCATTTATATGTCAATGGAAACTATAATTCCGGAGAAACGTTTGCATATAGGTTCGATGGAGGATTCCTACGATCTGACGATTCTACATTGGAAATCTTGAAATAATACCATAGATTTGCAGAGAGAGGAATAAATTGCTTTAAGAGCAAAGAATGCAGGAAGACATGCATAGTGCATAACTGCAAGTTCGCCTAATAGTGGAAGTTTACGTTCCGCTAGCAAGAACTACAACCCGACAATTGAAGTAAAATGTTTGTACCATTTTACCTTGGAAGTTAAGTACCGAGAGTTTTTAATGACAAGCGATTACACTCATTACGTTATGGGTAGTATAGTTTGGGGGCGAGAGGTTCTTTCCTCATGGCTTGAGGACAAGCCTGGTGAGGAGGGAGGTAGTGTTATGCCTTTGGTGTTACAGGTATACTTCCGGGATCATACAGGATCATTCGATAATCCAAATTTGGATACTCGATCCGTAATCATGAATTATCATTCGGATTTCCTTATTGGATCAACCTTCCGAATTTGTTCACTGGTTGGTTACATCTCCATTACGCTACCTTCGTGTCAATAAGATCAACGACATCAATCATGCCGAGCGCAAATACGATATGCATTATCTTTAACTCGGTATTGGTCATAGGATCTCTATTTTCAATGGTCATTTCTTATCGGCAGGAAACCTTATTCCTAGTTGCCAAACAAACGACTATTCTCTCATACTCCAATGGTTCATTCCTTCTGAGATGAGATGTCATCAATATCAGAGCACTATCGCATCTCGAGATATGCGGAGTCAAAGCGGAGATAAGTCGAAAACTACAAATTAATATATCGGAGCCCAGTCGTCTGAGTGGACTTATACGAATCAACCCTTAGTTCGACCACACTTTCTTGTTCTGGGCAAATGGGACCTTGGATTCATATGTCCAGGGTAGCGCGGGATACTCCCCGTTCAATATATGGCAAAATAACTTAGTTGCAGAATACTGTATATTTGGCTTCAATAAAGCGTAGCCAAATTAAGGGTTCTGTCATTTGCCACAATCATTAAACCAATACGTACCCGGTGGGTATATGAGAGGGCACTCTCACTGGCTCTTGGTGACACGAACCTATTTGTTGATAACTGGCTTCAGATAAGCTCGTATCAGTACAAGGTATCGCCAATAGCAATTTTATCACAATACGAGCATATTACCTTGATGACGTAGTTAGTACTCTTTGAGTCAGAACTCGACTATCAATGGTAGAGGCAAAGGATGATGCGATAGTTACATATGAGAACTCCTACGCAGACTTTGGCAGTCTCAGGATTGTTATGGGTGTGGATCGCCTGATATATATCAGCGATACTGACATGGAGGAAGGACATCAATAACCTACTATCAATCTTACAATCTACATTAGGATTTATCTACGGATACCTATTGACCTTCTCGACCGGGAGGTTAAGCCTTAACTTTATTCCCATGTATTATCTATTAGTTCTGATCGAGGTCATTGAGGATACTTCTCTCTTGAAGTCCAGAGTTGTATGTTCATTCTTCTGTTCTATATCATGGATAAACCCCATCACTCTTTATACTTGGTTATTCTTAGTACCTTCGTCGAAGCAAGTCATTGATCAGGATCAGAGCAAGACGATACTTCAGAGTCCGAAGCAAGTCCGAGGAACCAACCCAATAACGTGGTGGTTTAAATGATACTTCTCAGAGGATACTCTTCAGTCGGCACTACTCCTTCTGCTGAGGCGAAACTACTTTGCTGTTTCTTTTAAGACAAGTCGATACATGGAGTCGTTGTTCTTGAGGGCAGGCAGTCCGTAGGTGTACATGCCAGTTGCTGGGACGATACTTGGCAAGTCCGAAGGAAGTCTGTAAGCAACACGATTATGTGATTGCTCAAGGAATACTTCTTGCAGGAAACTCCTGAGTCATGTACATCAGTATTCTGATAGTGTAAGACGATACTCTTCATTCAATACTATCTTTCGGGAGCAGAGAACGGATCAGATACCTTGTACCTTGGGTGGTAATCCTTATACACATCCTGAGTGAAGCTTCAATCATTCTTCTCTTTATTAGTCCGGAAGTCATTAGGGGCTTTTATTGATTAGGACTTAGGGTGGATCTCCCGGTGTTACAATTTGGTTCTGATTACAAAGTGTCCTATACACAAAATGTGTACTATGTCCTCTTTCACCTCCCAGTCTTAGATTTATGATATCTCTTATATTGAGTTAGAAATTGTAACTCAACAGCATTTTGGAGCATTTTTTCACAGCTGCACTATGAATATTAGTGATATAGAAAATTGGAGATGAGAAAGTAAAAGAGAATCTGTCTATGCATACTTCATGTATAGAATACTTTGTAAACAGAGCAATACTCATGGACTTAAATGAACTTGAATTGATTGGAGTTACCCAGCAGAAGGTATCTTCCCAGTTGCCAGTATGCTTGCTCTAGCCACAGAAACAATAGAGACTCACTGAGACTTAGATTACTGGGAGCTGGCCAAGATATGATCTAACAAATTTGAATTCTTAGAAGTATGTTAGAGCCATATACATCTGGAAGCATAGGAGCTGCTAAAAATGACAACTCTGGGTTGGCTGGGCTGGAGATCTATCTGGGCACCTCCAAAGGGTGGTGAAGCCACCACCATACCTTGTATGATATATATCTAAGCATCAGGTAGAAAAGATTTACCTGATGGTGTGTGATATGTATTTAAGCATCAAGTAGAATTAATTTTTACCTGATGCAAAACACCAGCAGTGCTAAGCAGTGCTTAGTGGCATCAACAGTACTAAGTATAGTCTAAGCCACTGTACTTGATCATGAACGACTCCTTGAATATTATAGGAAACCGAAATTGGAGATAAGCATGGGACAGAGCACCCTGTTACCTACATTTCATATATAAACAATATCCTGGTCAAATAAAACTGACAGAGTTAATTGAGCTCAAAGTTGGATAGATATGAGAGTGGGGAGCTGAGGGTGGGAGTGTGGCTATGAGGTGCCCCGCTAGCGGCTTGTTAGGTGTGGACGCTGGACACGCCCACGCCCCTAATAAGGCGCCTGGGCCGTATGCATCAGGTGTTTTGACAAGAGAGCTGACACCAATTACAGTGATTCACAATCCAGTAACATATCTCACACGGAGGACAAAGTTGGACGAACCTACAGTCCGTCATTCAGGTTAAGTGGCATGACTTCAAATGGGGATAAATGCGTTTGGACTAGAAAAAGCCACTTCGTTACTATGACAATTCACCTGCTTTTACTCACCAAACACCAGCTGTAACGTGACATTCAAACTTTGCTCGCTACGGTGTGCTATAGATCGCTTTCACCTTCTAACAAGAAGGAGGTTTGAGCAGGCATTTGCGTTCATAGTGCATTACAAAAATTAAGGGTTCAATTCAGGTGTAAAAAAATAGACGAGAAGCCATCTAAAATAAATAAAAAATAAATAAAAACACCAATCTAAGCTAAAGCCAAGCACCACTAATCAAACCCTCCACCTTTTCAAATAATATTAAAACATTTATAGCTCACCACCCTCTATCGCTTCGCGTAGTTCAAGAACTTCGACGCCAAAAACAGAATAATCAAACTGCTTCCTACAAACGCACTAAAGATCCCCAGATCCCTCCACCTGTTACCCCAGCTGAGACCGAGTGGCTCAAAAAACTCATCTCCAACCTTGAAAGCACAGTACTCACAAAGGTCAGTTGCCGAAAGGTCATTGATGTATCCCGGCGCCTTCTGCATAAACTCGCCGGCGTATTCGAGACATGTCATGTTGGATGGTACTTGGAACCTGTTAAACTCCATCGGCGCACACACAACAGGTTTGTCATGGAGCTCGGTCACGACCATTCCACCGATAAGCCGAGTGAAAGGATCAAGCTGATAAAGCCATGCACGCCAGAAACCGGGGATATTGGGCTTGGGGATTGTGACACCGCACTGTGGAGGTTGTTAGACATGTAGATAAAAACGCGGAAGAGGGATCTTACAAAGAGCGCAAAGATAATAATGATAAAAGGGTTTAGTAACGAGGCGATGAAGAAGTTTGGCGTCAGTGCCGCCACCATCTGTGCCAGTGACACAGAAAACATCTCGCAGATAAGGATGATGAAGAATTGGTATCCAGCGCGGTCAGGTGCACTGTCCATTCCCGATGGGAAATAGATGCAAACGAAAAAGGCCACAGCGCAGAGAATAGAGTAGGGGATCTCGGCGACAACCATTGCAAGGGTGAATGCCGCAGGCTTGTACATCTTTGAAGACTGCTCGCGGTAGGAGATTAAGCGTGCCTGAGGACCGATTTGTTAATACATCCGTAGCCAAGAAAGATCGCTACGGTAGAATCATACCATATCGTACATCGGTTCCACCTGAGCAAGAATCAAAGACGGTAAGACGGTAACCTGAAATATCAAAAAGACTCTGTACTGCAAGCTCGACCTTGAGTTATCGAGGTTGACGAAGACAACACCAGTGAGAAGTGCGATGACGACATGGTTGAAGAGACGAGTGAAGCCGTAATTAGGAGTGCGCCAAAATTGAACATTCATGCGCTTCACAACCTGAGTGATTTGAAAACTCAGAGGAGTAGCGTATTGGCTCTGCTCAACCGGCGGAGCGGCACCAACTGCGGCGATTCTTTCGTCTTTCATACGGGAGATTTCTGCTTTCACGTTGGCCAATTCATCGGAGGTATGCCAGATTTCGCCCCAGTCGCGGTCTCCAATCCTTGGCGATTGACCAGCTCCTGTTACCGTCTTGTTAGCTGAAATTGTGGCTACAGGTAAGTAAATACAGGGACTAACCTATGGCGTCGAGCATCCACTCGGCTACATTGGCATTTGATGGGCAGTAGGCTCCATGTTTCGCGAAGTATGCCAAGAGAGACTGAGAATCTTTTCCAATGTCGCCGAAATAGACACATTCACCACCGCGCTGAAGCAAGAGCAAACGGTCAAAGTTCTCGAACAAGCTAGCGTTAGGTCTGTGGAGAAAATATCAGTCAGCTGAATCAAAAATATCCGCTAGCGGAGTTCTTACTGGTGGATAGTACAAAGGATGGCCTGTCCAGCAGCTGCTAACTTCTTCAAGAAACGTACAATGTTGAATGCAGACTGTGAGTCCAATCCTGACGTTGGTTCGTCCAAGAAAAGCAACAACTCGGGTTTGGCAGCGAGTTCCACACCAATCGTCACCCGCTTCCTTTCTTCCACGGCAAGACCGCTGGAGGGATCGCCAATGATAGCATCTGCAATATTCTCCATCTCAAGAAGAGTAATAACTTCTTCAACATAGGCATTTTTCTCCTCGATAGGCACCTCGTACGGTTGACGTAGGTATGCAGAGAACCGGAGAGCTTCCCGGACAGTTTGGGTTGGCACATGAACATCAAGCTGCTCGGCATATGAGGTACCACGCTGGAAAGCGATTCCCTTAGGCTTGCCATCAACAAGAACATCGCCCGTAATGACACCGATATTCTTTCGGCTGGCCAAGACATCGAGAAGAGTGGTCTTTCCGGCACCTGAGGCACCCATCAAAGCTGTCAATTGTCCAGGTTTCACATAACCAAAAATATTGTTGAGAAGGCGAAGTTGACCGCTGGGCACAGGGACTTCGTAAACAAGGTTCTCCCACGTCAAGACCGCCTTTAAGTTGATGTTTAAGGCCGAATCGTTGGCAGAGTCGACGGATTTATTTTTCCTCTTGGCATCTCTACGCTGAACTAGGGACTGGTTGAGCTTTTTGAGTTCAGCATTTTCCTTTGCGAAATATGTGATAGTTTTCCCTCCAGCGCCGTACGTAAAGTATTCTCCGAGGAAAGCGTTCGAGGCCAAGAAAGCGGCAATTAGCAAGACAAGAATTCCAATATTGCGACCAAGATCCAACGGGTTATACGAAAAGCTAAGATTAATATAATCGCCGCCGATGATCTGATCAGAGCCTGGCTGAGCGCCGGGAAGCGTGCACGTTTGATAGTTAAGGTTATTATAGCCTAGACCAGAAGGGACGAGGGCTTCCGGACCGCAGGTAAAAGTGACCCGCTTAAACTCATTCATCATCAACGCCGAAAATCCCAGACCTAGGCCGTTGATCCAGAAAATCCAAGATACCCAATGTCCCTGCGAATGGTAGGGGATTAGATAACCGCTAGTTAATACGAAGAATGTGATGACCACCGCGGCAAACTTGAGTGCGTAGTCGAAATCGGGACAGAGACATCCAACAGTTCTAAAGAACAGTGTCATAGCGAGATAGCCGAGGACGATAATGATCCAAAAGGAGAAGAAAGCGCCAGCGTCGCGGACCAAACCACACATAAAGTAAACAATGACACTGAAGACAAAGATTTGACTAGCAGCGAAGATGACGTCAATCACAATCTGTGCAATCCAGAGCGCCGATGGTCGGTGGAATGTGTATGCCTTGTGCTTGTTGACAATCCCTCGACCCATCATGGTGCTTGCCAATTCAGAGAATGCCTGGAACGCATTAAAGAGAAGTGACATGAAGAGCACACCACCACGGGTGAAGGCGCCAGCAGAAGTCTGGGGAAGGTTGAGATAAACTGTTCCGAAGATGATAGCAATAACGATAGATGTAATCCAGGAGACGGTGAGCGAGAACTTGTCCCCCCACTTGAGCAAAAATTGACGTTTCATTAGAGCCCAGACTTGAAGGTAGAATGGAATGGTGTAGACGGAAGTCTTTCTAGCTCCGCGGCGCTTCTCTTCGCGAGCAGCAACCTCGAAATCCTGGTGTGCGTATTCGTCCTCACGAAGTTCCTCGCGGTACTGCTCCATTTCGTTGTTGAGAGTGGCATATACTGTGCTGTTGTGGAAGGCATCCTCAAGGGCTTCTGGTGTCGATGGAACATTGGTCTCGTCTCTCCCTTCGGCATAGTCACTACGAACGCGTCAATAAGAGGTGGTATACAGGTGAGAGAAAATAGGACAAACCGCTCCCAAACATCGGTACAGCCAGTCAGATAGTCTGGCGTAGTCTGGCGGGGCTTAGGCATAAATCCCAATCCTTCAAAGTAGGCCCGGGCTTCCTTTGTTGGCCCAAAATAGACCTCACGTCCTCTGAGACACCCGTTAATTAAACACAATTACTGCACGTGTGGTGGCACTTACGAATCAATAACAAGAACCTTGTCAAATTGGTCGTAGATGTTTTCCGAAGCCTGGTAAAGGGAAACGAAAGTCGTGCACTGGTAAACATTGGTCATGATTCGGAGAGATTTGGCATAATCTAGAGCTGTAGATGCATCCAATCCACGCGTACTATTATCCCAGCAGCAAACTGATGCCCTATCATGATAATGTTAGTACTTTCCACGAGCACTTGCAACGGGATCGAGTGATCAACAGTGACGGCCGGAGCGACCTACTTCGTGATCATCATCTCCGCAATCGAGACACGCTTCCGTTCTCCTCCAGAAACACCTCTCAAAAACTGGTTTCCGACTACCGTATTCTTAGTATGGGTGATATTGAACATCTTCAGTAGCAAAGTAACAACACTGTCTTTGAATTGTTGCTTCGACATGCCCACTGGGCGCTTTTCGGGTGTTTTGGTATCCAATGCAAACTCTAGTGTTTGTCCAACAGTAAGAGTAGGGTTATGAACTAGAAATCCGCAGGTCAGCAAAACTGGCACTCCAGCTATTCATGGAATACTGATTACCGTCGTCTTCCTCGTTATACACGCTCTCGCCGCGATATCGTTGCCCGAATGTTTCTGCAGAATATCGTCCATACATAACCTCGCCGTCCACTTTCGTATATCCAAATCGCTGATTCGCAATAACCTTTAAGAATGTCGTGCACCCACTGCCAGGACGTCCAAGGACCAAACACATCTCCCCGGGCTTCATGACTCCCTTAAAGCCCTTCAAAATATCGATCTCCTTACCCTTCTTGTCCATTCCAAGAAGTGACCATATAGTAGAAAAGATGTTGAAGAACCCAATCACAGCATCGGGGAAAGTTGAGACAAAGTTCTTAACTCCGCCAATACCGGAAACAGTCAAATCTTGCCAAACAACACCTAAACCCATTCATCAGCTCTGTATGCCCGTGCAATAACTGCCCAAGGTGGAGTATACCTATTTTCTTCTGTTTGATACCTGCTTCTCTCTCCGAGGTTTCATTGCCGCGTAAATGAGCTTCCAGATCAAACTGTTCTTCCTCCTCTTCCTCGTCAAATCGTACCGCCTTCTCGGGATCCGTCGACTCCCTGTTCTGTGTTCGCGAGATTTTACGACTTGCTGTTCGTGAGATCTCTGACATCTGCCGGTTCAGCTCGCGGAATTCTTCTTCTGCTGCTTCGACATTGATGCCTTGGTTGATATTTGAATTTCCGCGGGGGTTAGTGGTATTGAGAACTTCCCGCGGAGTGGCCGTTGTGAAATCGGCCATGGTGTCCTCTGAAGCGCTCGAACAGGCACTCGTGCTCACAGGTTCGGTCATTTGGTAATTAAAAAACTGTATTGATGATTGACTAAAAGATGTAGAGAAATTGTGGTCAAAGAAATTAAAAAATGCCCCAGCTAGTCAAATATTGTCCGTTAAAGCGCCTCACAAAGAGGATGAAGAAGGATGAAGATCTATCGAAAGGGGCCTTGAGAAGGCGTGGAAGGTTGCGTTTGTGTGGTCCCCACGGTGGAATGAATGATGTACTGAATGAACTTTGGAAACGCAGGGGAGTGAATGAATGCATATAAAGAAGATCCCGAACCTCTTGTGAGAAACTACGGAATTCCGAAGCTCCAGCAAAAAAAGAGCGGAGCTACGTAGGTCTGGTTTCATCAGATAACCAGAAAACCCTTGCCAAGAACAATTTCCATACTCACCTGTCTCGCTTGCAGCTAGGCCGTCAACTTTAGATTATTCCGTGTCGGTGCAGCCGTAGTACTCACCAGAATCCTACCTCAGTCCGCGAATCTCACGGATGGCGGTTGTGGTCATCACAATAGGGCATGCCAGGGCAATTCATCCAGGTCTGGTGGCGCAAGAATCCGGACGTATACCCAGGAGCTAACTCAAGAAAGAGCTAGCACGTAGGTATTATCCAAGTATGTGCATACATACGTATGTCTCCAAGAGGAAAGCTGGATTTCGGATCGATATCGATTTCGGGCCGCATATTCCCAGACCCGATCTGATCTTTGACGCCACTCATGTGGCCCAGACTGAAGAAGGGCTTTCATATTGAGCATTGACAACATCAGGCCTGGAGGAGCTGGTGCCCTATTCCGGGGGTAACTTGTAAGAGAACACTGGAGATCCTCAACAGTCATCACGCAGAGAAGCTTCGAAGAGAATCGCCTCTCCGGAGCCCCGGCGGCCGGCAGCAATCTAGGACCCACTACACTTCCACGATTTCCATCCGGTTTCCTTGGCTTCTTCCTTCCTTAGACGAATTTTGGTTCGTCAGGATGCATGCCGTTTAGCGTACACCCGACAGCGGGCCACTTTCCGTGAAGCCCTAAAAACTCAGAAGTTTGTAGTTAGTGCTATATTTTTGTTAAGGCTACTTCGCAATACCGTATCTAAGCCATATGACAGACTAGCTTATAATAAAGCGCAAGCTAGGTGTAGATTTATAAGCTTAGTACGGATCTCCAGATACCCGCATGCCTTTAACCTTGAAAAAACCTGTGTTCAATTGACGATTGCCAGTCAGTGTGGAATCATTGACTACATGTCTGTGCCAGGTACAAACACGGGTGGAAATGTCGTTCTATTGAAGAATCGAGATCGATCATCAACGCTGATTCACGACTTTTCATCAAGCTCGCCAAGCGATCGGCCGTCCGGGACACTGTTCTTCCGAATCCGAAAAAACTAAGGCTTGTATGTTCCACGGCATTTAATGGCCCCGGCGTCCCGATATCAGGAGCCCTGCATCGTGCAACGCCAATTCTCGAAGGCGACGATGTACCTAGTCCAACCGTAGTTCCAAACCCATCAAGGAGAAACCGCTTCGGATGAAGAAGTGCAGACCACGTACATGCGCGTAAACTTTATTTCAACGTCTGGGGAAGCAGATTGATTACCATTGGTCGGTGCAACGCAAGTACACCGGATTCTTCTCTGCTATGCACGAGATACTCTCGAGTCCAGGTACTCGCAAATCGGTCAATCCCCTAGTAAGCAATTACTTATAGAAAACTCACATAAAAGAAGGTAGTTTTAAATTTACAAAGCATTCCAACCACTCAAAGACCACCAGTTTAGTGTCCCACCCACCGATATCGATATCTGCCGTATCACAACTGCTACCCTTAAGAGTATACGCATAAGCTTCCACATTGAAATAACTTTGTAGTTCCAAGTCGATTTCACCCTAGATGAATGAGAGAGCGTTCCAACATTTTTGTAAACATATACACATCTTGCGTCGCCTCGAAGCATTCTCATTGGCCGAAATTGTTCGACATGTGGCAGTGCGTCAGTTTCTATAGCATCATGTACGCGTTTCAGCCACAACACGAGTGATCTTTCTCCATCGTCATTTTCCTTAAATTCGCACGTCATTGCTACATGACGTTATGTTGCCACTAGGGAGAGTGGAGGAGATAGGGTGAGGGTGCTGGAGACTGCAGAATAGCAGCTAGAGGGTGAGTGAGAGGTGAAAAGCGTCGGAATATAAAGTGGGTGCGAGTCGCCGTAGGTTGTGAGGCCACGCAGCGGCCGAGAAACCGGAACGATGGGTAAACGTGCTCTAATCCTTTCTACTTCTTTACTTGAGATTTGTGAACTTCTTTGTCGACCGCTCAAGCGTGCTAACCAAATCTTCATACTAACTCCTAGTTCACATCCTATCGGCGGCAACGCCGCCACCATGCCTTGTACAATAACACAATCTCTCACGGGCCCGCTCCCACTGCATAGGGTTCATATTGCCGCCATCGTACATACCTAGCTCAAGATTTTGCGGGGAGGAGTAGCAGGCGAAAAGGGTGGAAGGGGATTCTCGCCCTATCATTCAATGAGTGCATTGGTTTGGCAGTGAGACCTACGTACCAGTGGGGAAACTTTTATTAACAAAACACAACGCAGGTTCTCTCTTTTACTTGATCAGTTTTCGTCTCTTTAGTATCATCTACTTATCCGACTAAGGCGTAATAGTGATATACCGACGACGAGACTTGCGGAACAGTAAGCAACAACGCGCCGACTGAAGGGCAAGTTTCTGATGGCTCACTCTCAACCATGGGGGCTAACGGTCCCAATCGAGTCTACAGCCATAACTTCGATTCTATCTCTATTCCCACCTCAAAGTCCTCCATCCGCACCAACCAACCAACCTCGTAATTTCGACAATATCATCCACTTCATCCTCTACCCACGCGTTTGTCGTTTCTGAGGGCCAGTACGGGGATCTCTTGAGCCATCTCTAGAAGTCCATCCGCGATAGCCTGAGCCCAACATATTCTCCGGAATCGATATGTTCACAATAGTCAGTACTTTCAAAACTCTCGCTGCTAGTAACTACTCAGGTCCTGTTTGAGGGCTGTTACTCTGGGATTTGGTCTACCTTGAGCCTAGACATATATACTCGTGGAAGCGACATCCCCGCTTGGAGGAGTGGCGTACAACTACCGAACAAAGCCCATCCCATCCCATGTCCCCGTTTCCTCTACCTTTATCATAGAAGTCATCATCTTCTCCAGAAGGTTTTAGGATCACTCAGGGTCTGTGTGCTTGTCTCTGTCAAGTGGTTAAAAGATCTTCTCAACGGGGGCTGCACCTCCCCTGATCCTGCGAAAGAAGGAGTGAAACATGGACATCACTACCTGGGTCTATAAGATGGAGCATCTGAGAGACATGGCCGTCCCACCAAGGCGAATCCAATGCCGGCAACCTTTGCTGTGTGACGATGTGCTTTAGAAAATTTGAGCAAGATAAGCACTAACGATAGTCAAGATATGTATAAGTAACGCTAGACCTGGTCCCACCATCAATTGACGTTTTCTGTTCTACGAATGTGAGAAATTTCGCGAGCTCTATGGCGCTCCAAGTCATTGGAATATAAATGGATATGTTTATACTTTTCAGGAATCCTAGGTGCTAGTAAGTTCTATTTACTTGTCACGTTGATTTTCCTGTTACGAGTGCAGATTGTTTAGTAGCCGGATTGCCCGGGCAGTGTTGAGGGATTCTGTAGAGTACATCTGCATGGCATTGCTGTTGTATATTCTATATTGAAATCTGAATAAGTAATTTCTTATTCACAAATTTTGATTCTTACAATCTTCTCATTGTCAAGAACGTTTCATTTTGTATCATTTGGTGTGTTGCATTCTTTTGAGCTTCTTTAGCTTTGGTATGAATTGTATGAATTGTATGCATTAAACTCTTCACCACTAAATGTAGTGCCTTTGCACAGTACTTCTCCATCACTGAATTATTCTCCAAATTTTCAAAAGCATCTGAAAATAGCCACATCATCTGGTAACACCAATTAAATAGTGAATGGGATCCTGGTACTGCTGTGACTTGAAGCTTGAATTCAATTGTAATATTCATTGCAATTTGCCAGTCTATACTATTTTTCATCTTGTACTGATAAGACTAATCAAAAATAGCAAAACTCCATGAACAGTAGGATAGTTGGCCATTGCTTAATGATTTTGCTCTGGATGTTAAGGTATCATATAATTCAAGGTGGATATTCCATTGGTTTTCCAGCTTGTCAATGCTGGTATTCAGATCCTAGTGGGTGAGATTTGCATATTCTGCATCCAACAAGTTCACCAATTAAAAATCTGTCACATAGGTCATCTTGTCAGCGACACTCTGATATGTCTCTGCCATTCCAGGCATTGTAACCACAAGGATCGGTTCCAGGGCCAACGTAAGCACTGAATGCCCTTGAGGTGAAGTTGTCTAAATCTCTAAAAGGTGGCAGGGCTCTGCATTTATTCTATGCATCACTGTGGTTCTGATGCATATCCTCATACAGCCACCATCTTCATACAAGTCTTCATTCTCATACAAGACATCAGACAATGCTGAGACTCACGATCCAAGTACACATGCAACACAGTTTGTTACTTTGGTTGCTTGGTTGACAGATATCTCTCGAGGGCATAAGGCCCGCATATGTACAAGCTCCCATATGCGTACGCATACGCACTATTTGACATGAGATGCATCTCCCTAATCCTGATGTAAGTCATGCATATCCTCATACAAGCCATTGTATCAGAGTTTTGACGGAGGCTGAAACTCACGGTCCAGGTACACATGCAACACAGTTGCTGCATAGATAGATCATCAACCTTTGTAGGCTTACGGGGCTGATGGGCTATGGGACTCATACGGGCTTATGTTATGGCATTCAGCCGTGGCTATAGATGAGTGCGTACGCATGCGTACATGGGTTATCGTATATATCTGACCTTGGTAGCCTCGATCGCAGTCAATCATTACTTTCAACAACAGTGATGAACCATAGAGATAAGTACGTACAGCTATGAACACGGCAGCTGTAACTAGGAAATGGAGGGACAGAGTATTTAAGCATGGTCGGAAAGTTGACTGTCGCTGTGACTTGACTGTCAAAGTTGATTGCCCTGAGATAAGCCTACCTACCTCATCTGTCCGGTATAAATGCATAAACTATTACTGGTGCCTTTTTTCCTGTCTTTCTCGGCGGCGCTCACCAGGACATCCAACTCATTATTCATCCAAGTGTTTCTACCGCGCTGAAGCGCGCCAACTATTTATTTTTAGTGAAGTGTATTATGCTTTTGGCCCTTATTTATTTTAAATTGGTGCAGAAGGAGATACACTGCGTAGTAATTCGGAGTTGCGTGACTCGTGTCTGCCCATCATTGCAAAGATACTTTTATCTATCCCCTTACCATAAGCATAACTGATTCCATCGCACGGCCACTAAATTCTTGAAGTCTTGAGCAAGATGCATGCATTTGACCTGTCTTTAGGCAAGATGATTCCGGCGAATATGGACAATAGCTCACTTGGGCGCATGCACAAGTATGCCAATTTGAGGCGAATTATTGCTCCGTGTGAACGCGTACTAGTTTCCGAAAGACCAAGATTAATCAATCTTCATGGACGAGAATATTTAGTGTCCAAGTTAATTGGCGGGTCGTAGTGCACCCTCGATCTCTCCACCAGACTGACATGCTAGGGTTTGTTCCTAGGGGATGGTAGTTGTATTCAGTGGCTACAAGTTGACACGTTCTGACTCTGTACCGAGACTGGACTTGTTAACGTGCCAGAGACTTTGGAAATCACAATGATTCCGGAGGGCGTGCTAGCAAGTTTAGTATGCTAGACTGCGCAGTCTGTTCACATTTGAAGGCGGTGACTATTATTCAGGCGCGCTTCAGCGCGGTAAAAAGTCTTGGATGGGTAGTGAGGGGGATAGTCAGGACGCACGTCGGGTAAGTATGTACGTCATTCGACACCAGGCTCACCATCGGTATCTCAGCTTGGAGATTGTCATTGGGAGACTGTGATATGATCAAAGTTGAGGGGGTGTAGTAGATCATATCCGATACTTCTGACCAGGGACCCTATGTCAAATTCAATTTTTCCATTGCCAATTCTTCGTGCCGTTTCGTCTCGGTGGCTTCCTTAAGTTGTTATCTAGCCCTCGTACTTAGATCAAGATCTGTCATTTCGGGGGTTTATATTTTATATATCAAAACTAGCGACTTCGGTGTATCGAAACGTGTTTCAAACGACAGTAGCACAATAGATATAACTCAAACGGGTTCTCTAAGTTACATGGCCCCTAAGATTCTATTGAGTAGCCATAAGCCGAACGGCTATACGAATGCTATAGACTTTGGTCGTTAGGATGTGTTCTATATAGAGTGGTAGCGGGAAAAGTGCCATTCTCAACCTCTAGGGATGTTTACCGCTACGATTTCGGGCAAGAAAGCTTTCCTCAGTTCGAATTACAATCGGTTGGACTTTGTGAAGCCGGAATCCACTTTATCGAAACCTTATCCAGCCAAATTCGATTGGTCGGGGGACAGCAGAGCTTGCTTTGAAAAGCAGCTGGGCTGTCTGTGTACCATACGGGTTTCAAGTTAGCGAGAGACTGGTGCAATACTTCAAGGATCAGCGGAGAAAACCACAAGGCTCTAACCTGAGTCGCAAGCTCCCACTCAAGCTCCCTCTACAGCAGCATATACACCCACAAGCTTGTATCGTGCGATAGACACCCATACCTCACCCCTCGCTGCTGGGAAGCTCCCCACCGCTGAGCACCGCCGCGAGCCAGGCGAGGAGAAGCTGCAGACGGAACAACTAACATGCGGCGTCAACGGGCAAATCTCCAAGGCCGTAAAGATATTCGGATGCGGGTACTGTACGAAGACATTCGCTAAGTTGTCTGAGCTCACCCGAAATTGGGTTCAGCTTATCAATACCTATACAGAAAAGTTAGGTCTTTTTCCATCCCATGTGCCTAATTCCTATTGCGAAAGGTGTGGCCACAAGACATTCAGCAATTCAAACATTAAGCTCTACAGGAAAGCCAAACATCAAAATGACTTTGACTCTGCAGTTCATACAACCGATCTTCCTAAAAACTGGAGACGAAGGTATCCTAAGCTTGCGGGTCAGGACAACGATGATATCCGGTATCATAATTCAGGCATTTCGTTGGCTCGCCCACAACTGTTTGTCGGGAAATACAGAAATTCAGTGACAGAGCACTGGAAAATTATGCACGTTTAGTTCAGGGACTATCTTAATCACCCGAAGACCAGGTACAGCAAATTTGTAGACTAACGAGTGTTCTAGCTCGACAGAAAGATTGGTATGTAATACATCATCGTCACTGTACTCTGTCCCGTTAACCCTGTATTGACGGTTAAATCTGATAAAGAGGGTGGGTATCTTCATGACGGTTCTCGAATTGTGATGGTGGATGGTGGATAGTCTGGGGCACACGACGCAAAGGAGTTTTGTGGATGTGGTTTTGACGAATGGGAAGAAAGAGTACGTGTGGACTGTGAGGGGAGGGATGGGGGAGGGTGTATGGCGATGGTGAATGGCGTTTGCTTCGCGCGTGCTTGCTGAGAATGTGGATGGATTTTTGTACATGCTTTATTTCAGGCCGAGAAAGCTAATGTTCGGGAGAACACTAGGTGAATACATACGTTGACATCTATTTCAACAAAACAGTAGTAACAATGCCACTTTTGAGCTACTTTAGCGGATCAACCGATCGAGTGCTTCCAGTTGAGCATTGTGGTTAGTACTGCCGTCTAGCATTATTAGAACACGCGGGGGGCAGGTTTTAATGGAGAACTGTAGCTATGCTCGTTGTGCTTGACGTTGAGCATGGCCCCATGGCCACTGCTCTATGTCGTACTGGCTATAGAGGAGTTTAAGAAGACTAAGAGATGTATTTAGCTAATTAGTGCTGGTTCTCCTCTGTTCTCAGGGGTAGTTAAAGCTCACTGTCACGGTATGACTATAGACTTTGACTTGTCCGGACATGCATATAGCACAATGCGTATATTCCGGCGTGGCTTCGGGCAGTCACTGTTGACCGTTATTTCTATGGCATCACCCCCAACTGTCCGAACATGGGTCACCTACCTTCAGTTGAGGAGACGCGGGAATTATACTACAAATGCTTTGAAGCTTCTCCCAACTACCTGTAGACCACCAGTTTAGAAGACGATGAAGGCCTGACACCTGTTGGGGGAACATGTCATATATGAGTTGAGGGAAGAGATATCTATCGGTTAGTCATAATTTGGTACTAGATAGGGTTAAAAGCGTTTGAAAGATATATATTTATGCAATTAATTTGTTAGGGGATATAGTTAGGACAGGTGCAAGAGTGCGTTCTTGAGGAGCAACACCGCAAAGGTAGGCGTAGGTGATATTCAATGACTGAGCATGCTTACGAATGGCGTCAGTAAATAAAAATCCCCAGCCCGCGCAGTGCATTCGTACGGATCGATATCTATAGAACGTAGTCCCTTCCGGTCGTGTTGGGAACTAGGCAGCAATGCAGCAATGACATCATTGTACAGTTGCGGTAAAAGCGATGAGATGCATGATTCCAAGAACAACCCCATCAAGTCAGCTATACCCTTAAGAAAGCCGCAAGTATTTGGGAATCTCAGAATAACTATTGAGAGGTTAACCTCGGGTCTTTAAATCCACTACAACTAGGGTGATTTTGTAGATATTGAGGTTGTGATTTTTGCGTCTCATCACCTCTTTACCGCGACTGTACAGGTGAAACCACCACCACTTCCCCCAACTTCTAGATTCTCCACAGGTTTAAATCTGAAGGCTGATCAAAAGAGCAAAAACACCCAGACGCTGTTTATTGTGCCCAATCCGGAAACAAAACAAAAAAGTTGTTAAAACCCAAAATAACCCAAAATAACCCATAGCACCCATTTTCCACCGCAAAATACGATAAAAGGTAATAAACAACAAACCCGAATACCCTAAACTCAAACCCAAAACGTAACGCAGAATATGTATCCTCCCTCTTCCTTCCACACCTCACGTTCTGTTCATCATTAGCCTTCATCCCAAACCAAAGTATCACCAAAGGACTTACAACAGCGCCAACGTCAAATCACCATGAATCCTCGCCTTCAGTGTGACCTCAAGCTCAATATTTAAATCCAGCCTAATACTAGGCGCACCCGAGGACCCTTTCTTCTCCTCCTTCGGCGGGGCTGCAACTTGTTGTTGCTGTTGTTGTTGCTGCCGTTGCTGCTGCTGCTGACGTTGCAGTGCTTGCTGTTGCGCACCGCGCGGGATCTCCTCTTCGTACTCGCTCTCTTCGGATTCGTCTGTGTCTGAGATGTCGTCGACAACCGGGCGCTTTTCAGTGGTTCGGGCGGACATGGTGTGGGTTCGGGTTGTGGGTAGTGATGATGGTATGGAAGGTGGCGGATGTTTGTGGGATGGCTCTTGGGGTTGTAAGTGTGAGGTGGATCACGGAGCCAGTTTTATGGTGGTGAGGGAGGTGACGTTGTAGGGCGCCAAGCAGGGAATGCGAAGGTTGCACCAGGTTCTGGTTCCTTGTATTTGCAACTGGGAGAACGACGTCATCGGTTGGGGTGACGTCCAACAGGCGGCAAAGACGAGGGAGAGGGGAGATTACGTACGAAGGTAGGATACCGGCTTTTGGATTGTAACGGGACAAATGATATTGCGTGTGGGTATAGAAGAGCTAAAAGCCGATATTTACTATCATTAACGGCGAAAGCACCACCATGGCCAACGTCACCACCGAACTTCCACATCACGCAACCCCACTATCCCTACAATTCCCCGTACGCATTCAACTGTCCTTAAAATTCCCATCGTGCCGCAATCAATACCCAACTCTGATCCAGCACAAAACACATTAACCCTCCTTCCCACTTCTCAATTGTCACGGATCACACTACTGCCTAGTCCAGACACTGACTCGGAAACTCCCAACCCGCTACTTCCAAACTCGTCGTAGGAAGCACTCCATCCCACCAGCCCGCACTTCGATCAAAGGCTCAGCGCTAAACTACTGATTTCACTTCGTGCAATCCAGATACGCCCGTCTCCACAATGCCAGTACTGCCTTTTATCAAGCACCATCCACTGGCCTCGAGAAGACTTGTGTTCGCACCATCAGATGAAGACATTCACACCTTCCAATCTCCAGCTCTCGAGTCCTACTAGACACTCTACCTGAATCTTCACTAGAGATAGTCATAACCCCGACACAGGAACACACGAACGTGCGGGGTGAGATAATACTTTAGCAATACTATTATGTTCTGTCCGCGGCTGACAGCATTCAGAAAATCTAGCGCTGACAGATGGATGTACATAAGCCCCGAGGCGTAAACCCATGACTAACCTCAAGATGTATCACTAATCTCTCCTACTCCTTCTAAAACTACCTAACTCTTTGAAAGTTGCGAACCATTGACGCTGGAGTAAAGCAGTTTAACCTCAACTTCACTCTCGCTCTAGCCACCGTATTTTTATTGACAATCTCCGCGGCGTGAACGACGAGATGACCGTAGATACCTTTTTACTACCGAACCAGCTAGTTTTAAATGACAGCCCTTAGGCTTCGGACCAAAGTCCTGATGACAGATGACGTTCGAACCTCATCTAGCGGACACTGCGAATGATGACCTTATGATACTTCTCAACCTTCCCATACCAAGAGCCACCCATCAATTCCAGCCAACAGTGTAGTCTCAGAGTAGTGTAGGTATTAGGAACCAACATTCCATTCCTTCCATTCCATCTACTACATACCAGCAATAGTAAATATTATATTACATCCACGTGCCTCTCAAACCATTCACGTTTTAGAACCTTAGAAGAAAAGAAAAACCATAAATCGTAGCTCGTAACTGTACCATATCTCATCGCCATCTCGAAAGTAAGAAACACAGTGTATCCTCCCCTCAAAAAGAAAATCAACAAACTACTCAACAACCCCCGCCAAGCTTCCCCCACTCCTCGACCGACTCCGTCTCCTACTACTCCTCTTCTTACGCCTGCCATATCCCTTATACATATCCTCCTCATCCTCATTATCACTGCCGCCCGCCACTGTCGTCGGCGACGTGAGGCGGATCTCCGGATTCGGCGTGTCGTCTACGTAGTAGTTTTGTTCTGCGGCTGGGATGAGGATTTTCCCTTCTTTCTGCGGTTTAGGCGGGGCGGGGGGTGGTGAAGGTATGGATTGTGAAGGATGCTGGGGAGGAGGGTATGAGGGACGCCGGGAAACGTCGGAAGGAGGGTGTGAGGGTTGTGGATGTGAGGGGCGGCGAGTAACGTCCGGTGGAGGGTGGGAGGGGCGGCGGGCGGGGGATTGGGATTGTGGAGGAGGGAATTGTGGGGGACGGTTTTGGGATGTTGGGGAGGTGTAGGTGTTTTCGTCAGGCATTGTGACGTTTGAGGGGGAAGTGACAGAGGGGCGGTGGTGTTGCTGTGGTGGGCGTTGCTGGCGTTGCTGCTGCTGGGGGTGTTGTGACGGATGTTGCTGCTGGGAGTGTTGTGAGGGGTGTTGCTGCTGGGATTGCTGCTGCTGGGGTTGCTGCTGCTGGGAATGAAACAACTGACTTTCCTTCACGGCAGAGCTCGGGAGCTCTGCAAGTTGTGCATCCCCGCCGCCGAACTTGCTCGGCCGGAATTTGATCTTTGTCCCATCGTCGATGCCCTGCTTCTCAATCGATACCAGCTTCCCTGCACACTCCTTCACAAACCTGCTAGTCTCTCGCTGTGACAGATACCTTCTGGTCCCCGTCGCCACCTCGCTGAGCCGGTTCCACTCATTCATTCCGAACTCTCCCACACCCACCTCAACGTTGAAGCGGTAGTAGTCCTGAGTCGCCACGCCGCCCTGCGCAAGTTTCGGCCTTCCGCCGTCGTCGCCGTCGACGAGTTCCCGGTGTACACGCTCACAATCGTCGATACGCCGCATCAACCGCCGCTTTGCCTCCGCGAACCCTTCAAATGCGACGCCCTCCCACCACTCACGCTTTTCGGCCGGTGCCGTCGCAGGCTTCAACCGCTTCCCGGTGCCGACGGAGACGAACGCGCCGATTTCACAGTCGGGGAACTCGTGCAAGTGCGCTTCGTCGAGGACCTGGAACGCCGGGTTGTACATTCCCGCGCCTTCATCGAGGAACGTGGTCTGGTCGATGGTGATACTCTTGAACGCGGCGGCGGTCGCACACGTTGCCCGTCCCGCCTGCCAGATCGTCGTACGGTAACTGGGCATAGATTCGGCGGGGGAGGGGTAGGAGCGCAGTAGCACAGGCGCCGTGCCCTTGCGACTACCTTCGAGCATCGCCGTGACGAAGGTTTTGCATGCGCCCTCGCGCGCATCGAGAAGTGGGGTCTCAGGGTTTCCGATGTTCCGTCGTGGGCGTCCGGTGCGGCCGCGTTCTTGGCTGTCTGTTGTGGATGTGGAAGTGGAGCGCCGCCGCCGCCAGGAGTCGGTGCGCTTATGGACTATCTTTTGTGGCGGCTCAGCGGGAGGCGGGGAGTGCGGGATGATCTGTTCTGAGTCGAAGCGAGTGGATTCCCGTACGCAGTGCTTTATCGCTTCTTCGAGACGAGAGGCTTTGAATAGCGTCTTGCCGTATGGCATCCCAAGAAGCGTTTTGTCCGTGATAAACACAAAGCGCGTGAGTGAGACGTAGTAAGACTTGCAGGACTCGACGTCCATGCGCATTCGACCCAGCATGAGAGCGATTAGTCCGCCAGTTCCTAGCATCACACATCAGCCATGCCGCCCGGGGGCACAAGGGTGGGGGAAGGAGTGGGGAGAGGTACCATTCCCGCCGATGAGGTCAAAGTAGTCGCAGGGACGCGGGAGGTCGTTGGAGCTCTTTGGCGGGCGCCCCCCATTCTCCTGCACGTATACTTGGTGCATCAGCTCGCCCAGAATGACGAGGGTGGAGTATCCACGGATGCCGCCGCCATCGAGTGAGAGGATCCGGACTTTCCGGCGCCTCGCGGGCGCAGGCTGTTGGTAATGCAGCTGCTGGTAGCGCTCAGAATCTAGGGAGCCGCAATCACTGCCATCGAGTTCTGCAGCTCCCTGCGTTTCTTTAATGAATTCGAACTCCTTGGGAGGGATGGGAGGTCCACGGGCATTGCTGCGCACGTAGGTGCCGGTAGATGGATTGTAGTCGTATTCCATGCGATTGGTGCTGTGTTGAGACGCGTAGGCGATTCTGTGGTTGAGGTTGAGGAGGAGGAAGATGGAGGTGGTGGCGAGGGAGACGGTAAAAAAGGACGATCAGAGAAATAAAGATCTTAGTTCTTTTGGGGGAGCAGCAGCGTTCAACTTGGAAGCGTACTGTTACAGTATAGCTGGGTAGACTAAGACCTCTGCTAAGACCGGGGATGACGATGCACCGTGCTGATGGCATGGCGCCAAGTGGAGCGAGTGAGCTTCGGTGCTGAGGATAGCGACAGGTGGCTGTGGGGCGACATGCAGGCTGGCTGTGCAGACTCGACAGAGAACTCGAGAGTAAGGCTGACTGAGAAGCCCTCGGTCGTTTGCTGTACTCTACTGTACTCTACTGTACTCTACTTTAGTCGGCTCCATCGTAATTGAACTGCAGGGTTCTCACAAACACTTTGTAATTGACGAGTACTAGCTCTTTGGAGTTCATAGGATCCATTTTACAGAGCTACCGAGGCACCTCCTCCCACTCATTCCCCCAATACCAAGAGTCCAAGCTCTCACTACTGTTCGCTATTATCGTCAAATGGACCAGACGACACCACCCCAAGACCACTTGTACACCAACTTCACAGCCTGCGATGCTTGCCGCAAGCGAAAGGTCGGATCAAATAACTAAAACCACCCCCCTTCTCCCTTCCACTGACAACCCCGCAGAAGCGATGCGATGGCCGTATCGCAGCCTGTCAACATTGCGCACAAAGGGGCATCCCTTGTATCTACACCCAACGCAAATCCAAACCACGATCCCAATCGAAACCCATCTCTACTCCCGCCCCAGACACGTTAGTGCCCTCGTCCACACTATGCGTTGTCCACGATTAATAAGGCGAATAGAATCGCTGGCGACCTCGATGAGCGCCTAAAACGAATCGAAGAAGCCGTTTTTCGCAACTTCAAGCTCCGCGACCAGGCACATGAGAACCTGCAGCGGCATCGACACGACAGTGAGACCGATGAATCCAGCAGTGATGCACACACACCCCGCACGGCTGGACCCGCGTCGCCACGCTTCGAGGGCGCCCTCGATATCGACAGCCCCTGCAGCTACTTCATCGGCATGTCCTCGCCCTTCTCCTTCATCTCGCCTCCCGGTATGAAGTGGCTCGAAGGGCGCCTCGGAAACGACTCATTCTCGGCCCTGATACAGCGTGCGCAAGAGGCGTATAAATCGTACTCCTCACCTGCAGCACCCGCAGGAGATTACGTCGAAACCCCCGAGCTCCGAGAGCTCTACATCCACGGTTCGTCCCGAGCCTCCTTCTCCTATTACTCTCCGCTGACTGGATAGAATACTTCGCCTACTTGAACCCTCTCACCCCGCTCTTCTCGACACACACACACGTCTTTTCCGGCCCCACCATCCCCTCCCCCGCCTCGCACGCCGCAACCTCCATCCTCCTCGCCCTCGGCGCACAACACCTCTCCCGCACCTCCCCCGCCCACCTTCACGCCGCAAACTACTACTTCTCGATCACCTCCCGACTTCTCCCCACCGTCCTCCTCTCCCTCTCACCCTGTGTCCTCGGAATCCAATCCCTCATCGGCATGGCCCTGTACTTCCAAGAATCCGATGACGTGCAGCCGATATTCACCCTCCTCGGCCTCAGTACGGGCATGGCAACCCAACTCGGCCTCCACCGTAACCCCCGAAAACTCCGTATCCCCGACCCCCACGAGATCTCGCAGCGCATAAATGCCTGGTGGGTGCTGTACACCCTCGACAAAGAAACCGCGCTCCGCACCGGAAGACCAAGCTCAATCACAGACCAGGACTGCGACGTCCCGCTCCCTACCTCTGAGCTACTGCTGCAACGTACACTACTCGCACAGATCATGAGCGCCGCCCTCCGTGCCACCCTCCGCGCATCCGAGTTGCCAAGGATACAACGGCAGCTAGAGCACTGGCGTAAAGACACGCCATTGGCACTGAGGGGTTGCTGGGAAGAAAATGCCATGACGCTTAGAGTGCGGTTGAATTGCTTTTGCACGATGATAAATTTGGAGCTCGAAGTGGAGGCATGGGCGAGGGAAGAGGCGAAGGCGTTGGTGAAATGGGAGGGGCCGAAGACGAAGGCTTTATTGTCTTCGTTAGCAGCGGCGGCGTGGTGTGTTTTTGTTAAAAGGGTTACTCGGGAGGGGGATGGAATGGGGATGGAAGAGGACGAGGAGGGAATGGAAGAGGACGAGGAAGGGATAGAGATTCTGGAAGAGATTGCGGAGTATATTAGGAGCTGTGAATGGGCTGAGGGGGAGGGGAAGAGGATGAGCGTGTTGTTTTTGATGCTGGTGGATGGGATGGTGGAGTTGGCGAGGCGCGGGGCGGCTGAGGCTTGTCTCGTACGCAGCTTAGGGGTGGAGTATGGAAATCTTGTTGTTTAGTTTTGGCGTTATGAATAGATACCAAGTACTTTAGTATGTAACATGTTTAACTTGGTTGGGCTCTTTGATTTCGAGGCCTCTGTAATCTTGATCCAACTTTCCCTGGATGTTGGTCTGAGTCTGTATCATCAATCCCTAGGCCTTCATCACACTCTCTGGCTTATCCACGTGTCTATCTACGTGTCTGGAGCATTCGGTTCTTAGTCCAAAGTCGTCATCGGATCGTTTGGTCATCTTTAGGCAATCATTCGTTGTTGAGTTCTCGGCATACTACCATTTGCTGAGTGATATCCCGTGACCCCAATTACCTACTCTCTTGTGATAGTGATGACCACCAGACGAGAAAAGGTCCCATTAGCAAAACAGATCTCATCAGCCTCAGACTTAGATACTTATACTTGGACATGACCCTCACCATATATACTTTACTAACAAATGAATAATGAATGTTATCTGTCTAGTACGCAGACAAGTGCCATTTCGCAAACAAAAAGGTACAGTCACTTGCCATTCGGGTGGAGTAAATACAAGTACCGCTATCCCTCCGCTTCCCTATCATCCTAGTTCTTCATACTAACTCCACTCGCCGTGTCATTTCGCCCTGGTTCGTTGCTAAGCAATGTTCTATCGGTACAATATCACCCAAAGCCTTGTGCCTAAGAAGCAATATCTGGGGCTTGCGGTCTCCATATCTCCGACCTTACGGCCGACCTAAAGCGGGGTGCAGTGACGTAATGTGATGCGATGACGGCTTCTACCCTGAGCCTATGTCGAGTCCGAGAACCACGCCATGGCTTTTTCTTTGTAAAGCGTGATGGAAGTGAAGTTCAAACTCAATGCCTCTGCGCTCGTCTATCTCTTTACTGCCCTATGACCACGACTGAGGTGGATGGTACCGGCACCGATGTATTGCTTCCTAGTCATGGCGAAATTTGCTAGTATGATCTGATTTGTGCGCAGAACGGCTTTGAAGAATTACCAGACGGTGTTGGAACATATGATGTTGGCTATAGGAGTGATAAATATATATTCAACGCTTGCACTTACTAGTACTATTCTTAGGCCGGCGTAAAAATGGAGTAAGCGTGCGACATGGCCTTTTTGGGCTGGGACGAGTAAAACACCAAGTGGCTATCACTCACAGCAGCAAGCACTATTGTGGGGGAGAAGAAATACCCTCCCCCAAGTTCCAACCGAGTGATGATCTATGCGGGCGTTTGAATTTTTGCTAAAAGTTATTGCAGAAATCGAATTTAGTGGAGATTGCTCGCAAGCGGGGACTGAAGAGTCTGGTTGATACACATACTCACGGGATATCACTCGACCATGCATTGTTTCAAAAACCAAACTAGACATTTAAGGGCATTGTGGGTATAGTCAAGCTTCGCCAGCAGTTTCCCAACCGTGGAAATTATCATAGCTGGCTACGGGAGGGAGGGAGGGAGGAAAGACGAGTGGGCATCAATAAACCGGTTCATTGATGCGGAATATGCTTTTTAAACGGCACCGAAAAGGGCACCGAAAAGCTCCTTTTCGTACATCAGAAATAAAAGGCATTTAAGTGCAAGAATTAGGTTAGGGATTATTTGTATGGAGGTAATAGGCACTTATAAATGGTACCACACAGTACCTTTAAAGGGTGCCATTTTTCACGCTATTTTTCCCATGGCATCCCATGTTCACGTGCCTTTTTCTCCTTGCCTTTCAATGCCTTTCCTCCGCATGCCTTTTCAGTGTCATTTCTTGCCGAGCCTTTCCTTTATGCAAGGAATCTCTAATACAAACTGCCACTTCAGAAACAGTTAAGACCCCATTACTCCAAAAAGCAGACTGGGCGGCACCATCAGAGCTGTTCTTGAATATGCTACCTTCGACTTTGCAATAATCTGCAACACGCGGTTAGTCTCATACCCTCTGAGCTCCTATACATCGCTGCTACTCACCTGCTTATAGAATTTCCCTGTCGCCCTCTGCTCTCTTCTGTTTTCAGTGCTTAGGGCGGCTTGGAGCACAGGCGTAGTGTGCTTGTGGCCATGATGACGATTGGGGTTGTAATGAAAAGCTCGAGTTTTCACGAGCTTCCCCCGCTATGAGTCGAGTCGGCTGGAGCCCTGGCCCCAGGCTCGACTCGAGCCGACTCATTCCCATTACTAGATGCTAAAATACATAGAATGCGTCTACGTTGAGTTACGGAAGTAAACCTTCGTCATAAAAACACCGTGCCTAAAAAGCTAAAGTAAACAACTTGAAATAAGATTATTAGAGTGAAGAAATATACTTAGTAGCTAGCGATGTCTTTTTGTTGAGCATGCTCAGCTCAAGAAGAAAGCTGCCACTAGAGTGGTGCAAGCTAAAGGACCATTGAATCTCAATACCACCCTGTCGGGTATATTTATATGCAAGTCATTAACATGAACGTGCCAGCTGACGATGAACCTAGAAGGATGAATGCGTAATGGTTCGAGTTGCGTGAAGGTTGGGTACCGAGCGATATGATATGACTACTCTTCACACTGATGAAAAGAGACTTTCACAAAGTGGCTCCTGACGAGTTTCCTCATAGGATTTTGGAAACAGGGCGCATGCTCTATCAATTGCAAAGTGTAGCAGCCCAAACATTTAACACCAGAAATTCAGATATGATCCTAAAAGCAATCGCCGACTCGTTTTGTGGAATAACGATACTGGTATTTCTACCGTTGCGCCTTTTTTCCACGGTAACGGAACTTCTCTAGAGGCGTACTGTCAGTGTTCCAACACGAACGAATTCCTTACTAGCATAATAGTGCGAAGGTTTCAAGGTCTTCAGATGGACGCCCCGCCAGAACCTCTCGGGATTCGAATTCTCCACGGAACTATTCAAGTAAACGAGGCAGCTACCTACTATAGCAACCGGCACGACCATATGGCGAAGATATGACGACTCTTATCACTGATGAAAACATGGACCTTCACGGCGGGGGTTCCTGGCGAGTTCCGAGTAGAATTCTGGGAACAGGGCCGCGCGCCATATTCCAAAGTGTAGCTGTCAGCAATCGGTACACCAGAAATAGTCCGTACGCGCCAGATACTTTGAAAGCAATCGCTCGTTATATGGAAGGAATCGCGGTATTGCTGCTGGTTTTCCTAGACTACTGTATCCGGAACTTGTGAGTCGAGGTAGTAGCGTACATACAGTGGCTAATTCTAGAGACTTCCTTAGGCACGAGTTCTTTACTAGCATATTCTATCTCTAACGGAAACTCGCTAACCTCAAGACTTTCAGAGTGGAACTGCTGGAAAACCTTGGGAACTTCCCACGGGTTTAGAAAAGTCCAGTGCCGGACCTGGACGAGCGAATTCATTCGAGTAAAAGAGGCAGACATCCACCACAACAACCGACGCGGACATATGGCGAAGTAATTGTGTATTCCCACCTGATCATGATTAGGCTATGGGTGGACAATACTAATACCTTTGCTGAATCCATATCCCTTCGCTGTGCCGTCCCGCATGCCACGGAGTTCAAGTTTAGAAACATCATATATATACCGGCGGCATAAGTAATCACTCACAACTCTAGATCTTTGCGAACCCAACAATTATCTATAGGAGGGTCCGTTGCCGCAATACGTAATTAATGAGACGGGGTCTGCTCATAACCAACTTTTCTTCGTGTTATCACGCCACTTCCCGAACCCTACGGAGCTTACAATTGTGGAAATCGCTCAATTAGTTGACCGGCAAATATTCCCGGCATTTCTGGGATTTACTTGTTGACATTTCGCGATCGCGAAGCTACCATCACGACAATTCTGAGTGCGGGCTGGAGCTATGTACGCTATCACGCTTCAGGGGAAATGTTCGGGTAGAGTATAGCTAGACTTTGAAAGAAATAGTTCATTAGGTCTGTGCACGTATTTGAGTCTTTCAATTCTATAACCCCTTAAGCTTGATTTCCTCTCCATTTTCCTACAGCTTTCTCGAAATCACATTACGTCCCTGAAGTATTCCCATTCACTTCCCATATATGTTTACAATATAGTACAGATCCCGCTCAACATTCGCGCACCGCCGCTCCTTCCAATATCATATCTTTCGATTCGACTCAGGGTGCGATTTCGTTTCGAGCGGGGGCGATTGAGAACTCTGGGCACGAATTTGAGTCATTCGAGCGCGGGAGTTACTGAGTTTTACCAGCCAGCCGGTGGGATCGATTTCACGAGGTGCGAAGTGCGAGTTTATTCTGTTCACTAACATGTCAGCACGCGAACGCGACCTCACCAATCTCCGCCTCCAGAAACCAGGAACTCACATCTACTACACGTCGCGTCCTCCCCACATATCCTCCTCTGTCCTAGCACTCCTCATATCCACAAACTCTGTTCCTTCCTCCTCTTCACAAACGCATACAGTGCCCATAGAGCCATTGCGATGAGCGCGACGGCGCCAACCAACATAAATGCAGTATCGGAGGATGAGAGGGGTTGCAGATCGCGTATGATTACTGCCATTTTATCGGTATATGAGTTTTGTGAGCGGTAAAGGGGTGGCGATGAAGAAACAAGAAAATGGGGTGAGGATTTCGTTTACATATGAAGTATCTCATGGTGTGGATACACAATATCCAGGAAATGAAATGAGTGAAAAGGGGTGCTTTGTGGTGTGTGTGATAGGTTATTGCATGCATGCGCAGCGGGGTGGACATGGTACTGGTTGGTTGCCCAGGTTGGTGGTGGTGGGCGCTGATCAATTCGAATTCAGGTGATACAGGAATCTATTCGGTGCGTCTCACGTACATCCCTAAGATTTGCAGAGCTCAGAGCTGGATTCGTAAAGTCCAAGATTGCTGGAACAAACGTACGCGTACTGTACCTATAGCTATAGCTATAGCTATCGGCGGAGTAAAGATATTTTGGTTTGTGTTGCCGCTGATATGCAACCAACCAGGGGCGAGTTATGCAAGCCTTGCCTACCGCTCGCATGGCTGCATACCGCTAATAGCCACTGTGGATTGGAGGCGTTGCTCTAATTGAGTTGTTGATCGACCGCTGGAGAGAAGTCCCCGGGTCCTTCAATTGAAATCTGAGGAAACAATTTGTTTCTCACTTGTCTGGAGTAAAATAAAGCAACTGAAGTACCTGTAACCTCTACGCATACGTACCTTATATACCCGCCGAGGATATAGTACCTCGGTACCAGGGTCTGGTTACAGCAACAGAGTGAAGTGTGAAGTACCTCTCAGCTAAGTGAGCCGCCAGAAGATATTTGCACCGGAAAGCTCCTGCGTTAAGATTGTACCGAGTATATGGGGATGATCGAATGGCAGCTCAGTCGCGAACAGAAGTGAGACATTGCCACTAGATCTGCAAAGCGACAACTCCAGGGAACCTGGTCATATGTGAAGATACATGGATGGATATTTAGAGTATCTGTACCTTAATAATTCGAACGGTAATCAGTAATCAGGGTACGTTAGTTATTGCAATTGTAATCGTAATTGAGTATAATTAAGCCTGTTTCAAAAGGAAAAAACTGCTGTACATAGTCGGGGGGGGAGGTTAGTGATTGATAGTGACTATGATTCAAACATTACATACAGCAATTGTTTTTACCTAGCTAGCAAATATGGGACTTGCTTATTGAGCTGGCTTTGATATGTAACAATTGGGAAATCTGTGCAAGCCTCCGTTGTCGGTACTAGTGCATCCCTTCTCGCATGCCCGTACGCACTTGGATACTCCTTTGTACGCGTATGTAGCAAATCCTGTGGTGAAATCTGGGTGTGAAGTCTCTCCAAACGTCACAGGAGAAACCCATCCATCATCTATAACCTTGTGTGATCTAGTGGAAACTTCAACAATAACGTTTGGTAATATATCCCAAAATCTCGAAAATCAGAACTTCCGAGTTTCCGGTGGTTGATATTGCCCAGGCTGCGTCCCGCCGCGGGATCTAACTTCTAGGGATACCGGATTACAGTAAAGTCGCGGATGTTATTGAAGGTGTAATGTAAAATATGTTTAACGCGTTTGTATTGATACAGGTCATTTTAGTGTCATACTCTAAATATGAGCTGCGCTCTTCGAATAGTGATACTCCCCGCCTTCTACCAACATACCAACACAGATGTTTCGTGGGTGCGCTGTCCTGAAGGACTTAGGCTGTGCCCACCGGAATCTGTATAATTCCCACTCCATATTCTTGGTTGCCTCATTGATATCATTCAATGTTCACCTTATTGGGTTAAGAACGTTCGAACAAGCTTACCGGTATCTAGGAGGCAGACTGATCTCGCCTGCCATTCCCTACGATTTGTGTAAACTTTCGCCGAGCGAGGCGAAAAAGTCTGGGCACGAGAGCAGAGGCAGACGCTGGTATATGAGCTTATCATCTTCGACACATCAAAAAAAGACAATTTATTAGCTGCTTTTAATGTGTTGTCGATCTCGACTCACTTTAAACTTAATCTAAGGTTCGTAGCACATTCGCGTATCTTCCTGTACAGAGGTTAAGCATGCATGAATGTAGGCCATTAATTACGGCCGTAGTTACACATACGTGCAGTCACGTGTTACATCATGTCTGCTCGCTCGGTGCAACCTCATCTCATCAAGCAGATGCTGGGACGCATTTGAAGCATCGTAGAACAGATTGCTGGCCGACACAAGTGCTGTTGGAAAGTATGCTTAGCCGAGCAGTTCACATATAATTATTCAGCAGCTTTTGGGGTAGGAGGAACTGTCGATATGCCCCACAGCAGTGGATGCTTCACCCGTCTAGCTACAGCTTCATGAGCCATACTTTGGGCCATCATAGCTTCTAGTTGCTTCTAGTTGCGGTTGTGATATACGGCGGAGTAAACTGCTAGTAATGAGACAGGAAATTACCCCAGCGAAGAAAGCAGAAGCATTCTTTGTCTTCGAAATTCCGTAAAATCTAGCGGTCTTGCCATTTTGTGAACCGGAAACACTTGTGTCTTCGGGGATTCCGATAAACAGAAGTGCTATGAGCAAAAGGGGATCCATGCCGCCTTGCATTTGTTTTTTCATGGTATGAAGGATTGTGAGAGTGACTGGTTAGGACGGGTGCGCAGGTCTCCACAAAGATGTTCTGATAGGCTTCAAGAGTACCTCTAGCTTTGGTGCGGCTGTTACAGTATAGTGCTGGTAGATTCGAATGGAAAACGCCAACTGACCGGGGCGTATTCCTATGCGCTTAGATGCCGTCACGCCCCCTCCATCCTTCCACACCACTCATTCCTCTCTTCACCTTCTTTTCACCTCGCTTTATCCTCGTATTTCTCTCTTCTGGCCAGTCGCTTCCATCTATTGCCACGCATATACCCCAAGTCTTCTGTCAACCCAAAGCAAGCTCGAACTGTTAGAAACGAGCTATCGTTTCGTATGATCCCGCTGAAAACCCCTCTTGTTGTGGGCGGCAACTAACTCGCACTGAACGCAGACCGTTCCGTCGCATTCGAATTGTCACCGATTTCCGTCTTGGAATTCATTGACTTTGGTTCCCGGATCAGCTTAACCTTTCAATAGATCAAAGCTCCTTGTATTTTACTCTGCAGACAGTCCGAGTGGGTTGAAGAAATCCGTCGTGCTCTCGTGCACAAGATTTGCGCCATAGTCAACGTTCTAATACAGTTAGTAGATTCAATATATCTCGGCATCGATTATCATTTCGATAATACATATTCAGTACCTACCATATCTGTGAGTCGATGATGTCTCCTCAGTATTGCTGGATGCTATTAATGCTTTGTTCGTGGTCATTTGTTTAGTCCGCAATGTCAAGCAATCAGCTCCAGGCAGGCGGTTTCCGTGAACCTCTCGCGAGTCGGTCTGTTAACGACCTGCATCGAATCAATCCAGTCGATATATCAATCCGGAAGATGGAACGTGCACTCACAGATAATGATTGGATCATCTCAAGGCCGGATGCTAATCGCGTAAGTCATTGTCACTCCTTATCACTCGGCGCAGGAAACCCTGTTTTTGAGCGGATTGATCGGGAGCCTTTGACCAACCAACCAAGGCTTTTGTTTGCCTGCCTTGTTTTGCCCTTTCAAAATCTGATTGGTGCTTGTTGGTGCTGGAAAAGTTGCTAACATATCATTATCTAGTCGTGGATTAAGCAAGGCGCCAGCCCTCGTACCAATCTCGACCCTCAGATGGTACCTTGCCGTGGAAAGGACCACAGCCCTACCACAAGCGTTTCAAGCTTTCACCACCCCTTCGAGTTCGACCCTCCATCTCCCTCTCGCTCCCATCTTTCTTCTCCCCCGCCTACCTCACAGAACCGCCTCGACCTCCCTCCAATCCCACTTCCTCTACCTCCTCTTGTAGATCAAACCACATACGACCCATTGCGCCAAATGACTCAGTTCCTGGGACCAGATCACTTAACCCAGGACGACGCATCTGACCCGTCTGCCCCCGATACGAGCGTAACGACTCCAAACGAAGAAGTAGAGTTTGACAACGAAACTCAACTTCAATCTGGTTATCGTATTCCTGGAGAGCTCCCAAAGGACAACGTTGAATTGGAGCTCGCGATCATGGACCATGGTCATCTGCCTGCAACCACCATAACCAATCCAGATGACGGAACCGATGGTGTCTTTATGTCCACAGGACAAGACCGCTTCCTCAATATCTTAAAGTCCGATCAAGTATCGGAAGAAAATCACCTGAACGGACTCGCCGGATATGAAGTTTTTTGGGACGAGCGGGAACCCGGCGACCTCATAGCGGTTCTCGAAAACTGTGGCCCGCGACCGACACTACTGGACAACCGCAGAGCCGAAGACGCCCGTCATTTCCAGAGGGGTGCCCAAATCTCGGCAAGAAAACCTTTTGACCCCAAGGCTCCTCATTTTGACATAGTTATAATATCTCTTCCAAACTCTCAGTACTTCCCGCAGATGAGAGAGGCCGTTCGTCGGCTCTCGCCCAACCCAATGGACCGCCTTCCCCTAGAGAGCTTGTTAGGCCGGCCAGGATTCGTTATCCTGCACGTAGGAAATACCCCTGCTGGACTTGCAGAAGGATTGAGACTGTTTTCGGTGTGGTCGGTTAAGCGGCTAGAGGTATGATGGAGACCCTAGCATTATTTCGGTGAACACGTGCTGATTTGTGAAGAATGTGACTTGGATGCCAACGAGAATTTCAAACGTTCTGCCGGAAGGGTTTCTCAGAGGCCTTTTTAGGGGAGGTCAAGAGACATTCTTGCTCGGAATGAGAGGCACCGCCAAACGGTAAATAAATACTTGCACCTTCTTTCATCATGTGATACTAACACTTGGGTAGATCCCAAGATACTCATATCCTACACTGTTGTGTGAAAGGCGATTTGATCGTTCAGAGGGATCTTCCAAACATGATTGATTTCGCAGAGTCGTTCTCGTTAGGTCAACGCCGCCTCCACATCTTCGCCCGTCCAGAAGATTTCAGACCAGGTTGGATCAACGTCGGGTAAGTCAAAGAATCTTCTTGTCCACAGCAGTACTCAAATATCTAACTCCACATCGTTATAGACGCAACATTCGACAAACTACTTTTGATTGTCGAAGGTTCACTGGACTTTTCGAAGGCCGCAATAGCTGGCTTTTGCCGCATTCCCAAGAGATCGAGTTTATGAGGCCGAAAACTCCAGAGGCCGATAAGGATGCGATCGAAATTATTAGCAATGGTTTGCCTGAGCTTTTGAGTGTTGGTGGAGAACTTGGTCACAATTCTTCGGGTCAACTTGAATTGGTCGCTCCTCGTCCTGTCAGGCCAGATTCGCGTGGAGCAGTCATGCCGAGGACAGTGGAACAAGAGGCCCATAATGCCCAATTTGGGTATTATGAAACTTCACGGGATATTCCCCAATCCTTCTATGATGAACGTACAGCTAGCCTGAGTCGCCAAGCTTCTACAGAACTTGTAGGAGGAAATACATCTAGCGGAACTATCAATACTTCGACGGTACCTGTATTCAACCAAGCATCAACACCAGGAGTTACCAACCATTCTAACGAGCCTTTGGGTCCATCTAATTATAACGGATCTGGATATAATAGTGGTCGTTCTAATGAGCCTTTGGGCACTTCTGGTCCTTCGTACAACAGTTCCTCAGGACCCGCCACCAGTCATTCTAGAGAACTTTTGGGCACTGCTGGCCCTTCCGGTCATTCTTCGGCTTCTCAACCTCTCGGTGTCCCAGGTCCCTCTGGTTACAATCGCCGCGATGCAACTGTTCAGCACGATAGAACCCCAACGCCGAATATTCCTAGAACCAGACGGTCCAATTCCGGGTTTAATCCAGATTCCCCTGAGTTTGTTCCAGGAGCACACCAACACCAAATCCCGGATCTAGATGTGGAACCCACCCCGCCACCATCCGAGCCATCCTCCCCTACCGAGGAAGCACCTCCAGTCCACAAACGTCAGAGGAGAGTTTATGACGGACATGGAGACGACCTTTTTACCCTCGACACTGGCTCAGCCGAATCACTTCGTCGTGCTGCATCTGTTACTGGAGTTCCGAGAAGAACACCTAGGCCACCACGCGCTACTGCTGCGAGAAACAATAATAGTTCATCCACTCCGACCGGTTCCAACACTCAAAGCCCGCAGGTTACTCAAGAACCAGCTTCCCCGACCGTTGAACTTCCGGTTCGAGAACGTTCGGTGCAACCATCTCATGATCAAGGAACTAGGAGAGTCCGTGATCATCACATTCAAGATTCTCAGTCTTCTTTATCGAGCAACTTCCCGAACCGCCGTGTGAACGTGCAAACCGTGGTCGGACGCCAAGGAGATGCACCTGTTGGTACCCTACCTCTTGCTAATACACATAACAATGCCGGAGCGAACACTAATTCCGGGGTTTCTGCCGGACCAGGGGGTCCCAACATGGTCGTGCCTGATATGCCTCAACAGCAGCGCCAGAACCGGGCTTTGGAGATACGTGAACAACGTCAGAGAGCGATGAACATCCGAGATGTTCATATGCGCAACACTCTCTTGCAGCATCTCGAGGGAACTGTAGCTGCCCCTCTTGGACTTGGAGGTGTGAGGAACCCACTCAATGGACAACCGGCGCCAGTTAGGACCAATGGAAACTTTATTATCGAGCCTCCGAGGATTATTGTTCCGGTTCCTGGACCTCATGCATTAGTTGCACGTCCCCGTGGAAATCACATGCACAACGTCGAAGAGCCCGAGATGCCAGCCCCCGCTAGAACTCACAATATTCAAGATATGCCAACTCCTGTTGGAAACGCTCCTCGTCAAGCGAATGTTCGCCCTCCTCCGATGGGACAATTTAATATCTTTGACATTCAAGGCCAGACTCGTGCTCATCCTCAAGGCACTGTTGGAACAGATACCAACCAGACTCCACAGGTTCCCAACCGTCCTACTGCATTCCAAGCCTGGAACGCACCCAGAAACTTGCCGATTGCTCTCGCTTTGGGCACTCCTCGTCCTATCGAGAATATTAATGCCCGTCGAAACGACGGAGTCGCAAACATGAACCGCATTCTCGGTAACCAGGGATTCAACACGCCTCAGCCTGCGGCCTTTCCCACCCAGCCTCAGTTTGCTCAACCTAACGTCGCGCGCTTTCCCACCATTCCACCTCAGGATCCGTGGGGTCACTTGACCGGAAATACCACCGGCGCTGGATTTGACAATAGTGGCCCGAGTGTTTTCGCCAATCCGCTTCGACTTCCCGAGGACAGACCAGAGGATGGGTTCCCAAGGCTGTTCAATTTCAATACGATGATGCCTGTGTTCCCCGCAGAGGAACCACAGCCTATCGCCGCTCAGCAGCCTGAGCCGGAGATTGGTCTTCGTTCTGTTTCCGGAAATGCGCTGAACGGCTTCCTGGTCGAGAGGGAGGCCCGTCGTGCGAGAGACGACGAACATATTCAACAACAACTCGAGGACGAGCGTGCACATGCTGCTCAACTTGAACACGAGGCTGCGATGACCGCCGAATACATACGCCATCTTCAACAGTTGCTGGAGAGACGCGATCGTCAGCGAAGGGGAGAGTAGGCTGTGGTTCGTTTCCTAAACGTCTTTTTGGTGGGGATATACTTTTTCTGTGGTACTGTCTTTTCCTTTTCTGCCCTGTCCCACCCAACACATAGGTTTTTCTTTCGTCTTTCTTTTCTTAGGGATAAAGGTCTAGCTTTTCGTGATCAATGGAACATAAGCTTTCCGTTGAATATTTGTTTGTCTATCGAATGATTGAAGTGAAGTGAGGCGACATTTGCGTATGTACTAGCCGCCATACATCCACTCTTGTAGTAACCCAGCGCCTCCTTTCCCGCTTTCTGGCTGCTGTTGTAATTCATCAGGTGGGGGTGGAGATGGAGTTTGCATAATTCGCCGGAGCCGGATTACAAAGTCAAAGAACAGCATTACTTCTGAACATTTAAGTACTGTTTTCGACATGGTAATGTATTCAATTTGACGTACCTATAAACCAAACCACCACATAACGCCTTTTCAGTCAACCCCACGCACACAGACTCGCAGATACAGCTCGCCATTTCAATCTTGTGCCATCTCTCCCATCAATTAGTGCAGTCATATGTATGTAGTCGGCGAATTTAACACTACGATCTCCAACCCTCAGCTTTTTCTAGCTCTTCAAAGTTCAAACTGTTCGAATGTTTTCGGGCTCGTTAATTCAGCCTGCGCTGCGAAAACGTCGCCACAATATTCCCGGCGACGGATGCGGGGTGAAGGGAGAGAGAAACATCTTCCGGAGTTGGTTTGCCGTAGTCAGTACGTCAGCGATTAGTTCACAGCCTCCAATCTAGCATTCAAGACTGTGAGTCGAGAGTTGCACATACACCGGACTTGTCGGCTGGGACCAATTCATCAAGGATATGCCAGGAAATAAAGCCCTATGATGAGCATAAGGAGGGACTGTGATACGACGACGCGGAGAAGGATGAGTTCGTCAGCAGAGATCGATGAATTCCAACGGCTGTACCCGACATTTCTAGACAGTTAGGCTTCGTAGAGACATAGGAGGGACATACTATTATAACGAAACGGGCAGTTTTGCCGCTGTACACGACGTAACGCCGTGATTCCGAGCCTTACTCAGATCTCAAAGCAGTAGCGGCAGCTGAACTCAGCTAATGCGCCAAAATCGTACGAGCACTAGCTAGCGGAACCCCCCGAACGAACGAACAGGTGGAAATAACATGCGGTCATCGTAAGCTGATTGGGATATAGCTGACCGAATGATTGCCTTGCTCACGCAGAGATGTTGGATTACTCGAGTATTTCCCAAACACGCTACCCCTGGTTATACATATCCTCGCCTAGCCCACCTCGCTAAAATACGCGGATCACCATAAATGAATATCAGCTCCAAGCGAATACGAACGAATTAACTAGATAGGCGAGCTTTCTAGTGATTGCGTGATAGGTCCTGGTGCTTGTTGCAAGTCGCCGACAGACCGAGGCATAACGGTTTCGAGTTGTAACGCTACACACAAATGTTATAATCTCAAAACGAGACTCGAACCTAGTGCCTCATAAGATGCAGTGGGGACAAGCACCTACTCTCAAGAATGATAGCTAAGCTTCCGTTCGAAAATCGTAACTACAGGCGAAGCCCTAAACCCCCGTACATAACCCAACAACCTAAGTCTAAACTCCTGCCTGTGTCAGTGGGCTGAAACTGTTAAGCATTGCCGCCACAAGTAAGCAGTTGCACAACATTTTTTACGCGGAGGGAACTCGGCTACTTCGGCTGCTGCAGTCCAATTGACTTGTGGAAGGTAGTCAAGAGTGAAGTACTGCATTATATGTTGCAGAGCGTGTACCACTTGGTAGATGGCAAGGGTGCTGGACCTAGATCGCGTTAATTAGGAGAAACAGTAGGAAAATAAAGCTTACCTTAAAAGCTTGGAGCCGGGATAAGTGTCACATGCGAATCAAAAATCACGAGAGGAACAAAGTTACAGAAGACCGCTCCCGCCGAACTCAATTAACTATCTCCATTAAGAAATCCTCCATCGAGACCTCAAAATCCCTATCCCTCCTGCCTCCCACATAAAAGACCGACCCCGTTTATCCAACCTAAGAAATAAATAAAAATCACAACCGCAAATCAACAAACTCCATGATGCAATCGTCCAGACCCCCCAACGTGCGCGCAACTCGTAAATCCCTCTAGTGGTGGTACTTCTTGCCGTGCTTCTTGCCGTACTTCTTGCCATGCTTCTTACCGTACTGCTTCTTGGGGTAGTGCGTTGACGGCTTGTAGGGCTTGTATGACTTGTAACCATATCCGTACTTCTTATCATCGTACTTCTTTGAAGGCTTGTAGTCCTTCTCGTAGTCGGAGTCATCCTCATAGTCAGAATCGTCGTCGTACTTGTCGTCATACTTCTTTGAAGGCTTGTACTTCTTGTCGTCGTCATACTGCTTTCCGTACTTCTTGCTTGGCTTGTAGTCATCCTCGTAGTCGGAGTCGTCGTCGTATTTCTTTGAGGGCTTGTACTTCTTGTCGTTGTACTTCTTGCTGGGCTTGTAGTCATCCTCGTAGTCGGAGTCATCGTCGTACTTCTTGCTAGGCTTGTAGTGGCTGTAGGAGTCATCCTCGTACTTTCCGTACTTTCCGTACTTCTTAGAAGGCTTCTTGTACCCGTACTTCTTGCTGGGGTAGTCGTAGTCGCCCTTGCTGTACTTCTTGCTTGGGTAGTCGTAGTCGCCCTTCTTGCCGTACTTCTTGCTAGGGTAGTCGTAGTCATCCTTGGAATACTTGTCCTTGGAGTACTTGTCGCCGTTCTTGCCCTTGCCGTACTTAGACTTGTACTCGTAATCGGAATCGTCCTTGTCCCAAGGATACTTGGGATACGACTTCTTGTCATCGTATTTCTTGCCATACTTGTCCTTGGAGTACTTGTCGTCATACTTGGGGTACTTGTCGTCATAGTTGTCCTTGGAGTACTTGCCGTCGTAGTGAGAGTCCTTGTAGCTGGGCTTCTTGTACTTGTCCTTGGAGTACTTGTCGTCATACTTGTTGTACTTGTCCTTGGAATACTTGTCATCCTTGGAGTACTTGTCGTCATACTTGTTGTACTTGTCCTTGGAGTACTTGTCGTCATACTTGTTGTACTTGTCCTTGGAGTACTTGTCGTCATACTTGTTGTACTTGTCACCGTACTTGTCCTTGGAGTACTTGTCGTCATAGTGAGGGTCCTTGTAGTCGGGCTTGTTGTACTTGTCATCCTTGGAGTACTTGTCGTCATACTTATTGTACTTGTCGTCATACTTATTGTACTTGTCGCCATACTTGTCCTTGGAGTACTTGTCATCGTAGTGAGGGTCCTTGTAGTCGGGCTTGTTGTACTTGTCATCCTTGGAGTACTTGTCATCATACTTATTGTACTTGTCGCCATACTTGTCCTTGGAGTACTTGTCATCGTAGTGAGGGTCCTTGTAGTCGGGCTTGTTGTACTTGTCATCCTTGGAGTACTTGTCGTCATACTTGTTGTACTTGTCACCGTACTTGTCCTTGGAGTACTTGTCATCGTACTTAGGGTCCTTGTAATCGGGCTTGTTGTACTTGTCATCATATGACTTATCCTTGGAGTACTTGTCGTCGTAGGACTTGTCCTTGGAGTCGTACTTAGGGTCCTTGTAGTCAGGCTTGTTGTACTTGTCATCGTACTTGGAGTCCTTGTAGTCGGGCTTGTTGTACTTGTCATCGTACTTGGGGTCCTTGTAGTCCGGCTTGTTGTACTTATCGTCGTATGACTTGTCATCCTTAGAGTACTTGTCGTCGTATGACTTGTCCTTGGAGTCGTACTTGGGGTCCTTGTAGTCAGGCTTGTTGTACTTATCGTCGTATGACTTATCCTTGGAGTCGTACTTAGGGTCCTTGTAGTCGGGCTTGTTGTACTTGTCGTCAGAGTAGGACTTGTCATCAGAGTAAGACTTTTTGCCGTCGTAATCCTTGGGGTCCGAGTAGGACTTCTTGTCGTCGTATGACTTGGTTGGGTCGTACTTGGTGGCATCGTACGTGTCCTTAACCTCCTTGTCTACACTGTAATCGCCGTAACCTTCACCACGGGCCACAATGTCGGTGCCTGAAGTCGGTGCCGCGGAGGTCATAGAAGAGACTGCCGCCAACAAGGCGGCAAGTTGGATACCCTTTCGGAATTGCATGTTGATTATGTAGATGGAGTTATTAGAATAGAGAATGCGATTTTGATATTAGAGTAATAAAAAACCAGAGGAGGAGAGTAAAGAATGACTGTGCTGAACTCCTAACGAATGGAGAGTAGACACGGAATTAGAGTATGAGGATGGAGATGCTGAAGCTGGTAATGAAAAAAAAAAGATATTCTCAAAGGCGAGGAGAAGGTGTTATATACGATTTCCTGACCTCACGATTGTTCTCCTGGAACTCCATAATCCACTAGCATGAACGTCCTTCAACCACGCAAAGATCCCAGCCCCCACCTCGAACTGCCAAGTGCCTAGTAGGTCGCCTTTTTTCCGCTGTGAAGTCTCAGAAGAATTGAGACATCCGCAGCATCGCTATGGTTTTCTCAGCAGCAAGCTCGGAAATTGGGTGTGGAGATAGAAGCATTGACAGCAGGAATCCCTCCCTATCCATTGACGCTTACGTCCCATCTAGCAGCAGTTCTGAATCCTATCAAATCGCGAAGCTTGACGTTCGCCTATGGATAAGGACAAGGGTAGCTAGGCTTATTCTTGCCCCTGAGAGGTCAACTCTTCGGGACCGGTCAACCTCAAGATGTTTTCTTTCTAGGCCTGCGGGCTGAACCCCTCGACATTGCCATGGCGGGTACCTTGCATAGTTGTTGTTCCTGGAAACAAGCAAAATTAGTCTGGTCTACAATTGGGACGAGATAGCGAGAGAGGGAGGTCGGAAGACTCCGTCCGCCTGTGTAACGTTACAACCTTCTTTCGAATTCTTAGCAATTTGTTGGTTTCTATTATTGTTTCTGCAAGCAAAGTCGTTGGATCAATCTCCAAGCGAGCGTCTTTACCATCAATAAACGCCGTGGAGAGTCTTCCATGCAATTTGATCCTAATTCCATTTCAATTACTCCAACTCTGCATTGCTAATTTGAAGAGCTGAGAGATGCCCTGGTATAGTCGAAGGAAGCTTAATGCTGAATCAGGAGACCAAGACCAACGATCACTTCGCTACATGCGTGCCCCTTAAGGATCATCTGGGGTAGTGGTGCTAAATCAATCTCGGTAGGGCTGATGAGCGAGAGGTGGCTAAGAAATTGATTTCGACTAGGTTGTAGTTCCCATTACCTCACACCTCACAAGCACTCGGCTGTTACTGCGTGCACACATCTTTCTTCTTCCAAAGCATTCCATTAAAACGAGATATGCCAACCCCAACCCATGCATAACAACTCTAACGATCCAATCCGGATCCAGGCGAAAAGTGCACGAAACGGGTGATGACGAGACAACGCAGTGTATCAGAATGTTCTAACTGCATCGGAAAAAAAAACACCGATGCTTATGGATTATTCTAAATCAGACTTTTCCTGCACTGGCGGCCTGAATCATGAAACGATCAATAACGAACCAGTATCGCGCTTTGGCCCCAAAGGGCTGAAGGGATTTGGCCGACTGCACAGCCGTGGCTCGTCTTGTGTTACAGGGGCGATGGTGGGGCTTAGTGGGTTCTGCGGGGTTCTCGCCCAATGATCCTGCGCAAAACACCAGACATCGTGAAGAATTAACACTATGGATCGTACCGAATCATTACCGACGCCATGGTACAAGCTACCTGTGCCTTTAAACCCAGCGCTTCTCTACTCGCGTGGTATTGCCGGATACGAGTTTATCGTTCAGCTAGAGCTACAGCCGAACCCCTTTGTTAGCGAAGGTCTGGATGCCGCGCCCCATAAATTCGTCAAAAATAGTCGCGTTACTAGGGCATGGACGTAGTTTGAATTCACAATATCATACGAGCTCAGAAATTTTGGCAATAAAATCGATATTTTAGAATAATGCGCTAAGAAACCTGATTCATTGATAGGAAAGTCGTTGTATGGATCATGTGATAGCAACGTATGCATGAGTGCTGAAATTGGACGAGTTGGTAGTAACACGGCTGCCTTCATCCATCATTGAGACGTCAGAGAATCGCATACAGCATGTACGACAAATGCGACACATATTCCGAACGAGGAACTTCTGACAATGAAGCTGCAGGTTTCGGTATCGATACCCGGATAGCTGCAAACGTTAAACCTCATGGCCATTGAAGATCTTCCACATGGAGTGGCGCCCAGCGGGCGGCTTTCATCGTATGTATGCCGCAGCATGACACCTATTCACGCCACCAACACTCAACACATTTGCCATTTTACCGATAGATGACGCTCTAGTGCAAAAGCAAAAAATCAAATGTCAATACGGATACCGTAAATACCACCCCTTTTTCTTACATCGATGGATATTTGTGCTTCGGAATTCCTGTGTGGGACCATGCAATCGTACACGTTCGTATAGGAAAGCATATGTAAGAGCGTTTTACCCTCTTCCCTCTTTCATTGCCGGCGGGGCTGAACTCGAAACTGTTGTTGTTGCAGCGTGACGACGACAATGCAAATGTCATAACTTTTTCACGGCAATTCCGTCCCGAACACGGTACGATACCCACAATTGTTACCGTGTGTGAAGGAAAATATGAAATAGAGCCAAGACGGAAGGCTCGAGCCGGAGCGCGCTATATGAGAAATTTACACGTTGGCACCGTGAGAAATATTGGCATCGTGAGAAATAATGGCATCGCTATAGACTAGTTACCTGTCTCTTGCATTCTTCGTTCCCGTATACAAGTATCCGTGATCATTGCCAAATGTCGCCGATTGTACTCAGATCAAAATTACTCGGTGGGAACTCGGCGAAGAATGGATTACGATGCTAGATCAATATGTTCGAATTCCTTTTTTGAAAATTTTTGGCAGTTGAGGCTTACGTCCTCGCCACGTCTGGATGGGGGCCGGCCCCTAACGATCTCAGGGGGCCACGACTGACACAAATTGAGTTGTCGTTGGAATGTAAAGTACAAGCCGACGGCGGGTTATCGTGGGGGATGTGCAAAGTCTCAGTGTCAAACCGCGTGCCAAACCTAGACTCACTCGGACACGCAAAGCGTCTGAAGCCGAGTGCTGTGTTGTGAGGTGGTATTCTTGCCGAGGGATGAACGGCTCTTCCATGCTCAAATTCAATAGATAACCATCATCAAGTCATAGGGAATAATCAAACTGCTCCCGCGAAAGCTCATAGTGTAGAACCGCAAGCGGTGTGTATATGTGCCGAGGTTAAGCACTCGATCCAGAAGATGGGAGCAGCTGCAGGTCCATCTTCACCCACGCTATTAAGCCCATTGCGTTGTCACGGTAGGAATACCTGGAATTGAACTGTTGGGAGTTTGATGAGTATTCCAGTTCAGGTTCGGTTATATAGATCTGTTTGAGTACATATCATGATACTCTGGTCGAAATTGTTGGTCCCGTAGTGCGTGCAGGCTGCATGCCCAGTATCAGTAGTAATTTCTGTTCGCTGGATGCCTGAAGCCAGATGGCAATCCAGCAGGGCTTGGAACCGCGAGATGGGGGGGACGAATTTCCTCTCCTATGCAGCATGCATGCACGACAAAAGTAATGCTTTCAACCAGATTATGCAGTATACATTTTATGTTCTATAAACTGCTGCGGTGCTGTCTCTCGTGAATGTACCTTAGATCAGCAACCAATCTTTGTCCCGTACCTCCTAATAATTACCAATACAAATAAATAAACCGATGGTCTTCAGGATACTTCTCTAGCCAGTCCGCTTCGTTTGTGGTAAAGAGCAGAAGTGGAGTCCGCCGTGCCTTGTGATCACGGAATATCACTCGTAGTGTAATCAGTGATCAATGCTTGACTTTCATTCGTTAACCAACACCAGTGGGACAAATAGGCCACGGCCTACTGGTTTGCTATTATCAAAGATCAGGACTGTATGGTTTCATATAGATCCTGCTCCAGTGGGGTGATATACAAACATGAAAGAGTGCTGTACGTGAAATACAACACCAGTCATTGACTTCATTGGTATACAACCTGGAGAGTGTCACTGAAAGGTGGTACTTAGACTAGATCCCGCCATCATTTGAACGTAGCAATGAACTATACCCTGTATGTATGTACATTATGCCAACACCCGAGCCCACTCCTCCATAGGTTTTGCTCCGCAACTAGCGACGGACGCCAATGGATCGCGAACGACTACACGTCAGAAAGCTTAACGTCCTCGCTTTAGCATTTCCTCGCGGACCCTCGTAGTGTAAGCTAGCACATACAACCTCTTCAATGCCTACAGTGATATTTGACTTATCTACCATATAGCACCAACTTCTTCAAGATAATTTATAGCGAGTGAGCCCCCGTGAATGTCAAATACAGTTCGCGCCTAACACTATCCGCAATATGGGTTCTACCAGGCAAGCTTAGCACTCTTTTGCCTCCTCTAACATCTAAGTTTCATCCACATCTTTTGTCTTTCTACCTCGGTACATTTAGCCTAGCTCTCGTAATCTGACATTTCGGGAGGTTCTACCTTATGGGCTCATCTATCGGCATGTAGCACGGAGTTACCATGTCCAGGAAAAAGACCCGTAGAGCACAACTAATCCAGTCCATGCTCAGTTTTTTTGTTTCCAACCATGTTTTGCAATTGGCCGATTACGACCATGACGTACTCAAGCAATTCCCTGTATACATATACGTATTCCCACATATATACCCTGAAGCCGATGCATACGGCTCTCCACGCGGCCCATCATTCCTCGTCTATATGAATTGTGCCACCGGATTGAAGTCCGTAACAAGTTGTGTTCCGACAAATCTATTACCACTAAACGATACCTGTTAATGTTGCTAGCGCTCAAACACCCGACATATACGAGTGATTGGTTATGTCTATAATACTCGTAACCGTGGTATTTAGGCCCACCTGACCCAATCAGGGTGCGGAGTCAATGAGGGAAAAGATGGTAATTTTTAATACGTCTCCATTCAGGTGATTTGGCATGATCAGGGGAACACCTCCGCTCTCGAAAAACCTGAAGAAAGCGAACGCGCTCTTACCGCGTACTCTGTTTTTTATTTCCCGCCGCGGGAGTCACTGTGACCAATCTGAGACATGCTCATTCGACGAGAGGACGGCTAGCGCGTGGAACGGATCCATCAACTTCCATCGCTATATATAGTTCATCCATGATCCCGAAATATCTAGCTTGCGCGGATATGGTGTTGCGGTTCATGACGCGTCAGCGCCCATTCTCAATACGGAATGTTTATGCACTACGTTCGGGTCGTACATGATCTTCAGCTCCCCGGCTTATCATTACGGACTCGGCAAGGTTGCATACCGAGTGATGGGGTATTGATGGAAATACCAGGAGGCACCTTCACAGCGGATGTTTCTGACCGTAGAACTCTGAAAATACAAGGGGTAGCGGAAGGTGATCTTCCCCATCTAGCCGGCTATCCGGAGGGGGAGGGCTCCGCACTCTAGATAGAGTGAATGCAGTATGATTAAAACAAATAAACAAACTCTGGAAATGCCCTATTTCGAACTGTGCCGTTAAGCCCAGACATAACATCAGAGGTCCATCAATTATCAACTTTAACTGAAGACTTCTGGATGCAATCGTCGACTCAATGGTCAAAAACATAGCCGCGGGAGTATTTTTGTTGCACCTTATTCCCAAGATTCCACAGTGGCCTAGAACTCTAGTGGTAGAACTTCTCAAGGCGTACTATCAATTGTTCCTGAGACTATGAGAGCAATGCGGATATTTAGATAGCATCCAGGGGAGCCGTGTGGACACGTATTTACACAGACATATGGTCTCTGTGTAAGGAGCTTTTTAGATGGATAGAGACAACATCGAGTCATTTTATCATCTTCTTCGCTTCCGTATGGCGGGTGATGATTGGTGCATACAAACACTGGTACGCATCATATCCTATCATTCGGTTCTGGTACCATAGATCACTAAGAAACCCATGATTCGTGTCTAAATAATCGTCGGGTAAGCATGTCTTGTATACTGAGCCAATTCGAATGAAGCCCGTAATTGCACGATTTTTGGTCGAATTGGTGCCGTACGCTCCAGCAATATATATCCCTTGGTGTGTTGAACTTAGTAGGGATGCTGCCGATCACGATACCGTATTGTATTGTAATGTACCATACATATCATGCGCGATCATGGCTGATATCATGATATAGTAAAGTGTTAAATGCTTTAACTTTATTACCTCGCTTGGCTACCGACGAAACGAAAGCAACTTAATGAATCGCTTATGGTACGCTTGCATATCTTTGTGTACGTCACTTTGTCATACATCCTCCCCCGAAGCCTACACAGGGACCGACTGGGGATCAACTACCTCGAATGGTACAACTGGGGGGGGAATGGAACTACGCAGTGCTTTTATAAAGTGTCATTTTCCCCGTGCCTTTTGCCGTGCCTTTTTCTCTCCGGGCCTTTTATCCGCATCCTTTGCTCCCCGTGTGATCTCCATGCCTTGTACCGTTTCTCTCTGTCAGCCTATATCCTCGCACAACGTGTAATTCGCGTAGTACCTTCTGAGCCACTCTACACCAACTGCTACTCACTCGTGCCTCACCCCCGCTCTCGCACTCTTGGTGAGGACGGGGACAAAGACACATAAAGAAAGGGCACTTTCAGGCTTACCAGGCTGTAGAAAGTTACCATATTAAAGCACCTTTGGTGGAGTGCAGGATTGTTAAAGTCACAAGCCAGAAGCGCACCCAATAAAATGCATGAAAATGCATTTTGGCGTCTTCTGGTTCCTTTGCTACCATATAACCAGTGCTTTTTCATTTTGGTATATGGAGAAAAGGCACGAAAAGCACACTTCCGACTCCCTTAGAGCCTACAGGCGGGTGATGCTGTAACGGGCCACGGAACTTCGTGGTTTGGGTGGATAATGAAGTGTTGGGTGCCGCCAATCTTACTTGTCATTAGAGATGCCCACGAAACGAACTTCGCGTGTTACTTTGGATGCTTCTGTGACTTCTTGATTGGCTTGTCTATCTCGAGGGCCTAAGGCCCGTATATGTATAATCTCCCATATACGTATGCTCTATCTGGCATGAGACGCATCACCCTGGTCCTGATGCATATCCTGATACAGCCACCATCTTCATACAAGTCTTCATTCTCATACAAGACATCAGACGGTGCTGAAACTCACGATCCAAG
>Ga0307512_10000565_pt1 | contig 54787 bp, 48 predicted proteins | sample 14_EM_MG_FD_200267 | JGI IMG/M metagenome (GOLD analysis project Ga0307512, IMG submission 200267) | Populus trichocarpa ectomycorrhiza microbial communities from riparian zone in the Pacific Northwest, United States - 14_EM | ecosystem: Host-associated > Plants > Roots > Unclassified | place...
AACTGACCAGTGCTAATTATGTTCAACCAAAATTAACAGTTACTCTGATTGCAAAGTTATGTATACATGAAATATTCATAATTCATCGCTCTTTCAACTCCTGGTCTCTAATTGACTATATCTCTAATATTGATAGAATGGTTGTGGAAAAACATCGATTTTCGGCGGTTTTTTGGTGTGTTTATGAAGCTGCTCTATCAATTTTAAAGATATGGCAAATCCAAGACCGGGAATTGGAAGAGGAATGTATTTTGCATTCTACATATATACATCACTTTGTGATTGGGCAAATATTCGCAGACTTGATTAAACCAAGCTTCTGACATTTTTGGCAGTGCCGCCATGGCCCCATGAAGTGACTGGTCAGTTCACGGAGTTATGGTAGACTCCATGAAGCGACCGGTCAGTTCATGGAGCGCAGTTACTCCGTCGGTTGACCGGTCACTCCGCAGACTGACATCCTCCGCGAACTGACTAGAACAGGCGTCACCCCTAGTCGCCCTGATTGGGCCCTAATCTTGCAATATCTTGACCGAATCTGGACGACGACATGGGGACCTGAAAGACTGGCGGGCGGACGGACGGACTATTGCGACCCGGATCAGATGTGATTTATGACAGCCGCCCTTGGCATAGACCAGCCCGGCCGTGGTAGTATCTATCGGCCTGACCGGTTCGGAACACTGGAAGTTGGTGGTCTATTGAGCCACGCAATTCATTCTCCGCCGCAGTTACTAATTTGCATTCTAGTTGCGGTCATGTACTGATATTATCTTTTCTTTGTTCAAAATTAGAGACTTGTTTAATTAACCAGTTCATTTGTCCCGGACAGCAACCTACACCAGTGGCGAGGTCTTAAGTTATTCAAGCGTACCAGGATAGCTGAAATATGCAACCTAGAGCTCGGTACAGGTAACAAAACGACTTTGGCATGTTGTCATCATCCAGTTACAATTCCACCCGAGCTACTGAGGTATCAACAAGGATTTCCAACTTTGGACCATGATAACCGGAGAATTACGCCAAGCGAGATACTTAGCGGATAGCCCTCTTTCCTAATCCAAAACAGTGTGAGGCGCATTGCCGGCTAAGTAGCTGGAAAGGGCCCTCAATTCTATGCACGTGGGGTTGATTCTAGTTAGCATGTCACAAAGTTGCGAGAGCTTCTCGGTTGAACCATCTAGTTCTTTGACTCTAGCTTCAAGAACACGTGCATACTCTATTGGACAATATTAATAGATTGTATGTACCTCTACCACTTTCCTTTCGCCGCCCTCGGTGGCGTCCAATTATGTCACTCCCTCTGCCTCTTATCATCAGTATCGTTTTTACCCACTATCGTCGTTCTCGCTACCGCTATCACGCTCCCGTCACTGCATCCACTCTTCACCCACCAGGATTACCCGCTGTACTATTGATACGTACGTGTAGTTGTGTGGGTGTAAACTCGTCGATTGTATAAGTTCTCGTAATACAAAGATCTAGAGAAAGAGAAAAGGAGATAAAGTAACCGATCATTTAATCTTGAGCAAAAGTCCTCCCCTACGTCAACATATACACGCTTGCTCTCGTTCAATGTTAGCATTCATTCATGCTGTTAGCCTACTAGGGTCGAAACCTGTATTAATGTAATTTGGGATTACATAGTACCATTGCTCCCACTTCCATACTCGCAGCAGATAAGGATAGATTGGGAGAAGGGCTATGCATATAAGTGACTTTTGACGGTATATGCGTTGATCTTAGCCTATATATTCCCCACCCTTTGACTGGTTGCTTCCGCTTCCGCCAATATGGACGTTTCGCTTCCATCATCTACAGGTCTTTTCAATTAGTATAAGGTAAGCCACTCTAGACGCCTCAACTACTCGCCCTCAATTCAAAGTATGTGTATGAAAGTTCATACGTTTCTCTCCCTAGCCCCGAGTAATACCTCACAAAATATAGTCATCCTTATTTATGCATTTTCTACGTGGTTTGTGTAATATTGGTGCCAGTCTATGTGGTAAAACTCCCGGCTGCCCATTCCTGCCTAATCTCCTGCTATGATGTTGATCAGTCCTTTGTCAAAAGTGTGTATTTTGATGTGCACTCAACGTTGCAACTAACGCAGAGTGCAGCGGTCTTCTAAAGCTTCAACTATCAATGATATCAAGCTGCCCGGCAGGCCGCCCGGTGATCTACCTGCCACAAACGGACAAATTCCGACGGGTGCTAAAAATAGCCAGCAGTGGCCAAGTTTCCATTTCAAAAGTTGGAGATATGTGTCGAAGCCGCCCGCTATTCATGGCCTGTAGATATTTATGAATGCTGGCGGTGCCTGCAAGTATTTGTAAATGCCAGTGAATAGTTACAAATGCCGGCATTATTTGTAAATCCCAGCGGTGCCTCGAGGTATTTACTATCACTGTGACGGTGTGGGTGCCAGTATTTTTGATATAGTCCCACCTTAGGAAGCCATGGAAAATTTATCTAGCTATACAGTATTTATAGTGGGACCTAGCCGGCTTCATGAACCGGCCCTGCTTGACCCCCTAAAATGGCACCGGGTGGTGTTTATAAACGCTGTAAACTGCAAACCAAAAGCCGGCAACATATAAATGGGCTCGGCGCTCGCTCCAAATTATGCAAACCGGCGCGGCTTTGTCAAAGCCCAGCTCGTTTCACCACTTAGGAACACTGAATGATTGTATTGACTGTTTGACTTATTCTGGCCCCTTTCGGTCGCCCCTCTCACTCACATGTCTAGTTGATGATTTCCGGTGGTTAAAGGATAGTAACAAGTATTCCCGGTTTTTCTGCGGCGAGTTACCATTTTGGTCGGATGTATAGGACTTGCATAGTATACAGGAACATCCTACACTAACGATTTTGATAACGACCGGGGACCTCCGACTTCACGAACTTATCGTCGTCGTTGGGATTTGATCCTGCGAACAGTTCATACCCTATCTGTAAATGACATCACTCAATTCTCATTCTTCTCCCATAGATCAACTTGCACTCTGGTATTCGTCGGATTTCAAATCTCTAGATACACTAATCAATAATTAGATGACTCCGATAAGATTATATCTTATCCCATAGTCATTCAAATTTGATGTGTAGTCACCGAATTCTTGATGTGTTGCCAAGGGCGCTTATCCGGAAACTTGAAAATCCGACGGGTACCCAATATTTGGAAATCTTAGTGAATCCTCACCCACGCTGACCCTCAGTGAAGGTTAGGGTTCTATGTACCCTTGAATCAGCTGACCAGAGAGCGGGGTAACCTATTTCACAAAACCGGAACCTTTGCACCCCGCATTCCCATCACTACGCAACGATGGCACAAACGATATCGCCAGGAGCCTACGTCATCCGCAATCGCAAGACCTCTACTGTTCTTCATGCCGATGGCCACCCGAATGATTCACATGTATCGACTTCTGAGCGTGATGAGGAGCGTCATCGTGACCGACAGATATGGTGGATCGAAGCTGACCCCGGATTTGACGAACTCAACAACCGTGTCGGTAATACGGCTAACAGAGGATGTGTCTACCGGGTTTCGATCATCTCAAAAGACATATCACTTGACGAGCATGGTGGTAATCGGGATGGAGGAACTCCAGTTATCGTTCACAAAAATCATGGTGCGCCATGGCACCTTTGGCATTTCAAGAGACTTGCATCATATGATGATGGGTAAGCCGTATTCATTTCAAATTCCGCGATGCATATTCAAGCTTTTACTCCCGTATGGCACCAACGGCGAGAAAAATGATCCCGGGCAGCTGTTCTTCACAACGGCATTCTACATCATCTTATCAATGTCTAAAGTCCTACTCTCTAACCTTATGTTTTAGAGAATACTACAACATTGTCAGTGCCCACTCCGGCGCTGCGCTACATCCCGGCAAAGACCGATGCTGTAAACACAAACTGGATACAAACTCCGAGGAACAAGCCTGGGAGCTGCTGAAACCCGTAGTCTCGGTCCCGGCTGGATGGCTCCGACTCAAAAACATTTCCTCAGGTCACTTTTTGAGTCAAACTAGTCCGTCACTGCCGCCACTGGCAATCTCAATTACTGCACTGACTTCCTCCTCTTTAACACACCATGAATCCTGGGCGACGCAATGGGCTTTCACGCAAGCACCAGATGTTAAGACCTATAACATCAAGAACCGACTCACAGGGACATATTTGCGTTGTCAACCGTCGAAGTTAATCCACAGAGAGGAAGCAGAGGGTAGTGTTAATGCTTGGGAACGTTCCTGCTGCGGCAAGGGCGAGATGTGGAACCTCGAGCTGGATGCAGAGTCGAACTGGAAGATAGTGCACAACAGTGGATTTCTCCTTGAAGAGGCGGATGTGCCGTTGCTTCATGGATATGAAATTGTCTGCACTACGAAGACTCTTAACAAACACAAGATCAGCTGGGCTTTCATGTGTGTAAGGGTACTTCGCCATCCGATGAGTAAAGCTGCTAATGATAATTGCAGTCCTCCGAATAACTCCTTTGAAAGGTTTGCTGGACTGGTACTTGGTTCAGACCTTAATTAGACAATAATAAATACTAATGATGAGAAGCAGATTTCTCCTCCACCTGTGAACACCAATGCCCCGAGGGAGAAAAGTGAGAGATGGTTTACTTTTGAAGTGATGAAAGATGAGAACCGATGAGCATGCTACGCATTTACTACTCTCTTTATGCATCTCATGTAGTTATTTATCCAACAAAACAATACAAACGTGCTGCGAGTGCCTGAAATTGACGCTTGAGTACCCGAACGCAAGCATTTCCAAGCATTTCCAATGATTCCCAAATGGGATCTCAATGTCGTCGTCTGGCTATATCATTCAGAGTCATATCACCCTCGAACTCTAGGAACCGTTGTTGAATCCTGTTCTGTAATGAGCTCAGGGTTTGAGCCGTTCTACATATGAACCGCACCAGATGTTTCGCTTACCCTCAGAACCGAGACTAGTCCGAACTATTGACGTTAGTGTCAAGGTGAGTCAGGATCCTCAAGTAATCTCGACACCCCCGGAGTCCCTGAATATGTGTCCAAACCGAGACACAAGCCCCATTTCATAGTAAATGCCGGCAGTTGTCTTCTAACGCAAAGAAACTCGAGCTATCGAGCAAGATTTATATTACTGCGGTACGGAGAGAACCGTGTGATAGACTATGGTGCAAAGAGAAGAGAGAAGGAGAAAGGTTTGAGATATATACAGTAGAGTTGCGTACCTTACTGTTGCTATATGGTCTGAAGGGAAGTCGCCGATACACTGAGATCGCCGAATTGACTCACAGACTGGACTCGTAGTCGTAGACTCATACACGAGTTTTCACTCGCCACCGGCTCCGCCACTAGTATTTGCAATCGTGAGCTTCCATAGACTTCCACAGAGTTCCAGGTTCTCATGTATATCAAGCCAGAGCTATTCCATTAAATAGTATAATAGACTTCTTCCGCTTTACATTCGAAACACTTACCATCAGCCCCGGTTATACTGAGCTTGTATGAGGTCTTCAACGTCTTAAATCTTATATATATCCAACATATATTGTTCCGATAGTTATGTTGGGGAGAACCGTGAGCATACACTATGTGTTGACTTGGAGTTTGGCCTGGTGCCTGCCTTGGCATCCGGAGCAGGATGGCTGGAGCTGAAGGCTCTTGGGCATGAGGCCGGAGGCTTGCGGGCATGAAGCCGGTGGATTACAGCTCCCATCGGTCACGCCGAGGAGGAGGCCTAACCTCGGTTATGATACTCGGCATCCTCGAGTGTGGTGTTTTCTTTTTTTATAAGCCTGCCTATTTCTGCCCCGTTGTTCGGTAGACAATGCAGGTTCGTCTCTCTTCTTGATTGTTCTCAACCCTATGGTACAAAGAAGGGAGATGTAGAAGGAGAAAGACTCGACGACCGCTTCGCGGCCTTTGCAACCTTTTCCACCACCGGATATTCAATGGATATGATAGTTTGTGGCTATGAGTAAGAACTCATATAGAAGTTTCACTAAGTGCAATATGCCCAGTACAAGTCTTCATTTTCATTTTAGCAACAGCTCTCAAACATTGTATGCAGCAACTTCATATACGACATGTAAAAAACGCCCCCCACGGTTTCGATTCAGATCATCCGATAATCTATTGTATCCCTTCGCTTGCTCAAGCGATCCGGAATTAGGCGACCGAAGCAGGGCAATACCCACAACCTTCTCTGCATTCCTGGTATCTTTGATGGGATACAAGAACCGGAACCCGCCCCCAGCCCCTTTGGCTAAATCGGGCGGCGAGCTCGGATGTCCGTCGTTCCGGATGATCACGTCGAAACTGGTGCAGGCATCCTTGGCCACTGTTGTCCACTCAGGGACTAGCCAGACATACCTTTTTGGGCGGAAACATCAGCGTATATTATTCCCTCCCGATATTGGTACTTACTTTCCTCCAAACCCTGCATTAATGGAGGAGCTTCCGCCCTTCAGGTCTTTGAGGCAGTCACCAGGCTTTTCAAATACTGAGCCACCGTATACAACCTGACGATATAGCCGCTGCGGTCACCTTCTATTGGCGAGTAAGCAGTGGCTAAAATCTCCTACCCGGATTCCCGAAACAAACTCCACCGGCTGCATTTTGACATCAATTCTCACGGGCTGGTTAGGTCGCTTGGTCGTACTGTGGACATCCCAGGCGATAGTGATACCCGGTGCGACAAAGTAATGCTGGTACAGCGATAGCTTGGAGTGCGGTCCAATCACATCTGCAACTTTTAGCCCATCACCGTACCACAAGAGAGGTGGGTACACACATTTCCGCTCTACCTCAGAAGTAGTCTCCTCGCTAGTATCGACCTGAGCTTTGGCGGTGGTTGAGAAGAAGTGATGGATCTCCTCATCCCGGTAGTCGACGTTTGCGGAGGAGAATTTGTAGGCTGCACCGGTTTCGGATTTGCAGTTTACATCCAACTGCTGTCGCTGCTTCTGAGATAAATGCTTTTGTGTTTCAGATATACTCTGTCTTGCTTTCTCGAGAAAGGTGTTGTGGCTGAACTTTCTGATGGTTTTGTAGCGGTATGTGTGGGTTATAGATCCGGTGTTGCTGGAGTTGTCGTAGTCGAAAACGAGCTTCCAGCAGAAGACGCCTTCAAGAGGGACTGTGATCATGACTGCGAAATAGGTAATGAGAAACTCGGATACTAATATTAATGCCTATACCGCGTCGATATTGAATATCGTATCAAGTATACCGACAGGTACGTAAGGCGAGAAGTCGTTCGAGATATATTATCCAAACTCACCTCCTTTGCCTTGGATTAAATCATATACCATTCAAGTGCGGGGTATGAGGCTGAAATTTGCGTGGTGCTGCAATTACTCTATTCGCGGATATTAAAAGTATCCGGACACAGGATCGGCGCTTAGATTGATTGATAGGAGATAGCAAGCATCCCTTCCAATTGAGCTTGTTCGCTTCCACCCTTTTTATGTAACACCGACACCACTAAAAGAACAAGCCCACTGGCGTGTACAGAAGTCCTTAAAGGTAAGTACTCCAATACTACAAAGAGAACAGAAGGAGCAATACAAATAATATACCCGAGGTTTCCTGTATATATGCCGAGTTTTTCTCACTCTCTCTTCTCATTCTCTCTGTATCTTAGTTTATTATAGCAACTCTTCTACTAGTACCGAGAGATTAGTCCGCCCCCGGGCGAAGAGTCAGCGGTCAGAACCGTCATACTGGACGATGCCTCCGCAGCCAAGAGAGCCGCGCAGCGATGGGCAAGAGAGAAAGAGGCCAAAGTAGGAGCGGCAGTCTGGGTGTGGTGGACAGATGGATCGCGCTCAGATGACGGCCGAGTGGGAGCCTCGGCAGTATGCAAACACAGAGACGAGTGGAGGTCCCGCCGCAGCGTTCAGGGCACTGGACGAATGGAGGTCTTTGACGCCGAAATGTGGGCGATCGGACTCGCGCTCGACGAGACGATCGAGAAGAGAGAAATACTGCAAAGAAACAGGGTGAAGATGGTGGCGGTCTTTAACAATTCACAAGCCGCCATTCGGCGGGCGGCACATATGGAGCCAGGCCCCGGACAGCGGCTAGCAAGACGGATCAATCGAAATGAGCAGGCTCTCCTCGCCCACCACATCAAAACGGAGATTCACTGGGTTCCGGGACACTCCGGTATCCCCGGGAACGAAGAAGCACACCGCCAGCCGAACGTAGCCAGCGAGGCAAGTGGGGACACGGCGAGAGAGCGGCGGTACACCTCGGCCGCGAATACGGCCAGATGGATCTCCGAGAGAAGGTCAGCAGCCAAAGCGAAGTGGGAAGCAGACAAGTGCGGCCAGCACTTCGGCTACAGACTCAAGGGCAAGGCGGGGACCAAGAGACCTATCCCAATGACAAGCGTGAAATCGCTGGCCGCCAGGTTCTACAGACTAAAGTCCGGGCATGCACCCATCAGGGTCTACCTAAAACGGTTCGGCCATCGTGAGGACGACAAATGCTGGTGGTGCGGCGGTGGAGGCAGGACGGCGGCCCAGACTCGGGAACACCTCTTCCGCCACTGCAGCCGGTGGAGAGATCCGCAGAAAACGCTATGGAAGGCGGTCGGAAAGGGGACGGGCTGGAAAGCGGGCAGATGCCGACACGTGCAGCTCTCTGAGCTGGTTTCTAGGGACAAGTGTGATCAAGCGGTGATGGACTTCCTGGCGGCTACTGAAGTCGGGAAGTTCCCGCCCAAATGAATGAAGGGAGGGATGGAGCAGGCACAGAGGCTGACTCACGTGCGGGGAGCGGCGGCAGCGGGCAGAGATCTCTGCGTTTTCCTTTCGTTTCCTTTCTTTTCCTTTCTGTTCTGGTCTGTCTTTAAGCGTTCATTTGTCAGCGGGGATGAAGGGTAGCGGGGGGGGGAGCTCCGCCATCTAGCCGGCTAGCCCGGAGGCGGAGGGGATATCAGGTCCTGTCATACTCTAATTAGAGTGCATATAGTATGAATAAAACAAAACAAAAACCGAGAGATTAGTTCCCTACTAAATATTCCGAAGTCTACCTGCTCTGATGTGGTTCAACACGCGGTACAAAATGCAACTGCAAGGAGGGCAGCGGGGATAATCCCAATACCAATAATAGCAAGTATACCCTGCCCAACACACTACTGGTATAGATAGCGGCAACAGAGTATAGCAAGGGATACAACCGAAAGAGAGCTTGGGTGAGGAGTTAGTAGTGTGCGCAGTATCACTGGAGGAAATACCACTGCATAAGCTTCTTACTGCAAACTGTCTTATGTCCCATGGGCGACCAGGGCTACTATGTGTATTATCTGAATATGAAATGAATCATCTGGTAGCAACAGTCAAGAGACTGGTAAACCCGACATATGACTCCAATTGTAATGAGAAGCCGGTCTTGGTCATGTTAGTAAAGATACGGTACCAGCGTACTCAAAACATTACATGAATGGGGTATCAAAGCATATGTGGAGGAGTTAAAGTTAATTCTTACGGCGGAGAATAACGAAGTGTGAGCGGAAAGTACTCTTTTTACGTTCAACACCATGTACTATGAACAGTATTGTTAGATATGGTGTAATTCAAGTAAGGAATGGACTGTGGATAAGGAGTGGGCACACTAAGGATGTACAGACGAGATATGTATTGAGGCGGGCGGTACATACGGGGTATCTCTTGTATGGAGAGACAAAATGGAGCACTGGAACGAGGATCAATGTTTTCACCAGTCCGGACGGACCCGGTCTCAGGTAGGGATCAGAAAGACCAGTCCAACTCGAGGTCAGACCGAAAATCATGATTCATCTGTTGACAACAGAGAAGAGAGAAAACGACGAATTGTCTGTCAATACAAAGAGAGAGAAAATGTCGCTGAAATTGCAATGCTACCTAGCAATATGCAACGCAGTATTGAAGTAAATGGTGGTAACAATTACCATGTATAGAGATTGCGGGTATTGTGGTGATCGTGTATAGCAAGCAATTCAGGAGTACGGATGGCGACATTAAATTTTGGTGGGTAGTCATTGTAACTTTAATGACTTGCCAAAGGCGCTTAATTGACGTCTCCGGATAAGTTTGATATCGATGAGTACTTGTTCTAAATGCAACATTCTAGTCAAGCTCCAGGTAGCAGCCGATTTCACGATGACTCGCACCGACGTTCCCACGTTCTGATTAATCTAATCTAGAGGGATCGAACTCAGCTTTGGTCGTTCTAATTAGAACTTATTATGTGTACCGGTCGTGTACCGCAGTGACGGCCATAGGATTTAGCAGCAATTCTGTGCAGTTATATGTCGATCACCCACCAACACTCGATAGCCACTGACTAGAGGCTGCTGAATGTGGTTAATGATTGTCTATCTATCGGGGAAGCTAGATTTCGGTCAAAGTTTGGTGATATATGGAACTAGTACGTACGGCAGCCCGGAGCGAGGAACTGTTAATGTTAAGTCAATTAATCCAATATGAAGGAGAGAGCTGTATGTGTAGAAACTAAAGTACATAGCGAGGAGAGAAGGAGAAATGGCTTGAGCTATATACAACACAGTTGTATACCTGTGCCTACCGGTATCTTACTATTAGTTTAATTTACGGTCAGCTCTATATATCCGAAGATGTAGGGGAGAACCGTTAGTGTATAGACTTACGATACAGAGAGAAAAGAACCGGAGAAAGATTGGCATATGTAGAGAATCTTTGGGTATAGCTTGGGTATGCCGGTACCACTTTTTGCTACCATTGCCACTCGGATATTCAACAATCGATGTTGCATATATACATGGATCATTATAAGCTTATTAACGTATATAAGAGTATGACTTATATAAAGATTGAGACCTATATCATGATGCAGGGTGATGCGTCTCAGATAAGTGTGTATGCATATGCATATAGGAGATCGTACATATACAGTCCTTTGGGCCTTGATTAGTTAGATACAATCAATCATCAGATTTAACAATCGATATTATATAAATAGATCTCAGCTTTCGTACGATTTACTAGGCTAGTATTCATACGGGCTGACGGTGTTCAGCCGTCTCTATACATAGATGAACACGTACGTATTTGTACATGAAATACCGTATATATAGATGGCCTTTATAGCCTCTTTGGATAATGGAATGAAGTTTCTATCATTTTAACAATCGATGCCTTAATTTATACGAGTGATTTTGTGTGACACCCACTAAACCTGAGCCTTGAAAACTTGAAGTCTCTCATCTGCAGTTCCCCTCTTAATTAACTAGAAGTTCGCGCTACTGCACGTATAAATATAATTCTACAAGTTCCTAGGCAAAATGGCAGATATGAACCTCAAATCCACTCTTAGAGAGTTCAGGTTGAGTGTGATACAATCTATGTCCCATTAAGCTTTTCGCTTGCGCCCTATAAACATACATGCGTCATCCTGATTGCATCATCTAGCTCCACGTGCATCCCTCGTGTCGCGTTGTTAACTTTATTTCTACTTTCACTTAACGTCGCCGTTACTGAGGGCATTAAATGTAGCGTAACAGCCTTGTAAAAGACACTTAGGGTTAATAATTGGAATAACAAAGTAGATATAAGATTCCGGAAGACATAAAGCACCGGTAATATGCCACAATAGATATATAACATCGTAGTAATAGTCACATCAATAAGTAAATGCCTGGGACTCTTCCGGACTCTCGTTCTCACTGCCATCTAGCCGTACTTACGAGCTGCAGAGAGTGTACCGAGATAAGTACAGCTAAAAGCTTGAACTACGAATCAAACAGAATCAGACCAAAATCAATGGTAATTAAGAGAAGGGGGCCTGAAAAGCGAAACTTCAAGACAAGTGTGGTAGGGGTAAGTGGTTGCGGCTTTGATCGGATATAGGAACCGGAATTTGCCCCCACCCCCTGGCTAAATCTGGCGGTGTCCGTTGTCCCGGACAATCACGTCGAAACCGGAGCAGGCATCCTTGGCCACCTTCGTGCACTCGGGGACTAGCCAGACATATCTTTTTGAGCGGAAAACGTTAGCGCATATAATTCTCTCCCGACAATGACATCTGCTTTCATGCACGTGCGGTCGGTTCTTGTTAGCATGTCAATCGAAAACTGCTGGAGCATCTCGGTTAACCTACCTAGCACAGGATGCCTAGCTGCAAGAACACGTGCATGTGCATTGGACAATAGTATCGCTACCACTTCCGTCTCGTTACTAATTCTGTCTCGCCATTTGAATTGTTTTGCTCCCACCACCTTTTATCTAGATTATCATTCATACCCACCGTCGTCGTCGTTCCCACAGCCCATTTTACGCTTCCGTCACTGCTTCTGTTGTTCACCCACACGCGCTACCACTGTACACCCTGCTCGCACTTAATGCGTAGTGTGGACTATGCGTAGTATGAAACACGGGACCGAAACAGGGCGAAAATCCGGTGCAAAACCTCCCTGTGCTTGTGTCAAGGCGGGATTTCTTCGGTGCTGGCCAAATCATGTTAATTGGGCGGGACACTCTCTACCGCTCCAGTAACACAAAAATGGTTGACGCGCAAGAATGGTTGGGTCTATGCACAATCGGACACGACGGGCTGATAGGGCTCATTAAGTAGACAAATTAGAGCCTCAAATTATCTCGGTCGAATAAATATTCGTGACGTTTGCATGGGCGGATGGTGTAGTTGATGGAATCCTCTCCGGCAGTCCCCGTCATCCACCAATGCCATCTCCATGAATATGTATCCCATAACTACGATTGTTAGACTTCAAATGATCGACTCAATGAGCCCTATCAGCGCGTTGTGACCGATCTCGCATAGCCCCAACCATCCTTGTGCGCCGGTCATAGTTGTCGAATTAACACAAAACGACACGGAATCCCGTCTAAAACCGCCCGGGATTTCATGCGGTATGGAATCATAGAACTTGAATCCCCTCCCATTACCATCCCGTGATTCGCAGTATCAATACGGGCATTCATATATGTTGTTAGTCAACCCTGTTTTGGTATAACTTGGGATTGTGTCGAACAATAACTCCCATGTCCCTGCCGCCTGTTGACAAGGGCAGTTCTGGGAGAAGCGCACCAGTATAAGTAACTTTCGATGGTACATGGGGTTGATTTAAGCCTGTATACCCGCTGCCCTTTGACTGTTGTTTTGTTAAGTAAGCCCCATTCATAGATCCACCCCATCCGCGGATAAGGTGGCGCTTGGTGTGATCCTTAAATGGGACACCCCATCTACGGAATCCGCCAACAGGGTTGTATCCGCGACTACAAGAGGTACTTCCTCTGCAAACTACCACCACCACCACCACCCCGCAGCTATATTGTCCGTACATCTCCTATTACCGGTAGTAAGCCCGAACTTAATGCTAAAATAAATTTAAAAAAGATATAAGCGGTGGTACTGCTGATGGTTGTTGTTGTTTAATCATACTGTATTGACTCTAATTAGAGTATGACAGGACCCTAATATCCCCTCCGCCTCTGGGCGAGCCGGCTAGATGGCGGAGCTCCCCCCCCGCTACCCTTCGTCCCCGCTGACAAATGAAAGATAAGAGAAAGACAGAAAGCAAGACAAAAAGGGAGAAAGAAAGAAAGAAAGAAGGAATGGTATAGCCCCGCTGCCTCCAATGCCGCCCCTGAGCCCCAAGCCCTGAGCCCGCTCCATCCCGCTACTTCAACTGGGCGGAAACTTCCCGACCTCAGTGGCCGCCAGGAAGTCCATCACCGCTTGGTTGCACTCTTCTATAGAAAAGAGCTCAGAGATCTGCACGTGCCGGCATCTACCCGCTCTCCAGCCCGTCGCCTTTCTCACCGCCTTCCATTGTTCTCTCTGGTGGACTCTCCACCGGCTGCAGTGGTGGATGAAGTGCTCCCGCGTCTGGGATACTGGCCCTCCACACCACCAGCAGTTGTCATCATCTCGGTGGCTGAACCATTTTAGGTAGACCCCTGTGGGCGCATGCCCGGAGTTTAATCGGTAGAACCTGGTGGCCAGAGGCTATACGCTTGTCATCGGGATAGGTCTCTTGGTCACCACCTTGCCCTTGAGTCTATAGCGGAAGTGCTTGCTGCACTTGTCGGCCTCCCACTCCGCCTTAGCTGCCGATCTTCCCTCGGAGATTCGTCTAGCCCTATTCGAGGCCGAGCTGTATGGCCGCTCTATCACTGTGCTTCCGCTTGCGTCTCGGGCCAAGTTCACCTGACTGTCTGCTTCTTCGTTTCCGGAGATGCCGGAGTGCCCCGGGACCCAGTGGATCTCGGTTGCGATGCTGTGGCCGAGGAGGCTCCGCGCCCTCCAGTTGATCTGCCTCGCCAGTCGCTGCCCTGGGCCCGGCTCCAGGTCTGCCGCTCGTCGGATTGCGGCCTGCGAGTCGCTGAAGACTGCCACTATGTTCACTCCATACTTCTGCAATGTTTCTCACTTCTCGATTGCCACGTCAAGCGCGAGTGCGATCGCTCACATTTCGGCGTCGAAGACCTCCATCCGTCCGGTGCCCAGAAAGCTGCGGCGAGACCTCCATTCATTTCCGCGTTTACACACTGCCGCGTCTCCCACTCGGCTATCGTCTGAGCGCGATCCATTCGTCCACCACATCCAGACCCCTTCTCCGACTTTGGCTTCTTTCTGTCTTGCCCAGCGCTGTACGGCGCTTTTGGCTGCAGTGGTGTTGTCCAGTATGGTGGTCCTGACCGCTGGCTCTTCGCCCGGGGCCGGCCAGTTCATGCCTTCGGTTGTCCGGACATGCTCATGCTCTTTCCTGACTGCTCTGCATATTGGTGGTCCGGAAGAGGGGTTTGTGTGTAGCTCCTTTACTTTGCTACTGCATGCGTTTTCTATTCTCGCTGCGAATCGCTGTTGTCTGGAGTCCAAGATTACTGGCGCCGGTGTAAGCCCTGACTCTCTCATTAGTGCACCCCGCGGAGTGGTGGGCAGCACGCCCAGGATGGATCTGGCTTGTCGATTGAGGACGAGTTGGAGGTCGTCTCGCCCACCTACTTCCCTGGAATCCCACCAGAGCTCGCTGCCATATAGTGCGACCGCTTGGACTCACGCCACTTGGACGGCCATTACACTATCAGGGACAACGCCGTATGTCTTGGTAAGTGTTTGGAGCCTGGCTTCTGCTGCCCTGGCTTTCTTCATGCATCGGTTGTGGTGCTCCTTGAACGTCAGATGTGCATCCATCCACACTCCCAGCCAGCGCGTCGCCTGTGCGTTGAACCGTACGGACTCATTTCCGACTCTTATCTTTGCTGCCAGTTTTGGCTGCAGGAGTTTCCGGTGGCCTTGTCTGCGCGTGAATAGTGCCGCCTCCGTCTTTGCAGTGTCAAACTGTAGCCCTCGTCTACTTGCCCAATCAATGCTCTTCGCTGCGCATCTCTCAAATATCGAGACGACATGGTTGACATCGCTCCCTGTCGCCACCCAGCCGAGGTTGTCTCCAAAGGATAGCCCCTCGGCTTCTGATACATACTCTTCGACCCACTTGATTAGATCTGAGGTGTAGATCGCAAAGAGGATCGGTGACAGTGGTGAGCCTTGCGGGACCCCTGCCTCCACTGGGTGTCTTTCCATGGTGTTCCCCTCGATTACCATCTCCACTGTTCTTTCCGACAGGAAGTTCTCCCTCCATTGTATAAGGTCTCCGTCCATTTGCCTGACCTTCATCAAGTTGACTAACCTTCCTTTTGCCACGCTCGGGAAGGCTGCCTTGATGTCCATGAGAAGTACGCCTGTTATGTGGCCGTTTGTCCAAGCTGCGGGAGCTCTGTCGACCATGATGGCCGCTGCATCGATGGCGGACTGTCCTTTCCTGCTTCCGAATTGTCCGTCGCTCAGTAGCCCTCTCCTTTCGGCCTCTTCTGACAACAGCTCCGCAGCTACTTTCTCGACCACTTTTCCCATGCCGCTAAGCAGCGATATGGAGCGGTAGGCCTTCAGCTTCATATAGTCGTCTTTGCCAGGCTTGGGAATTACCAAGCCGCTAGTCCGCTTCCATCCCGCTGGGTGTCTTCCCGTGCGAATTGCCGCCCTCGTCAGCCTCACGATCCTCTCTTTGTCCCTCTTCCAGAGCAGCGGTATGGCGCCAAAAGACTGCTTGTCAGGTCCCGGTGCCTTCTTGACTGACTGAGAATACAAGGCTTGCTCGACTGCTTGCTCAGTGACGCCTGCGTGTGCGCTTCCCTCTGGAGGTAGTTCGTAGTACTGGTCGCAGTCGTTCCGGGGGAAAGATTCGTGCCTCAGCATCTCCTCCTTCTCCAATGATGTGTTTGCTTGCTTGCCCTCTCTGTCCATTATGGCCTCCACGGTCATGCCCACCCGAGGGTTCGCGCATCGTGCTGCTCTCCACTCCACAGCTCCCCTCAGGTTTTTCAAGTAATCGCTCCACATTTCTCTCTTGGACCGCCGGATCAACTTCTGGAGCTCTGCCTTCGCCCTGGCAGCCTCCTCTGAGTGCCGTCTTCTCCTTCTCTCTCTTCCTACCGTCCTTCTTCTTTCTTTGATGTCGGTGTTCCACCATCTCTTTGATCTGTCACAAATCCTGATTTTCTATGCTGTGGCGCCGAGAACGCTGATCATTCCTTCCTGACACCATGTGGCCTCCTGCTCCACCTCGTCCACTGTGCACTCTGCATCTAATTGAGCTCTCTCCTTCGCAAGTTCCGCCCATAGCTTCCCCGCTGCTTCCACGTCTTTATCTGTCATTGCAGCCAAATTCCACCCTACTACCCTCTCATGATCCGCCTCCTCCTGCCTGTCTACTCCCACCTCCCATTCTATGACCTCATGGTCAGATCCAGAGGCGTGGTCATAGGCCAGTATTGTCCACTTTACTATTGCTCGGTTTGCCAACGTCAGGTCAATGACCAACTCACCTTCCCGGTCCTCTCTTGTCCCATGGTGGGTGGGCCTGCCGTCATTTCCAATCTCCAGTCCATTCTCGTCAATCACGTCTTCCCAGACAGCAGCATCCCGCTGCACTTGGCATCTTGGGTCCCATCGTTTGCTGTGGGCGTTGAAGTCTCCAGCGAGGACAGTGCCGCCCAGCTGAATGACTCTCTGCCAGTTCAACTTTTACGCCGGTCTTTCTCCTGAATGTGTGTTCTGTTGGTCCTAAACGTTGATGATCCTGGTGATCCTCTCCCTTCTCCTCCTGACGTCGGTGGCAATGACATCTTCGTTCGCACCTCTGCTCAAATCCGTCCGCTCATCAACCACCAAGCCAGTCCCTCTCCGTATCGCCGTCCACTCTCTTTTTCTTTTTCTTATTTCATATGCCAAATGGCTGATCCCAATACTTCCTCTTTCTCTCGGTGGCTCTTGCAAGCACACCACGTCCGCCCTGCCTTCAACTCCCATCTCCAGCGCCGCAATGGTCCACTCATATGACCTTGCGCCATTGTGCAGGATCACTCTAATCATTGGTAGCCAGGGCTCCCGATTCGGACTCAGTTTCGATGTCAGTCGCGGTCCTGGTCACAGTCTCAATTTCGGCCATCTTGATGTCTCTTGCCCCACCCGTTGCCTCCTCTTCTTCGTCCACATCCGCCATCTCCTCTTCTTCTCCATCTCCCCCACCATCCACCACCCCCTGGGGCCTAGGGCCAAGCGCCACTCTGTTCGCGCCTGTTGCCGTTGCCATGTCCCGAGCTGCACTGGTGGATGCTCGTCCTGGTAGACCGATTTTTCTGCTCTGCCGCGCCACTTCGGTGGCTTCGGTCTTGTTGACGCACCTGCTGCTGAACGCGATATGGTTTCCTTTGCAATTAGTGCACTTCTCCAGCGTGTGGCCGCAGAGTGATACATGCTTTGCAGTGCATCCCACCACATTGCATTTGTGGTCGCTCGTCCGGTGATGGCCTGAGCAGTAGCCACATTTGGGCTCGCTGCCGCACTTGTTCTCAATGTGGCCCCACCCGCGGCAGAGCTCACACGTGCTGTCAGGTCCATCGTTCGTGTACGTTTCGACTCGGTACCACACCCCCGCCGCCTTGAAGCCTTTCTTGACTAAGCTCTGTGCCACCCTGCTCCCCTTCACAATGAAAACTGCCGATGACGCGGCAATTTCTCCGTTCTGCCTCCTGTCCCTGATGGTACGGGGGTTCATCAGCCACCTCACGTGGGTGGGGATCACTATGCCTTCATTCTCCGCTTTGAATTCTTCTCGCATATTCTGCAGGCCTTCCGTGCCTTTCCCTATGTACCTTACGAGAGGGACTGTGTGGATCTTTAGCCTTTCCCAAGACTCATTCTCTTCAACGTCCACGACTCCTTTGCCGACCGTCCTCGCTGCAGTCATGATGATGTCGCGGTACTGCAGAGCTATCTATGCAGTCGCATTCGGGTGCGTGATTGCAGTCATCGCGCGCTTGGCATTCATTTTGGCGTTCATGATCCTAATGTGGGCCGGTGCCTTCTGGGGGAAGAGCGCTCTGTTGATTGCCGATGCTATTTCCTGGTCCATTTGATTGGAGAGCGGTACGCCCTCGTCTTGTCTTAATATCAGGCGTCTCTTCACCATGCTCGATCCTGCCGTTGGGGCGGGGCCTGGGCGGACGGGTGCCCTCTGACTCTTAGCTCGGGATGGGACGGTCTCCCACCGTCAAGCGGGTGTGGGCGCTGACTTTGGCTCGGGCGCGGGCTGCGGTTTAGGCTGCAGTTTGAGCTGCAGTTTAGGCTTCGGTTGCTGCTGAAGCCGCTGGCGCTTCTGTGGTTCCTCTTCTCGCGTCGTATCTGCATGTTGCGAGGCCTCTAGCCCTCCGCCCTCCGTCCCCGCGGTCTCGGCTCTTTCTTTCTCTCTCACTTCCTGGCGTGATGCTACTCCTTTCATGATCTTCGCGGACCTATTTGTGATGCCCGCCCCCCACAGCTTGTCGTCCTCGTGGCGGGCATCCCACTTCTGCTCGCTCTCTTGCATCCAGGTCCTGAGTGCCAACCACTGTGCTTCTTCGCGGGCTGCCTGCGCTTGCACCCAGTTTGTTAGGTGTCCAACAGTTAGGTGCAGCTATGTTAGCTCCTGCGCTTGCTGTCGCATTGTTCTTTCCATGCGTCTCCTCCAATCGCTGGGGGTCGCCGGGGCCTCACTCCTCCTTCTCCGCTTCCCGTTCTCGTTTCTCTCCATCGGCTCAAACATGGTTGTGCCCGCAGTCTCCACGGCGGTGGGTGTCGCCGCAGTGGTCATCTCCATCGCCATGTCCACAGGCGCATCGCTCCTCCTGTCTCCTGCTTGTCCCGTGTCCAGGTCGCTCCTCTCGCTTCCTCTGGCTTCGGTCATCACTCCTGTGATGCAAACCTCTCTTTCTAGGGTAGTCCTCGTTGTCACTTGCTGGTTGGCCGACGCGTCGGGCAATCGCGTTTTCTGCCAAGACTCTACGCGACTCCACTCAATTGTGTGGGTTCGTGTGCGCGCCCTGCTCATATGGTCTCGCTGGTGCTGGGACACTCGCTCCGGGGTCTATTCGACGTCCAGAATCGCTTGCCGCTGTCCGTTTTGTAGTTGCTATCGCTGTTGTCGACTTATCGCGTTGTTTCTGTTTCGCTAAGACTTTTGTCGCTGTGTAGGTCCTGGTACTGCTGATGGTGGTATGATGGCAGCAGTGATCTAATTTATAGGCCTAACTGTAAAACAAAACCCCAATGGAGATGGTGATGGAGGACTAATTTGAATGGGTGGATGTTGCAGTGTGGTTGGTGGAAGTGACAATGGTTGCACTACACCGAAGTTTCACTGTATTCACGGATTCCGCGAACAGGGTCCTCATTCACTGATTTGCTCCATCAGTTGATAGGATGGATCCGTGAATGGGGCTTAACAGCTTCATATAGCGAGGGGTATAAATCACCTATACTGCCAATCTTCGTATCTACCTAATATCTCACTGGGGTACCACATAAAGTGTTCCTCAGCGACGCGGGCTGCACTAAGCTGAACTGAATCTGTGGGGGGCCTCAGATATCTGAAAGCCTACGGGCGTCTTTACAGCGTAGGCTTTTAATATGACAGCCCGGCCTAGCCTGCACCAAGGGTGGCCAGCGATATCATGGCAGAGCTTAGCCTACCTGCAGTAATATAAAACGCCCGCCAGCCTACCGAGCCGCTTAAGATTCAGGTCACTGGCCTCATATTCATCATAGCAGTCGACCACAATGTCTTTTTGGTGCCATGTATATGAGAGACACTTTATTATGCTCTCAGGCAGTGGGTTTAGAGAGAGTTGTACTCTATATGCCTTCTAACAAGCTCCCTGATTATAGGTACTGATTTAAAGTTGTAGCGTTGGTCGAGCAGTCACAAGTTCTGAGCCTTTCGACCTGTTGAATTAATTGTGGTATATGTGTTCCGTTGATTGATTAGTTCTATGTCTAAGTCAATGAATCCACGTACTCTTGTCAACAAGAATTTGCACGCTAGCGATCCTCACGAACCCTAGCCTAATACCACATGATATCCGTACTCAAATCAGTCCAACAAGACCTTGCCGCACTCACTTTCAGATATCCGACTTCAGATTCGCGTTGTCAGATGTATCCCATAGCAGGTAACGAGTTATGATCGTCCGGACGATCATGAACATATTCCTGTCGTTTGCACCCTTCCCATAGTCAAAATTATATCAAAATGTTCTATATAAGAGAAATTAACAGAAATATACGCTTCCTTGGTTTGTATGCAATTACAGTAGTTAAATCCCGATGGAGTAGTGGTACAGTCAAAAGTGTCGTATCTTGATGAAGAATTCCCTTTAGTGATTTGTGTCGAAAATTTGCTAATTGTAATAACCTCACGCGTTTGGAACAACGCAATAATAGGGATAATGCCCACGGGGGTCTATAACCATAGCAATGGTTCTTACATATGTAGAACATTCTCTGCGATTGTAGGCAGGTTTAAGAGTGTATGCAGAATCAAAGTTTCATGTTCGTGTTAGGATCGCGGAGGAGAACATACACAAGCTGTTACGCACGCACCATGGAATAATTTAACTCAAATATCCGATGACTTCGAGATATGTGATGTACCAAAGGTCCGATGTCCTAAAAAATACCCCTCTATTAATGCAATAGGTATTACACAGATTTGCCATATAGGAGGAAATATTACAAAGTAATCGTAATTGTAACGAAATATTCAATCAGGCGAGTGATAGCGGGTGATGCCCCTAGATTCATAACCTCAAAATCGCGACCGCAATATATCTACTAATCTAGGATTGTTCGAAAGCGAGATAAAGGGTGGTTAAGCTCACGACAAGGTCCGGTTTCGATTGTGTATCATTGGTAAGGTTCTACACCGTATGAACATGGATTTAGGCTATCAATGATCAGAGTTAATAGCAACATAGCACCAACCATTACCAGCCTAGAAGCTTCGATTCAACCACTCCGAATGTGCTGCAGCAACCCAGGAGGTACACGCTACCTAAGCCACTAGGTTAAATTAAAATAGTACATTAAGACTTCAAACCATATCTTGCAGAATGTAGAAAGTCTTCTTTGCAGCATATTCTACAAACCGGATTGCACCGTGTGGGAGCTAGTTCGTGTTGTAAGACTTCCGGCAACTTCCAGTAGTCTATCCAAAACTCCTTTGCTTTTAGGAATATTCGAGTATGCGCTTCATATACGTCCCACGCTCTTTCTACAACTAAAATGTGGGGACTCTCTCAAGCTGCAGCTATCGAACAGATAAATCACCTGTGCAGTCTGCATAGAAGTCATTTCGGTCGACTGTCGTTGTGAAGGAGCCTTGCTCTCTAGATCTATATGATGATTTACAGCGCTTGAATGATGGACAGAAGTATGGCGCAAACTTTCATCCCAAATAAATAGACGAAAATCATTAGTACCAGCACTATACGCAGCATAAAACCCTATTATCTCTGAAAGCGGTGCGGGATCTCCATCGCACTCATCGCCGTCAGTAGAATTCAGTCCAGTGAAAAGTTCCTACCCCATCTATAAATGACCTCGACCATTTTCTATTCTTAGTCCATAGCTCAACTCGTGCTCTGGTACCCATTAGTGGGGACTCCTGGTACATCCTCAATCCCCTTCCCTTCAGTGAGGTTAGGGTTTTCTTCTGCTAGATAGTAAAATCTGTCGACCATATATGCGGGGTAACCTGTTTCACAATCATCAGAGCCTCTAACCCCGCTTTCTCCACCTCACAACCATGGCACAGACTATATCCCCAGGAGCGTACGTCATCCGTAACCGCGATTCCTCTGCTGTTCTTCATGCCCACAGCTACAGGGATGGTGAACAGGTATCGACTTCCACGCGTGACGAGGAGCGTCACCGTGACCGGCAGATATGGTGGATCGAAGCTGATGCTGGATTCGAAGACCCGAACAACTGTGGCGAAAAGGCTAAAGTAGGCCCCTTTTACCGAATCACCAACATCGCAAAAGATTTATCGCTTGCCGAGCACATGCATAAAGTGGATGGTGAAACTCCTGTTATCGTTTTCAAAACTCATGGTGCACCTCGGCAGCTATGGGAGTTCAGAAGGCCGACACCTTATACCGATGGGTAAGCAGTATTTATTAAAATTTCATCTCAGATCCCTCAGTGTAAGCTTTGTATAAAGTTTGATAAATGCCTGGACGCACATAAGCCAGTCATTCGAGGCAGAATTTCTTTCGCGACTGCATGTTTGTCCTAAATACCAATTTGTAACTTACTAACTTTGCGATTCAGAGAATACTACAACATAATAAGTCCTTTATCTAACCATGCGTTAGACGTCAAATGCTGTACCAAGCAACCGATCACACAATCCAAGAAACAAGTATGGGAGCTCCTAAAACCCGTGGTCTCGGTCCCTGCTGGATGGCTTCAAATTCAAAACATTCACACACGTCACCTCCTTAGCCAAACCTACCCTTCATGGCCGCTGCTGGCAATCCCAGCTACTGCCACAGCTTCTGCCTTCTCGAAACATCACGAGTTCTGGGCAACGCAGTGGGCTTTCGCACATGCATCAGCTTTCGGAGATCATAAAGCAGGGATCAAAACCTTCGTCATCAAGAACAGACTTACAGGGGCATATATGCGACACGAACGGTCGCGGATACTTTACCGACGAGGACCAGACGGTAGTGTCAATGTCTGGACGGCTACTTGTTACGTTGTAGAAGAAGAGCTGTGGAACCTCGAACTGGATGCGGAGTCGAACTGGAAGATTGTGCACAACTGTGGGTTCCTCCTTGAGCAGGCGGGTGTCTCGTTGCTCAATGGATTTGAAATTGTCTGCGCTACAACAACACATGACAAACGCAAGAGCTGGGCTTTCTTGTACGTAATGGCACTTTACCATGAAATGAGTGATGCTAATGATTCTTACAGTCCATTGAATAAATCCGTTGAGAGTTTCGCTGGACTGGTAAGTGATTCAGGTCCTAATCGAAGAGTTACTAACTGCTAATGACGAGGGGTAGATTTCTTCTCCGCCTGTGTATAACCCTGCCCCGATGGAAAAGTAAAGAACTGGAGAAGTGGAGACGGGGTAGCGATTATCTATGGAAGGGAATGAGAATGAGAACCGATGATCATATTATGCGTTTATTACCATTATTTGTCGATTATCTCATGTTATAAGGCTGAACAATGAAACTGTAGAGCGGTTAAGATTAGCATTTGTGTGACACAGACCCAAGAATTCACTATCGTACCCAAATATTCCGATGCATCTTCATGACTTTACATAGGTTATCGGTGTTTGTGGGCGCCGTTTAGACCGTTTCTTGAAACTGAATTGTGCCAACACTGTTATCATACTGGACACCGTTCAGGAATGATTAAATAGTATCAGAATCAATGATTACACCAGTCCGGACGGACCCAGGCTTAGTCCAGTCCAGTCCAAACGGAAGGTTGGACTGGACTGGACCACATACTGCCAGTCTTGGACTGGACGGGCTTGGTCTGGACCAGTCCACACACGCTTACAATTTCGACATTGTTTCATAGTCAAGTATCACTGAAAACATGACTTATCCTCACATTTGATAACCACTCACCTCTGAATACCCACTCTTGGCGAAATTATGACAGTTCTGTCTGTATATTCGGTACCATCAAGATATATTTCTGTCATTAAAAGACCGATACAGTGAGAAATATACCCTAACCCTGGACACAGCGCTGGACTGATCCACACCAGTCCAGTCCAGTCCAGTCCTGGTCCAACAGAATTGGGGATTGGTCCGATCCCGGTCCAAAATTTACTCGGACTGGACTGGACTGTTGTGTCGTGTCTGCTGTGCTGAATCTCTCTATTGACCTAAACTCACTGACTCTCTCATCTCGCAAAGCCCAGACATGGACTGGACTTGGACGGACCCGGTCCGGACTGGTCCATTGCTGGACTGGTGGAATCATTGATCAGAATAGCGTCTAACAATCATCTCAATCCGACCCTAATTGGTGGAGTTCGTATGGGTAACCGCAGTGACAATTCCCCTTCATCATGTCTATAGGTCACACGTACGGCTACCTCGTGGATTATTATAAGTTGACCTCACACAAGTAGGTGGCGGACCTGATGTAGCACCGGCGCCTCAACATTGCAGTGAACACCAGGAAGCAGCTTTCAGGCCAGTGCGAACCAGTTCAGATTTCAGTGTTCTCTAACAGTTTCGTTGGACAGCTGGGGCTAGTATACCGCCCTAGATTCCACAGGGATAGGTGGGACATTTCTAATGCTGTGCATTTTGTTCTCGGTTGTGATTGATGGCAGTCCAACGGGGACCGGCTTAGGACAGCGATTCTTCCGATATCTGCCATCAACCACATTCCTTGTCTAATCTGGATAACGTGATTTCGCCGCTTAGTTTAAGTTATAAAAGCTCTTTCTAAAAATACTTGTTGAGATTGGGCGCTGTTCACGGGGATGAAAAAACAGTATCCGCAGCCGTTCATCCCGTCCTATCGTTTCGTGTCTCCTGAGTAATCCCACAGACTAGACGCTTAAGAACGCTGCCCAGTTTGGTATTATTTATTCATACCAACCGCACTAGATGAACCGGTTCACTCACCAAATCGGGACTTGCTAGAATTACAGAATTCCTTGATATCTTGTAAGTTAGCTGCTGAGACTCTACTTCGTGAGACTCCCACGGACGCGTTTTTGGACATCTCCGATCCTCAAAGCATACGTAATCCAGTAGAAAGAATATGATGCAGAATTGATGGAGCTATGGAGAGGGGAGTGTAGTCTCCCTGCACCTCCTCCGCACACTTCCCTATTGCTCCACCAATTCTCGCTCGAATTTGAAGCCCTTAGGCACAGAGTGTCTGTACCATTAGCATATAGATTCCGCTTTATCGATGGTCAGATGCTGAAATCGGATAAGGCGGAATCCATCTACATAAAGTAGAGCTACTCTACAGCTAAAGGCTTCAAAGTTGACTAAGAATTAGAGGAGATATACGGGTGGGGGTGAGAGAGGTAGGAGGAGGATGGCTTTATACTTCAGTCGAGACGATTGATTGAGTCTAAGGTTAAGATGACATGTAGCCTATACAGTAGCTGCCAGCCCTAACAAGCCACGTGATGACGTACTCTATAAAGACTAGGTCTAACAGATATTGAGTGCCCTCGCTGCCGGAGTATGTTTACCGAGCTGGAAGACGACTCGAGGGTGGCTAGGCAGTTTCTAAAGGCTGTTTAATGTACTTAGGACGAACTCAGCCCGTCTTGTGAGCATAGAGAGTGTCTCGCATTCGGTAAATCCAGAAATACTATCTATCGTGGTAACCACCAACTCGAAATCGCTAAGACTAGCACAAAATCACAACATGTATGCTCTTTATACTCCGGACAGCATTCCTAGCAAATTCAGCCCCCACTTGGCGGTGATACAGGAGTGGTTTTGTTTTGTTTTAATCATACTGTATTCACTCTAATTAGAGTATGACAGCCCCTCAATCCCCTCCGCCTCCGGGCAGGCCGGCTACATGATAGAGCTCCCCTCCTGCTACCCGTCGTCCCCGACACACGGGTGGTAGCGGGTGGTCAAAAACCTGTCAACTTCGTGGGCTCTCACTCACATTGGGAATATCCCAAATCTTGTCAGAAGCATAAGTGTTCGTATTGGTTGCAACTGATACCCATCATAATGAACATGCGAAGGTCATAATAATACAATAAAGATAATTACAATTGAAAAGATCCGACCATGAAATGTTAGAGATAAGGCAGATATACTGCATCTGGTTGAAAAGTAACTGATAGTTTCCACGATTATCGTGCCTTGGAATATCTCCATTTCTAACCTCTCCGATCAATATTACCATCACACCACTGGTAGTGTGCAATGAAATAGGCTTTTTCAACAAGACAGTTTTCACATAAAGGATGCTTGGAAAATAAAGTATAAATGTTTGCAGATATATGGTGGTGGAGAAATATGATTTTACATTGTGAATTCCATACGGATATAATATACAGGAAGTGGATTTGTGGGCCGTAGTTGAAAGATCGCGATCTTTATCTACCTCCTAGAACCGAAGATAGCATTGTTGTATTGAATCAATTGACAATCATTATGAACGACTGTTTCCAGTTAGCTTTGCGACAGAGTTTCAGATTCTACAGGACAGCAGAAACAATAAGTATAAATCTATGAAGATTATATAGATAATATGATGAGCTGCCAATGTTAGACATTTAGCAACCATACAATGTATATACCCACCCCCACACATCTATATATATTGTTTATAGGTTGCACAATATACACTATATATCTCAGAAGGGTGTTTTGCGTGCAAACAAAAATTCCTGTTGAGAGTGTGGCTGCAAATTAGTTTATCACTCTCTTATGGAAGCAATAATGTTAATTTGTTGCTGACTGTATAATAATCTTTTTGTATTCGTTAATGCCATTGAACAATTCCATGTACTACAAATATAGGAATGTGGTATATAAAACATATATACTGTGAAGAGGGTAAGTGGAATGGGATAACAGGTAGTGGGAGTGGAGCACCGCCATCTTGCCGGATAGAGAAAATGCTGTGTGGAAACAGCGGATGTAGAAGGTTGAGAGCTATTCATCAACACTCAGCCACACCTGTCACGGCATCCAAAAGAAATTCCTGAGAAAGAGTGGCCCTGGCTTGAGGAGCATAGGAAGAGGGTGACAGTATATTATACTACCCGGCTTTGAGGATCTACACAATTGTGTGGATCCACACCGAGTCTTGGACAGAGCAAGCAAGATCACAGGATGGAAAAGATACAGTGCTTAATTGGTTGTATAATATGATGATTTGAGATGCAACATGTGATGAGATGGGCAATTTATCTACCCTGGGGTCTTCTGAATCTAAACTCCTGGTGGGTCATTCCATCTCCATTACCCCTGCATCTCGGTACACTCGGCGTCACCTGGTCCGTCTCCATCATCCCTTTATCTCCGTACACCAGATGTTGCGTCATCCTCTGCAAAACTGAGTGGTGGTAGTAGTGAGCAACAGATTTTCTGATCACAATGCAAAGGGGAGTAAGGGGCTGTCATACTCTAAGTGGAGCGAATACAGTATGATTAAAACAAACAAAAGGGTAAATTGATTGGAATGAGTGATGACATATCATGACATATATTGAATATCACCAAATGTATATTTTTATATAATGTTGCACATTATCGAATGACACTATTAATGTATTTTTAGCAGTATGCCATTCTTGATACTGATATCATAATGCGCATTGGTATTTGGATTGACCTAAGTTAGATGATAAAGGAATAAATAATCGAGTATAGCAATTCAGGTGAGTGTACTATGAGAAACTTGATATCTAGAGACACAATCATATATTGAATTGAATATGTTTCATTTTAAATACTTGGTAATTTTTAAGTTCAGAAATAGCTACCTACCAAATAAATACTGATTATGGTACTATATTTCATTGTATTTGAAAGAATACCATTGGCTGTAGTATCCATCAAACTCTGTTTACATAATATTGCAATTTGCAATCGTGGATCAATTTCAAATCAAAATCAACTTAGTTACTGTAGTGGGCCTAGGAATGTATCACCCTGGTTGTTCCTCAATGATACTGCTGTAATATAGATGAAGTGTTCAATAATTAATTGATTTTATTTCTGTTATAATGTACCAGTATTGCATTCAACTGTGTGTTTAATAATTTTTACAAAGTAATGTTTCAATTAACTGCAATTGCCTTTAGCCATTAGTATAGTATCAAATAGTTGGCATTGTTTTAACCAGTTAGTATCTGGGAAACTAATTATCAACTTATGGCCCATACCTAATCTCCTTATATGCATAAAGTAGATAATGTCAATCAGATGCTGTATATATATTGGTAATAATAATAGAATTTATATTCGAATTACAATTGGAGCTGGTGTTGGCATTGGCATTCAATGTGCAGCACCTTATATCTTGTGAAACTACTGTTCTGTCATTATCATGACAATCATCAATAATATAATGTGTTCATCTCCCTGGTTGCTGATTTTAATCTGATAGAGTTGAGGTTATGTATATTATAATAGTACCAGAAACACCTATACTGATTGCTATCAGGTCTGTAGTTGCCTATTTTTCATATTCAAAGTGGCAGCTATTTCAATCAAATTAGATCTAACTTGTTTACATCATATTAAATCAAATTGTAACCTGTATATCAGTACATTTACAAATGCAATTCATGCTAAGCTCACAACAGCTATATTATACAGATAATATCTACATAACTATTGGATATATTCTACAATTTCCAGTCTATTACATAGTTAAAAACAGAGCTAGATACTTTCAAGAGAATATATTTTCTTTAATTAATTAGAGCTCTGGCATCTAAATTTTTGTTTAACCAAACATTTGTTCAGATATATAATTTATCTGATTGATAATCTCAGTGTTAGGGGTTCTCCAATGAGAGTAATAATGGTACTTGATAGGTCCGTAGATGCATACATATTATCTTTAGATATATATGAAAAACGCCTATGCAAGATGAAATTGAAGTAGCCAGTAGTGTGTCTTTTAGCGGGGGTTCACACTAGTTGCGAGAACTTTGCAGACAGCCACGGCTCGCAACAGTTCTCGCAGCAACGATGCATTACTGCAATGACAAACAAGATTATGGACAGTGCTGGTGGTATCTAGCTTCTTGCATTGCCTGAATACTTTATGGGTCATGCATGATTGTCATGCACGGTAGTTGATAGTCAATATGCAATTAAGAGGACTCGTAACTCCTAGCTGGCAGGTGCCAGGATTCAGTCAAGTATGTTCTGGTTGGAGGCCTTAGCCCGACGGAACTGGGCAACTATAATGTTGGGCAAGGGTAAAGTGAGCATTATCCATTGGATTGAGTAATCTGGAGCGTAGTGCTGTCTTGTATATTGATGCGAGTAGACGCGTTCGTGTTCTGCGTCGCATAGTGTCAGTGGGCAGCTGAAGTAAATATCTGAAGGAACAAATTAATCACTCAACTGAGTTATATAATGTATTGCGATAAGCATCAACAAGGAGATGTTCCACTATCTGATTACTACGGTTGTAATATGTTCAAGTTGAAGATATTCTCTTATTATTTATGTCATGATGCGTGGCAAAAGAGTAATGGTCAGAATATTCAGCGCTAGCCCATTGAAGTCAGGAGTGTTTTAATAATAGTCGGAAAAGAGCGCATTCATTAGAATGTAAGTCATAGATACGAAGCTAGGAAGAAGTGTGTTTTCTTAGTGGAGACCTGACTATAACGAGATCACATTGTTCTGGAAATGGGGATGGTAAGCTCCAGCAGCGAAATAAACTATCAAAGATACTTTCCAGCAAATTCGGACTTTGATGCATTATTATGTGTTTATGAAACAAATATCTATAAAATCTATTTGCTTTCGGTGGCAGCAGCCCCGCGCCATTGACCTAGAGATATTCTACACAGTACTATATTCTTTACATACAACAACGACGTTAATATATATGCTCCTGATCAAGTCATCTCTTACGCAAGAGATATTTAGTATATATTCTCGGCCCAAATCATCCGCAGGATAGCCTTGATTTTCCGATTACAAAAAGGCTAAGTACAGTATATTAATATTTTTAAAAAATGGTCGAATATTAGACAACTTCGGGCCGAAGATCGCGACATATGTTCAAATAGTGGTACCTTTGAAACCAGGGCCCGGGAAGTGTCTTCAACACCTCGAGATCTTACAAACGAACCTTGTGCTACATTGATACCAAATACTGACGAACCGTTTATGATGGATTCTGAAACAACGCAAAGTAAGTGGCAACCAAACCGAGTGAACCCTTTACCCATGACACTGAGCCAGCTTATGCAAGCCCAAAAGGTTAGGCGACTTCATCGGGACAAGCTTTGTTGTCACCGTAATCAAGAGTTCCTATGGCCCGTTGTGCGGGACTATGATATGGTATTGATATTACTGACATGGCCACTGCACATTACAAGTTTATTTCTGTGAGTTACGGGATTTTATGGTAAGTTCGGTTACATTTTTACTGTTTGCAAGATATTATGTCATCTTGTCTGGGAGAGTCTGAACTTACGCACACATTTTTGAATACCGATTCGGATACCAACAAGTTGGTGTTCACCTACATTGACGAAACCTCACAACTACGTGTTAGATTAGAGCAATCATATTATTAATCAAGACATATGCTATTTGTTTTGTGTAAAATTCATTCGGCTAAATATAGACACAAACCTCGACTCATCTACCACTCCGGCAAAAGCTCTCGCCACTCCTCGAAAGTCAACTCTATAACAAGGTCGCAGGTTACTGTTTAAATCAGAAAACACATTGTGTGGGAGAGTTGCGGACACTCGCCACATGTTCATCAACTAATGGCAATGTGCACATACCGAAGGTAACTTGGTTTGACTTGTGTATCAGCAGTTTGCGACCTTCCTGACATGATCGATATCTTTCTCATGAGATTGGTACTGCAACAACTACCTGGTATTCATCACTGCTCTACTGTGACAAGTGTTGCTCTGATATGGTCTCTGACAATTGTGGTCTGATTTATGTGGCTCTGACCTAGTCCCTAATAATCCCGGCTATGAAAGTGTGCTCGAACATAGTCTCTGACAATTCCGGCTCCGATAAATGTGGCCCTGGCAAGTGTGGCCCTGACAAGGGCAGCTTTGACATAGTCTCTGACTTGGTCTCTGACAATCCCAGCTTTGTTAAAAATGACTCTGACAAGTGCGCTATGACCATATCTGACAATCCCGGCTGCGACAAATGAATTCCGGCTCTGTTGGACTCTGAATGAGATCCAGTTTAACATACCTCTCCTTCAGAGCCTCCACGATTGAATCTTAGATCTCACGAATCTTTCATTTTGTGGATTACAGAGTATATTATGTCACTAAGTAAATTGGCCCTGACAAGTGTGGCTCTGACATGTGTAGCTCTGACATGGTCTCTGACAAGGTCTCTGACAATCCCGGCTCTGATAAACATGGCTCTGACAATCCAGGCTCTGACAAACATGGCTCTTACATGTGTGCTCTGACATGATCTGACAGTCCCTGCTACGATGAATGTGACTGACAGGTGCGACTCTGACATGGACTCGGGCTCTGATTGGCTCTGACAAGGTGCAAAAGGCGGCACTGGATACTAGGCATCACTGTTCAGATCAACATATCCGATCGATCAAGTATATCATGTGATATTATTCCAAAGATGCCTACTGGCTGAGTAGGTATTGGTTATCTTCGCTGCTCGGAGCAAGTTGCACAGGTGTAAGAACTGAACAAGCATCTACAATCCGTTGTACTCTTTGCAGCGCCTCTCAACACATTATCATTGGATTGGTTCTGTTTGGCATCGCAGATGATAGATACTCCAAATCCTCTACGGAAAATAGGTCGTGATGTACCGTCCGGCATATTACACTCCTATTTGCGTTGGCTTCCTCAGTATTGATTCTATAGCTAAAATGAAAAGCGTAGAACAGTTTGGCAGGGCAAGATCCTTGTTGACGTTCTCAACTATTGTCTTGCGGTGCACGATCTGCTTGAATCAAAAGATTGTCGAATCAATTGCCTTGTCCGCACCACTTCTCCACGCACGTTGTCTTTTGAACTGGAACTGGATCTGGATCATTGTGCTGCTGTAAAGTGGCTGTGATGCCGTTCGCTCGGTATATCTTTTGACGGATAGCCCACAATGCACGGGATCCAGAGGGACGTAGGTCTAGACAGGGGCTCGTATCCGCTTGAAATGTCGAAAAATAGGATGTCAGAGCATCAACTTTAAACTCTAATATGCTGATACCCTCTGGAAATGCCAGAGTGGCAATCGTGTTGCATTTCCTCATCACACTGTTGATGCCTGGTTTCAAACCAGGTGATGATTTGGTGGACACCAGAGAATCGCCCAGAAGAAGGTTTCTGCAATTAGCTGTCTGCGGCAAGAGGGGATCTAATTTAACGATATGTAGTAAAATACTAACTCTCGTCTTGATATGATATAGGCGCGTTTCCCATTGTAACATCTGTGGAATATAGTTGACCTTATTGGAAGAACGCAAGCCATCGTGGATGAGGTCTTGGTGAGCGGCATCAGATTTTTCGGTGTCACTGTTAATGCCACAGGCCATTTCGCTAATACATTTGATATTGTAGAGAAGGGAATGAATTTTGGGTATCTTGGTCATACTGTAGCTGTTGTGGTATGGTAGGAACAGGTGGATGTTGCTGCTGATGCGACTAAGCGCATCCTGTAGGTATTTGAGCGTGGTTTTGGTGTGGGAGTGGTAGCTGGTAATGAATATGAAGTCGGTGAAAGATTTGATGAACTTAAAGTGGTCGGTATGCCCTTTAAGAGGAGGGGCAACTGGTCCAAGCCAGACCGTCACCATATCCTTGGACTCGGCACCGGTCCATGATTTCCCATGGGTAAGGTTGTATCTCCAAACTGGCGTATGGTAGAGAAGCGAGGGATTATGGAAAATCGTTCATCTATCAGGTCCAAACCCTTTTCCTGGCCATAAATATCTTTCAGAAAACTTACAATCCATTCCCAGGTGTGATCTTTAATCAATCCCTTCTGCAGCTGGTGCAACTGGTCAACATTCATACAACTAACTATATTACAACCTGGATGGGCATCAGCGAAATTTGGACAGTCGGCAAACTTCCACATCCCCACCTCCTTAGCAGCCTTTGTTGACAAATCAAGGTACTGTTGGAGTTGGCGGAGCCTGGGCCTGTGGGGGCAGTCGGACATGTCATCTGGGCATATCTCGCATCGAGGGGACCATCCATCTTTCACCATAGTAATGGTGCACTGCTCTGGGTAGTTGCCAAGCAATGACACATTTCGGGGAAATGCGTGACGAGCGCGACGTTCTGCACACAGAACCGGTAATCTGCTCTTCGCCGGCTCGGCTAGAGGGGGCAATATTGTTCCACTAGATTCATGATAGGTGAACCAATTGGTGTGGGTTTTTGGTCCATTTGGAAATGTTGTTAAAAGTCCGAGTAGTATTAACCCGTTCGTCTTAACCGATCGTCTCTTCCCCTTATAGAGGTTACCGATCCTGGGATATACCGGTGATGCCTTTTTTTCGCCCCGTAGCGGAGACAGCCTAGTTTTGTCACTGCCGAGTAGAACGGGGACAATTGTTGATCCATCTGGTAAAGATTCCTAAGTTGTGTTAGCAATGAGTAATGAGGTTCTAATATCTAGACAAATCCAGTCAACACTGGAGATGACATTCTTCACACGCTACCCGCTCTGACACAAATAAACTGACACGCTATCCCTGTCATGCTCTCTGACACACTCTCTGTGACAATATGACTCTGACTATGTCTGACACGATCTCTGACACGCTCTCTGACATGCTCTCTGACACGTTCTCTCTGACAAGTTCTCTCTGACACATTCTCTCTGACACGTTCTCTCTGACACGTTCTCTCTGACACATTCTCTCTGACACGTTCTCTCTGACACGATCTCTCTGACACATTCTCTCTGACACGTTCTCTCTGACACGATCTCTCTGACATGCTCTCTCTGACATGATCTCTCTGACATGATCTCTCTGACATGCTCTCTCTGACACTCTAACTCACCCAAATACAACGAAAATCTGACAAGAAACAAGCTCTCTGACAATACAAGGACACTTGCCTGCGTTGTCCACAACCAATCTGGGGTCCACATCTCAGCATAGATATGTTTGCCACTGGAATCCAGTTCCCTGACCAGCGCTTAAGAGAGTGGGTCCTTAAACTGGGGATGTCCTACAAGATGTCGTGCCGGAGCAATAGGGTTCCGATACCACAACCAAGTAACTTTTCCTTCAATACTACGCGAACTCTACTCCCATCCGCATACAAGTCCGTCCATTTCTGCCATGTCCGCAATAAGTTGACAGATCTGGTCAGGGGTTTCGGCATTGGTGTCAGGTACAATCAGTTTCTGTTTTATGATGTTGTTGAGTTTCGTTTAATCTAGGTTGGTATCCACAATAGAACGACGAATATGCCATTTTTGGGGTGTAGCAAACGGAGCAAGGGGGACCCAGTCATGATCTTTACAAGGATGACCTCGTATTGTGTCATCCATTGGGGCTCCTGCTTTGGAGACTATCTCCGTCTCGGGTGGCTGGCTGAATGTATCGTCGTCAAGTTGGAGAATGTAGTCTGCTAGTTCATAGTCTAACCTATCTGACATGGAAAGATTGCTAGAATTTTGGTGAGGACCTGCATGTGTTGAACGGCGGTGAAGAGTGAGACCACTTTGACAGGAAATGACCCCGCCAAATACAGGGCAAATAAAGGACTTCATTGTTGAATATGGAAAGTTTGCAATTGAGTGCCCCCTGGAAATTGATCGTAGTGAGGCTCTTAACACGTGTCCCAATGCTGTGAATTTAGTCTACTCTAACCAGAATTGGACGCTAGCCTAGCCTTGTAATGTTGTTGTACCACTCACTAGTATCTTTAGGATTGGAGTATACTATCATTAGCCCCCTTGTATGGAATGCTGGGATGTTCTGCTTCTAAGCACCATTTTCGGCTTCCCTGAACGGAACAGTGTGAGTTCATGTTCCGGCCACACACCGATCAGCATTCCTTCACCTGAACCTCTCACTTCCATTCGAACATTGTTGTGTTCAGCCTTCCAATTAAACATCAACATTTTTGCAACTACCTATTCTGATCTGTCTCAACTAACTAGCATTTTGTTTCTTCAGACTCTCCCCCCTTCAATCTGAGGCGTTTTCTCAACTGGATCGACTTGCATATTCGCATCACGATAACGATGTGTGTTGGAGATGTCACCCCACCGAGTGCTGGCCAGAGCGCATCTACTCATTGGTTCACCAAGGTATTGGATACCTACTAACCCTAACCCCAAGCTGGTAATCGCTCCTCTAAGTGCTCGGCGTGGGTTAGGGTTTGACATTTGTCCAATAACTTGGTGAACCGACGAGTAGTACTGGTGTGCATATAACACATTCAATCCTCACTCTGATCAATCAATGTTAACTTGTCAACCGTCAGATCCACTCCGTGACCCTCATATCGACTCAGCGACCCTCATATCCACCAAACAACGATCATTATGGGACCACAACAAGGTCCACGCCGATGGCCTACCGGACCAATCCAATCTGTACCTCTGGTCTAAAGAAGACAACCCAGGACATAGATGCTGTGAGTAGCCAGTCTGCATTCACTGAAGGCCTTGCAGCAGTGCAGGGATATAAAACTAAACATGACAAATCCATTATCCATTTGTACACCAATATCAAATTGTACACCAAGGTGCAAGGTGTAGCAAAGATGCATGACCTGGTTAGTAAATCCGACTCTGACATTGAATCTCTGACATTGAGTCTCTGACATTGAGTCTCTGACATTCAGTCTCTGACATTGAGTCTCTGGCTTTGGGTCTCTGACATTCAGTCTCTGACATTGAGTCTCTGAGATTGAGTCTCGAACATTGAGTCTCTCTGACATCGACTGACATTGACCTGACAAATAGCACTTTACCAACATTTGCAAGATTCTTGTGGATGACTATTGAGATCTCCTGGGACTTACACAGGACATGAAGCTCAATGATGATGATGTCCGTACAATGCAAAGACTCATCTCATGCTTACGCAGACGAGTCACCCGAAGGGCCACCACCACACCCACGGAAGCCCCAGCAAGCCCCGCCCGAAAGCCTCAGAATGCAACAAGACCCGCCACAAAGCCAAAAACCGCATCAAGCCCCGTGCCAAAGTTCCCATCAGCTCCTTCTTTAGAGCATATACTGGTCCCTCTTAGTACACCAATCAATAAATGCACATCAGATAATCGTGTAGGGTCTACTACACCCGCAATTTCAAGCTCTACCCTATTGCGACAAAGGCGAGATTTGATAGTGCCGGGTAGGAGTACCACTTGCAGAGGCACTACACGATTGGCGGGATTCTCCACGGCACCAACTCATACGGTTTCGGCGCTTTTGGGGGATGCTCAGTCGCCCAGGTTCGACCCGTTTCAGATCAACAGCTGTGGCAGTGCCCTGCAGCGACACTTTTTCGGACTGAATAATGCACGCGATGCCTCACCACATTCACTCGTAGATCTCAGCAGCAGGAGGCCTAAACACGATGCAACCAGCTCAGCAGCTCAATCTGTGGTGGGAGGCACCTCACCTTGAGATGGATCCCAAAAAGCCAGATCAGACCATATTAATCATTGTATCATGTGGATTGAAGATGATCACCTGGTAGATATTGCGGAAAAGTTGAAAAGGCCTCGACTTGTCAGTGACTTCACAAAGAATCCTAATGTGCCCCACTGTTATAACCAACTTGTTGCCTGGATTACTCGGCAATATGATCTAGCAACCTCCTTGGGGGCAGTTGACTCCTGTTTGGCGAGCACAACGTCCACCCAGGTTGAGAGTCCATTGTCCAGAGTTGGACTGATTGACAGTCCATTGGACGAATTGAGCTGGGACGGCTGTCTGACATTCGCTGAAATTGAATGCCCTCTGATTGTGACATTCGTTACCATCAACAAGACGGTCATGGTGGATGACACTGACAATGAAATCGAACATATTAAGAACAACCCCCACAACCTGGCATGAACATCGGCCATTAGGGTGAACCAAGAGGACGAAGATAGTGAGACCTCAATTATCGACTTGCTTGACAGTTCCGATGACGAAAACAGTGGCGATGAATTGGATGATATTGAGGAGGAGGAGGAAGGGGAATGGATGGCAGAGCTTTCAGGGATGCAGGAGGACCAGGACGATTCCGATCCAGGGATAAAGCCGATTACTAACAATGCACTACCGTGTCAATCCTCCGGCCAGACTGCCGAACAAGAGAACAATGATTTCGACATCCAAAATGCAGAAGAAGTAGATCATGTCGATGCTGAGTTCGAAAACATTGCCCTAACAGAACTAGGGGGAGCCAACGACTCTGATGCGCAAGCACAGATGCAGGAACAGACGGATAATGTCGATGTGGACTGGTGAGTCACTCTCCTTGTCAGAGTGGTCGCTGTCAGAGCTGCAGAGCTACTGTCAGAGCTCAGCCGCTGTCAGAGGTGCTTTCAGAGCTGCTGTGAGAGCTGCTGTCAGAGCTCAGCCGCTGTCAGAGCTGCTGCTGTCAGAGCTACTGTCCAAGCTGCTGTCAGACCTGTTGTCAGAGCTCAGCCGCTGTCAGAGCCGTTGTCAAAGCTGTTGTCAGAGCTCTGCCCGCTGTCAGCGTAACTGTCAGAATGTTGAATGAAGCTAATTTCTACTTACAGGTTAGCGGAGCTGATGGATAACCAGGAATTTCAGAGAGAAAACTTGGAGGAGTCAATGGCAGCGTTAGGCATCACCATGGAAATCAGAACGTTCAAGCCACTCCACAAACCTATGCAGTTACAACCGCATCAAATTATTCCAGTGAATTGGATGATAGAGAAGCAGAATAGCTGGTGAAGGGTGGTTTATTGGCCGATGACTGCGGTACTGGCAAGGTTTGACCATGCTGTGCCCTTGAGATATACTGTTCGCCACACTAACAATCATCAGACTCTGACAGCACTAGCTTTAATATATCACGATGATAATGTCTACGAACAAATATTCCAGCATCCACCTCCTGATTTCGACAAATGGGAGATCGACATGAACAAGTACAACACCAAGGTTGAACGGGGCGAGAAGGTTGGAAGGGAGCCACGAAAGCCACGGTGGCAGGTCTATCTTCCAACATTCATTTTATCGTATGACCGGAATGCATTCTACTAGACTGACTTCAAGCTAAGGTTCAAATAGCCCTGAACAGATGGTGGTAGAATCGGAAGCTGCGGTGACCAAGTTCACTGAGTTAACTCCACATCTCCATTACGGTACTTCTCTCTGGCGGAGGGCATCCCGTCGAGCCACTCTTCATGGTAAACCATGGACAATAGGCGTGATCTCGACCATTGAGACTTTCAACCAGTGGTTCAACCGTGAGGAAGCCGACTGTTCGGAATTTTGGGGCCATGGCTTATTTCATTGGGGGTTCTTGGATGAGGGCGACAGGTTGAGAACGAGCGGGACCCGATTTGGTAAGTGTAGCAAGAATAAAGGCACGTTGGTTAAAATGGACTCCTGCGATTACAATATGCTTATGGCGTCCTGTAAACTCAGCCTGGAGCCGCAATACAGATGGATGATAATCGCAACCCCATTGGTAAATGGCATCGAAGATTTGCGTTGGATCCTGCGTTGTCTGGAGAGTTCATCCTGGTTGACCCTACAGCTACCACCAGATACAATTGACTATACTCTCAACAATGATGACAATTGGATCGCGGACATGAGCAATGTGCCAGGTACTGAACATGGAGCAGGGTTCACGCCAGTTGCAGATCCATACCAGAAAGCCCCAGAATTCAGATCACTTGTTCAGTGCACAAAAATGGCTTCGGATGCTTATACATTGCCCATAATTGGTGAAGTGGGGAAATTAAGAAAGGCCGCGCACACATCGAATATATCAATCAGATGGCACCGCTATGAGGATACTATTGGGAAGCGAGATTGTGTGATTTTATTCACTCTAATGCTACAGCGAACAACGGTGAGCCATATCCCGTTCAAGAACCCAAAGCCCATCATCAACATCCCTCCTATGCATTTAACTACCGAACTTGATATATTCACGAAGTCCACTGGAGCAGGACAGTTCTACATTCATTTGGTCGATGGTAGCAATAAGGGACTTAGAGAGTGAATCACTGGGGTTGCCACCGTGCAGGCTACAGTGATGGGCAAGATGAAGTCTTTTGACCCTCATTGGCAGTTTATTCGCCTTATCACGGTAGCAGTTATTCCTGGCTCTGCCTCGATTGTTCCGGAAATATCTTCGTTGAAACGATAATGGACAGTACCTTCCTGAGCTGCTGACACGGGCAGACCAAACCTGATCATGCTGGGGACGGTAATTACTGTGTTTGCAAGGGCTTTCCCAGGGAAGACGGACCGAATACCTCTGGCTGAGAAGGTCAAGGGTCTGACGTATGATCAGATTGAGGCGGCGTTGCAGTTTCGGGCTCCATGGTTGGCTTGGCTCAAACACTATCTACGGAACACCTTGACAGAGAGAGACAATAGGGTCAACGTGATTCAGTGGCCATATTAGCCACTTTCCCGGTGGCTCGTCGAACAGGTTTGCACTCCTTTGCAATCCCAATTTCTGCCACTCATATCAACTCTGACATTTGCCTCTGACAAACATCAACTCTGATATTTAACTCTGACATCAACTCTTCGTATGACAATACTAACTGTGGGCCGTGCTGCCGCCTGATAGGCTCCAATTGGTTTGCTATCGACAGCTCAATAAGTGCCGATATGCATGCCTCTGTGAAGAAGTCATTTATCAACCACGTGGAGGTGAGTGTGCTTGTCTTGTTCTATCTCACAAGCAATGAGGGCTAGAATGTACATTGGAATTGACCGAAATTCCGTCATGGTTGAACAGCGTATAAATTACTCAATGGAACATCAGCCATGGTCGCGTGTCGGGCGGATTGATCAACAGCAAATGCAACGAACAACTCGATTTTTAAACCTCACCAGAATCGATCGGTTGATTGAAAACACCCAGCTCAGTCCATCTCGAATGCTATATTCGCTGAGAGTTCTCCATAACGCTCCCAGTGAGGACATTAATGTCAATGCTGATCAACTATATGATACCTTGATTGGGAAGATTTCCCCACAGGCAGTACGGTCTGCTGTGATTGGTCAATATAACAACGTAACAATGGACGTTAGTTAATTTGTGATCTTTCTATGCTTTCCATTGTGGGTCTGCGCTTTTTTTCCTTCTGGGTTGTTTCTTGGGTGCAGGATCTCTCTTTTGGATTCACAGTGTTGGTCTCAGTTTCGGTTTCCGGGTTCGCCCCGCTGGGTTTTGGGTCGCTTGTGGGTTATCTCAGGGTTGTGTTTTTGGACGGTTTCGAGCTGTATCAATGACTAGTGCTGACGCATGGTGTAATTTAGTCGCTGACTTTGACTGCCCACCAGCCTGACTGCGACACTGACAGCAGCCACTCTGACAGCAGCCACTCTGACAGGAGGCACTCTGACAGCAGCCACTCTGACAGCAGCCACTCTGACAGCAGCCCCTCTGACAACAGCTGCTCTGATAACAGCCGCTCAAACAGAAGCCCTCTGACAGGAGCCACTCTGACAGCAGCCACTCTGACAACAGACGCTCTGACAGAAGCTCTCTGATAACAACTCTGACAACAATCTGACAACTGCTCTGACAGTGACTCTCCAAAGAGTTTGCCATGACCATGCTCGGCGAACACAAAGTCTTTATGATTCAAAAATGTGACATCTCTATTGGTTAGCACTCTTCAAGCGTGTCGCCCAGCAAGTACTATACAGTCATGGCGACAATAAACGATTGTTTCGGTACTTGCAAAAACTATATTGAAACGTGACCACGAGGTTAAACTATACCGAAATCCCTTAATACCGGTTAAAGCTATGACTTACCCCCAAAGAAATAAAGATGCTAACAAAATAAATATACACTGTGGAAGCACAATAGTCTTATCCAACGAGATATCCAGGCCACCTGGTTATACGCTCAAGTTTGTAGTTAGTGTGTATTGACATCAGAGATATGAAAGACACTCACAGTATTGATGAGTGATTCTTTACCGCTTTCGAATACGAATTTGACTTGGCACGTGTTTGATGCGCTTGGCTGCCCAGACGATATGTGGAGTAGCCGCCACGCTCTTCGTAACGTCAAACCGATATATTATCATCGGACTGGCACCGTTTGAAGCTTTGGGGCAAGTGGCCAGTTGTAGCAGGCCATGTAGGGTAGTTAGGTAGAGAACATCATGGGTAGTGAATGGAATTCTATGCCGTACGAGAGTACGAATTCTAGTGCCTGTGTACCAATGTACTCCATGACCTATATATATACTATACACTCCCAACATAAAGTTGCCAAGATCAGCAGAAGTACCACACAGTAAATTACAATTGGTCTGTGACTTTGATTGAGCTACCAAATCCCTGGGCCACCCAGTCAACTACAATGGTTCCGTGACATTGATTCATCCATTTCAATTGCATGGCCCAGTTGTGAGTAAATTATGCCAATCGAATACAACTCAGCTCGGACAAGGTTGCACAGACAGGTCGCTTTGACCAGGTCGCTCGGACAAGGTCCCTCTGACAGGTTGTTCTGACAGGTTGCTCTGATAAGCACACCCTACTCTTCTAACAAGGACAGTGCCAATTTCGTATGGCTGACACTAACTACTTACTCTACAATTGATCCGGAAACACTAGCAGTTACGAACCGGATATGCAATATGAGCGGCCCGCTTGGTCCAACCAAACCTTTCTCAGCTGCCTTTGTAGGGATATGGGGGCCTGACAACTGACCAACACGAACTACTACCCGTAGGGATATGCAATGTTCAACACTTAACCGGGCAAGTTACCTACTGAATGTCTGTAGGTACCTACTCCCGTACATTAGAGAGTTGCACTGCAAATCCCATCGACTTCCAACCATGTGCAGATTCATCGTGCTATACTACATGCTATGCAATATTCGAATTATAAGGCCTTGATTTTGCTCACCCTCTGGTTGGGTTAGCGGCCGTTGCCCACGGAGCATGGTTGCAGAGATCTGGCTGGACTTGCTAGAGCACACCATTCGCGACTGTTTCTTCCCCTTCGACTCCCATCGATGTGAAGACCATACTGTGCTAAATCGTGATCAACCTGTGTGGTGCGAACCGCAGAGCAAGATCCCCCAGTGGTTGCGGGAGAAAGGTCTCATAGTGTGGCCCAACGTAGGAGTTTGTGGGCAAGAATATAGTCAGGAAGATTGGAAGATTACTGCACTTAACAAAGAGGTATAATATCAATTCTAACTTATGGAATCTATAAAACTTACTCTGAACATGGGAAAGTCCAGTATAACTTTGACTCTGACATGAGAGACCCAACGTATATGGTATAACTCTGACAATTACCTTAACACTGACAATTTTCCTAACTCTGACACCCACCCTACTCTGATACAGGAAGCAACCGCTTTTATAATGTGGCATTGCTGCAACTGTGACTCGGGAGACCCAACGTATACGGTATACCTTCGACTCTGACAAGATCCCTAACTCTGTCACCCACCCTACACTGATACAGGAAGCAACCGCTTTTTATAATGTGGCATTGCTTCAACTGTGACTCGGTAGACCCAACGTATACGGTATACCTTCAACTCTGACATGTTCCCTAACTCTGACAACCACCCTACTCTGATATGGGAAGCACCCTCACCTATAATACGGCATTGCTTTAGCTTTGAGTTGAGAGAACCCAACATATACGGTATAACTTCGACTGTTACAATTACCTTAACGCTGACAATTTCCATAGCTCTGACAACCAACCTGTTCTGATACGGGAAGCAACCTCACGAATGATGCTGCATTACATCAACTTTGACTTGGGAGACCCAACGTACATGGTATAACTTTGACTCTGACAATCACCTTAGCTCTGACAATCACCCTAACTCTGACAATCACCCTAACTCTGACAATCACCCTAACTCTGACAATCACCCTAACTCTGACAATCACCCTAACTGACAACTACCCTACTCGGACACCAGGAGCAATATCGCCTATACGGTAATTACTTCAACTCTGACATGGAAGACCCAACGTATACGGTATAATCTCAACTCTGAAAATCAACTTGATTCTGATACTTTTACAGCATAACTTCGACTTTCACATGGACCATAACTCTGACATGGGAACCAATATTGTCGAGTCTATTTTCAACTCTGAGATGGTTGTTTTCAGGTGACGGGAGATTGAAATGCACTATATAATAAACGGTGATGAGCCATGGATTCTGTGTACATGCAAAGCCGATACACCCAAGGCGAACCTGCACAGCAACATACAATGCACAGAATGGCAAGCAGAACCAAATCCCGCAGCAGCACCCGCGACCGTTGTAGACAATCAGGAGGCAGCAGTGGCCGCACTGATCTAAATCCCAGTGGCAGGTCACAGGGCAGCAGCAGGCGCAATGATCATCAAAACTCCGGAGCCAGTAGCTGTGGGACTCACCCCCATGAACATAGCCGACAACGGCCCCAATGCGGAAGCGATGATGGCAGTAACGAGACATAGGAAGGCCAGCAGATGAGAGATTGCGATGACGATGACGTTGAACCGCGATCCCCACGGCAAAGAACCTGCATATAAAGTTACTGTTGTTATTCTTCCAGTTTGAACATCCGAGGAAAGGTAAGGACGCATCAAGCTCGACATATCTGTCCAAGTGACAATTTCTTGTTGCGAACAGCTAGTCATTCCAGCAGCCAGCAACGGGTAAGTAGGAGCAGAAATGACCATCCCTGCTTTTCACTGACGATTTCTAGTTGCGAACACCTGGTTCGTTTGACAACCAGCAGCGGGCATGTGGAAGCAGAAATGTCCACCCCCGCATTGACTGACAATACCTAGGCACCATGGATCACACTTTCTCCTGGCAACGCTGGGGGGGGTAATAACCACACCCTCATCCAACATTAAACACTCTAGCTGACAATTCATAGTCTTTGCAATCACCCCATGACACTCCTCCAGGGAACCAGGAGCACTATGCCCAACACGTAAGAGCAACATGTCCTTATGGGCTTTGACTTTGTGCAACCTCTCTGACTTCGGCTACACCTAGATGCACAAGTGGAATGGGTCCCCCATCGATACTGGCCACGGCCAAACACCTAGGGTTGGTGACATCATGGTGCCAAAAGATTTGTGGGACATTGCCCGAGATCTATTCTGTTGCAGAATTCTGAGCGAGGACCCTTACGCAGTCCATGTCGGGGAACTGTCCAAGGAAAGCTACAAGGAAGCGCACAAAATTCTCAGTACGGCAATCAAGGAGTTTGAAGTCCCAAAAGCACCTATCAACACAGCAAGCATTCACATGTTTCAAGCCCAGTTGAGTAGCACTGAAAACGAAGCTAGCGGATGGCAAATCAGCTGCCTAAGGGCTCTTCGTCAAACAGGCTTGTGAAGTTGCGCTTAATCAATATGCCACAAGTTTTCCGACCCTTTCAAACAATGACAACCAAAAGTTGGTAACTAGGCTAATCTCTCCTTGCACATACCGGTATCATCATTCAGACTGTGAGAGTGAAATATGACTCAACACCATTGATTCAATTAATGTCATGACAATCAACTTAAATGCCGAGAAAGATCTTTCTGCATCGTTTGCTATCGGGCGTGATGCTAAAACCCTTCTTCAAGATCATAAAGTATACATTCCCTTGACGGCCATAAACGTCCCACTTCACCGATGAGCCGACAGCAGAGTGTTTGTCACTTGCTACAACTGCAGTAAAGGATTCATTCGACAACTGGGCGGGTGGCAGTTTCTTCCGTGTGGTATTTGAAGCGGATACAGACCAGAGTTTGCAGAACACCATTTTGTACACACGGATCTGACATTATAGTAGGTACACATAGTGATCAATTTGAACAATGGGAAAGTATCCCACCGGAGATACAAAAACAGATCTTGGCTATACATATGCACAGGATCGACTGAATCAATGGTAGAGATCGGAAAGCAGATGTTGAAACAATGTGGGATCCGGAGACGGTAATTGACGATGAGGACGTGTAGCTGCTCAAGTATATAGTATATAATAGATTGATGGTTTATTATTGGAATACAATTGAGGGAAAACTGACTAATTGAATTCCACGTGTAAATGGTTCTAAAATCATGATTGTAGTGGCAATGGGTGAAACACATGACCAGATTCTGATAATCGACCGTGAGTCCGGACAAAGATCACGGGGAGTATACATGCGGACTTCGACAGCTGACGGTGGGCTCTGACATGATCAGGGTGATACGTGAGAAGCCTCTGACAGGATCACTGCGAGTATAGATACAGACTCTTGCAACTGACAGTGGGCACTGACATGACCATGGCGATAGCATCATAAACCTCTGACAAGATCACGGCAACTATACGTGCGGACTCTGACAACTGACAATAGGCTCTGACCATACCAGGGCAATAGCATGTGAAGCCGCTCACAAGATCACAGCAACAATACGTGTGGACTCTGACAACTGACAGTGGGCTCCGACAAGACCAGGCAGCTAGCATGATACACCTCTGATATGACGACAGGGACTATACGTGCGGACTATGACAACTGACGGTTGGCTATGACAAGACCAGGGAGATAGCATGAGCAGCCTCTGACAAGATCACAGCGACTATACGTGCGGACTCTGACAGCTGACAATGGGCTCTGACAAGACCAGGGCGACAGCATATGGAGCCTCTGACAAGATCTCGGCGACTACTCAGGCAACCGACCATGGGTTCTGACCAGACAGTCCGATTGTACAGGTGGCCTCTGCCAAATGATCGATAGTGCAGATCTAGCATAGTTGCTTACACCATGTCGTGCATAAACACTCTCGCTGTCACCCTCAGAGTACTTAGTTAGTACACCAACGTAAAGAAGTAAGGGAAGAATAGTACTGTAAACTTACCGTGTATTACGCGTGTAGTATCCACATTATGCATTATGGCTCTGGGTCGAATTCCAATATCCACTGTAATGGCTGTTACCGGAGAGTACCGGAGGTTACATACCTAACAGCAAATTACACGTGGCGAAAAGACTTTTTCCGGACGTTCTCAAAGCCTGGATGACACCTGTACCTTTCCAAAACCGAAGGCTTTTGGAATGATGCAATCATGTTATTCAGAACTGTGGTGCAGAATAAGATGTACGGCCGTGTAGCTAGTTCCTATGATAAGACTATACTTATTTAGAGAAATGCACCCCTGTAACACTCAGATTCTTTATTTCAACTGCCATTGGTTATTTCTTCATATGTGGCATCTGAGATTTATTCATAGTTAAATACATATATTTACATTGCCATTTACCTTGGAGTAGTTTCAAATATATTGAATTTTCAGATAATAATCAATTTTGTTTACATAAATATAGAGTCTGATTGGAGTACACAAAACCTAGTCAGTGACTCTGGCAATCTACTAGCAAGCTATTTTACTTAGTGAAGAGCAGTTGTTGTGTTCATAGAATAATAATTGTTATCTTTTTAGGCAATATTAAATGAGATTTGCAACTTTAACAAGTGCATTTATCTTATTCTATCTAAAAATATGGAACTGCTCATTGCACTATACATACTCTCACAAAACATTGTCATAAAATAACAAACGCTAACTATAATATTGTGTATTTTTTGTAATCAGGTGGGTTTTGGACTTTAACACTGCAAGTTCAGGTTCTTCTTGTAACTAGATTCAGACAACTTGGTTACAGTCCAGTTCTATCTTTATATGTGCAATAGATCTTATTGCATTTATATCAGATGTTATATTGCTGTAGTGATTATATACACACAGTACGTTCCCAACTGATGCTACATACTGCCATTTATCGATTCTGTCATTGCATTGATGTAAGCATCAGTATAAGTATTTGTTCACTAATTGAGAGACCATATTGTGCAAGATAGTACTTGAATCTTAATGTCATATAATAGTATCTGCTAGTGTTTGTCAACGTGTTTGTACATACATGATGTAATATCTATTGGAGTCTGATGTAACAGTACTATATAGTTATTATTCAGATGCCATCTGTCAAATTATTCCAAACTGCACTTATTTTAACCTTCCAGTTAATTATCAACTGTTTTTGTCCAATGGAGGCTAAGTTTAATGTGTGGCACAATATGTCAACCCAAGACTGGATTCGAATTGGTAATATGTTCTAGTCCATTCACGGAGGCGGTTCCTCCGCGGAGAGACCGGTCCATTCGCGGTGTCCCACCCTCCGTGAATGGACCGGTTCATTCGCGGAATGTATATACAAAAGTGCTAATTACGCTCAATGAAAAAAAAAATTTACTCTGTACACCTTCATCGTGATCCCTACGAGCTGTATGCTTCAACGTCGTCGTACATCTACAATTACACAGTGCTCTATGTCATCATTTGAAACCGTCTCTTCCTAGTTTTCCGCTTCCTCCACATTATCTTCTTCCTCCATCACCTCCTCTTCCTCCATCACCTCCTCCTCCTTCTCCTCCTCCTTACTGGTGACCTGTTCCTCCTCGTGAACCTCTCCTTCCTCAGTATCCAGTTTGGTCAAATCATGAGAGTGCTTTCCTCAGCGCTATTGTTGCAATCATCAGTGGTAGTGGAATCTGTCTCTCCTCGTGTATTTGCGGAGTCGGATTCGCTTTTGTTTCTGGCTGGGCCCAGGCAGAGCTGTGTTCCGTTTAAGATTGAAAGTACCAGATAGCGCTGCTAGGAACTAATACAACCATCAACTACGATATAGATGGTGAGTTTCGATATTTGGAAGATGTGAATTTAGTTGCGCTAATTGAATTCAACTGAATATGGCCAGCCCAGTGTACATACATGCGTGCGCATATATGCATGCAGTGCATCAACAAAGTGTGTACACTCCGCGAATGAACCAGTCCATTCACGGAGGTGGGGTACACTCAGCGAATGAACCAGTCCATTCAAGGAGGTGGGGTATACTCAGCGAATGAACCAGTTCATTCACGGAGGGTGGGACTCCGCGAATGGACCAGCCTCTCAGCGGAGGAACCGCCTCCGTGAATGGACTAGAACATAATATATAACTAACTAATACCCTCAATTTTTGAATTACAGCTAGCTTAGATTGTGACAACTCAATAACTACAAAATACGATGCCATATTCCAACTGCAGAGAACTGTGATACCATGTTCCCTTATCCTTGTTAAATTCATGATATCGACTTTACACAGTATAGTTGAAAAACCTCAACTGAATTAATATCGATACCTGAATAACTCCGGAATTGTGCACAGCCACTGAAGTAATTGCCACTGCCCCCAGATAAGTAGAGTCTATATCAAACTAGACATCCACTGGTTTAAAGTTGCAGAATAAATTCCACTGTTAATTTAATTAGTATATGGTGATTATGACTATGCTACTGCATATAAAGATTAGATTGGAATATTTGCAAGCTATACAAACCTTGGATAATATTTTCAAATGGATACTACATCACTGGAAAAATGAAGCTGAGATTTCTGCAAGGTATAATAGAACTTCAGCAAACAACCTATAAGCTTTACACCTTCACTGAGGTGGTGTACTTATTAGACAGCCCAATATCTATGGCAATTAATGTACAGGTTCATCATTAGCAGCAGGAATGAGACATGATAGATCGGAGCCAGTACATGTCATGGAGCCACCCTCGGTCAAGTCACAAGGAATCAAATGCACCTACCCATCATGATGATGTGGTGTTTGGGTGTGATGTCTTTCTTACCAGTATTACATATTGGCCACATGTCAGGCAATGAGTTGTAATACCTTGGCACTAAGAGATTCGAATTTGATGATGTAATTATGTCGCAATCACTGGAAACTGAACACCCTGCAACATCATGTACAATTATTGGCCACAATGATCGAACCCAAACTGGCAGAACAACACCGACTTAAGTTGCAATTACACAGAATTTGAACTGCAGCAGATGGTACGCAATATGGAAGTAAGTGGAATGTGCAAGCCTAAGCACGAAGGGGTGGAAACATCTTGTGGCACTGTCTGGTCTACGGAGGCTCATACTACAAGTATGCAATTTCCTAGAGACTAATGACATTGGCTGAGTATAAAATGCCAGATGCAAACTCGCTGATTGAGTGACAGCAAATGCATTGCGATGTCATACATTATTACTAAATGAGGTTGAAATGTCATAATCTAAGTTGGCAGTATATTGGTTGGTCACTATGTATATATCAGATTCAATGCTGACTAGCAACATCACAGGCGAGGCATTGGATAGTGCGTAGCTATTCAAACATATTCCAATAAAGCACTGAACAGACTATAAGTTGTGCGATGTTCCAACTACAGAACAAACAGGAAGTCAGATGTCCAAGTGGAAATTAGGATCTGATATGTTGCCTGACAAGCATTCATGATCATCAGAATAGCCCGAGATTGGGATGTACTGTGTGGAAACAACTCATGCCTGGACACAATCACCTGCGGGACACGGGGAAATGTATTGCCAGGCGCACTCGGAAACACTGTATGTAGCAAGCGGAATATAGGAATTATCAGCAGCTGAAGCATGGGATGGATGTATGAGTACACAAACCATTGAACATTAGTATAAGGATATTAGACTGTTTGGGCAACAAGAAGCATAGGCTTTATGCCTGGTCTGTCGGAACAACCTACTCACCAATGACATGCCTAAAATATCAGTGCATTTTGAAAATCCCGATCAGCAAAAAACATTTCCGTCTGGGCGGACTGCCTGCGTCAGAGTGGACGCGCTCCGTCAGAGCCGCCAGAGACACCCGGCTGGCGTATTACTCCGCGCCCGGCGTCAATACCACGCGTGAAGTTACATATCGCCCTCCGATCGCTGTTTCACCGTGTCTTCTCGCTCTGTCGGTCTCCTACTTTAAACAAACACTGTGGCGTTGTGGCCAACTGAGACCATACGTCGGAATGGGTTCATTGTGTACACACTCGCATCGGGATTGCAATGCATCAGGATCCACGCAATCTCGCAAAGAGCGAGTGAGACCAAAAGTTGGGAAACATAGAGTGTGTATTTTCATTGTATGACAAGATGAGATGAAAATGAGATCCTGTCTATCTATATACCCCGGGGTATCCCGAATATATACTCCGCGTCGCTCATTCCACCTCCGTTACCTCTGTGTCTCCGTACACCCACCGTGGCTCCTTAACGATATACTTGAGGGTCGTCATCGAGCTAAGTTGGAGATACACTTGGAGGCCGAGGTCGAGTGAACTGGGAGACGCGCTTTGAGGCCGTGATCGATCGAGTTTGGAGATGCACTGGAAGGCCGTGTTTGAGTTACCCCAGAGATGCACTTTGAGGCTGTGCTCGAGAGAGTTTGGGGATGCAATTTGAGGCTGAGATCAAGTGAACTGAGAGCTGCACTTGGAGGCCGTGATTGATTGAGTTTGGAGATGCACTTGGAGGCCGTGATTGATTGAGTTTGGATATGCACTGGGAGGCCGAGGTCGAGGGAACTCAGAGATACACTTGGAGGCTGTGATTGATCGAGTTTGGAGATGCACTGGGAGGCCTAGGTCGAGGCAACTATGAGATGCACTTGGAGGCCGTGACCGATCGTGTTTGGAGCTGTACTGGGAGGCCGAGGTCGAGTGAACTTAGAGCTGCACTTTGATGCCGTGATTGAGCGAGTTTGGGGACGCAGTTGGAGGCCGAAATCGGGTTAACTGAGAGATCCACTTGGAGGCCAAGATCTACCGAGTTTGGAGATGCACTTGGAGGCCGAGATCGAGTGAACTCAGAGATGTACTCTCAGGCTGTGACCGAGCGAGTTTCGAGATGCATGTGCAGGCTCTGATCGAGCGAGATTAGAGGAGTACTGGAAGGTGGTCGATTTGGAGGGAGGCGCGACGGCAGCTGGACTGTCAATCTTGGGATGATGCTTTACTGCGTGTATGCTGTACTCGGTGTGAACTCATGATTCTGGAAAGGAGAGATAGAGAGGGATGACTTAACTTCGTGCTCTTAGGTGATGGTAGAGTTCAGCACAATAAAGAGAGAGATCAGAGGAGATGTGGGAAATCATCATTCGAAACTGGGACCTGAGAAATTTTCGTGTGCCAGTCAATGAGCCATCCCCGATACGGCAGGTACCATTCCCGATCTGGCGGGTCATATCACCCATACGGGATCTTCTAAACCCAATTAGGGGAGTGGTACTCCTGATTTCTCATAGCCACTTGTATTCTCCATATCGTTCTCATCTTCATCCCCCATCTTCCGCTTTCTTGTCCACAACTGTACCATCATCACAAGTAGACAAAGTTAAGTCATCCCTCTCTATCTCTCCATGGCATAATTATGAGTTAACACCGAGTACGGCATACACATAAGATTGTCTGTCGTCCCTTCATTCCCACGATGTCGAGTAGAACCCTGAATGTAGCTTCAGCTTCCGGTGTACCTCCCTACCGTTCCACCGCCACCAGCCAGTTCTCCATAAGAGCGTCAATGGTGAAGTCGCCTTGTCACATTCCCACGGTTTCGAGTTAACTAACTGAAGAACAGAGTAGCAGCACGTGGGATGCCTCCCACCGACCGCCTCCAGATCGACCACCTCCAAGTAGTGTTAGCAACAGGTCCAGATTCCCGGGTCGGTTCCGGGTTCGGTTCCACCAGAAACCAGACCGTTGCAACGGGTCTTACCACACGAAAAACCCGGACCGTAGGAAATGGGGCGGTTTTACCACCAAACCCCGGCATTTCAAGTCCACAATTTTCGCTCCAATTAAGTATTTGAGTTCTGATCGTATCATGACATGATCAGTACGTGAATTATCCAGTTTTCGCCCCTCTTTCACCTCCTGCATTCAGATTTGCGATCGGGCCAATAAGCGTGGAGGTGCTATCGAAAACCCGCGAAATTCGCTTAAAAATCGCTTTTATTTCACAGGCACTCAACGAATATCAGTCCGATCGCAAATCTGAATGCGGGAGGTCAAAGAGGGGCTAAAACTGCACAGTTTACGCACCGATCATGTCATGATACGATCAGAACTCATATACTTAATTGGAGCCAAAGCTGTAGGAACCGAATATTTAGAACCGCGGTTCGGTTCCAACCCGGCCAAATACCCGCGGTTCTATGTCCGGGCCGGGTATCAACCCGCCAAGGCAAAAGCGGTTCGGGTTTTTGGCCGGTTCTGCAACCGAACCGAACCGAACCGCAGGTCAAAACCCGGACCGCTGGCGGGTTACCCGGACCCGTTGTTATCACTACCTCCAAGTACTCCTCCTATCTCGCTCGATCATAGCCGGCTACAAGTGCATCTCCAATCTCGCTCGATCACGGCCTCCAAGTGCATCTTCAAACTCCCTTGATCACTGCCTCCCAGTGCATCTCTACACTGGAGCGATCACGGCCTGCAAGTGTAGCTCTCAGTTCACTCGATCTCGGCCTCCAAGTTCATCTCCAAACTCGATCGATCACGGTCTCTCAGTGTATATCTGAGTTCACTCAATCTCTGTCTCCAATTGCATCCCTAAACTCGCTCGATCACGGCCTCCAAGTGCAGCTCCCAGGTCACTCAATCTCGGCCTCCAAGTGCATCTCCAAACTTGCTCGATCACCGCCTCCAAGTTCAGCTCTCAGTTCACTCGATCTCGGCCTCCAAGTGCATCTGCAAACTACCTCGATCACGGCCTACAAGTGCAGCTCTCAGTTCACTCGATCTCGGCCTCCAAATGCCTCTCCAAACTCGCTCGATCACGGCCTCCCAGTGTATCTCTGAGTTCACTCAATCCCGGTCTCCAATTGCATCTCCAAACATGCTCGATCACAGCCTCAAAGTGCATCTCTGAGTTCCCTCGATCTCGGCCGCCAAGTGCATCTCCAAACTCACTCGGTCACGGCCTCCCAGTGCATCTCTGAGCTCACCCAATCTCGATATCCGATTGCATCTCCAAACTCACTGGATCACGGCCTCGCAGTGTATCTCTGAGTTGTAGATTGGTCGCTATATAGATAAATGGATACATAGATGAGAATACAACCTGAATACACGAGTTTTGAAAATCGTTGCACGATTAGTAGTAGCTATCAGTTCCTGGCGCACCAGCAGCGTTCCCAGATGTTGTTTTTCCCAGAATGATCTACTGTGATTTGAGGTGCTCCCAGACGCTCACAGGTTTGTCCCTGGCGCTGCCAGGTGCTCTGCTATGGTACGTGACCCGTCGCCTGGGCGACAGGGAGCATGTAATTCTCCATCAGAGGGTACGACGTTCTGTCAGAGCTGTCAGAGCCGTTCGGAACACCCAGGTGTTTCCGACGGAATCCAGGATTGTTGCTGATTCCTATGGCTAGTATTATATACATTCATACAATCAATTAGCTTTGTTGCAGAAGCCCTGTCTGTTGATGTGCATTGCCCTGAAACATAAACCTGACATATTGCTGTTGACCATTGGAAAGTTAATCTTCCTGATTCATCAAAGGGAGCGGGTATTGGAAGGGAAGTGTGTCTGGTCGATTTCCATATTTGAGGGGTTACAATGTCCGCTAGTGAATTACTTAGATAGCCTTAGGTTTACATCAGACGATTGGAAGCATCAATAAACATCTCAAATTCATTCTCCAATGCGAGGACGATCTACAGGACTATCACACAGTATCAGTCGTACACCAAGACCTGATTATTGGCATGTTCAGAAAGTGTTAAGATCAACCATTATATTTCTACCAGTATCTGAGCAAGCCTGAAAGCAATATGTTCATCAGCAAAAAACATTTCCGTCCGGGCGGAATGGCTGCGTCAGAGTGGACGCGCTCCGTCAGAGCCGTCAGAGACACCCCGGTGGCGGATTACTCCTCGCCCGGCGTCGATATTAGGCGTCGCGTTGCATATCGCCCTCCGATCGCTGTTTCGCCGATTCTTCTCGCTCTGTCAGTCTCCTATTGTACACAAACACTCTGGCGTTGTGGCCAACTGTGACCATACATCGGAATGGGTTCATTGGGTACACGCTTGCGTCGGGATTGCCGCTGCGAAAATCTCTCCCTACGTTCTTTCTACATTAAGCTCGAGGAGCGTGGGAAGAAGGTGAGAAGATATGATACTACCTGGCCGTGAGGATCCACGCAATTGCATGGATCCACGACATCTCGGAAAGAGCGAGTGAGACCAAAAGTTGGGAAAGATAGAGTGTGTATTTTCGTTATGACAAGATGAGATGAAAATGAGATGCTGTCTATCTACCCCGGGGTCTCCCGAATATATACTCTGCGTCGCTCATTCCACCTCCGTTACCCCTGTATCTCCGTACACCCACCGTCGCTCCTTAACTATATACTTGGAGGCCATGATCGAGCTACCAATCTACAACTCAGAGATACACTCCGAGGCCATGATCGAGCGAGTTTGGAGATGCACATGGAGGCCGAGATGGAGTGAACTGAGAGCTGCACTTGGAGGCCGTGATCGATCGAGTTTGGAGATGCACTTGGAGGCCGAGATCGAGTGAACTGAGAGCTGCACTTGGAGGCCGAGATCGAGTGAACTGAGAGCTGCAC